>OJYH01000021.1_pt1 | contig 166527 bp, 157 predicted proteins | sample 1600921 | NCBI WGS metagenome assembly OJYH01 (sample SAMN04436912, study PRJEB24849) | human gut metagenome | biome: human gut; feature: NICU; material: stool | host: Homo sapiens | place: USA: Saint Louis, MO | collected 2012-05-10
GGCACACGATATTTCCAATGGCGGCTTGGCTGCAGCAGTGCTGGAGTCGGCTTCACGTTTCGGTATTGGCGCCAACATCGATCTGGCTCGCGTCGGTTTCGAGGGACAGGACGACACAGTCCGGCTGTTCTCGGAATCGCAGGCGCGCGCTTTGGTTGTGGTACCTGAAGTGGCCGTGTCCATGGTTGCTGCCGCAGCGGAAGCAGAGGGCGTAGCTTGCTCGCGCATTGGTACTACCGGTGGTTCGATGGTCACCTTCACTCGTTCTAACGAGAGCGAGCCGGCTGACTTTGAAGAGTCTGTTGCGGGTGCGGCTGACCGGTCTGTGATCGCTTTGGACCTGGCCGATTTGGCCGAGGCTTCCCGCAAGGTGTTGCCGGAACTGTTTGCGTAGCCGGTAGTTGGTCCCGGGCTAGGCTCGGGACCAACGATGGTAGCGTGAAGCCATGCCTATCCTGATTGCTGGTATTTTTTCTGTTCTTTTGACTTTGCAGGCACTGTATTGCCTGTTCCTGGTTATTGCCCCCGGGCGCGAGGGGTTTCGGGTGGGGCATCCGCTAGGTTTGCCCTTTAAGGTGTTGCGTAGGAGCGAGACGGTTTGGCATCGGGCGCACATGCATGCCTGCCCATTCTTCTTATTGGCGATTGCCCTAGCTTTGATAAACATTGTGGTGCTGGTGGCGTTGGCCCCTTATGTTTCTGTTGCTACTGGCGTGATTGCCGGCATTGGCTCGGTAATCATTGTGGCAGGTATGTGGGCCCTAGCGGCAGCTGCGGCTTTGCGGTGGGCGAGATTGAACTAGCTGCCCAAAGTTTCCTTGCGAACTTTTAGTTTAGTCAAAGACAAGTGTATAACTATTGGTGCGCACCTAACGGAATAGTAAAGCGCGGGTAAAGCCCGGGTGTCTAGGGAAGGAATATAATGCATAAAGCAGCAGAAGCGGTGTACCAAGACGTGTTGCGCCGCAACCCAGCAGAACCAGAATTTCACCAGGCAGTAGCAGAATTTCTGAACTCTATCGGGCCGGTTTTGGATGAGCATCCCGAATACGCCGACCATGCCCTGTTAGAAAGATTGGTAGAGCCGGAACGTCAGATTATTTTTCGCGTCCCCTGGATCGACGACTCTGGCAAGTGCCAGGTAAACCGCGGCTATCGTGTTGAATTCAACTCCGCCCTCGGCCCGTACAAGGGTGGCCTCCGCTTCCACCAATCCGTAAACCGCAACATCATCAAGTTCCTTGGCTTTGAACAGATTTTCAAAAACTCTCTAACCGGGCTTGGCATCGGCGGTGGCAAAGGTGGGTCTGACTTTGACCCGCACGGGCGCTCCGACAACGAAGTGATGCGTTTTTGTCAGGCCTTTATGAGTGAACTGTACCGTCACATCGGCCAGTTCACAGACGTACCTGCCGGCGACATTGGCGTGGGTGGGCGCGAAATCGGTTACCTGTTTGGTCAATATAAGAAACTGACCAACCGCTTCGAAGCAGGCGTCTTGACGGGGAAGAAGCTCGGCTGGGGCGGCTCGCTTGGGCGCACGGAAGCAACCGGTTACGGCACTGTCATGTTCGCCCAGTCCATGCTGGGCACCATATCGGAAGGGCTTGAGGGTAAAAGCGTAGCGGTTTCCGGTTCCGGCAACGTAGCAATTTATGCGGCGCAATATGCCCAAATGAAGGGCGCAAAGGTGCTGACCGTGTCTGATTCGAACGGGTGGGTCTACGACAAGGACGGCATTGACGTAGAGCTACTACAGCAAGTCAAAGGGGTAGAACGAGGGCGGGTAAGCGATTACGCGCAACGCAAGAGCGGTGCCGTATTCCACGCCGAAGGCCGTCCCTGGCAGGTAGCCGTGGACGTGGCGCTGCCGTGTGCGACCCAGAATGAACTCTCGCAGGAGGACGCTAAGACTCTGGTGAGCAACGGAGTGAAGGTAGTTGCCGAGGGGGCTAACATGCCGTGCACCCCGGGCGCTATCGACGCTTTCCAGCAGGCAGGCGTGCTCTATGCTCCGGGCAAGGCCGCAAACGCTGGGGGAGTAGCAACCTCCGCCCTCGAGATGGAACAGAATGCTTCCCGCACGAAGTGGACCTTCGAGCAGGTAGCCACAAAGCTGGAACACATCATGGCCGACATTCACGACACCTGTGCGGAAACTGCTGCCCGCTACGGGGCCGAGGGCAACTACGTGCTGGGCGCGAACATTGCGGGATTCAAGCGCGTAGCTGACGCCATGATCGATCAGGGATTCATCTAAAAATAGCAGTGGGGTGTGGATCGATTCACAGTTACGGTGATGATCGCGTTATCCTTTAGACATGATTGATCTTCGTGCACTTGAAGCCGATCCCACCCCCGGCTACGCCTCGCAGAAGGCTCGCGGGGAGGACCCGGCCCTTATCGACCAGGCCATTGCAGCAGACCGCAAGCGTCGCGAGGCGCTTAGCGAATTCGAATCCGCCCGTGCGGAACAGAAATCTGTGTCTAAGTCGGTGGGTAAGGCCAGTCCCGAAGAACGTCCAGCCGTCCTCGCAAAGGCGAAGGAACTGGCAGCACACGTAAAGGAACTGGAAGCCGAGGCTAATAAGGCGGCTGAAGAGGCTCGCGCAATTGCCATGCGCATCGACAACATTGTCAGCCCGGAAGCCCCCACCGGTGGGGAAGAGAACTTCACCGACCTAGAGCACGTGGGGGAGCGGCGCGACTTCGCCGCAGAAGGGTTTGAACCCAAGGATCACCTGGCAGTAGCCGAAGGGCTCGATGCCATTGATATGAAGCGGGGCGCTAAAGTATCCGGCTCGCGCTTCTACTACCTAAAGGGCATCGGCGCCCGCATGGAACTGGCATTCCTTACCATGGCATGGGACCAGGCCGAGGCTGCTGGTTTCGTCCCCATGATTACGCCCACCATGGTCAGCCCCCAAACAATGGGAGGCACCGGCTTTTTGGGTGCCCACGCTGACGAGATCTACCATCTAGAGGCAGACGACCTGTACTTGACGGGTACCTCCGAAGTGGCGTTGGCTGGCTACCACACTGACGAGATCTTGGATCTGTCTAACGGGCCGAAGCGCTACACCGGTTGGTCTACGTGCTACCGGCGCGAGGCCGGCGCTGCGGGCCGCGACACTCGCGGCATCATCCGCGTCCACCAGTTCAATAAGGTGGAAATGTTCAGCTACTGTCGCATTGAGGACGCAGCTGAAGAGCACAAGCGCTTGCTTGGGTGGGAACGCGAGATGCTGGGCAAGATGGAGCTTCCCTACCGGATCATCGATACTGCAGCAGGCGACCTTGGTTCTTCTGCGGCTCGCAAGTTTGACTGTGAAGCATGGCTCCCTTCGCAAGAGCGATGGATGGAGGTAACCTCCACTTCGAACTGCACTCAGTTCCAGGCCCGCCGGCTAGGAATTAGGGAACGCATTGAACAGGATGGGCGCCAGGTTACCCGCCCGGTAGCCACTCTAAATGGCACCCTGGCCACTACCAGGTGGCTAGTCGCCCTCTTCGAAAACCATCAGCAGGCTGACGGATCCCTGTATATTCCTAAGGCAATGCGCCCGTACCTGGGTGGTCGCGAACTGATCGAACCGGTGAATGCATAAGCTATACCAAACATTGAACGCGCAGGGACTCACCTTTTCGGCGTCAGAAAACATGCCCGTAACAGGAACGTTTATTCCGCCTGAATTCGGTGGGGACCTGCGCGTTAGTGGTGGTTCTAAAACGGCGCCACTGCCGCAGGTCGTCGCTGGCGAAGCACCCGCACAGGTGGTAGATGCTAGTGGCGATCAGCTAGTGGTCCCAGAACAGCTTAGGGGAGTAGATCCGGCGAAGCTGCTGGTTGCTTTTGACATTGACGGCACCATTTTGGGGCGCGATGGTTCTATGTCCAGCGCGGTGTTGCAATCGTTGCGCGCCTTAGACGCTGCTGGGGCCAATGTTGTTATTGCTACTGGCCGTTCCATTCCGGCAGTGGCTGGGGTGCTCACTCTGTTGCAGTTGCGGCATGGCTTCGTAGTTTGTTCTAACGGGGCGGTGGTGTTGCGCACCGCGCCGGGAAAGACGGCCGGGGCGATCGACTACAAGGTGGTAAAAACCGTAACCTTTCCGCCGGCGCCAATCATCGATCGGCTAGTAGAAAAGATCCCGGATGCTTACGTAGGGGTAGAAGCGGTAGGATCCGGATTTTTGGTGTCGGAGCACTTCCCGGCTGGCGAACTGATCGGCGAACAACAAGTGGTAGGTTGGCAAGGACTGCGGCAGAAGGAAGTGACCCGGGTTATCCTGCGGGCGCCTTCGTTAAGCGCACAAGATTTGAAAGACATCGTGGCTGGCCTTGGGATTGACACGGTGCAATGGGACATTGGGTGGACTGCTTGGCTAGACGTTGTGTCTGAAGATTCCACCAAGGCTAGGGCCTTAGCGGAGCTAGCAGATACTTTGGGCGTTGACCATGCGCATACGGTTGCCGTTGGGGACGGCTCTAACGACGTGGCAATGATCGACTGGGCCAGTTGGGGGCTTGCCATGAAGAACGGTTCCCAGGATGCCAAATCCGTGGCCGCTGCGGTACTTCCCCCGGTCACAGAAAATGGGGCAGCGCTGGTAGGAAAGCTTCTGCTCGGATAGGTAAAACCTGGCGTACTCGGCCTGTACTCTTAAGGGGTAATCCTCAACGTAGCGGATGGGAGTAGGCGTGGGTTGGTTCAATTCGATAGAACACAACAGGTGGTTGTCGCAGCAAATGCGCGACCTTCTAGATTTCGGCAAGAACTCGCTGGTAGAGGGCGGGTTCGGGTCGATGGATTTGGAAGGAAAAGTAGACTCTGAAGCGCAACTGCCCCTGTTCGTCACCTGCCGCATGGTGCACGTTTACTCGCTGGGGACGCTCATGGGTATCCCCGGTTGCAGGCGGATGGTAGACCACGGAGTCAGAGCGCTTACGGAAGCCTTCTACGACCATGACCATGGCGGCTGGTATGACCAGATAGAGCCGAAATTGGACCAGAACGGGCATGGCATTGCTGCCTCTAAGGTAAAGATGGCTTATTCGTCTGCCTTTGTGTTGCTTGCTGCGTCCTCGGCGGCAGTGGCGAATAGACCCGGCGCGCAGGAGCTCTTGGCGCTTGCCATGCGGGACCAGGACAAACACTGGTGGGATCCGGAATACCAGATGGTTGTGGACGATCGCAGCCTAGATTTCACTTCGACCTCGGACTACCGGGGGATGAATGCAAATATGCACACCTGCGAGGCCTACCTGGCGTGCGCGGACGCTACCACCCAGCCGAAGTGGCTAGACCGCGCGATGGCGATATTGGGGCGGATGCGCAGAAACGCCCAGCACAATAACTGGCGCATTCCGGAACATTATTCGCCGCAGTGGGAGCCGCAACTGGATTACAACCAGGACAACCCTGCAGACCAGTTCCGCCCCTTTGGATGTACGCCGGGACATGGCATGGAATTTGCAAAGCTCTTGGTGGCGGCACGTGGAGCACTAATTAGGGCGGGCCGTGAGGTTCCCGAGTGGATGCTTGAAACGGCCAGTGAATTGTTTATGAGGGCGCGCCAAGACGGGTGGGCACGCAACGGCAAGCCCGGTTTCGTGTATACGACGGATGCGCGTGGAGGAGTGGTGATTGCCGATCGCATGCACTGGGTAGTATGCGAGGCAATCGGGGCGGCCGTAGCGCTGCGGCGGGCAGAATTGGACGGTCCGGGTGAGCCCGATCGGGGGCTGATCGAGGACTATGAGCACTGCTACCGTACGTTTATTGATTACGCGGACGAGTACCTGATAGCCGGGGATGGGAAGTGGAACCACCAGCTGGGCCCGGATAACCAGTTGGCTACGACCATTTGGCCGGGCAGGCCAGATATCTACCACGCAGTGCAAGCTATGCTGGCCCAGCGGGTTCCTGTATCTCCTGCGTTCGCGCAAGCTCTTGATCAAGGGCTATTGGACACGCCGCAGAGCTTGGGGCAGGAAAAGGGCAGGCCCACCCGCAGGTGAGCCTGCCGCGTGGGCGGTGCTGACTACTTCAGATTCTGGTCGTAGTGGGCGCGCTCGCCGCCAATGTACTTGGGGCGGGTGCGCGCTGCGGTCACGTGTGCTGCTCCGACTTCGGTAGCAGCGAGCCTGACCGGGGAAGCAACGTGCTTCAGATGCATCCCGATGAACGTGTCGCCGATGTCTAAACCGCCCTCCACAGCGACCTTCTCTACTAGCCACGGCTCCTGGATATGTGCGTAGGCGGCACACGAGAAGGATCCGCCCGCGTGTAATTGTGGAACTGCGTTCACCCGTTCAAAACCGCGTTTTCGTGCCAGCTCAGCGGGTACCACGAGGGCGCGGTTCAGGTGTTCACAGCACTGTGCGATTGGAGTTACGCCCGTGCCATCGGTTGCTGCGCACACGCCTTGCCAGACGGCCTCGCCGATCTGTGGTGAAGAAGCCTTGCCAATGCGGTCTCCCAAGATCTCTGACGAAGAACACCCCACTACTATTGCGTCGCCGTCGGAAAGTTTAGCTTTTTCCAGAAGCTCTTTTACTAGGTCGGCAACTTGGGTGCGCACTTGCTCTGCTGAAATATCTGTCTGCGGTGACATTACCCCTCCTAAAATATGGCAATGCGGCACTCCCAGTCTATGCGTTCGGGAGGAGGAAGTAGCTAGCTTGATTTTCGTGGTTGGTTGTTAATTGGTTAGACTGGGAGGCGCGCTTCGCGTTTGGAGAGTTGTCCGAGCGGCCGAAGGAGACGGTCTTGAAAACCGTTGTGTCAGCAATGGCACCAAGGGTTCGAATCCCTTACTCTCCGCTCTACCCCGCCATTCCGTTGGAATGGCGGGTTTTTCGTTGTAATAGTGCGGAAAAGGCCGAAGGGTGAATGTGCGGCGGTATGCGTCTATAGCCGCTAATTTGCAACAAAATAGACCTAAAATAGACCCGAGTTCGCCTATTTTCTAGTAGTTAGTACAGCGAAGAGCGAGAATGCACCGCAAGCGAATCCAGTAATTCCGAGTCCTAAGTTAAATGCGGGCGGAAGGGTAAACGGAAAAACGGTAATAAGGCCGATTGCTAGGGCGATTAGGCCAGTAATTCTAGCGACAGCTAACCTGGTTGGAGTTGTCGCCCCGTCCTGGGAAGGATGATCTGCGGAGGAATCGCCTACCATTTGGCCTTTAGTGAGGCGATATTTTTGGGCTATAAGGCTAATTACAGCGGCACATAGGGTGAAGACGCACGCCCCAATAGCGAACCAGGAGGAACGGTGCGAGGCCGAGGCTAAACAGATCAATGTAGCCGCTACTATGATGAACCAAGTTGTATCGTTTTTTCTCATGGCGCCAGAGTATAGGTCGCCTGTGCGAAATGATGACTCGCACTTCTGGGTTTATTCAAAAAATGTCTCTTAGAGCGGCGGGCTATTAATAGAATTTATTCTGCTAGTCGCCATTTGAACCTAGAGGCGATGTTGGCTGCTGCCCACACCTAGGCTGTGCAACCCGCATGGCAGGAACCGTCGTCAGGATGGGAGTCACCGGCCCTGGGGCGGCCCGCCTACTAAACCAGATCGACATAACCATAAAACCGGCAACAATACGCCAATGGGAACACCGAGGAAAAATAAAACACATAACCGAAAACGGGGAACCAAATACTGGATGGTAGACATACTCGCCTGCCGCGAATCGAACAAATATTCTAAACCAGGGATGACTTGACACTGTCACACGAAAAAATGATAGGCGAACGCCATAGGGAGGTGCCATAAAAACACCACGTAGTGTTCGCCAGGCACCGCCCTTAATCACACCCTCAACCATCCACGGTCGGTCCCGGGTACGCCAAAAAGGATTCAGGGGTAAGGGCGCTAACTAGACCACCCGTGAACACGCAAGGATGGAAGAGGGGAGGGGTGGGCCCGTATTTTGGGGTAGTTTCCGGGTGCAACCCACACGCAAACCGCAATAAACCCCCAACGGGCAAACAGTAGGAGCCCCCATAACGACCCTCGCCCAATGCGACCTAACCGGCTGGCGCATCCTAGACATCATCAAACCCACCATAGGCGGGCACGCCAAATTCCAACGCGTCCTACTCCAACCAACACCCCACACCGAAGGAAAAAGATAATGCCTGAGAAGATGGGCCGCAACAACCGCGAGTACGTTCGCCGCGCCCACGCCCTCAAACGCCGCGTAAGACTCGAACGCCTACCCTGCTGGATCTGCGGGCAACCCATCGACACCACACTACCGTTCACGCACAAGGGCGCCTTCACCGCCGACCACGTACGCGAACTACACAAAGGCGGCTCACTACTCGGAGCGCTCATGCCAGCACACCGAGGCTGCAACAGTAGGAGATCCAACAAGAAGCGCAGCACGCAGACCGTTCTCAAACCCGTGAAGACCTCACGCAAATGGTAAGACCAATAAGGCCTAAGAATAAGCGAGGCAAGAGGCTTTCAAAGGCATGCATAAACTGTAAGGCTACGACACGGTAAACGCTCAGCGTAACCCACACGGTGAAACGTAAAAGCGCAGGTAGGAGACGCTTACGGGGGTGGGGGGATGCCCCCGGCCCCCCTCTAGGTTGAGGCACACGGGCAAACTCGCACTTTCCCTCCCCACACTGGGGCGGTGTACACCCTGCTGCGGCGAGGGCACCCGGATATACGAATAGGAGGCTGATTATGAGGCCATGTGGCACTATGGCAGCCTACACGCGCCACCGCCGCCACGGGGAAGAACCATGCCCCGCATGTAAGGAAGCTAAACGGTTACAAACGGCTGAGCGGCGCGCAAAAAAGCGTGCCCAGGCAAAAGCTGTTGCCGAAGGCAGACCGACCCCACCAGCAAGGCCTGTAAGGCGGGAGAAAAAACCGTATGCGGTAAAAGCTTCCGAGGAATGTATCCCCGCCACGACTTTCCCGGCTGCCCCGCCTAAACCAGAGACATTTGACCGGCTGGAGTATGACCGGTTACACGAGAACCTAAACATTGTTGATCATGCTCTCTTCGAGGCATCCCCGGGGGACGTGGCCAGGCTTTCTAAGCGCCGCCAAGAAATCGAAGAGGCTATTTTCGCCCTGCTTAAGCGGGGGAAGAAGAAAGGCGGGAACGCGTTAGATGAGCTCGCAAGACGCCGCGCGCAAAGGCCGACAGAGGCCACGGCTTGAACACTACCCGGCCTATTTCACTACTGCCGGCCAGGACGTTGCCGATCTTGCCGCCCTGGCCGGTCTGGACCTGTTGGACTGGCAAAAGTACGTGCTGGAAAAGTCTTTGGGCGAGCAAAAGGGAGGGCATTGGGCTGCTAGCGAGGTCGGTCTTATCGTGCCCCGCCAAAATGGTAAGAACGTGATCCTTGAGGCTCGGGAACTGGCTGGCCTGTTCTTGTTGGGTGAGAACCTGCTGATTCATACCGCGCACGAGTTCAAAACGGCGGGTGAGGCATTCTTGTCTATGAAGAACAGGATTTTGTCATGCCCGGACTTGGCCGAGTACGTGCTCGGTTGGGAGGGGGACCCGGACGCTAACATTCGGGGTATTCGCACCGCGCACGGGTTTGAGGCAATCGAGTTAAAGACGGGCCGTCGCCTGAAATACGCTACAAGGACAGCTGGGGCAGGGCGTGGTTTCACTGCCGATTTTTTGGCCTTAGATGAGGCTTACGCGCTAACTGAGGAACAGCAGGCGGCTATCTTCTCGACCCTGGCGGCTAGGTCCCTGCAGGGCAGTCCGCAGATCTGGTACACCTCTAGTGCTGGTATGCCGGCTTCTACCGTGCTCGCACGGTTGCGTGAGCGTGGCATGAGCAAGGACGGTGAGGACGGGCTGGCCTATTTTGAGTGGTCAGCAGCCGATGAGGCAGACCCAGAAGATAAGGACACTTGGGCTCTGGCTAACCCGTCGTTGGGGTATTTCATTTCTGAGGGGTTTGTGGCCAGTGAAAAGAATGCCCTCGATGAGGAGAAATTCAAACGCGAACGCCTAGGCATTTGGGCTGAGGAAGCAGAAGACCCCCCAGTGATTGCCCCTTCTGATTGGCAGGCCTGTTTCGATAATGCTTCACAGATTGGGCAGAGCGTGTGTTTTGGGGTGGATATTCCGCCCTCGCGTGAGAGCGCGGTAATAGCCGCAGCATCCTTACGCGAAGATGGGATGACGCACGTTGAGATTGTTGAACAAGACTACGGCACTTCTTGGCTACCGGCCCGACTGCAGGAGTTACAGGCGGCTTATCCGACCTCCAAGCTGGTTATTGATGCTGGCGGGGCGGTTGGGGCCCTGGAGGCAGATCTAGCCAGGTTCAGGGTGCGGGCTAACCGTGTGGGCGGGCGTGATTACGGGCAGGCTTGCGGCCTGTTTTTTGATCTTTCTGGCGAGCACAAGCTACGCCACATCGGCAAAGAACAGTTGACTGACGCGGTCAGTGCGGCCCGAATCCAACCCATGGGTGAATCACTGTGGAAGTGGAAGCGTAAGCACTCTCTAGCGGATATTTCCCCACTAGTAGCTACCTCCCTGGCGGTGTTAGGAGCCCACCGCCTACTAAGAAAACGCAAGCAGGGACGCAGAAGACTCCTGGTTGTCTAAATCAAACCTATGGAAGGAGCCCCTCTTTTGATGAATCTTGACAAAGTTGGCGGTCTCGATGCTGGCGAGCTGGCCTTGCTGCGAAAGATCGGGGCCCGGGTGAGTGCGCATCAGGCCGATAATCTGCAACTACAGGCCTGGTATGACGCGAAAGTGAAAGTCCCGAACCTGGGTCTTGCTCTACCGGAGCGGACCGGCTCGCGGGTGAGGACAGTGGCGGGCTGGCCTGGCATGGTTGTAGACGCTTTGGAAGAACGCCTCGATATTGATGGGTTTGACGGGCCCACGCGTGAGGCAGCAGGTCAGATTTGGGCAGAAAACTACTTGGATTCACAGTACTCAGAAGCCCACATTGAAGCTCTGGTGCACGGGGTCGCCTTTATCGTTACTGATAAGGGCGGGCCGGGAGACCCGCAGGTGGTTATTACTGTGGAGTCCCCACTGACCACGAGCGGGATTTGGGACCCGGTACGCCGCCGCCTCTCGGCTGCCGCCACTTTCATTACTGACCCGGAAAACCCTGCCCGCGTGTTGGCTGCTACCTTGTACCTACCTAATGAGACTATCCAGCTAGATGGGGACGGTACCGGCGCGTTGCAGGCTCGTGACAGTATCGCCCATAATTTGGGCCGTCCCACGGTGGAGTGTTTAGTCAATCGTCCTCGTACTTCTAAGCCGTGGGGGCGCTCAGAGATTACTGAGCCGATTATTTCTTATACGCAAGCTGCTATCCGCACTCTTTTGCGGGCGGAGATTGGTTCAGAGTTCTTTTCTGCCCCGCAACGGTACGTGTTGAACATGAGTGAGGACATGTTCGGCCCGGATAGGTCGATGGCTGAGCAGGCCCTGAAAATGTATGCGGGCCACATGATGATGTTTAGTGCGGGAGATCCGGATGATCCGGTACCCCAGTTGGGCCAGTTCGCGGCTTCTAGTCCGGCACCATTTATTGAGATGGTGAAAATGTATGCGCAAATGGTTGCGGGCGAGGCCGCCTTGCCGCCCACCTATTTAGGGTTTGTGACAGACAACCCGGCTTCAGCGGATCAGATTAGGGCTACTGAGGCAAGGCATGTAAAGCGTGCTGAACGCCGTCAGCGTACTTTTGGGCGGGCCTGGCAGGCAGCTCTTACTACTGCTGTCGCATTAGGTGGGGGCACGTTCCCTGATAACAGGTTGGCGGTGCGGTGGAAAGATGCTTCTACCCCGACTAAGGCGGCTACTACTGACGCGGTAGTTAAACAGGTCCAGGCCGGGATTTTGCCGACTAATAGTCCGGTTACTTTCCACGAGCTTGGTTTTGACGAGGCCGCCACTAACCAGCTCTTACAGGCCCAGGCGCAAATATCTCGCCAGCAGGTAATGCTAGCAACCCTTGCTGGCGGGCAGCTGAATGGGCCGGGTGCGGGGGTAGATAGGGGCCCTGGGGGCGAATGAGTAAGGAGGAGGTATGGCCGATCCTTCGGTAGAACTAGAGGACCTGTATAAGGCTCTTGAGGGCCGCTATTTTGGTAGTGCCCGCCTGGAGATGGAAGCCCTAATGGAAGTCCTCTTCGCGCGGGCAACCCAGGGGGCGAAAAAGGTCTGGGCTGCCCGCCCAGAAGACAAGGAAGAACTAGACGAGTATCTGTTCAATCAGCTTGTTGAACTCTCGCAGGGGCCATTGTGTCAGAGCGCGGATGATGTGGGAGCCCGCTATGTGAGTGTTCACCGCGCAGAGCAAGGCGCTGGCACTTCCCTGCCGCTTATAACCCCGCAAAGGGAAGGCAAACAGCTCCTAGGTGCTCACGCCCGCACGGTAATGGACGTACTTGCCTCGAAGGGCCAGTATGAGGCAGAAAAACGCTTCACCGGTATCTACGGGGACCTGGTGCTAAACAGGGTGCGTAACACGGTAAAACTATCAGCTAAGGCTGCTGGTAATAAATGGTGCCGTGTGCCTGAGGCGGGGGCTTGCCCGTTCTGTCTGATGCTGGCCTCACGCGGGGCTGTCTACGAGGATAAAACTACTGCTACCCGCTCTCAGGGCGGGAGCCGCTACCATGCGCACTGTAAATGCACGGCTGTGGAAATCCTGCACGAGGCCGACGTACCACCAGCTGCCCGCAGAGCGTGGGATCTGACCGAGAAATTCAACCTACGCACCGTTACAGACTGGGCCGCTGCCCGTAAAGACCCCGCCATCATTGAATACCTGCTAGACAACGGGATTAGAGACGACCCAACCCGCACGGTAAGGCTCGGGCCAATGCTCCACCCGGAAATCCCTACCCTGGACCCTTTAGGGCCGCTACCAAGACCAACCCTAGAAGACTTCGACGTAAACTGCTTCGGTAAATCACAGAAACGGAAGAGCGGGAAAATAAAGTACTATGGGGGCCACCTCTACGGTACCGGTATTCCAGGCAAAACCGAGTTCCCAGCATCATGGACAGCCGACGACATCATCTACGCTACAGAACTAACCCTGAGAGAACCGCAGAGAATTGTACCTAGAGGGTCGCAGCGAACTAGTCATTTCAGGGAAGTGCATGGTGTAGTAGTGGAGGTCTCTTTCTATCAAGTTAGTCCATTGGAGGAGCCCGTCTATAGGCACTCTGTTCCGATTAATGGCAACGGAGTATACTTTCGTGGAGAAGACGGTGTTGTAATGGCACGGCCGATTGATGTGTCTATTCTAGGAAGGGGAAGTTATGGACATCATTAGCCGCCAGTTCTTCCCTCATCTAGAAGGTAGGGTGGTTGAAAATATTTGGCCCTATCTGACTGGTGAATATCAGAAAATAGTCAATTTTGATGCAAGCGTGGGGGAGTTTTGGGATGCCATGGGCTCTGCCCTTGAAGGGGCGAGCGTTGCAGGGTACCGGGTCCCAGAAGAACTACTAAAAGCGGTTGAAGAAGAGTGCGACGATTTAAGCTACGCACCAGATAGCATTGACCGCTGGATCGCGACTCGTTTTCTTGACAAGATTCGTGCTTTTGATGATGTGCCCGCTAGTGTTAGTTAGCTGATCGCTGGCTGCTTGTTATTCTTGCCCGCCTGGGGTTTTTCCTGGGTGGGTTTTGTTTTACCCGAAATATTGGTCCCGGCATGGGGTTTTATCTCCCGACATGGGAAACCGTTTTTGAGAGGAAAGGTTAGTTATTATGGCTGAGGCGAAGATCAGCTCTGAGGTTGAAGAAGAATCCGCAAAGGCTGTAGCTGAGGGCGAGTCCGCTCCTGACAAGGAGGTGGATTGGCAGGCTGAGGCGAAAAAGTGGAAGGTTCTCTCACGTAAGCACGAGGCTAACGAGAAGGCGCTAGCGTCTAAAGCATCCGAGTACGATAAGTATTTGGAGTCTCAGAAAACTGAGGAGCAAAAACGCGTTGAGGCCCTCCAGAGGGCCGAGAAGGAACGCGATGAGGCTAACGCGAGCCTGGCTCGTATGGCTGCAGGGATCAAGTACGGGCTTTCCGAAGAAGACCTGGCCTTGCTGGGTGCGGGCGAGGATTTCGAGGAAAGGGCTAAAACCCTGGCTGAACGCCTAAAAGCCGGAAGCCCGGTGCGGGCGCGTTCTGCCACCCAGGGGGTAGAAGCCGGCAGTACTGTTTCTGATGATTTCCTTGGCGAGGTGCTGCGCTCACGCTAAAGCGCTGTTTCCCTTTCGCAATCACAAATTTTTTTAGTCATTTGTTTTGGCCGCCTAACCGGGCGGCCTTTCGTGTTTAAAACACGAGTTTTCCCATGAACGTAAAAGGAGAAAAGAACATTATGGGTACTTATAACAAGATTGTGGGTCGCTCCCAAACTGGTGAGCAGCTGATCCCACCGGAACAGGTAAAAGCAATCCTGCAAGATACTCCGAAGTCTTCTGTTGTCCTGGATAAGGCAGTAAAGGCTCGCATGTCTACCACAAAGCAGACCCAGCCGGTCCTGGCGACTTTGCCGGACGCCTACTGGGTTAACGGTGATACCGGGCTGAAACAGACTAGTGAGGCAACCTGGAAGGGCCAGACCATGACCGCTGAAGAACTAGCGGTTATCGTCCCGATCCCGGACGCGGTTGCTGATGATACTTCTATTAACCTGTGGGAGGCAGTAAAACCCCTGCTAGCTGAAGCACTAGGCAAGAAGATAGACCAGGCCGTCATCTTTGGTACGGACAAGCCTACTAGCTGGCCGGACGCTCTTACAGCCGGGGCCGAGGCTGCTGGTAACAGTGTAAAGCTGACAGCAAAGAAGAATGTTGGGGACGCGGTTATTGAGCTGGGCGAGAAGATGGCAGCCCAGGGGTTTGGTATTAACGGGTTTATTTCCCGGCCCGGCCTGGACTGGAAGCTACGCGGCCTAAAGGATGCTAACGGCCAGCCCATCTACGGCGGTAAACTCTCTGAGGCCCAGCCAGCCACCCTGTTCGGTTTCCCGCTAAACCCGGTAATTAATGGGGCTTGGGATGCTGCTGCGGCAGAACTGCTAGCCGTGGATTGGTCCAAGGTCGTTATCGGTACCCGCCAGGATATTACTTACAAGATCTTCGAAGAAGGCGTCATCTCTGACGAGAATGGCAAGGTCATCCTAAACCTCATGCAGCAGGACACTAAGGCTATGCGCGTGGTTATGCGCCTGGGATACCAGGTTATTAACCCGCCCACCAGGGTCGCCGGCGGAGCGGTAATACTTGCGCCCTTTGAGCATGTACGCTTCCACGCTGCCCACACACCCTGCCCATGCCCCAAACAAAGCTGTGGCTATTTTAGGTCTATCTTGTTGCACTTTAGCGGCTATAGGCACACACTGCCGCACATTCACTCTTTGGAATTTCCAGCACCATAACAACGAAAAACCCCGCCATTCCAACGGAACAGCGGGGTCAGAGCGGAGACGATGGGATTTGAACCCACGAGGGGCGAACGCCCCAACCTCCTTAGCAGGGAGGCGCACTAGGCCACTATGCGACGTCTCCACCGGCAAGCCTACCCAAATTTACGTCCTGTTCACAAACTGATTCGCGGAAGAAAGGCTAAGTTCACACAAAAGCTGCTCTGCCGTCCTCTTCTGGCACCTACTTTCGGCCCATAACCTGCCTCCTGCTATCTTGTGCGGACCATGGCGATTGCGCCTAAACTTGGGACCACTCTGACAAGGGCGGGGCTGATTCGATGGCTGACTTCATTTTGCAGCGTTGGCGCCAACTACTATTCATGTCCATCCAACACGCCTGGCTGGCAGCCCAGTGCGTTTTGCTAGCCACGCTAGTGGCAGTGGCCCTGGCAGCCCTAGCCTATAAGTCGACTCGTCTTCGTGCCCTCCTAAATAACGTTTCCACCATAGGGCTTACTATCCCCTCATTTGCGCTCTTGGCCCTACTAGTGGCACCGCTGGGGTTCGGAGTCGCTCCGACAGTAATCGCCTTAGTGTTCTATGGGGCTCTACCTATCATGCGTAATGCTGTGGTGGGGCTAGCGGGGGTAGACAATACAGTCATCGAATCTGCGCGCGGGCAGGGGATGTCCGCTACCGCAATATTCTTCCGGGTGCGCCTCCCGCTATCCTGGCCACTGATCCTTTCAGGCATACGGGTATCAACTCAGATGGTTATGGGCATTGCTGCCATTGGTGCTTACGTCTTGGGTCCCGGTTTAGGAAGCCTTATCTTCACCGGACTTGCCCGGCTAGGTGGGGCTGGTGCCGTCGAATCAGCTGCGGTGGGCACTCTACTAGTCGTAATTGTGGCGCTAATTGCCGACTTTGGCCTGGCCATACTTGGTCGTCTTACTATCTCCAGGGGGATTCGTGACTAGCCAGAAAACTTCTGAACCTACCCGCCACGCTGCTGCGGGAGGAGCCTCAATCAGGCTTTCACACATGAGCAAAACATACCCGGGTGCAGACTCGCCAGCGGTAAACGACTTCAACCTTGATATTTCCGCAGGGGAAATCCTGGCCCTTGTTGGCCCCTCCGGCTGTGGCAAGACCACCACCCTAAAGATGATCAACAGATTGATCGAACCGTCCACGGGAAAAATCATCATCAATGGCCGCGACGTTACAGATATGAACCCAGACAAGTTGCGCCGCAAGATCGGCTACGTAATTCAGGCCGGCGGCCTGATGCCTCACCTGTCCGTGGCGCAGAACGTTGCAATGGTGCCCAAGATGCTCGGCTGGACGAAGAAGCGCATTGCTGCCCGCGTTGACGAACTGCTGCGCGCCGTTGCCCTCGAACCGGAAACATATGCCGACCGTTACCCCCGCGATCTGTCCGGTGGTCAACAACAACGCGTAGGAGTTGCCCGCGCCCTAGCTGCGAATCCGCCCGTCCTCCTAATGGACGAACCATTTGGCGCGGTAGATCCGATCACCCGACGGGCATTGCAGGAAACCTTGCTAGCCACCCAAGCCCGCCTGGGAACGACCGTAGTGATCGTCACGCATGATCTGGATGAGGCCCTAAAGCTCGGTACCCGCATCGCCATCCTTTCCGAAGGTGGCAGGTTGCGGCAAGTAGGAACGCCAGAACACATCCTTATGGATCCGGCAGACGAATTCGTGTCAGACTTTGTGGGAGCAGACGCCGCCACGCGCCTCCTGAAAATTACCCCTGTCGAAGATCTGACACCTTCGCGCACCGTGACCGCACACCTGGGGGATGACCGGGAAAAAGTGCTCGCCCAGGCAGCCGCAGCAGGCGGGCACGGCATCGTCATCTTGAACGAGGACGGCAGCCCGCTCGCCTGGTTGAGCACCAAACAATATCGGGCTAGCACCGGCCGGCACCCCCAGGACAACTCCCTGCCCCTGGTGCGCGGAACCGACTCCGCGGCAGATGTCATGGAGCTGATGCTCACCTCTACCCACAACGGCGTCTTAGTAGTAGATCGTCAGGGCCGCTACCGCTTCGCCCTGCGTGCTTCCGACCTGTTAGACCAAATCAGCCAGGAGGCCTAATGAGCCGCCTTCTTGCAAAACGAAACGTCTGGATGCCACCGCTAGCGCTCCTGATCGGGTTCAGTCTCTTCTTTATGTGGCTGCGCACCGCAAGCCTTTCCCCAAAAGAGTCTCGGCAGCTAAACACCGCAAACCTCATCACCATCATGGGTGAACACCTACTACTTACAGTGCTCGGCGCCGTCCTGGTAGTCCTGATCGCGGTGCCAGCAGGCATCATCCTCACCAGGGGGCCGTTGCGTCGCCTTGCCCCCGCCGTACTAGCCCTTGCCAACGTTGGCCAGGCTGCGCCCTCGATAGGGCTGATAGTGCTTATTGCGATGGGGATAGGCTTCGGCATGAAAACAGCGCTCATAGCGATCGTTGCCTACGCCGTACTACCCGTACTCTCGTCCACCATGGTGGGGTTGGAAGGGGTAGACCGGAACACTGTTGAAGCAGCCCGCGGCATGGGCATGAGCGCCCTGGCTGTCCTCGTGAAAGTAGAACTGCCGCTAGCAAGCCCGGTTGTCCTTGCCGGGCTACGCACCGCCCTAGTCCTGCTAGTCGGCACGGCGACGTTAGCCGTCTTCGTGAACGGCGGCGGCCTAGGAGTCCTAATCCAAACGGGCATGACCCTCTTCCTGTACAAACTGCTGGTGGCGGGGGCGCTACTGGTAGCCCTGCTTGCCCTAGCCGTCGACTGGGTTGGGCGCATGATCGAACTGTGGGCCCGGCCGAAAGGAATCTGATGAGACGCATAGCAACTTCCCTGGCCCTCCTGAGCGTCATTAGCCTTGGCGGGTGCGCGCTTTCGCCCTCGTCCGGATTTGCCCCGGACATGGCCCCCGCCGAAATTGCGCATGAAAAGGGCGCCGAGGGCGTGCACGTCACCGTCGGATCCAAAAATTTCACCGAAGGTTTAGTCCTTGGCAAACTCGCCGTGATCGCCCTGCGCGCGGCAGGCTACCAGGTTACCGACATGACCGGGATGCCCGGATCCCAATCCGCGCGGCAAGCCCACACCACCGGGGCAGTAGACTTCGAATTCGAATACACCGGCACCGCCTGGACCATCTACCTAGGCGGCAAAGGCGTCGCGAACCGCCAAAAACAGTACGAGCTAGTGCGCGAAGCAGATAAGAAAAATGGGCTCACCTGGTTACCCCCTGCCCCCATGAACAACACGTACGGCTTCGCGGTGCGACAAGAAGACAAGGCACACCTGCGAACGCTATCTGACGTGGCCGCCCTCGCCCCGGAAACGCTAACCATTTGCGCGGATCCGGAATTCTTTTCGCGCGACGACGGCTTGCAGCCGGCCTTGGCCCACTACGGTCTGAGGCTGGGGGAAAATCTGCCGAGAAGAAACATAAAACTGATGGATCAGGGAGCCATGTTCCAGGCGCTCGCGGACGGGCAGTGCAAAGTTGGCGAAGTCATGAGCACGGATGGGCGGATTATGTCGTTGCACCTTGCCACGCTCGAGGACGACAAAGGGTATTTCCCGAACTACGCGGTAGCTCCCGTCATTGCTACAGCGAAGCTGCGCGAGTCTCCCGCAATTGCGGAAGTATTTTCCCGTATCACCCCGAAGTTGACCACTAAGGCGTTGCAACGGATGAATGCCGCGGTAGATGTCGAGGGCGAAGATCCGGCCAATGTGGCAGCAAAATGGTTGCAGAGCCAGGGGCTGGTGGCTAAGAAATAGGAGTTTCGCGCGGCATGAAAAATAATGCCAAACCTGGACTGGGTGACTAGGTTGTAAGCATGAACCAGACTCTAGAAAAACAGCTTTCTCGTAAGAGCATTCGCCGCTTCTTGGATGAGCCCATTTCCGATCAGGTCAGAGCAGATCTGCTAGAGGTGGCACGCCGGACGGCTACTTCCTGTGGGCTTCAGATGAGCTCCCTGATTCGCCTCACTGACCCGAAAATCAAAGAAGAAGTGGCAAAAATTTGCAACCAGGCCTACATTGCGGAAGCCCCGGAAATCTGGGTGTTCGTGGCCGATCTGAACAGCGCCCAGCATATTGTGACCGAGAAGGGGCAGGATGGGGCGAACGCCACCACCATGGACGGCTTCTTCCAGGGATTTACCGATGCCGTGCTGATGGCCCAGAATGTTGCTACAGCTGCCGAGTCAATGGGGCTCGGTACTTGTTTCTTAGGGTCGCTGTTGAATGATCCGTGGGCGCTGGTTGAGCTGCTGCAGCTGCCCAAGTTGGTATTTCCCGCCCTGGGGCTGATGTTCGGCAAGCCTGCCCAGGAACCACAACTGAAGCCGCGGATGCCCATTGCTCTGCGCGCCTACGAAAACGTTTACGACGAGGGCGAGGACGGCTCTTACCTGGAAACATTCAAGGATTACGACGCCGAGATGACCACCTACTACGATCTGCGAGATGCCAACAGGCGTGTCGATTCGTTCACCGAGCAGCTGACGCGCATCATTACCCGCGACGCGCCTAAGCGGCGCCGCATCGTGGCGGCTATAGCAGATCAGGGATTTAATCTGGCCTTGCAGGACAAGTAGGCGGTGTATGCCTAGACGTAACGCATGGCGGTGGCTACGGTGATTCGGCCGTAGCTGCCGCCGAATATTGCGGCGTGCACCGCCAGAATGTGTAGTTGGTGGATGCCCATGCGTTTCTTCCAACCTTCTTGCAGTTTCGAGACGGAATTGTAACCGGCGTAGATGCGATCTAGGTAGGGTTGGCCGAATACTTCTAGGTAGGCCAAGTCGGTTTCTGCGTGTCCACCCTGGGCGGCCGGGTCGATGATGACTCCTACTGTATTGTGCAGCGCGTCGCGGTTTCCTTCGGGACTTCCGGTCCCAGCTGCCTGGGGCGCCCACTGCAGGTCTTCCTTACGAGCCCACAGCACATTGCCCGTCCATAGGTCACCGTGGATGCGCGCTGGGGCGTCTGCGGCCAGTAGAGCCGGTTGGGCCGAGGAGAAGTCGCCGCGGCTGATGCGGGCAGCAACCTTTTCCACGATTTTTACGTCCGAGGCTGACATGGATCCGTTTTCGCGGGCGTATTTCATACACGGCAAGATTCGTTGCTCAGCAAAGAATTCGCCCCAGGTAGGTAGTGATTCCTTGGAGTTGGCTGCCGGTAGGCGTAGTTCTTTCCGGCCCATGTAGCCGTCCCCCTGCCATCCGGCGGGAGGGGCTCCCCATCCGGCCGCCCCGGCCGCGTGGGTGCGTGCTAGGGCACGCCCAAATTCAAAAGCGGCTACCTCATCTACGCGGGTCTCGTGGATGCGCCTGGTAGAGAGACGCCCGGGCACCGCCCCGGTGTGGGGGACAACGAAGGCGCCCCCTTGCGCCATCGGTTCGGCTAACCACTGTAGGCCCAACGCCTCGAGTACAGTCGCATATGGGCGAGACGGCTCCGTCTTTGCGAAGTCGTCGTGGGCAGGGGCAACCATAGGATCTAGCTGTTCAACCATGCATCCATTGTCTCGCTAAGAGCCAGAGGTGTGAACTGGACAGCAAAAGTTGCGCTGAAAAAGGGCTGTTAGTTCGCGGGTTCCTACATAGGCGCAGGTAAGAGCCTCTGTGATCAGGATCGCGTCCCGCCGGTTTGGAGGTTTCGCGTTCCGGTTGTAGAGTAATTACGTCAAAGCGAACAACGCTTATGCGCCCGTAGCTCAATGGATAGAGCATCTGACTACGGATCAGAAGGTTGGGGGTTCGAGTCCCTTCGGGCGCGCAGACACCCCGTCTAGTTGAGACCCAGCTAGGCGGGGTTCGTCGTACCCGCTAACTAGTTCTTGTACAGTGACGCGCAAGACTTTAGCGACTTTATCGAGTTCCGATAGTCTCCACTCGCGTTGCCCGCGCCACCTGAACCCCGCGCTGGCTCTATCCATGCCTATAGCGCGCGCTAATTCTGAACAGGTTACGCGCTTTACGGCGCAAAACGCCCTAATGTTGTTTGCTACCGCGTCCGCTGTGGTGTGTGTTGCTGGTGCTATCTTTGTCGCTGTCATAGATCCAGGATAATGCAAAATGCACAGAATAGAAAATATCTAGATATATCGCCGGTCGGTGTGTCGCGCATCTTTTCTTGTGCGAAATCGACAAAGATAGTTCGCGTGACTACTTCTCAAGTTTTGGCTAGCCGCGCGGTCAAGAATTATTTAGCGCGGCGTGGGTGTCCTATGGGCACCCTCGCGAAAGAAGCGGGTATGAAACCCGCTCGGTTTTACGAGCGCCTACGAGGCCGCTCGAAATGGACTGTTGATGAATTGTTCGCCCTCGCAGACGCGGGCGTTCAAATCCCTGGCATTGATCCGACTTTCATCCCCGCATGGTTGGAGGGTGCCCAATGAGTGAAGGAATAAAAAGGGGGCAGGTAGTCGGTAGTACCGTCCGTGAAGCCCTAACGGCAATCATTGACGATATTGGAGATCACCAAGTGCTAGCCCTTGCTTTGATCTCAATGGGTCAACCCGACTGTGCCCAGGCTGTCGTTACTGTAAACCCCGCTCAAACGCCTTATAGCGCTATCCAGGCCGTAGATTATGCGACTTCCAAGCTCCAAAACGCGCTAAAAGTCGCTCTAGTTCAAAGGGGAAACTATGAAGACTAATTGGTTTATCGCCGGGGCATGGGCCTGTCTAGCTGTTTCGTTTGTCTCGCTAATGCTTGTTATCGCCCTGTTCATGCTGCCTTTTGACGTGTTCGGGGGCATAACCAGGGCAGCGGCAATGACATTCGCCAGCGCGCTAACAAGCTATCTGACCCTTATCGGCGCGTTTGTCCTATCCCTACTTGACCAAGTAAGGGGTCGGTAAATGGGTGCCGCGCCAGAGCCTAATGCTTCGTGGCCTTTGCCGTCGCTTTTGACCTCACTTAAGCGCGCTCATTGGGGTGTGCTTACCGGTGGCAGGCGGCAAGGCGTTCGCTCAACGCTCGAGGGCCTTGCCGCTCAACTTCCACATGTGAAAGCCCAAGGGCGAACAACAGTGCTACAGATCGCCGGGGCGGCTGGCCTCTCGGAAGACTGGTGCCGCCAGTGCTTGCGCTGTCTAGAGGACATGGGCGTAATCGTTTGGCACAGGGGAACTATTTTCGAGGGAAAACCGATACCGTCTACGTTCCGAATCGTAAAGAAGAAGCTAGTACAGCTAATCCGCATCGCGCGCGGGGAATCGTCTAGGCGCCTTGCTCAGGCTCGCAAGGCATTTGATGCACGACTTTCGCGCCTTAAGAGGAATAGTTTACCGCCGTATAAGAGGGAAAACGCGGCCCTCCGTACAGAACCCAGTAGGGGCCTCACCACCTATAAAGGTGAGTCGCCTACGGCGGCGAACTCACCGCAGACCAATAATTCCGCAAAGGCTGAAAGCCGAAAGAAAATGCCAGCTATCCCAAATGATATTCCAGCTCATAGACTCGCCCACCCCTGTCCGCATGGCCACCAGTCGGCTAGCCGATGTGCACAGTGCCGTTATAACGCGATGGACGCTAACCAGATAGCCGAATGGCAAGCCGAACGCATGAACTCCCTAGGAGGGTATTACCAGACCATCCCCGCGGCCCCTATAACTCACCTCAGTGCCCAGGTAGAGGTATTGGTAGCCAAAGGCCTTAGCGGGGCAAAGATAGCCCTCGCAATGGCAAAGAAGAAGCGAGAACAGCATGTGCGCTAATGATCTAGCCCAAGCACGGATAGAGCGGGCGCTAGAGGACGTGGCAGCGGCAATTAGCGCCCTGGAAGTCGTTGAGTCAATGCTAAAGACCCCACTATCTGCCAAGGCGACCAGGTTCCCGCAAACGCGCGCAGTACAGCAAGCCCGCGCGGCTTTGGGTATGAGCGTTGACAACCTCGTCATAGCCGAATCGTTCTTACGCGCCCGCAAACGCCAGCTAGCGGCGCTACAGCAAAAGAAGGGGGTGGGGGTATGAGAGCGTGGACCGGTAAGGAGAAAAAGCGGTGGGGGCCCCTCATTATCGGTACCTATGGGGCTAAGTGCTGGATATGCGGACGCCCGATCAATCTAGCGTTGAAACATCCACATAAAGAATCATTCACAATTGACCATGTTCGCCCGCGCGCGCTTGGCGGCTCCAACTCACTTGCTAACCTTCGTCCCGCGCATCTTGTCTGCAACTCGAGGAAAGGAAAGCAAGTGAAAGTCACGCGAAATCCGGAGGACAACAGCGACTTTTTTAAGTGAACCAGGTGCCAGGAGATCCCGCGCCAGCATAGAAGTTTATCTATAAACCAAATAAAAAAACGCCCCCACGAAAGAGGGTGAAACCAGCAAAATAAAGCCAAAAAATAGACCTGAAAAGAGAGCAAAAAAGTGTCAAAAACACCCCAACTTTTCCACATTGGACCCGAAACCGACGAACCAACCCCCTTAGAGCTCGCAGCCAAGAACCATTTAGCCTATTTGAAAGACCAAGGCCTACTAGGCAAGCAACATGAGCTAATATCACAGCTCGTTCTAGACCTAGCGAAAGCGGTAGGAGTAGGGGCACAGTCCGCTAAAACCTCAACCCCGCTCGCAGCCGCCCAATTACTCGCAGCAATGGAGCGCCTACCACAAATGCCAGACGCTACCACCGCAGACCAGCTACAAAAGACTCTCAAGGGACTAAGCACAAAGTGAGAGAGGACGAACTCACCGCCCGCGCCGCCTCGGACTGGAACAAGTTCTTAGCTGGGGATGAAAAACGCGCCGCCCCGCCCAAATACGCCACCAGCCCAAAGGCAGGGGCCGATAACGAGCTAGAGCTAATCGAATCTGTCTCTAAGGGCCTTGACGCCCCCTTGTTGCAATGGCAGCGATACGTTACCCGCGTAGCTACCGAAAAGACCGAGGACGGCGAATACCGGTACAAAATCGTAATCGTCACAGTTCCGCGCCAATCGGGAAAAACAACGTTAATGCGCGCGATCCTTACCGCGCGCCTGTTAACCCGGCCCGGCTTCGTCGGACGGTTCACCGCGCAAAACGGCGCAAAAGCGCGGGAGCGTTTCGCAGACCTGATTAAGATCTTCGAAAAAGACGGCAACCCGCTAGCCCCCTTCGTGAGAATCAAGCGAGGGATAGGCGCGGAATCCATCGAAGCGAAATGGAACGCTAGCGCGGATCTGAAACCTTTCGCCCCAACCCTGAAAAATGGCCACGGCGACACCCCGACTTGCGTTTTTCTTGATGAAGCCTGGGCATTTGATACCGGGGCCGGAACCGGGCTACTTGGCGCGCTTATCCCGTCTATGCAAACCATCAAAGACCGTCAATTTTGGATTATCTCGACCGCTGGCAACCTCAATTCGACATTTTTCAAGGAATGGGTAGACAAAGGCCGCGCCGCCCTGGATGACCCGCACGCCCCTATAGCGTTTTTTGAATGGTCAAAACCCGACAGCCTAGACCTTGCAGACATTAGCGCTTGGGAACAGTTCCACCCCGCCTGTGGAGCCCCGCCCCTGGGCATCGTTTCAGCGCAGACGCTAACGAGTGACGCGGCCCTCGTGCCCGTGGTAGAGCGAGAACGCGCTTACGGCAATCTCTGGCAGGCAGAGGACGAAAAAACCGTAATACCCCTTACCGACTGGGACGCGTGCGAGGGCAACCTCGAAGCCCCCGGAAAAGGCGTTGACGTAGTGCTCGCATACGAGGTGGCAGGATTCAACGAGCACGCTTGCGTTGTCGCAGCGTGGAAGAACGAGGGCGAAAAAGTCTGTATCAAGACCGTCAAAAGCGCACCCGGTACCGATTGGATACTGCCCACCCTCGAAGACCTACGCACACGGCTTAGCCCGCGCGCTATCTTGGCAGATGACGGCGGCGCGACACGCGAAATTACTGATCTAGCCCGCCTGAAAGGCATCGAGGTATACACCCTTAGGCCCCGTGAGTTCGCCACTGCTACTAGCGCTTTCATAGACGGGATAAAGACCGGACGGATAACGCACGGAGGCAGTGCGGAAATGCGCGCGTGTGCCCAGCGCGCCGCCCTTAGACCCATGGCAGACGCCTACGTTTGGTACCGGCGCGGTTCCAACGGACCGATAGACGATCTCATTGCCGCCACCGTCGCATACCGGGGCGCTCTCATGGCTCCACCGCCCGCGCCGGGCCCGCTAATAGCTTTCACATAATCCACAGGCCAAACCGCGCCACCACGCGCAAAAACCAAACCCACCCGGCCCGCGCCGGGCCCCGCCTGTCATAGGGCCCTGGCAGTCTTTGGGGCATGAAGCTCTTTGACTACCTCGGTATCACCACCCCGCGCGCGGGCGTGCTATCCCCGGTCGCTGACAACTCGAACCTAGAGCGCATAACCTTCGAAAGCCTGTTCGGTGACCTCGACAACCTACCAGTGGGCAGAGAACAAGCCAAAAGGCTAGGAGTAGTATCGCGCGCGGTACAAATCATTAGCGGTCAAATCTCCCTAATGCCAATGGTGGCAATGAAAGGTACCAAAGCCACCCAAAACGCTTTCATCACCCAGCCGGAAAAACTACGCCCCCGGATCGCTACCTTGCGCGACACAGTAGAAGACCTGATCTTTACCGGGACGGCATTTTGGAAAATAACCGGCTATGACAGCGCCGGTCAAGTCCGCAACGCCAAATACATTAGCGGCGAAAAAGCCAAAGATGTTCCAGCCTCCGAGTTGATCTACTTCGAAGGACCACACACCGGCGTACTACGCGGCGGGGCAGGCGCCGCCCTTAGGGACGCGCTCAAGGCCCGCAAAGCCGCCCGCCTGGCAGCCGCGAACCCCGTCCCCTCGGTCGAACTCCACCAAACCCAGGGCGACCCGCTCACCCCCGAAGAAATAAGGGGATTAATCGACTCATGGAACGCAAATCAATCGCGTTCTAAGACGGCATTTACCAACCAGTCCTTAGAAGTCAAAACGCACGGACAAGCCGCTGAACAACTCCTAGCGAAATCGCTAGAGGACTCAGCAATCGAACTCGCGCGCCTGTTTAATCTGCCCGCCTGGGCAATAGACGGGGCCGTACACGGATCTTCGGTTACCTACTCTAATAGCCCCTCAAGGGCCCGCGAGCTCGTCGACTTTACCCTTGCCCCATACATGGAATCAATCGCGCAACGGCTCAGCATGGACGACGTTTTACCCCGCGGGACGTGGTGCCGCTTCGACACCTCGAACATCCTCCGTCAAGACGTAAAAACGCGCATGGAAGCCTACAAAACCGCCATCGAAATAGGCGTCTACACCGTCGAAGACTGTAGAGGCCTAGAGACCGGCATACCCCTCGAATAGGAAAAACAATGACTACGCTATCTTTTGCCACCCCCGCCACCACCAACGAGAACGGCCGCACCATTAGCGGACTCGTAGCCCCATACGGCAAGCCCGGCTACGCATCTACCGGAAAAACGCAAATCCGCGCCGGGGCTATCACCGTGCCTGAAGAGATAAAGCGGGTAAAGCTCCTACTCGATCACGATCCGGCCCGCCCGGTCGGCTATGCCACCGCCGCCGAAGAAAAGGAAGACGGCCTACACATGTCATTTACCCTGGCAGACACCCCAGCCGGTAACGCCGCCCTCGCAGAGGCCCGCGCCGGTCTAAGAGACGGTCTATCGGTTCGAGTGCAAGCCACCGAGGAGGACGGAATCGTTCAGCGGGCCGGGCTATGCGAGGTAGTAAACGCCGATCTAATCGAATGCTCACTAGTAGCTATCCCCGCCTTCGCAGACGCCCGCATAAGCGAGGGCGTAAAGGCCGCTTTTATCAACCCAGAAACACCAACCAAGGAAGAGGAAACCATGACAAACACCAAGACCAAGCCCGTCGAAGATACTGAAAAGGTAGAGGCAAAACCCGGCGAAACCACCGGCGGCGAAATGCGCGCCGCAATGGCAGAACAAGCACCAAAACCCAAAAAGGTGACCGCTGCCAGCATCGCCCACACGGTCGCTACAGTTATGGCATCCGGGGGCAACGCCTCCGAAGTCCGGGCCGCGCTATCCGATATCACCCCAGAGGTCGACAAAGCCAACGGCATTGCCCCGAACCGCCCCGCCTACCTAGGAGAGCTTTGGACCGCCTCCAACATCGACCGGCCTTTCATTGACGCGATCACTACCAAGCCACTCACGGCGATGAAGATGTGGGGATTCAAATGGAAGAAACGCGCCACGGTTGACGAATACGCGGGCAACAAGAAAGACATCCCCAGCTCTACCGTAGAGACCGAGGCCCTCGAGGCCGTGGCCAAGCGCTACGCCGGCGGCTGGGACATCGACCGAATCTTCGTTGACCTCGGTGACGCTTCCGTTATCAACTCCATCTTTGCCCACGCTGTAGACGACTACCGCCTAAAGACCGAGGCCGCAGTAGCTAAGACTATCCAGGAAAAAGCCACCGCAGTCGATGGGTCCAAGACAGTGCTCGAGGCCCTCGCAGCCCTTGGAACCCGCGCATCGAAGATCGGATCACGCCTTGACTTCGTAGCCCTTTCGGCCCAGGCATGGGCAGAGCTGGCAGCAATCCCACGCGACATGCTGCCCTGGTGGATTACTGGCTCGCTCAACCTCGCAGGCGGCGGGAATGTGGCCGGGCTGAAACTGTTCACCGCGCCCGCCCTAACTGGCAACACCGTTATTGCTGGTGATAAGCGCGCCGCGACGTTCTTCGAAAAGCCCCCGATCAGGGTAGACGCAATCGACCTCGCCCACGGCGGCGTTGACCTTGGCGTATTCGGATACGCGGCAACTCTAGTAGAAGGCGCCGAAGCGATATTCAAGGCAACCGTAACCGCCCCCGCCCACACCGAGGCAGCATGAAACTCGACGGCGACAGCCTCACGCTACTAACCGGCATGTGGGCAAAGCTCAACACCAATGCAGGAAACTACGACCATGCGTGCCTAAAAGAATGCGCCGAAGCCGTGGTAGCCCTACTTGAGTCTTTGCCCACCGTCCCGGTGGACGCATCGGGGGAAACCCCCGCGCGGGTACGCCTTGCCGCGATGATGCTTACCGCCCGCCTATATCGGCGGCGAAACTCACTAACCGGCATCGAGACAATCGCAGACCTAGGCACCTCCTACGTAGCCCGCTATGACCCCGATATTGCCCGAATGCTACGGATCGACGCTTTCACCCCTCCACAGATCGGCTAAAACAATGGGACGTCTACAAGAGGCTCTACAGGCCTTGGCAGAGCGCCTAACCGAGGCCGGACTACCCGCCACCGCCGGGGTAGAAGGTCTAACAGTACCAGGGGCAATACTTGCCCCCGAAAGACTCGAATACAACCGCCTTGGACGATTCTTAGAGGCCACCATAGAGGTAGTAGCGCTAGCCCCGGCAAACAGCTACGAGCTCGACTACCTCGAACAGGCATCCGCCTCGATCCGAGCCGCATTCGGAATTGACCAGTTAGAGTTTGGCACTTTCACCCTTCCATCCCTTAGTCCGGACCCGCTGCCATGCGTAACCGGAAAAATAACCATCGAAATAACAGGAGCATAAAAATGAGTAAGAGCCCGCGCATTATCGAAATGGGACCCGGCACCCTCGTTATCGGAGCCTCAGAAACCATATGCGCTATGGAACACCAAGTGCTAGAGGCAACGCTAAAACCCGACGCCAAGCACGAAAAACCCATGCGAGTACTCTCAGGGGACTACATCCCCGGCACCCGCTCCGAATCATGGACCCTATCAGGCAAGCTTGCCCAGGACACCGGAGAAGAGGACTCGGTACAAGACTGGCTATTCGACCATCGCGGCCAAGAATACCCCTTCGAGTTCACCCCACGAAATGCACGCAAGCAAAAATTCCAAGGCAACCTAATCGTCGAAGCTACCGCCATTGGTGGCCAGTCCGGGACAAAGCCCGATACCGAATTTGAGTTCGAGCTAGTCGGGGCACCAATTAGGCAGAAACTAGGCTAATGCTCTCCGGGACCGAGTTCGCAAAGGTAGAGGTAGAAGGCGCCCGCAAACTCAGGCGCGAACTACGCCGCGCGGGCCGCTCACTCGATGACCTGAAAGAGGCAGGGCGGGCGGCGGCGAACATCGTCGCAGAGCGCGCCCGCACCCTCGCCCCGAAAGGCCCCAGCGGCAATCTCAGCGCGGACATCCGCGCCGGGAACATCGCAACCGGAGGAATAGTAAAAACCGGGCGTAAACGCATCCCCTACGCCGGTCCTATTCATTGGGGCTGGCTCAAAGTGGGGGCCAACTACTCAGGGGGCAAATACAAGCCCGGCCAAAAAAGAAACATCAAGCCAAATCCGTTCCTATCGAACGCAGCTACCGAGACCGAACGGATATGGGTACCCGTATACGAAAAATACTTAGAAAAAGTCCTAGACGATTTGAAAGGAAAAGAAATATGAACATAGTCGAATCAACCGCACTCCTAGAGCGAGAAGACGGAACCCTACGAGAAGTAACCGTACGCTGTGACCAACGCGACTTGCGCGCCTGGGAACTCTACGCCAAACGCAACCGGCTAGACGATATGACTAAAATGCCGCTTACAGCATCGGCATTCACCGTCTATAACGCTCTGAAACGAACCGGCGAAATCGAAGCGGGAACGACTTTTGAGGCGTTCAACGACACCCTAATTTGTCAAAGCGATGAAGCCGTAGAAGTAAACCCTACTCTGGCCTCCTAGAGGCAGTCGTAGAACTAGCCACCCTAACCGGCATCCCTTTCACGCAGTGGGTGGAAGAAGAACCCGAGGTCATAGCCACCGCGATCAAGGTAATCAATAGAAGGGCAGAAAATGGGTAAAACCGCTATCGTTTCCGTGCGCATCTTAGGAGACGCAGCCGGGGCAAAACGCGCCACCAAAGAAACAGAAAGCGCCCTTGGCAAGCTCGAAGGCAAACTAAAAGGCATTACCGCCCCCGCCGCCCTGGCCGGGGGCGCGGTGGCCGCTATGGCCACTCAAGCCGGTCGCGCAGCCTCGAACCTACAGCAATCCACCGGGGCGGTCGCAACCGTGTTCAAGGACCAGGCTAAACAGGTCGAAAACTTCGCTGCCTCAGCTGCTACCACCATGGGGTTATCTGCGAACCAGTATCAAGAAATGGCCTCCGTGATGGGCTCGCAGCTAAAGAACCTGGGGGTAAACCAAGACCAGCTAGTAGGCAAGACCTCCGACCTTATCCGCCTTGGCTCTGACCTGGCAGCGACCTACGGGGGCGAAACCTCCGAGGCCGTGCAAGCCCTTAGCGCCCTCATGCGCGGGGAAGCCGATCCGATCGAACGCTACGGCGTGTCGATAAAGAAGAATGACATAAACGCGCGCATGGCTAAAGAAGGCCTCACCGGCCTCACCGGGGCAGCGCTGAAACAGGCGGAAACGCAAACCATGCTGAAAATGCTGTATGAACAGACCTCGGACGCGCAAGGCCAATTCAAACGCGAGACAGACTCCGAGGCCGGATCAAGGCAAATACTCAACGCCCAATACGAGAACACCAAGGCTAAGCTCGGTGAAACGCTCTTACCGATTATGACTAAGGCTAACGAGGTACTCCTAAGTGCGGTTAGCTTTGCTGGCAGGCACACTACCGCCGTCGGCATTTTGGCGGGGGCGATTGGTACCGCCGCCGCTGTAGTCATAGGTCTAAACGCGGCGCTAAAGATACACACCGCCGTATCTAACGCCGCGAAACTCGCAACCATGGGGGTTGCAGCGGCGTCGAAAATATGGGCCGGGGCGCAGTGGCTCCTAAACGTTGCTCTCAACGCTAACCCCGTAGGTCTACTCGTTGCCGGGATTGGGTTGCTTATTGGTGCCTTCGTTCTTGCCTATAACAAGTCTGAGACATTCCGCAATGCCGTTCACTGGCTCGGAGAAAAGATCAAGTCTGTTTGGGAAAACTACATCAAACCCTTTTGGGACAAAATATCGGGCGCTTGGTCGGCTGTGTCTAATTGGTATTCCACAGGGCACGCAGGCGCGCACTTTTCCGCCAACGGTCCTACTTGGGAGCTAGTCAGCACGCACGCCGCCTATTTTTCAACCCAACAGCGTCCCCAATCGGAGGGAAAGAACATAAACATCACGGTCAATGGGGCGCTAGATCCGGTAGGGGTAGCAAACCAAATCAAAGGCATTCTAGATAGCCAATCGCTACGACTGGCAGGGGGGCGAACATGGTAGCAACCACTGCCCCGAACGTCATAGTAGGAGGCACTAACTACACCCAGTTATGGGAGTACCCAACCGCCCTAGCCGGACTAACCCTCCGTTGGGGTAGATCCGGGGCGGGGGCACAACCGGAAACCCCTACCGCCCAATTCACTATCCTTTACGACCAGGAAGACCCAGAGGCCGCACGTATCGCGCAAGCCGATCTAAGGCCCGGCCAAGCCGTAGTAATAGAAGATGACAATTTTGCCCCGCCCCTGTTCTTCGGGTGGGTATCCAATGTTGAGCATTCCGACTACACCAGTCGCGTTATCGCGGTGGGGTGGGAATGCCTGTTAGAAAAAGAAATAGACCTCGGATACCGGCCGGTCGAACCATGCCAAAGCCGGGTAGACGCAATCTTGACCGCACTACCCATACCGGTCAAACGCGTGCCCTTTGCCCCATATGACCCCAATAAGAACTTCCAAGTAACCCCGTATCCGCCTAACGTGACTTTGAACGCCAAAGACGACATGAAAGGCACCGCCATAAGTCTACTTAGAGATGTGGCGAAAACTACCGGGGCGGTGTGCTGGCCATACGTCCAAGGCAAAAAAGGCGAATTTGCTATATGCTTCGAGGCCCCAATATCACGCTACCCAGGCCGGGGCGCGCTCCTATATGACACTATGCGCCACTTCGACGCCGACATAATCCAGGCCCCTATCACCTTTCATCAAGACGTCGCAAGCTGCCCACCAGAGCTAACCGTAACCTACTACAAAGGCTTTTCTTCCACCGGGGGTAAATACGACAAAGGCGAATCCACCTACACCATGGCAGATATCGGCATACCAGGGCAAAAAGGCCTAAAAGTGGAAACCGACTACCTGTACCAACCCAATATCGGGGTTATCCAATTCGATCTACCCGAATACCTCTACCGGCAAATCGAAGTCGCAACCGAAACAGTCTCCAACCTACGCCTATCAACAAAACACCTCACCCGCGCCCAATGGCTAGGCCTCATGGACCCAGTAGCCCGGATAGGCAAAACCATCCAAATACACGGCCTGAACGCCCTATACGAGCGCGCCGAACACCTTTGCCTAGAGGGTACAACATGCACCTACAACGGGCGGGACTGGCTAATAGAAGCAACCTGTTCGCTAATCCCTAGAAGTATCCCGGATGTCACCCACGGCCCCGGCAACGGCAACCGGTCCGGAGGCACCTGGGCAACCTCTACCGATACATGGGCCAAAGCACAAGAAAGCTGGAATAACCGATGAAAGACTACCGCATAAGCGAGAGTGCAAAGATAAGAGACTTTCCCGCTGAATACAACGACTTTACGAACATGGTCACCTCAAACCTAGTACACCACCGCGACCGGCTAGAGAGTGTGGAAAGCCTCTACAAGAACCTTTCCCACTCCAAAGGAGGCGGGGACCCATACACCGCCACCATCGAGGGGACCGCCCGCCAAACCACCGGCGTATTCACCTCTGTTAGCTGGTCAAAAATCCAAGACCTAACCAAACGCCAAAGCACCCAGTACATAGGCCAGGTAGCCCAGCCTTTCAAACCACCAAGCGGATGGAGGTTCGCTTGCTTCGTGATCCGTAGTGAACCAATCGCCTACGCACACACCGCATACGAAAACAAAGGCAGCATCTACATCAACCTCGAGCTAATAAAACCCGGCGCCATCGACGAAATCGAAATCGGCTGGCACCTAATCAAGGAATAACAAGATGACATTCTCATACCGAACCGAACTTACCACCCCGAACCGGTGGCACGGGGCAAATGCCCGCGCCTCCATCACTATCCACCACTTCGGCGAAAGAAATAACTACGCGAACGATGACAGCGCCGCCGCCTCTGTCGCTAGCTACCTATGCAACCCCGACGCCGGGGTATCTGCCCACTTCGTCGCCTCACATAACACCGTCTATTGCCTTGCCGCTTGCTCCGATCGCACCTGGGCAACCGGTACCCGCGCGGGCAACAACTCAACTATCTCGATTGAATGCAACCCCCACTGTGACCCCACCACCTTAGAGAGCGTGGCAATGCTGATCGCCGTGTTATGGCATTGGTACCCACACCTGAAAGGCAGGGGCCTAGTCCCGCATTCGGCATGGGTACCCACCAATTGCCCAGGACTTTACCGAAAGCGCCTGGAATGGCTCCGAGACCGCGCCCTAGCGCTTTTCCCGATAGTAGACCCGGACCACCCCGGCCAAACCCTCAAGACAGGCGCCCCGCCCGTGGGGAAATACCCCAAAGACCCCGCAACCGCCTCCACCGCCGCCCTTGCCCCCGATGGATACTGGGGTACCGAGACAACCAAGGTTTTGCAAACTATCGCCGGTACCCCGCGCGATGGGCTCATATCATCACAAAATGAACGATGGGAAGGCATAAACACAGGCCTAACAAGCGGATGGAGATGGGAAGAATATCCGGCAGGCTCGCAGCTAATCGCCCACCTACAACACCGCTGGAACACCGACACGGACGGGCTAATAGGCCCGGAAACAATTCGGGCCATGCAACGCTACTACAACACCCCCGTAGATGGGGTACTAGACGCCGACTCGCCCGCCATTGCCGCTATGCAAAAAGAAGCTAACCGACTAAGTAGAAAGTAAAACCAAATGGGTAAACACGAAGCACCACAACCGATAAGCTGGCTAACCCCACGCCTTCGCGCCTGGCTCTATGGCATCCTAACCGCGCTAATACCCTTGCTAATCGCCTACGGGGTCCTAGAGGCCTCTACCGCCCCGCTCTGGCTAGCATTGGGGGCCGCTGTCCTTGGCACCGGCACCGCGCTAGTACACACACCAAGGAAAGACGGAAAATGAGTGACATAATCGCCCTACTATCGGCAACAGGCGGGCTAACCGGCCTTGCCGCATTTATCACCTCTCTACGCAACCTACACAACACCCAGCAAGTCAAAGCTGACACGATCCACTTACGGCCAGATTCCAAAGTGCTATTGACCAAGATTGACGGCATGAAAGACCAGATAACACTGCTAGGAGATCAAATAAGTTACCTAAGATCTGATACCGCAAGCTCGATAAAAGACCTACGCGAAAGAGTAGGAGTCCTGGAGGCAAGAAAATAGAGGACCTGGGCACCAGCCTAGCCGGTGCCCAGCTAGCCAACCTACTTACGCATATAGTCAATCAACTCAATGATTGATACAATCGTAGTAGGAAGAGCTAGGAATAGCGAGATGATGGTTAATGTGAACATCTCATAATCCCTTCCTCTAAGCCGCCGGGTTCCGCCCCCGGCGGCATCCTAATGTTGAGACCGGATTATCTCAACACGCCAATCATGCCATACGTTCAGCTCGCTACTTGCACCGCTGCCCTTAGCGCTGAAAGCGGGGCAGGTACATATCTTTGCGTTGTAGCAAGCGAGGCATGTCCTAACAGCATTTGCAAAGACCTGAGGTCTTTTGTCTGTTCGTAAATCTTTGCGCTAAAGCGGTGCCGCAGTGCGTGTAAACCGGTGCCCTCTGGCAGATACTTACAAGCTAGCTTGCCCACATGCCGGGGCGTAAGTGGGTGCCCTGTAGTCTCATTAGGCAGCAAATAAGGGCCGGGCAGCTGCCTAAGCGCGCGCTCAACCTCGCTAGCAAGCGAATCGGTTAGGGGAACTAGCCTTATTTTTGCGCCTTTACCATGAACAATAAGGGTAGTCCCGCCCAAATCAGCCGTTAAATCACTAACCGATATCTGGGCAATTTCAGCCCGTCTTAGCCCACCCTCACCGGCAAGCCGTAACACTATATGGGCGCGCCAATCATTCACACTAGCAACAAGCGCTGTCCGGTAAACTGCCTCCGAGGCTGGGCGTGGACATTCCGGGCCCGCTTTGACCTTCGGCAAGGCGGCGCTAATATCCTCGCTGCCACTTCGGGCCGAATAGTATCCATAAAACCGCGTGACCGAGGCGTAAAAACTCCGGCGCGTTTCCGCCTTCCAGACTTGCGAACCGCAAAACTCAATTAGGCGCCCTTTGGTCAACATTGATGGGGTTGGGGTCTTAGTATGTCTTGCCAAGCGCCTAATATGTTCGCTTCGAGTCTCTATCGTCGCCTTTGACGCACCCGAGGCCGCTAACGCCTTTTCCCAATGCTCTATCTCAACAGCCCACGCGCGGGGCAAATAACGCCTATGCATAGCGGTTAATAATAATGACAACCATTACCAAAGCGTTAAGCCGCCAAAGTAAACCAGCTGGTCAAGTAGCCCGAGGCTCCAAACCAGAAGGTTGGGGGTTCGAGTCCCTTCGGGCGCGCAGACGCTCCTTTGAACTGAGGCCCAGTTCAAGGGAGCTTGTCGTTTAAAAAGTGCTATAGAAGCGCGGTCTGCAGGTCTTGCCAAAGCCCAGATGGCTGGCCCAACGCCTTGCGCGCCCTCCGAAGTAAAACTAGGAGGCGTGGCAACGGTCTACTGTGCGTAGCGCCGGTGGCAGGCCTGGGCAGCTATCTGTTAGAGACAGAACAATTTTGCGGAAAAAGTTTAGCGAATAGCAACCTTCCAGGGGCAGGCTGTGGTCTGCCCCTGGAAGGTATGGGCGCGACTAATCTTCCTGTGCGCTGGGCTCTAGCGCACAGGAGCCAACTGCCCAAAGCGTCAGATTCTAGTGGTGCGACAACCAGATCAACATCTTTCGGCGGAGCACTGGCGCTTCTGGTTCGTTGAACACTTCATGACGAGCGGCGGGTACGTCCACCACCGTTACGTCCTGGGCGCCGCCAGCGCGAGCGTCCTCGGCAAAATAGTGGGACCCAGCTGGCGCAGCCAATTTGTCCTCTTCGCCGTGGAAGATCAGAAGCGGCAGGCGCCAATCGCTGGCGTTGGACAACACCTCGCCACCCTGGGCAACCATAGTGAGGGCGGTGAGCGCGGGAACCTTGCCCGTGAAATTTAGAGGATCGGTCGTGTAGCTTTCCACTACCTGCGGGTCGCGCGAGACCTGATCGGCCGAGAGGCGCACCGTGCCCAGGGCTGGAAACATCTGTGCTAGCGGCATGAGCGCCCGAGCAACCTTGGGAGTCAACGAAGCATTCATCAAGGCTGGCCCGGACAGTACAACCCCGGATACGCCCTCGGGCTGCAAAAGTGCTGAGGCCGCAGTTACTAGGCCCCCCATGGAATGCCCGAACAGGAAAAACTTGTCGGTGCGAATGCGTGCGGCAAGGTCCATGCGGGCTTGCACGTGATCCTTGATCAATGCCCCCACATCCACTTGCGCGCGGGGCCCCGGCGCCAAGCCATGCCCGTACTGGTCGTAGCTGTAAACGTCGTATCCGCCCTGCACCAGCGCGTCCTTGAGGGCCCTGTAGCGGCCTTGGTGTTCGGCGTAACCGTGCAAAATAAGTACGGATCCGCGCGGATCCTTGGCTAAATCTTCGTGGAAGTCAGCTTTCATAGACCCTAGTTTGCCAGGGAACGCGCACCTTTGTGCCTAAACGAGCGCTGCTAAAGCACCATTGCCGCAATCCATCCAGCTACCATTAGCGGAATGTTGAAGTGCAAGAACGTGGGGATAACCGAGTCGCGAATGTGGTCGTGTTGCCCATCCACGTTGAGGCCGGCGGTTGGCCCCAATGTCGAATCGGAGGCGGGGGAGCCCGCGTCCCCTAGGGCCCCGGCGGTACCGACAAGCGCGACGGTGGCCATGGGACTAAAACCAAGTGCGCCGCATAGCGGCACATAAATGGCGGCAATGATCGGCAAGGTAGAAAACGACGAGCCAATCCCCATCGTTACAAGTAAGCCCACCAAGAGCATGGCAAGAGCGGCCATGGCCTTATTGTCGCCGAATAGGGCGGCTGTGGATTTTACGAGCGGCTCGATCTGACCGGATTTGCTCATCACGTTTGCGAATCCCTGTGCACTGATCATAATGAAGCCGATGAGCGCCATCATGCGCATGCCCGAAGTGAATACCTCGTCGGCCTCCCGCACCTTAATTGCGCCGGTAAAGATAAATACGCCCAGACCAACTAGCGCGCCAACCAGCAATGCGTCCGCATCAGAGTTGATGGTGTTCAGCACCAGTTGCATTGAGAAACAGGCAAGGATGGCGATGACCGATACGGTGATGCGGTACTTTGAAATTTCTTTTTCTTCCGCCTCGATTTTTGTTGCGCGGTAGGTGCGTGGCCGCCTGTAGGTGACGAAGAGGGCGAATAGTAGACCTAAGAACATGCCGAGGGCGGGAATGCCCATCGTGCGCATGATTGATATGTGGGAGGTGTCCAGCCCCGCCTTTTTGATATTGCCCAGCAGGATGTCATTTAGGAAGATCTTGCCGAAGCCGATGGGTAAAAACATGTAGGTAGTGACTAGGCCGAAGGTTAGTACGCAGGTAATAGCGCGCCGGTCTAGGTGCAGCTTATTCATAACCCCCAGTAGCGGGGGTATTAGTAGCGGAATGAAGGCGATGTGGACGGGGATTACGTTCTGGCTCATGACCGCCATGGCTGCGATTGCGGCGATCATGCCCCACTTCGTTAGCAGGCGGGCTTTGGAGGAGCCCTGCTCTTCTGCCTCGTTCAGCTTGGTAATTAGCTTGCTTGCCAACATGTCGGGCAAGCCCGAATGCGCAACTGCCATAGCGAAAGCTCCGAGGAGGGCGTAGGACAGGGCAATCTTGGCGCCGTCGCCTAGGCCTTCTTGGAAGGCAACCATGGTGCCATCCAGGCCTAAGCCGCTAAGCAGCCCCCCGACCAATGCGCCTATGAACAGGGCGAGGACCACGTGCACTCGTGCTACTGCCAGGAGGAGCATGAGGCAAACTGCTATAACAACTGCGTTCATACGCAAACCCTAATGGCAGGGTTGTGCACGTGCGAAGGTTTGTCCACTAGGTGGCTTGGCGTCAGCGCCTATTCCCCTTGCGCCAGTTGGGCAGTTTCATTCCCATGGCCAGTCCGATGAGTCCCGCCGAGGAAAGCACAATAAAGCCCACAATCAGCAGATCTACGTCGAAATAGTGGGGTGTGGCCTGCTCGACGGAAGTGGTTGGCAAGATGACGTGGGGATGGTCAACGGTGTTTTCTGAGTCGCTACCTTCCTCAGAATCTGTCTTAGAATGTGAACGCTTCGGGCTGATTGGGGTTGGCCCGGGCGAACTGGAAGCTTCGGGCAGCACCTTCGGAGAGACGCCCGCGTTGCCCGCCTTGCCAGGCGCTTCAGTGGCCAAGCTAGCCCCGTCTGCCTGCTCGGGGGCAGCGTTTGGCGAGGGCGCGGCCGCAAGTGTCGAACCGGCAGCTTCAGTCGCTGGGGATTCGGGTAGTGAATCCGAGTCAACCGAGGGCGTTATCTCTTTAGGGGCACGCTGGCCCTTCACGTTTGCCTTGGGGGCGTGGGGGTGACTTTTGGGGGAGGCGACCTTCGTGCCGGGCGCCTTCTTGTCGTCAGTCTTCGGAGCTATTTCGCCACTCGGCTTGGAGCCTTGCCCGTCGGCTGCGGCGGGGGAATCTTTCCCCGCTTCCTGCGTGCCCTTCTGGTATTCCGCGGTGGAAGTGGAGGGCGAAGAAGTGGGCTCGGCTGTTGGCGATTCATCGGCCAGAGCCACCGAGGGGACTAGTAGGAAGGGCACTAATGCCGCAAAACCTACCATCCGGAAAAGGGGGCGGAAATGATGGAGTAGCAGCGCTGACATGACTCCCCCTAACTGAATCAGTCGTTACATTACAAAACCATAATGTTTTTTTCATCTTTTTGCGACCTGTGGTAAAAATTCGTCCTCGTCCTTGAGGGCGCAACCACGCTTGCACGTGGTGGTCGCACTTTCCAGCCCCTCCAGCCTACGGAAAAAATGCATTAAAGTCCCACAAACCGGGATGGAATATTCGCCACATTATGGAAGGCGTACAATTTGCCCAGTTAGTAACCCCTTAACGGTGAGGATTTTTATGTCTGGAAGCGCAAGTAGAACCCACTTAGATCGGAGGTTGACATCCGGTCAGGTATCAATGATCGGACTGTCTGGTGCCCTGGGCACTGGCCTCTTTCTGGGGGCAGGCTCTACTATCGCGCTAGCCGGGCCTGCCACCGTTATTTCGTACGCGCTTGCGGGACTGTGCGCCCTCTCCATCGTTTGGGCGTTAGCCGAGATGGTGTCCGTTTACCCGGTTCCGGGCGGACACGGCGCAATTGCCGCGCACTACCTGGGGAAGATGGGTGGCTACGTCACCCGGTGGAACTTCTCGGTGTGTATGTTGACGGCGGTGGGGGCCGAAGTTACGGCTACCGCCACCTACTTGCAGCACTGGTTTCCCGGCCTGTCGTTAGGGCTGGGTACGGTACTGTGCTCCGTATTCATCGTGGGCCTCAATATGGCCACGGTGCGGCTGTATGGCACCTCTGAATACTGGTTCTCGATGATTAAAGTAACCGCCATCTGCGTATTCATCCTTTTGGGATTGTCGCTGCTGCTCTTTGGGTGGCCGGCCTACCCGGAGCCGCTCGGTTTCGCACACCTGACAGCCCACGGCGGTTTTGCGCCCAAAGGTTTGGGCGGGATCCTGATCGCTGCTTGTATGGCGGTTTTCAGCTTCGGCGGTATTGAAAACGTATCTGTGGGGGCAGCTGAATCTGAACACCCCGAGCGGGATATTCCGCGCGCTGCCGGCGCTATGATCTGGCGACTGCTGATCTTCTACGTGCTGGCAGTTACCGTGGTGGTCGCGCTTCAGAATTGGCAGGACACGGCTGCCCATACAGGTTCAGTCTCAGAATCGCCCTTCGTGAAGGTCTTGGACGCTTCCGGAGTGCCAGCTGCAGGGCACATTATGAACGCCATCTTGATCGTGGCAGCGCTGTCGGCCGCGAACGGCTGCCTGTATTCGTGCTCCCGCATGATCCACTCGCTCGCCCTGGACAAGATGGCTCCCAACTTTGCTCGCTTTACTTCTAGGCACGGGGCTCCTCGGGGCGCGGTCCTAATAGCAACGGTGGGAATGGTGATTGCCTCCGTTCTGGCGATCGTGGCACCAAACAGTGCCTTCCTGTACCTGTATGGGTGCGCCACCGTGTCGATCCTGGTCACTTGGGTCATGGTCATGCTGACTCACCTGCGTTTCCGCAGGGACACTACGCATAAAGAAAAGCCGCCGGCATGTCTGGTTGGCTACCCGGTGGTGAATTACCTGATCATTGCTATTTCGGTGGCCATTTTTATCCTGCTGTACTGGGAACTTCCCGTGGTGTGGTACGCGGGCATTCCATACCTGATTATCTTGGTGGCTTCCTACTACCTGCTGGCGCGGTCGCGGAAGCTGCCCGATCCCGCCCCGCTTACCACCATGGATCAGAAGCGGGCCGAATGACCGGGGCAGATTCTGGCGCGGTCCGGGTGGACCAGTGGTTGTGGGCGGTGCGCGTGGTAAAAACGCGCACGCTCGCCACCCAGATGGCTAAATCTGGTCATGTGCGTATCAATAAGGAGCCGGTCAAGCCGGCTACTAAGGTGCACGTGGGCGACGAGGTGCGGGTGCGCGTTCAGGGCTTCGACAAAATTTTTGTGGCGCAAAAGCTGCTGAAGAAACGGGTCGGGGCACCAGTTGCCCGCACCTGTTACGAAGATCTCTCGCCAGCCCGTCCTCGGTTCTACATTCCGGTGGCTAAACGCGAGCCGGGAAGTGGGCGCCCAACCAAGCGGGAGAGGCGGCAATTAGACAAATTGCGCGGGCACGATCCGAACTGGGATAGGCGCTAGATAACTAAGCGAAATAAAACACCTTTTCCTAAATGGAGTTTTTTCTTTCTCGTTCTACCGTTACAGGTAGTAACTAGGAAAGGAAAGAAAGTGACGCGTATCCCCGCTGATCAGCTTGGTATTGATCTAGCAGATCTAGTTCATGATCTACATGTTTTTGCTTTCAATAGGCGCGACGAAGAACTGTGGGTTGAGGTAGCTAATAAGCGCCAGCTTTCTAAGACCACTCAGGGATATGCGTGGCTGCTCGAAGAGGTGGCTGACGAGGCGAAGCTGGCGCGCAGGGATCTCTCGCACGGGTCGCAGGAACTTACCGAATCTATTCCCGAGGACGACGAACTGGAATTTCAGGCGGTGACTTTGCTGGAAAACGCGTTGGCGTCGGATATGTCTGGATTGCAGCGCACGCTTGAAGACGTAGATATTGAGGACGTGGACGAAGTTGCTGAGGTTATCGGAGAGCTCTCTGGCCGCCTGTTGCAGATGCAGTTGGAACCGGCTGGACTGCACGAGGCGTTGGTTCAGGTTGGCCAGCGCTACGACGTGGACTTTGCCGACCTGGATACCCAGGTTGAAGACGAAGACGACGACGAAGAAGAAGAGATAGCCGACATCCAGATCGAGGACGAAGAGGACGAAGAAGAAGAGTGGTAGAGCGGGTGCAAGAACCCGGGTCTATCCCGCATAATTGAGCTATGGATAGCGCGAGCAGGCTTTTACAGAACATTTGTGTAGAGGCGGGGATGCTTCCCGCGTCGTTTAACCTTCAGGTGGCGGACGATCCGACGCAGGAGACGTTGGATTATGCGCAGGTTTTGCGTGCCGCCTTTGCTGGCATAGCCCACTCCCAGGTGGCCGCGGCATTTGAGCAGGTGTCGGCTTTGGCTGAGGCCATGGAGATGGAAGGGGAGCTGCCGGCTCTGCATGCGCTTGCTTCCGCTTACGAGGGGCAAAAGGCCGAAGCAATCCAGTACTCTACGGTGCCTGATGCCGAGGTCGATTCTTTTGGGGAATCGCTAGCGTTTATGGCACATTCGACGCTACAAGAGGTTTTTGTTGAGCCGCAGGCGATGCTTGATGCGCTGCAGTCGGCGTCACGCCAGCTGGTGGGTGAATCTTTGCCGGAGCAGGTTTCTGCCGGCCAGGATGACACGGATGTGTCGGGGCTTGACCTGTCCGATGCCGATCTGGCTGCTGCGGTTGCGATCTTGAATCCGCATGCCGATGCGCAGGAGGTTGCCGAGGAGCAGCTGGATAGTGCCGGTGTGGTAACCGATCAGTCTGAGGCCGACCAGGGTGATGAAGAGGACGAGTTGGCCCAGTGGGCAAAGTCGGGCTGGGACCTGGATATGGATCCGGAGGCAGACGGCCAAGACGAGGCCGGTTTTGCCGATTGGCATGATGATCGTTTCGATGATGAAGAGGACGAGCAAACTGACTCGGACGATTTAGACGACTGGGACTACTAACCTGTAACTAGCATTGACGGGCTCCTGATGGTTATCCACAGGAGCCCATTAGCGTACTTATCCACAATCGCCCCTTTTTTCGGAGAGGCCGATGCCTGCATTTGGTTAGCGTGCGGGTATGAAAGATGGTTATGAAGCGGTCGTTGGTCAGGACGGACTAGGGCGCCCGGCATGGGCATACGCAGATCAGGCACTGCGCGATTATTACGATTCAGAATGGTCTGTGCCGATGTGGGGAGAACAGGGCATGTTTGAGCTGCTTGCCTTACTGTTGTTTCAGGCGGGAATGCGATGGCGGCTGATTTTGGCTCGCCGCCCGCAGTTGCGCCGCCTGTTCTGCTCCTTCGACGTTGATCGGGTAGCTGCTTTTACGGACACCGATGTGCGGCAGATCTTGGACGAGTCGGCAGGCATCCGCAACGAACAGAAGGTCCGGGCCGTGATCGCGCTAGCGAACGCGGTACAGAAAATGCGCGCAGTCGGGGGACTACCCAAGGTTGCGTGGCAAGCTTATGACCCAGATCGTCCTCGGCCTATGCGAGGCGAAGAGGTGCCGTCTTATTCGGCGCGCTCGGCTGAGCTGGCGAAGCGGCTCACCGAGTTTGGCTGTAAGCGGGTGGGAGCCCGCACCGCATACGCGTTTATGCAGGCATGCGGCATCGTAGATGACAATGTGCCGGGAACCTGGCGGGCCGATGTGTTAGCTGACGAGCAGGGCAATTATTACCAGGATGAATATTCCTACCTCGGAATAACCAATGACCTTGGGGCGGATTCGCTTCCCGGTGTGGGCGGAATACCAGGGAGCGAAGGCGGATTTGCCGGCCAGGAATATCCACCAGATGAAGGCGTTTATTGGATGAAGCCAGGTGTGGAAGACGGCTACGCTAACCCCGATGCTAGCTAGCACGTGGGTGCCAATTGACAGGGCGACCATCGGGATAGAGCCGCGATTGCGCACTAAGGATTTTACGTAGGGTACTGACAGCCAAAAATAGGTGGTCAGGATTATGCTCAGCAAAAACACCCAGGGCCAACCGGTAAGAGAGGCATTTTCGTTAGTGGCAACGCCGGTATCAATATGACCATTGCTAAAAAGATTGGAAATGGTCTGCACGCCCGTTGCGCACGCATACCCGACCAGAGTCATCATGCCAGCGGCAAGAATTGTCGCTGACCGGGCAACTAGAGAGCGGCCAGCGTGGTGCACGGTTCGTTCTAATGCAAGCGCTGCCAGTGGAACAAAAGGCACTGCCCAAGCCAGCAGCCATGGGCGGATAAATGCGGCAGTCAATCCCAGTAGGGCAGTGATGGTCGTGTATACCAGAGTCGGTTTTAGTCCCCTTCTGCCTTTAGAAAGGAAGTATTGGCTGGCGCTGAAGAAAGCAAAGTAACCAACGAACCAAACTGCAAACACTAGCAAGGTAAGGAACACGTAGTCTTCGCCTTGCAATGCTCCAATCCAGTAAGGAACGACGACCATCGCCCATGCGCCATGCTGGTTGGGAACCCATCCTTGCCGTGAGCGGGAGCCGCGCTCGTTTTTTGCAGTCATACCCCTCATCTTCCCATGGGCTTTGTCCCACTCCAAGTTCCCATATGCTTGAATGGTGCGTTCCATAGAGGAAATAAATCAGGCTGCGGGCGGGCTGCCCGCCTACGCTGTGCTAGCCCCGCTGGCTGTCGCGCTCGCTAAAGATGGGGCGGCTGTAGTTTCAGCACCGCCCGGAACCGGAAAGACCACTCTGATTCCGCCCGCCCTTGCGGCAACGGTGCCAGGACGCGTCATAGTCACCCAACCTAGGCGGCTGGCTGCCCGCGCCGGCGCCCACCGCCTGGCCAGTCTGCTGGGCGAAAAAGTTGGCCACCAAGTAGGACTCACTGTGCGGGGCGAATCCAAACTAAGTGCGCACACCAAAGTCGAATTTGTAACCACCGGGGTATTCATCCGCAGGGCCATTGCCGATCCCGAACTAGCGGGAGTTGGCGCCGTAGTACTAGATGAGGTACACGAACGCCACACCGACACTGACCTGGCAGTGGGGATCTGCCACGACATTGCTCAACTGCGCGAGGACTTCCAGGTGGTTGCCATGTCCGCAACCCTAGATGCGGACAGATTCTCCGCCACTCTGGGTGGGGTAGAAGAAGTTGCCATCGACGCCGAATCCTACCCGCTCCAGATCGACTACCAGCCAGGCAAGATGCAACGGCTAACTGACCGGGGCACAAACCCGGATTTTCTTGCCTACGCGGGCAGGGCAGCCGCCTCCGCCCTCGAAAAGGATGAGGGGCAAGTAGCGTTGCTATTCCTCCCCGGACTACGCGACCTGGAAATTGCTGCCCAAGCCGCGCGCGCCGCCTGCCCGGACATGGACGTCAGATTGCTACACGGACGCCTGAGCGGAGCCGAGCAAGACAGCATCCTCGCCCTGCCTCAGAAGGGCAAACGCCTAGTCTGTACCACCAATGTGGCAGAATCATCCATCACAGTGCCAGGGGTGCGCCTAGTAGTAGACGCGGGCCTGGAACGAGTGGCCACCTTTGACGTCTCCCGCCAAATGACCGGCCTGGTCACTAACTATTCTTCAAAAGCCTCCTCGACCCAGCGGGCAGGTCGCGCCGGCCGCCTCGGTCCCGGCCGCGTCATCAGACTGTTCTCCAAAGTCGAATGGGCTCGCATGCGCTCCCATTCCTTGCCAGAGGTCGAAACCTCTGACCTAGCCCAATTGCTCCTGCTGCTGGCGGCGTGGGGGGCTCCGCGCGCTCGCGGGATGGCGCTTCCCTCGCCACTGCCCGAAGCTGCTAGTGACCGAGCAGAGAATACACTGCGAACTCTGGGAGCGGTAGACGAGCGCGGGACGATCACTGCCTTCGGTCGCCAGCTGGCTCGCATCCCCGCTGATCCGCGCCTTGGGCGTGCCCTTTTGGAAGGGGGCAAAAGGTTTGGTCCTGCCCGCGCCGGGGCGCTGTTGGCCACTCTCAGCTCTGACGAACGCGATGCGGGAGCTGATCTGCCCGCGCTGCACAGGCGGCTCAAGCGGCAGTGCCCACCGCGGTGGAAGGCGGATGCGAAGCGTTTCGCGCAGATGGCCCCCACCGAGCAAAGTCCCACTAGCGCAAGCTTAGAAGCCGAAATGGTAGCGTTGGCCTACCCTGGCAGGATCGCTCGCCGTCGCGGTAATTCCGACGAATATTTGCTGGCCCAAGGCAACGGCGCCGCCCTCCCGAAAGGCTCGCCGCTGCAAGGACAAACCTGGCTGGCGGTAGCCGACCTGACCAAGGCTAGCCCTACAAACATCATCCGCCTGGCGGCCGAATTAACTGAGGCGGACGCGTTGCGTCTGGGAGAGCCGCTGAAAAATACCTCCGTGACCGTGCACTTTGAGGACGGCAAGGTACGTGCCGAAGAGACGGTGACGTTGGGGCACATCGAACTCTCGGCAAGGCCGGTGCCTGCTCGGGGCGAGGCCGTAGCCGAGGCCGTTCGCGCAGAATTCGCCCGCCAGGGAGCCCGCCTTTTCACCTGGTCGAAGAAAGGCGAGAACCTGCGCCGCCGCCTGCTATTGCTGCACCGCACTTTGGGTGCTCCCTGGCCCGACACCTCAATGGAGGGGTTAGGGAAGAACGAACTATTCGCCGCCCCTTTGCTTGCCCAGCTAGAAAAAGGGGCGAGCGTACCGCAACTGTCGCCAACCTCGGCCTTGCAGGGTATTTTGCCGTGGCCGGAAGCAGCCAAACTAGACGAGCTCGTCCCCGAACGCCTGCAAGTGCCTTCGGGAAGCACCGTCGCCCTCGAATATTTAGAGGACGGCGCCCCACCCCGACTTTCAGTGAAGCTGCAAGCATGTTTTGGGTGGGAGCAAAATCCCACCGTTGTAGATGGGCGTGTGCCCGTACAGCTGTCCTTACTGTCTCCAGCTGGGCGGCCGCTGGCACTAACCCAGGATTTGGAATCATTCTGGAAGAATGCCTATCCGGGGGTGCGTGCCGAAATGCGGGGCCGCTACCCGAAACACCCCTGGCCGGAGGATCCCACTACGGCGCAGGCAACGATGAAAACCAAGAAGGCGCTTGCTCATAAAAAATCTTAACTTCGAAGTCTAAACCAGCGCGTTTTCCGGCGGCCTCAGAGTTAGGCATAATGGATACGTGTTGCTAAGTGATCGTGATATTCGGCGCGCCTTGGATTCGGGAAGGGTGAACCTGGACCCGCTCGCCCCCGAGCTAATCCAGCCTTCCTCTATCGACGTGCGCCTAGACAGGTGGTTTCGGCTTTTCGATAACCACAAGTATTCGGTGATCGACCCTGCTAGCGAGCAGGAAGATCTCACTCACCTTGTCAAGGTCGAGGGCGACGAGCCCTTCGTCTTGCACCCGGGCGAGTTCGTGCTGGGCGCCACTTGGGAAAAGGTTACGTTGGGGCCGGACATTGCTGCCCGCCTGGAGGGCAAGTCCTCGCTGGGGCGGCTGGGGTTGCTGACGCACTCGACCGCAGGTTTCATTGATCCGGGCTTTTCCGGGCACGTCACCTTGGAACTGTCGAACACCGCCACCATGCCGATTTTGCTGTACCCCGGAATGAAGGTCGGCCAGCTGTGCTTCTTTGAGCTGACTTCGCCGGCACAGAATCCGTACGGTTCGGGTGAACTGGGATCGCACTATCAGGGCCAGCGCGGCCCGACCGCCTCCCGCTCTTACTTGCGTTTCACGCGAGGCAATCCGGAATGAATAAACCAGTTCGCCGAGTTTCGACCGAACAGAAGATGGCGTGGGCGGCCGAGCAGAACTTTTCGGAGGACATCGCAGCCATCCCCAACACCGTCACTTCTACCGCGTTAGGCATTCCCGCCTACCGGGTGGGGGCCACGGGTATCACCACTGCCGAGGGCGTCTCGATCGATCCCGGCGCAGAGTGGTACAAGGTGCAGGGGGAGCTGCCGCTCGAAGAGGCCGCCCAGGCCGTAGTCTTGGGCGTTGCCGACGAGGTCGAAGTCAGCGAACTAGAAGCGCTCGCGGTGTCGCTGTGGCCCCGCGCAGGCTGGGTTGGTCCCGGCAGGTTACAGATTTCTGAGGCGGCAACGCTTGCTGGGCCTTTCCAGGTCGAGAAGCTGGTGGCTTCCGAGATGGGGTTTCACGCTACTGTCACGCAGGCGTTTATTTTGCAGTGCGAGCAGCAGGTGGCTGGGAAGATGCCGCCGCATCTGCGCGGCCTGGACCCTCTGATGGATGCTTTCACTGAGGCTCCCGCGGGTGAATATCTGCGCGCGGTCAATGCGTGCCGCAAGTTTGCGCGCCGGTTGGCAGGTCAGTTGCGCGTGCCCGACACGGCTAAGGTCATTACCCCGGATCCGGATTCGTCGGTGGGCATGGTAGTTTACGGCCCGCACTACTTGGATCCTGCCCAGTTGGTCGAGTCCCTAGAGACCATTGTGCCCACGCTAGATGCACCCGCCCTGGCGGAACCGCCCCTGGCGCCGAGCAAGCTGGCTATGGACAAGCACGGGATTCGGGAAGCTGCGGTTGCGCAGATGAGCGAAGCGGAACGGCAAGAATTGCATCGTCGCGCCGACGAGTACGATCAGGAAGCTGCCTATGCGGAGCTGACTCCCGGCTACCACCTGATGGGGCGAGCCGGGCATTCCTCCAGCCTCGAAATTGTGGTTGAGCCGGCTCACTACCTGCCTGTGTGCGTGCAGTATGAGACCTGGGCCGAGGACGAACCGACCAGCTATTTGATCCAGTGGGTACCGGACAATCCGGCCAAGGCGGGGGCTGCCAAGGTGCAGCGTTCCATGCGAGTAGAACGGTTGCGGGTCGCTTCTACGATTGAGCAGGTGGCGCGCACATTGTGCACCTTGACTGGCGGGCGCGCTGTAGACGAGGACGGTTTCCTAGTCTTCTAGGCTCAGTCGAAGAAATCGTCCCAGTCGTCTTCCTCTTCTTCCTGCTGAACCGGTTTTTCTTCAACAGTCTTTTCCAGTACTGCGTCGCGCAGCAGGATGGCCACGTCGGCAACCTGTGGGGCTTCGCCCTCTTGCGGCCTGCCGGAGGCCAGCATTGTCGAACAGAATGGGCAGGCGGTTGCCACGGTGTCTGCCCCGGTGGCTGCGGCTTCGCTGACCCGCGCATCGGCAATGCGAACGCCGATTGTGTCCTGCATGAAGGCATGGGCACCGCCAGCACCGCAACACATTGCCCGGTCTTTAGTGCGCGGCATTTCGGTTACTTCGAAGCCGGGGAGGGCGCCGAGCAATTCGCGCGGGGCGTTGTAGATGCCGTTGTGTCGGCCCAGGTAGCAGGCGTCGTGCAGGGTCACTTTGTGCTTGCCGTTTTCGATGAGGGGCTTCAGCTTGCCTTCGGCTACCAGTGTGGACAGTAATTCAGTGTGGTGGATTACCTGGTAATTCCCCCCAAGCTCGGGGTATTCGTTGCGAATGGTGTTGAAGCAGTGGGCACAGGTGACCACGATGCGTTTGGGGGCGGCTTCGTTCAGTTTTTCTACCGCTGCGGCGGCCAGTGTCTGGTACAGCAGTTCGTTGCCGGCGCGGCGGGCCGGATCGCCGGTGCAGCTCTCGCCGCTGCCGAGCACTGCAAAGGTGACGCCGGCGTGGTGGAGCATCTGCGCCACCGCCTGCGTAGTCTTCTTGGCTCGATCGTCGTAGGCACCCGCACACCCGACCCAGAATAGGTAGTCGACTGAGGAGGCATTCGGAATGTCCTGGCCTACGACGGGCACGTCGAAATCTAAGTCTTTAGCCCAGTCCAGTCGCTTCTTCCCGGAGATGCCGTACGGGTTTTGTTGGCGCTGCAAAGACCGCAGTGGGCGGGCCAGATCCTGCGGGAAGGCACTTTGCATGGTGACCTGGTGGCGGCGGATGTCAATGATGTGATCGAGGATCTCTAGATCGGTGGGGCACTGGTCGACGCAGGCGCCGCAAGTGGTGCAGGCCCACAGGGTTTCGGGAGAAATTACGTTGCAGACTAGTGGCGCCGGTTCGATGGCCACCCCGTCCGCGCCGGTGATCTTCGCGTCCCGGAGCGCCCCGAGCACATCTGCGTTGTGAGGCATGAGCGAGCCGCGGTACAGGCTCTTGGTGCCCTGTACTAATTCGTCGGTATCGCTAGCGCCCATTTTGGCTGCGGCCTGCGCGAATGACGAGGACGCCACCGCGTGGTCGCGGAGGGCAGTAATGAAAAGTTTGGGGGACAGGGGCTTGCCGGTGGCCCACGCCGGGCACACCTCCTGGCAGCGGCCGCACTCGGTACACGAGAAGATATCGAGGCGATCCTTCCAGGTCATGTCTGCCAGAGAGCCGACTCCTAGCGATTCGCCCTCGAGCGCCTCCAAGTTCTCCATTGACTTGGCGGTGACCGGCTTGCCGCCAGCGTACATGGGAGCGGCAGCCCCCAGCGCTTTCGAACCATCCACCTTGCGGCGCGCGTAAATGTTTACGAACGCCAAGAACCGGTGCCAAGCTACGCCCATCGAAATGGCCAAGCCGACCACTACCATCCAGGCCATGGAGATGACGATCTTTACGGTCGCGGTAACCACAATCGCGTTCTGCAAAGCCCCAACCGATGCGTGCGCTGCCAGCTTGCCCAGAAGGAAAGTGAAAGGGAAATGCCATGCGGATACGGCAGTAGCCGGATCCTTAGACAGCAGGGCGTATTCCAATATGCGAAGCAACAGCACGCAAATGACGACCCCAAGGATGACGCCCTCGACGAAGCGGGCATGGCTCCAGGCAGACCCCAAAAAGCGAGACGGCCTCTTCTGACCGTCCCGACCAGTAGATTCTGCCTCTCCGGGCCTTCCCTTGCCCGCGCGAGTGCGCACCACAATCAGCCAGATGATACCGGCCATCGAGGCCCACGCAATGGCCTCAACAGTCCACTCCCAGGGCGCAAACGAACCCAGAATTGGGAGCGTGTAGTGCGGGTTCACCACCTGGCCGTAGCCGGCAACCAAAGTCAAAAACAGCAGCGGGAACGACACCATCACTAGCCAGTGCGCCGCCTTGATGAAAGGTCGACCCTTAAAAGCTGAGTGCGACAGGGGCTTCGAGATAGCAAGCCAAAGGCGGCGCGCAAGAGGCTTCCCCCTGCCCGGGGCAGGGGCGCCCTCGGCAATGATCGAAACCATCTGCGAAAGACCGCGGATAAAGCTGCCTATCCCAACCACCGTCGCAATAACGACCAAGGTCAAGCATACTGTTTGCAATACCGACAATTTCACGAATCCCACCCTACTAAAGCCCGCCCAAGATTCTACGGCGAAGAAAATGCAGTGGTGATCAAACACTCCAAAAACTACCGCGCTAACTCCACGCTTGTGGGAGTAGCCTATGCGAGGAGGAAATCAATGGGAAAAATTTTTAGCAGGTGGGGTGCGCCCAAAAACGAAACTATGGAGGTCATCGCAGGCCTCCTATTAGTCATGTTCGTGGCAGTAATGTCACTAACGATCGTGGGAACGGCTCTGCCCGTAATGCTCTCCTCGCTACACGGTTCCGAAACCCAGTACGCGTGGGTAGTAACCTCCATGCTGCTTTCTTCAACGGCAGCCACACCCATCGCCGGCAGACTCGGCGATTTATACGACAAAAAGAAACTGCTGATTTTCTTTATTGCCATTTTCGCCCTCGGATCGTTGCTAGCTGGAGCCTCGGTGACGGCGGACATGCTAATCCTGATGCGAATCGTCCAAGGTGCCGGCCTCGGGGCACTAATGGCCATGGTGCAAACCGTCATGGCAGTGATCACCTCGCCGCGCGAGAGGGGTAAATACAACGGCTACTTTGGCGCGGTCGTCACCGTTGCCAACGTGTCCGGCCCAATCGTCGGCGGCTTCGTAGTAGACCTGCTGGGATGGCGCTGGTGCCTGTGGATTTCAGTGCCCTTCGCCATCGCCGCGATGGTGGTCCTTGCAAAGAAACTGCGTGTGCCGTCCTCTGTAATAGAAAACCCGAAGATTGACTATCTGGGATCTACCATGGGCACCGCGGGCGTATCCCTGCTGCTCATCTACATGTCGATGGGCGGGGACGGGATCATGGCGTGGACCTCCATGCCCATGATGGTGATGGCGATACTTGGCGTTATTGCAGTGATCGCGTTCGTGTTCGTGGAACTGCGCGCTGACCAGCCCATCGTTCCGGTGCGGCTGCTGGCCAACCAAACCGTGACACTTGCCGTGTTGGCATCCATCGGCTTGGGCCTGGTGCTGAACGCGCCCATGGTCTACTTCGGCCAGTATTTCCAGATCGGGCGGCAAATGAGCCCTACCGCATCCGGCATGTGCATGCTGCCCATGATGATCGCCTCCTTCGTTTTCTCGACCTTCACGGGCAGGATGGTGTCATCGGTCGGCAGGTGGAAACGATTCGTCGTCTCCGGCTTCGTTATGATGGTCGCTGGGCTGGCAATCTTGTCCTTCACCGGCAAATCCACGCCGCTGGTGGTGCTGTGGGTCGGGATGTTCCTGCTCGGCGCCGGGCAGGGATCCTCGATGCAGAACCTGGTGTTGGCAGTGCAAAATACGGTACCGCTGCGCGACATGGGGGCTTCCACAGCGATGGTTACCTTCTTCAGGAACCTGGGCGGTGCAATGGGCGTGCAATTTGCTTCTCTAATCTTCAATATGTCCCTTGCCGTACAACTGCGCAGGAACTTTGCTGAGGCCGGAGTCAAAATGCCGCCCAAAGTGGCACAGGGACATTCGGCCAGTGCAGCCGCGAGCTCCCCGCAGATTGCTCACCTAGTTGCCGATTCTTTTGCCGACGCAATGGGAACAATCTTCATTGCCGGCACCGTCAGCACGCTGATCTGCCTAATCCTTGTGGCCTTCATGAAATCATCCTCCCTGCGCGACACCATCGACGCCCCCGTGTCGGAACAGGTGGCGGAGGTATTTCGGGAGGACGGAATGGAGAGTCGTTCTCAGAAAGAGGAATAACCGCTGGAAGGCGACACAGCCGCACGCGAATGTTACAAATTTGTTAACATCATTAACGGTACTTTCATCAATCTAAAGGAGTGCGCGTGCTTGTATTGCTGTCGCTCTTCGTACTGTTCGGGGCGATGGCAGGGGCCGCAGTAGGACGTTTCTCTGGACGCGGCTATGCAGTGGCTTTTGTTCCCTTTGCCGCCACGGCTATCTGGGCCCTACTCAACACCGGTCGAGCATTCACTGCCACGGTGGTCCAGCACCACACGTGGGTGAGCGTGCTAGGGCTAGACCTAGCATTCCGTTTCGATCCCTTGGCGTGGATCATGACCCTGGTAGTTTCAGGAGTCGGTGCCGCCATAGTCATCTACTGCGCCTTCTACTTTCCGCCTAACGCAGCAGGCAGAGCCCGTTTTGCCGCCACCTTTACCTTCTTCGGCGGATCCATGCTGGGCCTGGTGTGGTCTAACCACGCCCTGATGATTTACACCTTCTGGGAACTGACCTCGGTGTTCTCCTTCCTGCTTATCGGCCACCACTACCGCTCGCGAGCCGCCCGTGCCGCCGCCCGCCAAGCATTCGTGGTAACCACCTTCGGCTCGCTGGCGATGTTCGGCGGGTTCATGATTCTAGGGGCCGGCCCGGGCGGATCCTTCCAAGTCGATCAACTAGTTGCGCGCGGGGCGGAAGGAACGCTACTGCAAGGCCATCCGGGCACCTTGAACGTCGCCCTCGTGCTGGTAATCATCGGCATCCTAACCAAGTCGGCAATGCTGCCATTCCACTTCTGGCTGCCGGCCGCCATGGCCGCCCCGACCCCGGTATCTGCATTTCTGCACGCAGCCACCCTGGTCAAGGCGGGCGTCTACCTGGCCCTGCGTTTCACCCCCGGTTTTGCGGATGTGCCCGTCTGGTCCTCGCTGCTAACCATCTTCGGTGCCGCCACGCTGCTAGTTGGTGGCTGGCTGGCCATTAGACAGACAGACCTCAAACGAGTGCTCGCATACGGCACGGTCTCGCAGCTGGGCCTCATAACCGCGCTGGCAGGCTACGGCAATCGAGCCACGCTGCTGGCCGCCCTCACTTTGGTGCTAGCACACGGCACCTTTAAATCGTGCCTCTTCCTTACTACCGGCACAGTAGAGAAGATCACCGGATCCCGCGACATTCGCGAACTGTCCGGGGTCGGCCGCACCCACCCGGTGCTGGCCACGATTGGCGGCCTTGCCGCGGCCTCCATGGCAGGCTTCCCGCTGACGCTCGGTTACCTTGGCAAGGAAGCTGGCATCCACAACCTGCTGCACCAGGGAGCGGCCGGAGTCATCCTGCTAGCGGGCATAGCTGCTGGTTCCGTCCTAACCGCCGCCTACTCGTTGCGCTGGTGGTTCGGCGCCTTCGGCGGCAAGGAACTGCCAGGACACAGGCTGGCCTCTTTGCTCTCTGAAAAAGAGGCCCCGGTCGGTTCCTACCCGGCAGCAGCACTAATTGCCGTCCCAGGTTTCCTAGCGGCGATCACAGTGTCGGGCGGGTTCTTCCCCGGCTCGGTCAACGCTCTGACCGGCCCCCATGCCGACACCCAGCTGGAAGGGTACTTGGCAACTTCCAACGAGGCCGGCCACCTGGCCCTGTGGAGCGGGCTGATGCCAGCCCTCATCACCGCCCTCATACTGACAGGCGGATATGCCTGCTTCCACTGGCGTGGCAAGGTAATCCGCTTTGCCAAGAAGACGGCACTACCCGAGACCTTCCGTGCAGCTAACCTGTATCGGGTAATCATGCGCAACCTAGAGGCGGTAGCTGGTCGAGTCACCTCATTCACCCAGTCCGGCTCGCTGCCACTAGACATCTCTATCATCTCGACCGTATTCGCCATTGCTGTGGGCGGGGCACTGTGCTACGCCCTCCCAACCATCAAGTGGGGGCCGGTACGCCTATTCGATTCCTTCCTGCAAGCGATAGCCATCGCGATTCTTGCCGGGGCCACCATAGTTGTGGTGCGCGCCCGCAGAAGAATGAAGGCCGTACTGGGCCTGGGCGCAATGGGGGTGGGCATGGCAACCCTGTGGGCCGTGCACGGCGCACCCGACCTGGCCCTGACTCAACTGGTAGTAGAAGCCTTCACCATCGTGGTCTTTGTGCTGGTACTACGCTTTTTGCCCACCCACTTCACCGACCGGCCGCTCCGCTCTTCGCGCTGGCTGCGACTAATTATCTCCGTGGTGGCCGGCGTGGTTACCTCCGGTGGGGTGCTGCTTGCGGCGGCCTCCCGCAAAGAAAACCCGGTCTCTGAACTGCTTCCCGACGAAGTCTTGCAATTCGGCTACGGCCACAACATCGTAAACGTCATCCTGGTAGACGTGCGCGCATGGGACACCGTCGGCGAACTATCCGTACTACTAATCGCAGTTACCGGGGTTACCGCCTTGATCTTCCGCTCCGGCCTAATTAGCCGGCTGACAGTATCTGCGCCCTCGCTGCGTTCCAGCGTGGCAAAGGCGGCAAGCCGTACCAGCACCAACTCTCGTTGGCTGGCAGGGGCCTCCGCCCTCGAAGAAGACCGACGGTCGCTGATGCTAGAGGTAGCAGCCCGAATCCTGTACCCCACGTTGCTGGTGGCCTCCGTCTGGCTACTACTAGTAGGACACAACTCGCCCGGCGGCGGTTTTGCCGGCGGAATGCTAGCCGCCTCGGCACTGTCGATCCGCTACCTGGCAGGTGGGCATTACGAACTGACACTGGCGGCGCCATTTAGCCCCGGCGCAATCCTTGGACTGGGACTAACCATTGCCGCAGCTGCCGGGCTTGCCCCGGTGCTCGCAGGGGGAGCGCCCTTCCAAACCCTGCCCGTCGACATTCTCTTCGGCCCGCTCGGCACCGTCCACTTCACCACTGCTATGGGGCTAGATATTGGCGTGTACCTGGTGGTTCTGGGGCTGGCTGTAGACATTCTTGGGGCACTGGGCGCCGCCCTCGACCACGACGAAGAACAGGGCGTGCAACTAGTTAGCTCCAGAAAGGGGAAGACAAAGTGATTCCCACTTTGGGTCTGGTTTTGCTAGCCGGCGTACTGGTTGGTGCCGGTGTCTACCTGGTAACCGATCGCACTTTCACCCGCATCGTCATCGGGCTGGCCCTGATCGGCAACGGATCGAACATTGCCTTGTTAGCAGCAGGTGGAGCCGCCGGAGCGCCCCCAATTCTAGGCACCGACGCCCTCTCGTCCATTGCCGATCCGCTGCCACAAGCCATGATCTTGACTTCGATCGTTATCACCATGGCCACCACCGCGTTCATGCTGGCGTTGGCATTCCGCGAATGGATTCTTACCGGCGGTGACGAGGTTGTGGACGACGTTGAAGACCGCCGTCTAGCAAGGCGTGCAGCTACCGGCCGTGGCAGCGAACGCATCGAAGACGCTCCCGAGACCGAGGACGAAGATTCCGGCCAGGACGAAGACCAAGCAGACCGCGACGACAAAGATGAAGCAGAAGGGGAGGATGCCAAGTGACCTGGTTACTGCCCATTCCCGTCATTGCGCCGCTACTAGCTGCAGGACTATCGCTCGTACTTGGTCGCTTCCGCCGCACCCAATTGTCCGTTACCGTCATTGCGTTGGCCGGGTCGTTGGCGGCGGCAATCGCCATGGCGTTCGAAGCCGACACCGCCCCCATGGTGCTCGACGTCGGCTCATGGGCTGCCCCGGTTGGGGTCTCGCTGGTTGCGGACCGGCTTACCCTAATGATGCTGATCGTGTCGCTGATAGTGACTGTGGGCGTGCTGATCTACTCGTCCTCGCAGTCGGTATCCCGCGACGAGTCGGCCTCCCCAATGCCCGTCTATTACCCCTCCTACCTGGTGCTTTCTGCGGGCGTGTCGGATGCGTTCCTGGCTGGGGACCTGTTCAACCTGTACATCGGCTTCGAGATTTTGTTGGCGGCCTCCTTCGTACTGATCACCTTGGGAGGCACCCGGTCCAGGGTGCGTTCCGGCACCGTGTACGTCGTGGTTTCCCTATTTTCCTCTGCCGTTTTCTTGATCGGCATAGCCTTCACATACGCCGCTGTGGGAACGGTCAACATGGCGCAGCTGGCAATCCGCCTGTCGGAACTTCCAGAACCCACCCGCATCCTGTTGCAGGCCACTTTCCTGGTTGCCTTTGGGATCAAGGCGGCAATCTTCCCACTGTCGGCATGGCTACCTGACTCTTACCCGACAGCTCCCGCCCCGGTCACGGCCGTGTTCGCCGGCCTGCTTACCAAGGTGGGTGTCTACGCCATTATTCGCACTCAGTTCCTGCTGTTCCCAGGCGGAGCGCTGGATACCATCTTGGCCGTCCTCGGCATGTTCACCATGATCGTGGGAATTTTGGGTGCGATCGCCCAGGACGACATAAAACGTATGGTGTCCTTTACCCTTGTTTCGCACATCGGTTTCATGATCTGGGGCATTTCGTTGTCTTCGGAGGCCGGCCTTGGCGCCGCTATCGTGTACGCCGCCCACCACATTTTGGTGCAGACTACGCTATTCCTGATCGTAGGCCTCATGCAGTACCTGGGCGGAACTACTTCGCTTGCCAAACTGGGTGGCCTGGCCGGAAAGTCTCCGTTCTTGGCGGGCATGTTCTTGATCGTGGCATTCAACTTGGTCGGCATCCCTCCGCTGACCGGTTTCTTGGGGAAGGTGGGCCTCGCCCGCGCTTCGGTACTTGCCGGCACTGGGCGCGGTTGGGCGCTGCTCGCGGCTGGCCTAGTCGCGTCGATGCTCACCCTGTACGTGGTGGTCAAGGCCTGGTCCATGGCGTTTTGGCAGCCTAGCGAGGGCGAGAAACAACTCAAGGCTGAAAAGCGCTCCTTGCCGAAGGCAATGGTAGTAGCCACTGCAGGCCTACTGCTAGTGCAGGTGGCGATGGCCGGGGGAATGAACATTATTTACGGATATGCCGAAAGAGCCGCTGTCGATCTGAAAGCGCGCACGCCCTACCTCAATGCCGTCCTCGGCCAGGATGGGCGAGGCAGCGGGCACTCATCTGACGTGGTGCGTCGCAGTGATTTCGACGTTCTGCCCCCGCACACGCAGCGGCCGCAAGTTCTGCCCGCGCCGCTCCGCCTGGATTTTGATACCGACACTCGCGAGCGGGTACGCGTAGGGGAGGACCAATGAGGATGATTCGGAATACTTCCTGGAAGATGACCCTGTGGCTGCTGCTGGTGTGGCTCGTTCTGTTCCGGTCTATCGAACCCGTAGTAATCATTGGGGGTATCCTGGTTGCGCTGCTAGTGCAGTGGGTGGGGCCGATGATGCGAGTGGGAGCCCTGGGCAGGATTAGGTTTGTGCCCCTGCTGGCTCTAATCGCGCGTTTCGCCTGGGACATGTTCATGTCCGCCCTCCACGTGTCAAAGCTGATCGTCACCGGCAAGCGGTATCGCAGCGGCTTCGTTTCCATCAACCTTGGTGCCGTAAGCGACATGGAGTTGATGATCAGCGCGGCCATGACTTCTTTGGTTCCGGGCACGCTCGTAATTGACGTGAATAGGCACGAAAGCGACGCCGACGGTTCCATGTACTTGCACGTGATTGACATGGAAGCCTCCGGCGGCGAGCGTGGAGTGCGCGAAATGATTACCAAACAGACCGCGCGTATTGGACGTGCCCTACCCAGGCCACAGGAGGACTAATGCAATTCGTGCTCGTTGCAGCCGGCGGATTCTTGGCCCTGGCCGTGCTGCTGACCCTATACCGGTTAGAAAAAGGCCCTTCGCTGGCTGACAGAGCGATCGCCACCGATCTAATGACTGCGGTGCTGGTGGGTGTGATTGCAGTGTGCGCCGCCCTCTTCGAACGCGATGATCTGCAGCCACTGCTGGTAATTGTGGCGCTGGTTGGTTTTATCTCCTCGGCTACGATCGGGCGCATTGCCCGCCACGGCGGGGAAGAAAACCGCAGAGTCATCTCTGCTGCCGAAGAAAAGGCACGTGAGCGTCGCTTGCAGGCAGAAGAAATGAAGGCACAGCGTGCCGAGGGCGAAGAAACCTCCCACCTGACCCCTGAACAGATAGCGAAGGCGCAAGACGAACAGGAAGCAAAGGCGAAGGGGGAAGGCAAATGATCGTCCTCGAATGGTCAGGGGCTATAATCATGCTGGCCGGTGCTATTTGGATCTGCATTTCTGCCCTGGGGATCGCCCGGTGGAAAGACACGCTCTCGCGCATGCACGCTGCCACTAAACCCCAACTCTTTGCTTTTGCGGTAATGATGATCGGGCTCGCCCTTTACATGCACACTTTGCAGTGGGTGGTGCTGGTCATCCTGGCAATCGGTCTGCAGGCAATCGCGACCCCGGTGGCAGCTCAGGTGCTGGGTCACGCCAGGGTCAAAGAGATGCGCACGAAGGTAGATCGGCAGGCCGCAGAAAACATGGGAAATGATGGGCACTCGGCCCCAAAGCGTGAAAAACTATAGGCCTAGGAGGAAACATGGATATTGGTTGGAAAGTAGCAAGTGCAGCATCGGTTGCAGGGGCCGGGTTTGTGGCCGATCGTCTGATCGACTTGATCTGGAAGGGATTCACCGGTCATAAGCCCCCGCGCGGTAGCGAGGACGAAGCCGTAGCTAACATGCTCGAAGTAGCCCTCTTCGGGGCCCTGTCGGGACTTACCGTGGCACTCATCCAGCGTCTGGCCGTGCGTGGTACCTCCAAATGGTATGGCGGCAAGAACAAGAACGCTTTAGCAAACTCCCAAAAGTAACTACAGCGAACCTGCCAGGCATACTGCCACCACTTTCGGGTCATAGATGGAAGATTGCACTGAAATCATGGTGCGTGCTGCCCGGTTGACCCTGCAGGAGTCAGTGAGGGTGTCCACGTCGGCATCTCGGGGCACCTGATCGGTGGTGACGACGCTCAGTATTTCTTGGGTGCCCTCAACCTGGCAGTTAGCTTTCATCATGGTCACGTCCGCAGATTCGGTGGAGATGCGTTGCACTAGCACGCAGCTGCCAGCCGGCAATGGGGCGTGACCTTCTATTTTCTTAGTTACTTTTGGGGCGGTGAGCTTAGCTGTCTTACCGTAGCCGGGCGCGAGCACAATCTGCCCGTTAGTACCCGAGACCGTGATTCTTCCCTGGGTAGTGTCCAGGCGGGGCGCATCTCCTACCCGCTCCGGCGAGGTCCATGTTGCCTTACCGTCCTTCACTACGGACACCTCGCCCTGTTTGGAGACGGCTAGGGTGCCGAGCTTACTGGCGGTTCCCTGCGCCAGTGGCTGCTCGAACCTCCAGTCCAGATGCCCGTCGTTGCCGACTTGGACCAGGCCGGCATCGACGCCCATCGCCAGCCCGGCAGAATTGTGGGCAATAAACGTGGGGGCACCAGAAAAAACGGCCCTGTCCGCGCGAAATAGCGGATTGCCTAGCTTGCCATTCTTGAAGTGGTGCGGCACCTTGTCCAGTAGCGCTACCGGGGGAACGTGCGAGTCTGTTGTGCGGGGGAGCACCAGGTGTTCCGGAAGGTCGGCCACCTTGTCGCCGATCAGCGCCGCTCCTCTATTGCAATTGGGAAATGGCGAAATGTAAACGTCGGATCCGGACAGTAGCGGGTAGCCGGAACTGCGCAGCAGCACACGTTTAGGTTCTACCACGTCGACCGTCCCGTTTACCGATACTACTGCCCGGTTAGGTCCAAGCGTTTTAGCCATGTTCGGGGTGATCGGCGTGGCCGAGGCCGTAGGGCACCGATTCGCTTTGGGTTCGTCTTTTGGCCAGGGCAGCGACACAAGTTCCCCGTTCAAGTCGACCTGCGCATATTTGCCCTTCGGCAGGGCCAGCAGGATATTTCCTTCCAATGCGGCTACGGCTTCCGCTTTGGTGGGCATGGAAAAAAGCCACCGGGCCTTACCCGTATTCGCATCGACAAGCAGAAGACGCGACCCCTCGGTAGAAGAAGACAGGCAGGCGAAAGTTTGGCCGGTAATCGGTGAGGTGGTACATGCAGATAGTGCCGTCTTCGTCTGGAGTTGCCACGAAACGTCCCGGTCTAACCGCATCAATATGGTCTGGCCATGATTCCTAGCAAGACCGATGGTGGCTTCTCCGATTCGGGCGGGGCCAGCTGGCGAACCCTTCCCGAACAACGGAAGGAAAGCGGATACCCCCACATTCTTTGCGGATATAGAGGAGGCGACGTGCACCTTCGCCTTGGCAGGATGGGCGCGCTGGTAGGCGCTAATAGCGAGCGCAAGTAAGGCTATTACTACTGCCCCCACAATAATCGTGAGCGCTATCCGCGAGGCCCTCCTTCCCGCCGGTGGAGGCGAAGCATGCGACATTATCCTCTAAGCAAGGACGGATCGACCTTGCATTCCTTTCCTAGCCTCATAGGGGCGATCAGGCCCTTCTCGCGCAGGTCGTACAGCTTGCCCAGGACCCGGTCGCGAACTCCCCATGGATCAATAGTGTTCAAATAGATGCGGGTGCCGCCCTCGAACCCGGCAAGGGTAGAGATGCGCCACTTGACCAGAATCCGCCAGCGCAACGGCGAAGCTACCGAGGCCGGACGGTGGTACCACTCCTCGTTGCACGGCACATCCGGGCCGGTAGCGGCGTGCACGGCGTGCAGTATGTCAGAGACTCCCCGTACCTGTTCAGGTGCGGCCTCCCAGGGGTTCACCGGATCCCCGAGCGCCCACACCGCCACCGTGGGGAAGCGGTGGCCAATGCCAGAGAGCGCCACCGCGTAATCATTCTGCGCCAATATCAGGTCGCGGGAAGCCCCCACGGACAAGATATCGTCATAAATGTGCGGAGTGCGGCGGAGCCTGTCCATTTCGGCCTCGATCTGTACCGGGCGTTCATCGATAGCGACCAGCTGCTTGTGCAGGTGATCAAACGAGGCCCCAGCGGGCTTGCGCCAATTCTGGAAGGCCGCCACATAGCGCACTGCCGGATCCAAACCATACAAGTCACCCATGGAATCGCAGGTGAACTGGGTGTAGGCAGCATGCTCGTCCGGGGTGAGCGTGCCCGAGGACGCCAGTTGGGAATCGTTAGTAGCCCCATCCACGAAGTGGCGGCGCGCCACAATCACGTCGTGCCCGCCCGTGAAGAAGCCCATTGCCTGTGGCATCAGTTCCTCATCGCGTTGCGACTCGATCTTCTTCTCGGGAACGCCGTAGGCGCGCAGCCGGGCCTTTAGAATCCGCATAACGTGGTCGTAGCCCACCGACGAGGAAAGGTAACGAGCCATCCGTTCGCGCTCCTGGGTACTGGGCTGGTGGCCGTGGTTTAGCGCCCAGTAGTTTGCAGAGACGATCTCAAAAAGATTGGGAATTCGGCGAAACTGGGCAACTTCATCTTCGAGTTCCTCGGCCGAAACCCCAACCTGCTTGACCCACTTTCCGTCCCGCAGAACGATCCTGTCCTTTTCGGGTGGGGTCTCAAAGTATCTGCGGGAGCAAAATGCGCAGTGGGCGCCTTCCTTGGCTGGATCCAACGGCTTAGGGTCCTGCTGCGGCACAGCCAGAGGGCGATGCCCCCTGCCAGGGACCGTCCATACTTCAGTGCCCGTCAGCATGTTCTTCTGTTTAACCGTCCCGTCCTGCATGGCAGTGAGCGCGGACGAAAACTCGTTCTTCGATGAACTCATGCTTTAACCCTATAGGCAAATAGTCATGAATACGTATGTAGGAAGGGGGAAGCGCTAATCCGGCTTACAGCCAACCCTGAGCTTGCTTAGACAGGTCCCGCAGCAGTTCAATCGCGTCGTCGGTCATCCGCTTGGGAACGAAAATGTGGTCGTGGTAGAAGCCGGCAATCACGTTGCACGGGATAGAACGGGCAGACAGCGCCTGTGCTACAGCCGAAGTAAGCCCTACCGCCTGCGGTGACGATTCAACCCGCAAAGTAATACGCGTATAGATATCAGTGATCTGGTACCCGGCTGCTTCTGCATCCTCGCGGGCAATGACACAGGTAGTGCCTTCGTCCTCGGCAACCGTGGCAAAGACATGAACGTCCTTGGGGATCCTAGAAGAGACAAGGTAGATGTATTCTCCCTGGATCTTCGCGTCAAGGCGGGCAAGCATCTGGTCTAAATTAATCGGACTCACTGAACCAAAGATAACGGGAAAATTGCTTAGGCGCCATAGTGATTCCAAAGGGCGAAAAGCTAGCAATAATAGGGCATTTTGGGCATGAAAAAGTGGCGGACAGAACCTGCCCGCCACTTCCACGCTAATTGACTACTTGTCGGTGAAGCCTTCCTTCAGCTTCTCGGCAGCGGCCTTGATGTTTGCACCTAGGTCGCCTGCAGCATCCTTAGCCTTCTCGGAAAATTCGGAAGCCTTGTCCTTGACCTCGGCGCCAACCTGGTCCATCTTGCCTTCGGCTTCGGTGTCCTTGTCGCCAGTTACCTTGCCGGCTGCTTCCTTGGCCTTGCCGCCTAGGTCCTCGCCAGTGTTCTTCAGCTTGTCTTCGAAAGACATATTTTCTCCTTATTTATCTTTTTCGAAGCGGTATTAGATTCAATGTGCTTATGTCGGGTAATCCGTCGGACTAACGGACGCGATCGGACGAGCCGATCAATGAACGCCAATCGTTTTGGATGTGTACGCAAATGGGTGGTGTAGTGCCCAGAAGCGAATCTACGCGTGCGATTGCCCGATCCATGATCTGCCGGATGTGGGCGGGGGAAGCCCCCTTGTACGCGCCGACCTTAATTAGGATTCCCGGTTCGTTCTTTACCTCGTAGCCATACGTAGACACGTTAGTGATCCACCGGTCGTCGCCGACCTCGTGTTCAATTACCTGCTGCACCAGGTCGATGCTGGCAGTAGTGGTGCCTGAGGAGGTTTGCGAAGGAACCAACGAAGCGGTGTGAGTACGCCCGCCGCCCTGCGAGAAGATGACGCAAAGGGCAATGATCACGCCGATTACAGCAAGCGCAATGAGGGCGATTGCCAACCAGGACATGTCAGTGTTGCCGACCGTAGTGCGCTCAGCTAGATCGGAGTAGCTTTGCAGCACGGTAGGTGCGTTCTTCTTGTAAGCGTCGGTAGCGGTAGGCCACAGGGAGATGAGTAGGGCGCCAATGCCGCCAACTAGCAACAGTGCTGCCAGCAGGAACAGTAGGAACCTATTCAAAGCTCTTGGTAAGTGCCTCACTTTGCCACCTCCCCATTGGAGTTAAGCTTCACCGAACCGGTTGTGGCCGGATTTAGCTGGTAGCCTTCGACCTCGGTATTCAGTACAGACTGAATGGAGCTGGTATCGAGCTCACGGCCGGACGTGGGAGTGACCTGCACGTTGGCGTTACGCTTCGAAAGCGAAGTCGCAACCTGGCCCTCGGGGAGTCCAGCGTGTTCGCGCACCGCCCTGGAAAGGGCCGAGGCAGTAACCTTGTCGTCAACAATGTAGGCAACTCGATCAGAGGCCAGCGAGTGGCGATCCAAAGCTCCGCCGCCCAAGGCTTTACCCAGCATCCACAGGCCGAGCAAGGTAGCAATGATGCCGCCAACGATCAGGGCCCACTGGGGGACACCGGCAGGCAGCTTCACTACCGAATTGGCGATCTGCTCCCAAGAGGCAAGCAAATTCGGCTTGCCCAAGGCAGTCAGAATGCGTTCAGCAATCAGCCATACCAGCACCACAGCGACGATCAGGCCAACAATAGAGGCCGTGATAGCACGTGATGAGTGCGTCTCGCGGCGCACCATGTACGACACATGCGGCCCCTGCGAAGCCGGCTGTACTGGAGCGTCGGAGGTAATGGGCTTGTCGGTGCTCATTCAACCCTCCTCTTTGGCTCGGGCTTGTAGTGAATACCCGTCAAAACCATGCGGACGTCACCGATCTTGTGACCGGTAATGCGCTCAGCATTGCGAACAATGCTTTCGCGAGCTGCATCCGCTGCGCCAAAGATGTTCATATCCTTGGTGCGGGTAACCCTTTCCACTGTTGTTTCGGGAACGGGAGTGGAAATGTCTAAGCCCAAAGCGCTTTCCGAATCGTGCAAATCTACCGAAATCTTGTCAGCCGGAACCGACAGGGCATCACCAACTACCGCAGCCGCCGCCCTCTTAATGGCTTTGGCGCGAATAGTGGTGTGACCGCGGTAGTTCTGCGCGTTTGCAGATGCTTCAGACACAGTTAGTCAGACGTGGTGGTGTGCTTGCCGATCAAGGCGCTCCCGACAGCGCGCAGGTCGAGCTTGCCGGTGGTGGCGCGACCCAAAACGGCGCCAATAACCATGAACAGAGCAGTCAGAATGAAAGCCCAAAAACCGAGCTTAACTGCAACGACTGCAAGAATGGCACCTACGAAGATGCCCATTTGCGTGTTAGTCACTTGACGCGCTCCCTCTTCTTTTCGATTTCCTTGACCTCTTCCTCATCGTCGTCATCTTCGTCGATGGAAGGAATGTGAACGTCGGCAATGTCGATGTTCACTTCGGTGACCTCGAGGCCAACCAAGCCCTGGATGCCTTCGATGATCTTGGAACGAACCTGGTCGGCGACCTCGTTGAGCGGGTACGGGTACTCGGCGACGAGGGTCAGGTCAACAGCGGCCTGAGTCTGGCCGACCTCGACGTTGATGCCCTGCTTGACGTTCTCGGAAGCGCCCATCTTGTCTCGAACCGAGCCGAGGGCGCGGCTGAAGGAACCGCCAATGTCGTACACGCCGGGGATCTCGCGGATAGAGAGACCAGCGATCTTTGCTACCACCTGGTCAGCAATGGTGGTGGTGCCGTTGCCGTGATCCTTGCCGATATTGGACTGCTGCACGTCAGTGCCCTTGCCCTGGGCAGTGGCGCCAGTCTTAGTGATGTCTTTGCGCGCATCGTTCTTTGCTGCGACGTCGGTCGGCTTTGCCGACGGCTTCTGATGGGATGATGCCACTTTGTGCTCCTTATTTTTCGAACAAGATGTTTAGAGCTTGGCCGCAACGCATAAATGCATCGCGTCATACTCTCATGTTCGAGGCTACCGGCAAACAGAAGTGTTTACCACTGGAAGCGGCATTTTTCTGCCATTGGTATAAATACAGTCGGATAATTTGCCTGTATTTTTATTGTTTAAACATTTTTTATATCTGGTCGGGCCGCTTTAACCAGTCGCCGCTGGCAGATTCTTCGGTGTAGGCAGAGTTTTGATCCAGTGCGTTTTCGGTGGCCACATACAAATAGCATTCCACCTTCTGGCCTGCGTTTTCGCCCTCGCTAATGGTGGGGTGGGCGATGACTCTGGTGTACAGGTTGTTCGGATCTTCGTCGCCTAAATACCCCTCTAGTTCATCCATGTCGGCTAGAAGAGAATCGAAATTAGCTTCTGAAACGTAAATGACGTCGCCGGTGATCTGGTCTTCTTTTGAAGGTATTGCCATCGGGTAGTAGGGAGTCAGCAGCATTCTGTATCCGGAAAGGCGGGCGGGAATTGCCTCTTCCAGGTGGGTGCCAAGAATGGCCTCGCAGTTTGTTTCTCCTGGCCGCAGGGTGCCGTACACAAAGAAGGGTCTATAAGTGGTGTTCATGTATCAATACTGGCACTGCAGGCGTAGAACCTAAGCGATCTTGCCGGGTGCGTCGCGCGTCACACAAAAATAGGGTTGAGTCTTGTCGGCTCAACTTTTACGCCCAAGGTGAATTAAGTGGCCATCGCAAAGTTGAGCGTCTTAGACTCAAGGTGAACTTGAAAGAAGAAAAGGAGCTCAAAATGGTTAGCAGGTACGATCCCTTCCGCGAGATGGAACGTCTATTCAACTCGACTATGCGCCAGGCTTCTAGCCCGGTTCTTCCCATGGACCTCTACCGCGATGGCGACAAATTCGTGGCCATCCTAGAGATGCCTGGGGTAGACCCCGATACGATCGACATCGATGTCGAAGATCGCACGTTGACCGTGCGCGCAGAACGGCACTCTGTTGAGGGCGAGGGCATTGAGTGGCTTACGCACGAACGCCCAACCGGAACCTTCGCAAGGCAGCTGTCGGTCGGCTACGGCGTAGCGCTAGACAAGATCGAGGCCGAATATAACGACGGTCTTTTGACCCTTACGATTCCGGTGGCTGAAGAGGCCAAGCCGCGCAAGATTGCGGTCAAGTCGGCTTCTACCGCCAAGACCATCGATCACGAATAGGCAATAAACATTTTGGGGGGGGCCACCGGCCCCCCAAAATGTTTTTAAATCCGATCCATTGTCTGCGGGCTGGATCCGGTGCGCCCCGCCTCTCCCTTATCTAAATTATTAAGAATTCTCATCGATTCTTCATCTAAGCTGAAATCGAAAATATTTGCGTTCTCTTCAATTCGCTCCCGCGAGGAAGATTTTGGAAAAACAATAACTCCGCGCTGTAACGCCCATCTCAGGGCCACCTGCGCGGGCGTCCGCCCCAGGCGCGTAGCAATCGTCTGCACCTCGGGAATCTCTAGGATCTTGCCCCTAGCCAGTGGGCTCCACGCCTGCACCAGAATGCGATGCTTTGCGCAGTAGTCCAAAACCTTATTGTTGGCAAAAAGTGGGTGCATCTCGATCTGATTTACGTGGGGCACTAGACCGGTTTCTGTTCGAAGCCGTTCCAAATGCTCGACCTCGAAATTAGAAACGCCAACTGTGCGCGCTCTCCCGTCGGCAGAAAAATCTTGCATCATCTGGAAGCATTCGGGGAAGCGTCCGCCGTAGCGATGCACCATAGGCCAGTGCATCAAGAACAAGTCAACATAATCAGTCTGTAGATCTGCCAAAGACTGTTCAAAAGAACGGCGGGCATCATCGGGGAGGTGATTGCCATTATTCAGCTTGGTAGTCAAAAAGATCTGGTATCGGGGAATGCCAGAAGCCGCAATGGCGGCCCCTACCTGCTTCTCATTGCCGTACATTTGGGCGGTATCAATATGTCGGATCCCGGCCTCCAGCGCGGTTTCCACGAGGCGTTGCGTGTCCTCGGGCGCAATCTTGTACGTGCCGAACCCAAGGTAGGGGATTGAGTACCCTCCCACGGTGCGCTTGGTGGGAATTTTCAAAGCAGAATTCATATCTGGCCTCCTCTACTTCCACCCTATCCATAGCAGGCGCTGCGAATGCAAAGTCGGCACCATACACTGGTGAGTAAGAAGATCGTCTTGTAATAGGAGACAGTAATGTCTGATCAGAATCAAAATGGGTCCACGGGCAGCAATCCGTGGGACCCGAATCAGTTGAATCAGAATGGCTCAACGCCTGTTGGAAACACCTCGCAGGATAGCCAGTATGGCCAGCCCGCACAGCCGGGTCAGTACGGTCAGTACTCTGCCAACACCGATCCCCGCTACGGCAAGATGGGGGAGGCCGGTTACGACCAGAACCCGCAGGGGTACGGCCAGTCCTTCTACGGCGCAGGTGCTGGCGGCGCTGGGTACGGTCAGAACGAACAGTACGTCGTAGTCGAGGGCGAACCTCCCGTTGACCAGAACTTCACGCCGCGTCCGGGGGCGCAGATCCCCTCGCGTCTGGCAGGGGTGAAAGGTGTGAGTGTTGGAAAGCGCATTCTTACCCGCATCCTCGACCAGGTATTTGAAGGAATCATCCTTGTGCTCGTATTCGTGATCTCCGGAGGCAGCATTTTCGCTGCAACGACTCCTGTCTCTGAACTAGAAAAGATGTCTGACGACGAGGCGGCTGATGCTATTGCACCCGCGATTCTTGGTTCTGTGGGCAGCTTGCTTTTAGGGGCTATCGTACTAGGAGTGGCGGTGCTCCTGCTCGTGTACTTCACCGGATACACGCTGGGGGGCCTAGTTACCGGTGTGCGCACTATTGATTACACCACCGGCAAGGGCGGCGGCCTGCGCGCGGTTGGCAAGGCCATTGTTTACCCCATTCTTAAGGGAACCGGAATTGGAACAATCTTCCTTCTGTTTGTCTGGTTTGCAACCCGCGACAGCGCCGAAAGGCACTGGGCTGACCGCCTGATCGGTACCTGGGTTATCGATGCTCGCGACGGGCGTGATACTCACAAAGAACTGAAGGCACAACAGGGCTAGCAAATAATTCAAAACAAGGCGGTGGGCCGAGGAGCGTTTACTAGGCCCCCCGCCTTATGTTCAGGTGTTGGCCACCGGTAAAGTGCCGGTCACGTTAGGCGGAGGCGCCCTCGAACTGGGATTGGTACAGGCGGGCGTAGGCGCCACCGGCTGCGAGCAGTTCGGTGTGGGTGCCCTGTTCTACCACGTCACCGTCCTCCATCACGATGATGGTCGATGCGTCCCGGATCGTCGAGAGGCGGTGAGCGATCACGAAGGACGTGTTGCCTTCCTGCAACCTATCCATCGCCTGTTGCACTAGCACTTCGGTGCGGGTGTCCACGCTGGACGTTGCCTCATCCAGGATCAGCACGTCTGAGTGGCGCAAGAAGGCGCGGGCGATTGTCACTAGCTGCTTCTCGCCTTGCGAGAGGGAGCCGCCCTCGTCGGATACTTCTGTGTCGTAGCCTTCGGGGAGCTGCCGGATGATGCGGTCTACCTGGGTGGCACGGGCGGCTTCAACGATTTGTTCGTCGGTGGCTGCCGCGTTGCCGAAGGCAATGTTGTCGCGGATCGAGCCCTTGAATAGCCAGGTGTCCTGTAAGACCATGGCGCAGCGTTCGCGCACCTGCGCCCTGGTCATCTGGCGAATATCTACACCGTCGATCAAGATCTGCCCGCTGTCTATCTCGTAGAACCTCATCAGTAGGTTTACCAGCGTGGTCTTGCCGGCGCCGGTTTGGCCGACGATTGCCACGGTCTGTCCGGGGGCCACGTCTAGGGACAGGTTCTTGATGACGGGCACGCCCTCTTCGTAGCTGAACGAGACGTTCCTGAACTCGATATGGGCTCCGCACTTGCCAATCTGAGGGCGAGAGGCGGCCTCTTCGTGGCTCTCTTCTACAGAATCTAGGAATTCGAAGATGCGTTCGGCGCTGGCGCCGGCGCTTTGCACAGTAGAGAGCATTTGCGAGAGCTGGCCCAGCGGCGTTTGTAACTGACGCGAATATTGGATGAAGGCTTGCACCCCGCCCACCGACATGCGGCCATCTAACACCATCAGTGCGCCGACGACGCATACGGCAACAAAAGCCAGATTGTTGATCATGGTGGTCACTGGTTGGCTCAGTCCGGAACGCCAGTTGGCGCCGAAGGCAGATTCGAATAGTTCCTTGTTGTGGCCAGCAAATTTGCGCCGGAATTGGTCGCGTAGGTTGAAGGTCAGAACGATTTCGTGACCCGAGAAGGCTTCTTCCACGGTGGACTGCACGTTCCCGGTCGCCTTCCACTGCCGCTGGAAGTAGGGCTGCGCCCTCTTCATAATGATGAAAATGATGACTAGGCCTGCCGGAACGATCAGCAGCGCCACGATTGTGAGCTGCCATGACAGCATAAACATCATGGTCAGGGTGCCAAGTAGTAAGAAGATGGAGTGGAACAGTTGGTTCACTACCTGCTGTAGGGATTGGGACACGTTGTCCACATCGTTTGTCACCCTAGAGAGGATGTCGCCGCGGGCGGCGCCGTTGAGGGCGCTGAGCGGGAGGCGGTTGATTTTCGCCTGTACCCGTTGCCGCAAGTCATAAGACACGTTTTGCACCGCGGTTCTAGTGCAGAGGCCGGAGAGCCAGTTGAGCACGGCTGACACCAGGTACAGGAGCACTACGGTCAGGAGGAGTTTCCCAAGCAGCGAGTAGTTGATACCCGCCCCTGGCACCACGTCGACGCTTTGCAGCATCTTGGCCATCTGACCTTTGCCAGATTCGGCTAGCTGGCGAATCACGTCAGCCTTTGACTGACCGGGCTGCATGTTCTTCCCGATCATTCCGGCGAAGATCGTATCTGTAGCCCTACCTAGCAGGCGGGGTGCCACTACTGACGCAACAATGCAGATGAACGTCAGGATGATCGCCGCAATGACGCGTAGCTTTTCGGCCCGAAGGGTAGCGAAAAGTCGGGCGATGGTGCGGATAGGGTTCTTCGCCTTTTGGCCTGGTTTCCTATTGTTTGGTCTGGGGCTCATGCTGCCTCCTCGGCGCTAAGCTGCGAGGCTACGATCTCGCGATACGTCTGGGACGATTCCATTAGTTCCTCGTGGGTGCCCTGGGCAGTGATCTGACCGGCGTCGAACACCAGGATGTTGTCTGCGTGGCGGACCGTAGAGACTCGTTGCGCCACCACTACTACGGCAGCGTCGCCCACGTATTTCCGAAGGTTGGTGCGCACGCGCGCGTCCGTAGCGTAATCGAGGGCGGAGAAGGAGTCGTCGAAAATCACCAGCCCCGCTTGGGCATAGAGGGCACGGGCGATGGTCAGTCGCTGCTTTTGTCCGCCGGAGAAGTTGTTGCCGCCGGATTCTACCTTCGCGTCTACGCCGTCTTCGAGCTTGTCAACAAATTCGTCGGCTGCGGCGCCAGTAAGGGCTCGCCGCACCTTGGCACGAACCTCGTCGGTGATCTGCTCCTCAGTAAGCCCGGAAACAGTGGTGGCGATAGTGCCCGAGAACAGGTAGGCCTTTTGCGGCACGAGGGCGACGTGGCTGCGTAGTTGTGCCAATTCTATGTCGCGAATATTGGTGGCGTTGCCGTCGCGCTCGCGCACAACCAGTTCGCCCTCGGACGCGTCCATGAGACGGGGGAGCAGGTTTACGAACGTGGATTTGCCGGTACCGGTCGAACCGATGATGGCGGTGGTCTTACCCGCCGGGATGGTCACGTTGATGTTGGTCAGGACTGGAGACTCGGCACCGGGGTGCGTGATCTGGGCGTTCGTGAACACAAAGTCCACTGGTCCCTGCGGCATGGGCACGGGCGAGCTTGCGTCCTGCACCTGTGGGGTGGTCTGCAATACTTCGCCAATGCGCCCGGCGCTGACGCGTCCGCGAGGGATCATCATAAACAGCATCGCTGCCATCATGACCGCGCCCAGAATCATCGCTAAGTAGTTGATGTATGCCATCAGGTCACCGATTTCCATCTGTGCCGCCTCTACTTGGCCGGAGGCAAACCAGACTACCGCCGCGTTAGAAATCCCAATGATCAGGGAAATTGAGGGAATAAAGATGGCGAAGATATTGCCGGCGCGCAGTTGCATCTTGCGCAGCCGGGCATTGGCATGGGCAAAGCGATCGGCCTCGCTATCCTGGCGGCCAAAAGCGCGGATCACCTGTACACCGGTGAGCTGCTCGCGCAGTACCGCGTTCACGTCGTCGATCCTGCTTTGAATGCGCTTGAAAATGGGGGCCAGCAGATACATGGCCCCGCCGGCGGCAGCGCCCAAGACCGCGATCGAGACCGCCAAAATCCATGACAGGCCCATAGCCTGGCGCAGGGCCATGAAGATGCCGCCGACCATCATCACCGGGGCTACCACCATGACGGTCAACGTAATGAACGTGACCATCTGTACTTGCTGGGCGTCGTTAGTAGCTCGCGTGACTAGCGTGCCGGCGCCGAAACGATTGATTTCGGGAAGGCCAAATTCGCCCACCTTGATGAACTGTACTTTGCGCAGGTATTTGCCCAGTGCCATAGATAGTCGGGCGCCCTGATAGACAGCTAAGAAGGAGAGGCCCGCGGACAGGAAAGAAATCAGGATCATGGCCAGCCCGGACTGCTTTACTACCTCTAGATTTCCGGCAACCACGCCCTTGTCAATGATGCGGGCATTGAGTGCCGGGAGGAACAAATTCAGCAGAGTTTGTGCTAACTGTGCGAGCACGACCACGGCTATGGCAAATTTGTGGCGGTGCAAATATTGCCAAGAAAGTTTAAGGAGCATTTCGCCTCGGATCTATAACTTATTCAGGGCTGATACAAGCCTATATTCCGCTTTTCAATAGCGCCCAAGATATCGCTGCTGCCGAAGCGTGTCCCCCGGGGGCGAATTTTTGTGGGTAGGAAGACTTTTTCACCTAGCACCTCAGCGGGCGATCGGTGTGGGATGATTAAGGCATGGATAAGCGCAGATTCTTCAACTTTGCTGGGAAAACAATTGGTGCCACCGCCGTTTCGCTAACGGCTACCGGACTGGCTTGCTGGAGGGTAGCCGTTCACAAGTTGGCCCGTCAGCGCCGCCCCTACCGCCGCGCTTGGGAAGACGCGCAGCTCGGAATCAGCGTGGACCTGGATCGCATTGCTAAGCAGGCTCCGGCAGAACGCCCTCTTATCTATGTAGCATTGGGCGATTCGGCAGCCCAGGGGATCGGCGCCCGCACTATAGAGGACGGGTACGTGGCTCGCATTGCGCAGGGGCTGGAGGCTGTCTCGAAGCGCAAAGTACTGTGCGTGAATCTGTCGGTTTCTGGCGGCACTGCGGTAACGGTGCTGGGCAATGAACTGCAGCAGCTGCGCGGCATGGGCTTGGACGGTTCGTTGCTTACCCCCGACGTGATCACCCTGGACATTGGTGGCAACGATGTGATGATGAAGCACCTCGAAGCAAAAACGTTCGGGCAAGCTATCGAAAATATCCTTGCTCAGCTGCCCACCAAGGCCTATGTGGCCAACATCCCTAGCTATGGTTTTGGGAACTGGGAAAAGCGGGCAAAACTGTTCTCGCAAAAGGTTGACGAGGCCGTCGAGCAACACGGACACACCCTTATTGACCTGCGCACTTACTCCCGTTCTCTGCCTACCTGGTTCTACCTTTTCCGGCGTCACGCTGCCGATTTGTTCCACCCGAACTCGGCTGCCTACGCAGACTGGGCGGGCATGTTCTTGCAACGCATCTGTGCTGACAACAACTGGGAGCTTCCCCAGGAACAAAATGCCTAGTAGACGGTAAGCCAGCAGTGGGCAGCGGTACGATTTTGGTGTGCTTGACCTTCTTTGTTCCCACCCACTTTTGACCGTTTTCTTAGTAGTTGCTCTGGGCGCCATTTTGGGCGCTATCCCTTTTGGCCCCATCCGCTTCGGAGCTGCGGGCGCCCTCTTCGTGGGACTGGCACTAGCTGCTGCTCGGCCGCAATTGGGCGAAGGGATGGAACTGCTGCAGGGGCTGGGGCTAGCTCTCTTCGTCTACTCGGTAGGAGTGGGGGCAGGCACTACCTTTCTGTCGCAATTTCGCCGGCAGCTGCCTCTGATGGGGATAGCCACGGCTTCGGTGGTGATAGCCGCCGTTGTAGCCATTGTTGGCGGCCACCTTGCAGGTCTTCCCAAAGCACTTACTACGGGACTTTTTACCGGCGCGCTAACGGCGGCCCCCGCCCTCGACACGGCAGCAAAGCTGACCGGCTCGCATGAAGCCACTGTCGGCTACGCGCTGGCATACCCGCTGGCCGTTATTGTGGGCATCGTAATCGCCGCGATTACCGTGGGGCTGAAATGGAAAGGACGCAACGATGTTCCTTCGCTGGCCGGCCAGGGCCTAGTTTCCTACACCGTCGAAGTGCACAGGTACATTCCGGTGCGGGACGTTCCGGGGATGCGCACCGGCGAAGTGCGCATGTCCTACCTGCGGCGCGACAAGCACACGCGCGTAGTTGCACCGGGGGAAGATCTGGTTCCAGGCGACGAGGTCGTAGTAGTAGGAGTTGGGGAAGCCCCGCTGGAGACCGTCGAGTACCTGGGGCAGCTGGTGGAAGAGCACCTTGCTGACGATCGGTCCGAGGTCGATTTCGAATGGTTTATCTGCTCGAATCCGGAAGTGTCGGGACGCACCATTGCAGAGCTCAACCTGCCTGCCCGCTTCGGGGCCCAAGTCACTCGCATCCGCCGCGGTGATCTGGATTTGCTAGCAACTGACGAGACCATTATCGAACCGGGCGATCACGTTGCCGTGGTAGCTCCCCGCGACGAAATGGAAAAGATCTCGGAGTTCTTCGGCGACTCTGAACGGCGCGTCAGCGAAATTGATGCGGTAGCAGTTGGCATTGGGCTTGTAATCGGCATGATCGTCGGATCCGCGCAGATCCCCATGCCCGGAGACATGAGCTTTTCATTGGGGCCGGCAGCCGGGCCACTAGTAGTAGGCATGGTGCTAGGTGGGCTGCGTCGTACCGGACCGCTAGTGTGGGCATTGCCGCAGGCCGCCAACCTGACCATGCGTCAGCTGGGACTGCTATTTTTCCTAGCCGGACTGGGCCTAGTAGCGGGGCCATCCTTCGCCAAGATGGCCACCAGTCCAGAAGGATTTAGAGGCATCTTCGTCTCGTTTGCGATCGTGCTCGCATCCTGCCTGGGCACCGTCATCCTTGCCTATTTTGCCGGCCTGTCAGCGCCCAGAACAGCTGGCGCAGTAGCCGGCGGGCTAGGCCAGCCAGCGGTCCTGAGCGCTGCCCAAGACCGCGTGGCTGACGAACGCATCGAAAATGCCTACGCCGCCCTCTTCGCCTTTTCGATGATCATCAAGATCATCCTGGTGCCGGCGATTTTCGCCTTCTAAGAAGCCAGGTAAGCCGCCATCACGGCGCGGGTTGCCTCAAAGTCCGGAAGGAACGAGACTTCGCGGGCCGAATGCATGGACAGAATCGGCTGTCCAATGTCAACGGTTGTGATACCCAAGCGAGTGGCGGTCAAAGGCGCGATTGTAGAACCGCACGGACTGGAATTATTAGAAACAAACACCTGCGTCGGCTGTCCTGCCTCGGCTGCAGCGGCGGCAAAGATAGCCTGCCCCACCGAATCGGTGGAATAGTGCTGGGCGGCATTTAGCTTTAGTACCGGACCGCCGCCAAACACTGGGTGGTGCTCCGGATCGTGCTTCTCAGAATAGTTGGGGTGTACGGCGTGGGCCACGTCAGCGCTCAGGCAGGTAGTTTGGGCCATGAACTGCTCGCGCACTTCCACCGTCTCGCTGCCAATGATGCGGTTCAATACGGATTCAAGGAAGGGGCCGCACGCGCCCGAACGGCTTTGCGAGCCGACCTCTTCGTGGTCGAAACACGCCAGGATCGCAACGTGGTTGCTGTCCTCCAAGTCAAGCAGGGCGTGCAAGCCCGCCGCTGTGGAAAGCAGATTATCCTGCCGCGCCGAAGCTAGGTAGTCCTCTCCGAATACTCGCGGGCCCTCGGTGGGGTAGGTCAGTAAGTCGTGGCCGACAATATCCTGCTTCGCGACCCCCGCCTCTTTGGCGACCACGGCCAAAATGTCCTCTTCTTGCAGGATCGGCTGCAGGTGCTTCTGCCTGTCCAACTCCAGCTTGTTGCCGGCGCTCCGATCCAGATGAATTGCTAGCTGCGGCAGGAAGGCCACCGTGTCGGTACGCACCAGGTGCGACTTGCCCGTCCGGTCGGTGATGCGCCCGGCCACGCCCAGTTCGCGATTGAGCCAAGAGTTCGGCATCATGCCGCCATACACCTCGACGGCAAGCTGGTTGTAGCCGTCCGCAGTGGTGAACTGTGGCTGCGGCTTCAGCTTGAATGCGGGCGAATCGGTGTGCGCCCCCACAATGCAGGCCCCGGGCTTAGCCGAGGGCGGAATATACCAGGCGATGAATGCGCCATCGCGAACAACCACGTGCCCACCCGGGGAAGCATCGAAGGGCTGGGCTTCGTCCTCGACCTTGTACCCCGCCTGTTTTAGCAGTTCACAGGCGCGCGCGGCGGCGTGGAAGGAAGTGGGCGAGTGGGCGATAAAATCCGTCAGAAATTGACGTTGCTCTTCTTGACTCATGTAAAGATGATACGTCGACCTGCCTGGTCTCCCTATTGCAAAGAATCAGAAAAAGTGTTGTGCTACACATATGAACACACCTGAAGAAATCGCATACGAAGCAGTAGCAATCACCGGCGGCGGACGCGATGGCAAGGCCTATTCGCGCAACCCCGACATCACCTTGCAGCTGGCCACGCCCACCGAAATGGGTGGCACTGGCAAGGGCACTAACCCCGAGCAGCTGTTCGCAATCGGCTACGGCGCCTGTTTCCAAGGCGCCATGGGGATTGCCTCAAAGGAACTGGACATTCCGCACAAGGGATCGAAGGTTCGCGCCACTGTTGGAATTGGTCCCGAGGGCGACTCCTTCGCGATCAAGGTAAAACTAGAGGTGACTGTACCCGAGGTGCCAGTAGAGCAGGTGCAGAAGCTAGCTGAGCGCACTCACGAATTGTGCCCCTACTCCAAGGCGACGCGGGGCAACGTCGATGTCACGATCCAGGCCGTTGACCACATTGACGATGGGATCGACGACTAGTCGAAGTAGATAGCAAAATGGGGGAAGCAGCTGCTTCCCCCATTTTTGTTTGCGCTAATTAGGCGAGTTTGGAAGTTACTTCCACTACCCGCTTGGCCATGTGGTCGAGGGCGTCGACGGTGGCCTGATCGATTTCGTTCTTATTTTCGGGGCCCGTCACCTTGGACACGCCGTACGGGTTGCCGTCCACGAACTTGAGGGGAGCGGTGAAGCCCGGGGTGACGATGATGCCGCCAAAGTGCATCACCATCTGGTAGATCTTGTGCAGCGTGGTTTCCTGGCCGCCGTGGGCGGTCTGCGAAGAGGTGAACGCCGCGTAGACCTTGTTGGCGAGCTTGCCTTCGGCCCACAGTCCGCCCAGAGTGTCGATGAAGGCTTGGAACTGGCTGGCGGGCGAGCTGAAGCGAGTGGGGGCACCGAAGATGATCGCATCTGCCCACACCAGATCGTCGCCGGTGGCGGCTGGCAGATCCTTTGTGGCCTCGTAGTTGGCGCTCCAGGCCGGGTTAGAGGCGAAGGTTTCGGGGTTTACAGTTTCGGCGATGTGGCGCAGGCGTACCTCTGCTCCTGCTTCTTCCGCGGCCTTGGCAAGGCGCTCTGCCATGTCAGTGCCGTGTCCGGTCGAGGAATAGTAGATGATTGCTACCTTGGTCATTTCGATCCTTTCGTCGCTTGGCCTCACCGTAACATCAAAATGGTTGCGCGCGCAATGAATAATGAATATTGAAAATATTGTTCCGCAGGGGTTAATATGATTCGGCTGGTAATTGAATTTTTTGGTGCAAGGCGCACCAGAGGAAACAGTTGCTCGGTGCGGGTAAAGTATTTTGCCTACAATGGGGACCTAAAGATCGGGGATGAAAGTTAAGGAGGGGCTCGTGGCCGACAACTTCTCGCTGTGGCATCAGCTTGGCTCTGTATTTCGCAAGGTGGATGACGTGCTTGACCTGGAGTTATCTGCTCTGGGGCTGTCCTTGCAAGATGTGCAGTTGCTGTATTCGCTGAAACAGGCTCCCCAGTGGCGGCTGCGTATGAGCGACCTGGCTGATTCTGTAGCGCTGACCCGTTCTGGGGTAACTCGCGCTGTATCTAGGTTGGTGAAGCGGTCGCTAGTTTGTAGGCAGGTTTGTCCTAAAGATCAGCGCGCGATGTATGCGGTAATGACCTCCGAGGGCGACGATGCTCTTGCGGGGGCGATGGAAATAGTTGAGCCCGTGCTGCAAAAGTATTTCTTTGACGGGCTGTCGAAGATGGATGAACGCGCAATTATGCGCGTAATGGAGCAGGTGTCTGTGCTGCTGGCAGACTCGAAAGCCTGCCAGCAAGCCGAGGTGCGTTAATCGGCGAAACGGTAGACGTTCGTTTCGCGTAGTTTGAAGCCGCAGCGCTTGTACAACCTGTTTGCCGCCTCTCGGGAGGGGCGGGAGGTTAGGTCTACGGTGCGGCATCCCAGTTCTTTGGCGTGGGCGACCGCGGCCTCTACCAGTGCCTGGCCGGCGCCCTGGCCGCGTGCTGCCTCGTCTACTACTACGTCCTCGATCCAGGCGCGCAGGCCGGTGGGAATCTTGAAGGTGGCTAGAGAAAGCATGCCAAGCAGTTTGCCCTTGTTTTCTTCGGATTCGGAGCGGAATCCGAACAGGTAAACCCCGTCCTGGGCGATGAATTCTGCGGTCTGCTCTGCGGTAAGTGGTTTCGAAGAGCGCGATAGCTGCGGAATTAGTTCCTGCATTAGCGCTACTACTTCGTCAGTAGCTTCGGTTAGTAGTTCGGTTGCCATTTTTCCTCCGATTTGCTGTTACTTGCCTAGTTTCGCACGTTCTGTGGGAGCTTGCGCACCTCGACCCAAACGGGGTGTGAGGGAGCTTACTTAATAGCTGGAATAAAAGTGTCGTCCTCATAGTTGAGTTAAGTAGACTCAACTTTTGGAGCTACGACTTGACAGCCGAAAGCTCCTAAGGAAAACTTGAGTGCAACAGACTCAATGATGGTCGCTATGTTCGCGGCGGCCAGATGGAAGGAAGATAAATATGGCACGTGCAGTAGGTATTGACCTTGGCACCACGAACTCGGCAATTGCAGTACTAGAAGGTGGCGAGCCCACCGTTATCGCCAACGCGGAAGGCGCCCGCACTACTCCGTCGGTAGTCGCTTTCTCCAAGTCTGGCGAGGTGCTGGTCGGTGAAATCGCTAAGCGTCAGGCGGTAACCAACGTCGATCGCACCATCTCTTCGGTGAAGCGCCACATGGGTACCGACTGGACCGTCGACATTGACGGCAAGAAGTACACCGCTCAGGAAATCAGCGCTCGTATCCTTGGCAAGCTCAAGCACGACGCGGAAGAATACTTGGGCGACACCGTTACCGATGCGGTTATTACCGTTCCCGCATACTTCAACGACTCCCAGCGTCAGGCAACTAAGGATGCCGGTAAGATCGCTGGTCTAAACGTAAAGCGCATCGTCAACGAGCCTACCGCCGCAGCGCTGGCCTACGGCCTCGAAAAGGGCAAGGAAGACGAACTGATCCTAGTGTTCGACTTGGGTGGCGGCACCTTCGACGTGTCGTTGCTGGAAGTTGGCAAGGACGAGGACGACTTCTCCACTATTCAGGTGCGCGCCACTCACGGCGACAACAAGCTTGGTGGCGACGACTGGGATCAGCGCATCGTCGACTGGTTGGTGCAGCAGGTGAAGTCCAAGACCGGTACTGATCTGACTACCGATCGCGTTGCTCTGCAGCGTCTGCGCGAAGCAGCTGAGCAGGCCAAGAAGGAACTGTCTTCTGCCACTCAGACCTCGATTTCGCTGCAGTACCTGTCCATGACTCACGAAGGCCCGATTCACTTGGACGAGTCCCTGTCTAGGGCAAAGTTCCAGGACATGACTTCGGATCTGCTCGGGCGCACCAAGGCGCCGTTCCAGCAGGTAATCAAGGACGCGGGCATTTCGGTGTCCGACATCGACCACGTAGTGCTGGTTGGTGGGTCCACCCGTATGCCGGCCGTGACTGACGTCGTCAAGGAACTGACCGGTGGCAAGGAACCGAACAAGGGCGTAAACCCCGACGAGGTCGTTGCTGTTGGTGCAGCACTGCAGGCTGGCGTCATTCAGGGCGAGCGTTCCGACGTGCTGCTGATCGACGTGACCCCGCTGTCGCTGGGCATCGAGACCAAGGGCGGCGTGATGACCAACCTGATCGATCGCAACACCGCGATCCCGACCAAGCACTCCGAGGTGTTCTCGACTGCCGAGGACAACCAGCCCTCCGTGCTGATCCAGGTCTACCAGGGTGAACGCAAGTTTGCACGCGACAACAAGCCGCTCGGCAACTTCGAACTGACCGGTATTGCTCCGGCCCCGCGCGGCATCCCGCAGATCGAGGTCACCTTCGACATCGACGCCAACGGCATTGTGCACGTGTCCGCTAAGGACCGCGGCACTGGCGGCGAGCAGTCCATGACCATCACCGGCACGTCTTCGCTGTCTGACGAGGACATCGACCGCATGGTGAAGGAAGCAGAAGAAAACGCTGAAGAAGACAAGAAGCGCCGCGACGCCCAGGAGGCTCGCAACAATGCAGAGCAGACTGTCTACTCCATCGAGAAGCTGCTGAAGGACAACGCCGACAAGCTGCCCGAGGACACCGTGGCTCCGGTCCGCGAATCTGTGGACAAGGTCAAGAAGGCTCTGGAGGGCGACGACACCGAGGCAGTAAAGTCCGCCATGGATGAACTGAACCAGAAGGCACAGTCGATCGGCCAGGCCCTGTACGCACAGGCCCAGCAGGCCCCGCAGAACGAGGCCCCGGCTGGCGACCAGAACGCCTCCTCCGCCGATGACGACGTCATCGATGCCGAGGTAGTAGATGATGAGGATTCCTCCAAGTGAGTGAACTAAACGAGCCCCAGGAGCGGGCTGACAAGCCCGCTCCCGGCGTCTCGGACGCCGAGAACGCGAAGGCAGAAGAGTCTGCCGCACATCGCGAAGCGCCATCGGAAGATACCACCGCAGAAACTGAGGACGCTCCCGCCGCACAGGCGAGCGAGGGCGAAACAGAAGAAGCGCCTAAGGATAAGCAGGAAGAAAAGGTGCCTAGCACCGACCAGATCATTGGCAAATTGGGCGATGATTTGGCCAGGGCAAAGGCGGACCTGTACAACCTGAACAACGAATACCAGTCTTACGTCCGCCGGTCGAAGGCTGATATTCCCGCGCACAAGACTGCTGGACAGCTGGACGTATTGGAGTCGCTGCTGTCCGTCCTCGATGACATTTACGGTGCCCGCACCGCAGGGGATCTGAAAGACGGCCCCTTTGCGGCAATCGCGCAAAAGTTGGAAGAAACGCTGCAGAACCGCTTCGGTCTGGAACGCTACGGAGCCGAGGGCGATCACTTCGACCCGAAGCTGCACGAAGCGCTCATGGCCAACGAGTCTGCCGACGTAAGCGAACCAACGGTTACCCAGGTACTCCAGCCCGGCTACAAGGTCGGCGATCGAGTCCTGCGGGCAACAAAAGTTATGGTTTCCAATCCCGCATAAAGAGGAGGTGAGCTGGGATGACCAACCAAGATTGGCTTTCTAAAGACTTCTACAAAGTCTTAGGTGTCTCCAAGGATGCCGACGAAGCAGCCATCAAGAAGGCATACCGCAAGCTCGCCCGCAAGTATCACCCGGACCAGAACCCTGGCGACAAGACCGCCGAGGAAAGGTTCAAGGAGGTCGGGGAAGCTTACGCGGTGCTCTCTGATAAGAAGCAGCGCAGCCAATACGACGCCCTCAGACGGATGGCCGGGGGAGGTGCCAGGTTCTCCGCGGGCCCTCAGGGGGCCTCCGCCGGGGGGTTCGAAGACATGTTCGCGTCAATGTTCGGCGGGGGCGGAGCGAATTCAAGAGTTCGCTTTTCAAACTCCGGCGGCGGGGGCGCGGGATTCGAAGACATCTTGTCCGGGCTCTTCGGCGGCGGAGGCGCGGGCGGCGGCTTCGGTAATTCCGGCTCGTTCGGGGGCTTTTCGCAAGCCCCACAGAAGGGGCAGGATTTGGCTACGGAAACCTCGCTTGACCTGCGACAGGCGGTACACGGTACCACTTTGAAGATGAAGGTCGACGGGCGGATTATGACCGTGCGCATCCCCGCGGGCGTGCACGATGGCCAGAAGCTGCGGTTGCGCGGGAAGGGCCGCCCATCTGCGAATGGGGGAGCTCCCGGCAACCTGGTAGTTACCATTCATGTCAAGCCGCACCCGGTATTCGCGATCGAGGGCGGCAACCTAGTTGCCGATCTTCCCGTGACTGTCGAAGAGGCAGCTTTGGGCGCGAAGGTGCAGGTGCCGTTGCTGGATGGAAAGTTGGTTACCGTGAAGGTGCCGGCCGGGTCTTCTTCAGGGGCCGTGCTGCGGTTGCGTGGCCGCGGTGTGCCCAAGGGTAAGAAGGCTTCAGACCTGCTGCTTAAGCTTAAAGTAGCGGTACCCAAGAAGCTGTCGCGCAAGGCCAAGTCGGCCTTGGAAGAATTTGCTGCTCAGACGGCGGATTTCGATCCGCGCGCCGGGTGGCAGGCGCAGGCAGCGCAAGACTAGTTTGGAGGTGATGGCGTGTTTGACGCAGCGATGTACGTGATCTCAGTGGCTGCTGAGCTCGCTGGCATGCACCCCCAGACTCTGCGCCAATACGACCGGCTGGGGCTGGTTACCCCGCAGCGCACTAAGGGGAGAGGGCGCCGGTATTCGCCCTCGGATATAGCGCGCCTGCGTCGTATCCAGCAGCTGAGCCAGGAAGAGGGCATCAATTTGGCGGGGATTTCCCGCATTATTGAGCTCGAAGAGAAGCTGGGGCGGCTCGAAGCTGAAAACGAGCGGCTGCAGGAACTGGTGGCTCGTTCTTCGCGAGTGTTCGCTGCTTCCTCGTCTGGGGAGGTATGGGAATCCGCGCTCGGAGAACGGTTCCGGGCGCCGGCCAGAGGCGGTGCCTTGGTGCCGTACGGCTCGCGACTTGGCTTTTCGCGCGAGCAACGGCCTGCTTCCAGGGCTGTCGTAGTATTGGACGTCTAGCAAGAATACTGATGCGCTCCTTAGGGAAACCTGAGGAGCGCATTTGTATATCTGGGTGCGTCTGCACGCTTCCTAGTAGATTTCGTATGCTTGGTACACACGAACTATGGAAGGTGAGTAATATGTCTGAAAATACTCCGCAGCAGCACATGTCGCAGACGCCGCCACCACCGCCTCCGGTGGCAACTACTGAGGGCGATTCTTACGCTTCTTCTGTGCAATCGCATTCTGAAGGGCAATCGCAGGGCGTCCCTACGCAGCAGCCTTCTAACGGCAATACCTCCCACCCGTATCCCTACCAGCAGGGAGGGCAGTACCAGCAGGGTGGACAGTACCCACCTACCGGGCAGTACCCACAGTTCCAGCAGGGCCCCGGCTACTATGCTCAGCCACAGCAGTCCAGGGATACGTTCTTTGGGGCTCTCTTCGACCTGAAGTTCGAAAAGTTTGTCACCCTATCTTTTGTAAAGGTTCTTTACGTCCTGCTACTGGCTTGGGTGGTCTTGCTGTGGGTGGGGGTATCCCTGCTGATTGCCTCGGGCTCGGCTGCATCTGCTAGCTACGAGTTCTCCAGCGCGGCCTCTGGCACGGGGACGTTCATTGGGACCTTCCTTGCGTGCCTGTTTGTTGGGCTTGTGCCTTCCTTCTTCCACCTGGTGCTTGGGCGAGTGGTTCTGGAACTGCTAGTGGCAAACGTGCGAACTGCGCGTAACACTTCTAAGCTCGTCAACTCGGAACAGAAGTAGACGTAGATGGCCACTCCTGAAAAACCGCGCTATGGGGTTCGGTTGCCCCGCGACGAGCAGGGCAGGCCGATCCTGCCTGACGGATCTGTCTATCAGGCCGCGCCGGAGGTGTCCAAGGCGCCGACTGAAGAAACACCGTCCTGGCCTCCGCGGCCGGGCCAGTGGTCCACAAAGGCGGCAAAGAAGAAGAAGCGGGGCCTTGGGCTGCCAATTGCCTTGCTGATCGGTGGGTTACTTTGCGCTTTCATCATTGCTCCAATGATCGGCGGTGTAGCGATGTTCATGAGGGAGCCGGCAGGGTTGCAAAAAGCGTTGCGCTCCCCTGATGCGCTGCAGGTGCACGACGGCGCAAAGGTGCAGATGTCTCAGCTTGGCATTACGTACGTAGGTTTTTCTGAAGAGGGCGCCGGTGACGATTGCACGATTGGCCAGGGACAGGGACGCACGAAGCTAGTGCCCGCTCCCTTTTCCAAGAAGGTCTACATAGCTCCCATTCTGTCCTCGGGTGAATACGTGTTTCGGTGTAAGGCACAGGGGACGGCTACGGATTCGGCACAATATTTGGACCCTGAGTTTCAGGGCGGGCTAGCCCCGGGATATGCCATAGCCATCCAGGTTGCGGTCTTCGCTTCTATGGTTTCCGCCGGGATCGGCATGGTGCTCCTAGTGCGCCGGCTGCGCGTAAGGAAGGCATAAAAATGCTGGCCCAGCGTTGCTGGGCCAGCATTTTTAAGCGATCGCGCTTACTGGGCGTCCTTGTTTTCCTTAGGGGCGTCCTTGGGCTCTTCCTTCTTCTGTTCAGCCTGCTTGTCCTCGTTTGAGCCAAGGTAGTTGTCTGCAGCACCGCGAGCCTGATCGATCTTGTCGTCATACTTACCGCCGGTGACCTTCTTAGCCGCCTGGGAGGCCTTGTCCAGAACAGAGTCGGTCAGCTTCTCGTTGTGCGATGCTTCGCGCAACTTGTTCATTGCTTGATTCTTGATGTTGTTCAGGTCCATCACTGTCCCCTTTAAGTAAATAAGGGTGGGGCAAATGCCCCACCCTTGACGATTGGATTATTCGCCTAGGCGCTTGCCTGCAGCGTCGCGGGCCTGATCAATCTTATCGTCGAACTTGCCACCGGTAACCTTCTTGGCGGCGTCGGAGGCCTTGTCGAGGCCAGCGTCAGTGGTTTCTTCGTTGCCGGTGACCTCGGATAGCTTTTCGGCTGCCTTGTTCTTCAGATCATCTAGTCCCATGTTTGCTCCTTGGGTAGAAAATATGTCGGACACAACTATTTTGCTTGAAAAGATTCATTAGCGCATTATTTTTCTGCTATAGCCAGCCGCGAAAAGGGGAGTGAGCCCAGGTTGGGGGAGGAGTCTGAGAAATACATTAGAAGTGAGCTAAGCTACACTATAAAGCGGGGTTGAGTGGAATAGACTCAACTTTAGGATTGTTGGACTAATCAGATAGGAAATTCTTGAGGAGGTCCAAGTGAACACCAAGCTCACTACTAAATCGCAGGAAGCGGTAACCGCTGCGTTGCAGGCTGCCTCGGCAGCAGGTAATCCGCAGGTGGAACCGCTGCACCTGCTCAATGCTTTATTGGAAGATGAGGGCGGGATTGCCCTGGCCCTGTTGGAGGCAGCGGCCGCGGATCGCAAGCAGATCGGCGCGCACGTACGCAAAGCCCTGGTGGCGTTGCCGTCCTCGTCAGGTTCTTCGGTTAGTGAACCATCCACTTCCAGGACGCTGTTGAATGTGATTACCCAGGCCAGTGAGAGCGCTGGGGCCATGGGGGATGAGTACGTTTCTACTGAACACTTGCTGCAGGCTCTGGAGAAAGTTCCCTCGGCGGCAGCCGAGGCGCTAAAAGCTGGCGGGGCTACGTCCGAAGCTCTCGAAGCAGCTATGCCTAAGATTCGGCAGAACGGCCCCGTTACCTCGCCGAATCCGGAGGGCACCTTCGAGGCCCTGAAGAAGTACGGGCGCGACCTGACCCAGGTTGCTAAGGATGGCAAACTCGACCCGGTCATTGGCAGAGACAGTGAAATCCGACGCGTGGTACAGGTTCTTTCTAGGCGCACCAAGAACAACCCGGTGTTGATCGGTGAACCCGGCGTTGGCAAGACTGCGGTAGTGGAGGGGCTAGCCCAGCGAATCGTCGCGGGCGACGTACCGGAATCTCTTCGCAACAAGCGCCTGATTAGCCTGGACATTTCGGCAATGCTGGCAGGGGCAAAGTACCGCGGAGAATTTGAGGAACGCTTCAAGGCAGTGTTGGCGGAAGTGAAGTCTGCTGACGGGCAGATCATTACCTTCATCGATGAGTTGCACACGGTGGTAGGCGCCGGGGCCGGTTCGGAAGGTGCGATGGACGCGGGCAACATGCTCAAGCCGATGCTGGCCCGCGGGGAACTCCGCCTGGTGGGCGCTACTACGCTCGACGAATACCGCGAAAACATTGAAAAGGATCCGGCTTTGGAACGCCGCTTCCAGCAGGTTTTCGTGGGGGAGCCCTCGGTTGAGGACACCGTGGCAATACTGCGCGGCATCGCTCCAAAGTACGAAGCTCACCACAAGATCACCATTTCGGATGGCGCCCTGGTTGCTGCTGCTCGCCTGTCCGACCGCTACATTACCGGCAGGCAGTTGCCGGATAAGGCGATCGACCTGATCGACGAGGCGGCTTCTAGACTGCGCATGGAACTGGACTCTTCGCCAGAAGAGATCGACCAGCTCACCCGTGAGGTGGACCGGTTGCGCATGGAGGAGTCCTACCTGACTGATTCGGGCGAGGCCGACGACGCTGCTAGTGCGGAACGGCTGGCTAAGCTGCGCGAAGAACTGGCCAACAAGACCGAGGAATTGCGCGGACTCACTGCCAGGTGGGAGGCCGAAAAGGCCGAGCACAACAAGGTCGGCGATCTGAGGGTGAAACTCGACGAGTTGCGCACCCAGTTGAACGTGGCAATGCGCGATGGGCGTTGGGAAGAAGCGGGCCGCCTGCAAAATGGCGACATCCCCCAGGTGGAACGGCAGATCGCAGCTGCCGAGGAGGACGAAGAGCCCCCGCTCGAACCCATGATTGCCGAAAAAGTGGGGCCCAGTGAGGTTGCCGAGGTAGTCGAAGCGTGGACCGGCATTCCCACTGGCAAACTGCTAGAGGGCGAACAAGACAAGCTGCTACACATGGAAGACGTCATTGGCGAACGCCTAATAGGCCAGAAGAAGGCTGTTCAGGTAGTGGCCGATGCGGTGCGGCGCTCGCGGGCAGGGGTGTCTGACCCTGACCGGCCGACTGGTTCCTTCATGTTCCTGGGGCCGACTGGTGTGGGCAAGACCGAATTGGCAAAGTCCTTGGCGGACTTCCTGTTTGACGACGAGCATGCGCTGGTGCGCATCGACATGTCCGAGTATTCCGAGAAGCACTCGGTTTCGCGTCTGGTCGGTGCTCCCCCGGGATACGTCGGTTATGACGAGGGCGGCCAGCTAACCGAAGCGATTCGGCGTCGCCCCTACTCAGTGGTCTTGCTGGACGAGGTCGAGAAGGCTCACCCCGAGATCTTCAACATCTTGCTGCAGGTCCTAGACGATGGCCGCCTCACTGACGGGCAGGGGCGCACGGTTGATTTCCGCAACACCATTTTGGTGCTGACTTCGAACTTGGGCTCGCAGTTCTTGGTGGATCCAACCATGGACACCGAGGAGCAGCACAACTCGGTAATGTCTACGGTCCGCAGTGCGTTCAAGCCGGAATTCCTGAACAGGTTGGACGAAGTAGTAATCTTCGGCGCCCTTGATGAGGACGAATTGGGCCAGATTATCACTTTGCAGGTGGCGTCCATGGCGGCCCGTCTGAAGGACCGCAGGATCAAGCTTGAGGTGGATGAATCGGCCCGCCAGTACCTGGCAAGGGAAGGGTATGATCCGGCGTACGGCGCCCGTCCTCTGCGGCGACTGGTGCAGCGGGAAATTGGCGATCCACTAGCGAAAATGCTGCTTGCTGGAAAGGTTAAGGAGGGCGAAACCGTCACCGTTACGGCAACGGATTCGAAGCTTAATCTTGGCGTGGCATAATTGACCGGCGCTTGGCGCGGAGTGATCCCAGTTTTGGGATCGCTCCGCGCTGTCGCATAACAATTTGTAAAGCAAAAATTAAATTTATAGGAATGTGCTCGGAACGGGCTAAACTAAGGTAGAAGAGGTCAGAGGGGAGATTGTGATGCCTGCGCGAAAGAAAGAGCGGGGACCTTATGCTGGCGGCCTAGCTCGGCGGCAGAAAATCCTAGATACAACGGTTGAGCTCCTTGGCGAGGTGGGCTATTACGGTCTTTCCATGAGGGATATCGCTCGTCGAGTCGGCATCTCTCACCCCGGCGTCATCTACCATTTCCCCACTAAAGAAGCGCTGCTGGCGGCGGTTATCGAACGCTACGAAAGCCAGTTCGGCGTAACACTCGACAGTGTCGAGCACTTGGAGGCACACGAGGTTGTTCGCCTTTTCTTAGCTCTTACCGGTATTCACGTACACGACCCGGCTCTGGCTCAGATGGACTGTGTAATCGAGGTGGAGGCTGCTTCTACCGGCCATCCGGCCCGGGAACATTACCAGTACAACATGACTCGCATCGCGAAGGCGTTGACCAAGGCATACAAGGCATTTGAAGAGCACGGCCTATTCAAGGTGAATACTTCTGCCGCGGATCTGGCCCAGCAGCACCTCGCCCTGTGGCGGGGGCTGCGCATCATGTGGCTATACGATCACAGCGTGGATGTGCAAGGGACCATGCGAGGCGAGATCGTGAAGGCCTTTGACATACTGAGCCCGAAACACGCCTTACTCGCGAAATATCTAGATATGGATGATCCGCAGGCCATGCTGCAAATTCAAAGGGCCACAGGAATGACACTTCGGGATTTCCTGGACATTGGGCTGCTTGATGTTTCCCCCGACAACCTGTCGGACATGGGGGTAGGGCATCTGCAGATCGGGTTGGTCTACCGCATCCTCAACGCGGACATTCTTACGGTTCAAGACATTGCTGACAGCTATTACGCCCACGAGGTTCCCAAGCGAGTCGTAGACAAGATTATTGCCTCCGACATTGTCACCGATCGGGACCTGGTTCTAGCGAAGGGCTGGGACGACGGCGGAGAACAGGATCGGGAAGAAGCGATCCGACAGCTGTTTGCACCTGTACGACAAGAAGAAAACCCACAGGGGAAATAGATGCACTCCATGCCACGGCAATTGCAGCAATCGCTAAATGAAACTGACCGACTGCTGCAGGAACCGTGGCAGCTGGTAGTGGTAAAAAGAGGCCAGGCAGCGGGGTGGACGCCTGGTATCCACGAGTCTTTCCCACTGGCCTCGGTAACCAAATTGCTCGCTTCGTGGGCATATTTGGTAGCCCTCGAAGCGGGAAAAATATCGCTTTCAGATCCGCTGGGGCCGAAGGGGGCAACCGTCGAGCACGTCTTCTCGCACGCCTCCGGGCTGGCTATGGATTCAGATAAGGTGCTTTCTCCGGTGGGGACCCGCCGCATCTATTCGAACCGGAACATTGAAATCCTGGGCCAGGCAGTCTGTCAGAGCGTGGGAGCTGAAAACGCGGGGCAGTGGATCAAACAGGCAGTGCTGGAGCCGCTGCAGATGACCGAAACATCCGTGCCCGGCTCGCCGGCGTATTCGGGAATATCAACCACTAATGACCTGACGCTGTTCCTGCGTGAACTGATGACACCCACCCTGATCAGCAAAGAAACCGCTGCAAATGCGATGCGTCCCCATTTTGACGGGCTCAGCGGGGTGCTGCCCGGCTATGGTAGGCAAGACAACAACCTGTGGGGGCTAGGATTTGAAATCCGGGGGCAGAAATCTCCGCACTGGACCGCGCCCGCAGCCTCTCAAAAAGTGTGCGGGCACTTCGGGCAATCCGGGTCGTTCCTATGGGTGGACCAGCAGCTGCAACTGGGCGCCGCCTTCATTGGGGCGAAGCCGTTTGGGAAGCAACATGTGCAGGCTTGGCCGGGCCTAAATGAGGCGATCCTGGCAGCCTACGCCGATTAGTCGAATAGGGTCTGCCACGCTTCTCCTTGAGCGCGGGCCTCAAAACACATGCGGATCTGCGCGGCAGTGTTCTTGGAATCAGAAACCTGCGGCAATTCATCCAGGCTGAAGTAACCGGACTCTGTAGTTTCGATGTTTGACTCGAAGCTGCCGCCCTCGTTGTGGCAAAGGAAAAATAGCTTCCACACCGAATAGGCAAACAGGGGTTGGTTGTGCTTGTTGCGATCTTGCACCGCCACCAGCTTGTAGGGGCGTACGCGCAGCCCCGCTTCCTCGGCTGCCTCTTTTGCCGTGTTTGAGGCCGGGGACTGCAAGATGTCAGCCCAGCCGCCCGGAAGGGACCACTGGCCGTCATTCTCACGCACCAAAAGGATCTTGTCATCCCTAAATATTGCCGCGCGCGTATCCACCTTCGGGGTCTGATAGCCCGATTCGTTGCAGAACAGCTCCCGAGCCTTCTGCGTGGGAATATCTGCCTGGTGAGCCACCATTTCGGCGGCTATTTCCCGCAGCTCTTGGTAGCGTTCGCGATCGAAGTTGTTATCCGTGTATGCCAAACCCGTTTGGGCTAAAGACTGAATGCGCATAGCCCACGAGAGCCAGCGTTCCACCTGCTGCACTGTTCCTCCTACAGGTCGAAGTCAACAATTACGGGCACGTGGTCTGAGGCACCTTTGCCCTTGCGCTCTTCGCGGTCGATCTGCACGTTAGTTACCGCTTTATCGAGGGCGGCGGTGGCGTACATCCAGTCGATGCGCATGCCCTCGTTCTTGGGGAAGCGCAGCCGCCGGTAGTCCCAGTAGGTGTAGCCTTCCACCCGGTCCCGGGTCACCTCTACCATCCCGAGGTCGGCAAAAGCGGCGAATGCTTCGCGTTCCGGAGCGGACACGTGCGTGGAGTCTTTGAAGACCTCCATGTCCCACACGTCCTTGTCTTCGGGGGCCACGTTCCAATCGCCCATTAGGGCCAGCCTATCCTGCCCCGACTCCAGCTGCGCGGTGGCAAAGTCTTTCAATCTAGCCAGCCAGTCCAGTTTGTATTGGTAGTGGGGGTCGTCCAAGGCTCGTCCGTGAGGAACGTACAGGGAGCCGATGCGCACCCCGGCGCAGGTGGCGAATATTGCTCGCGGTTCTACCTTGTCTTTGAAAGTAGGACAGTTCGGAAAAGACACCTGGACGTCCTGCGGTTCGCTGCGCGAGAGGATCGCCACCCCGTTCCACTGATTTATGCCGGCAGCGCAAGAGTGGTAGCCGACCTCGGCAAAAGCGTCCGCGGGAAAGACTTCTTCCTTGCACTTGGTTTCTTGGATGGCAAGCACGTCCGCTTCGGAGCGATCCAAAAACGCCAGGACGCGGTCTAGTCGGGCTCTAATAGAGTTCACATTCCAGGTGGCAATACGCATACTTCTAAGCTATCGCACGGCCGGGCGCGCCAAGCCTGTAAAGTAGAGGCATGTCTAACGATCCGCAGCACAACAAACTTGCCGAACTAGTACGTGAACTGGCCGTTATTCGCGGGGAAGTTACCCTTGCCTCCGGCCTCAAATCTGATTTTTACGTGGACATGCGTAGAGCAACTTTGCACCACGAAGCAGCCCCTCTGATCGGGCACGTCATGCTGGACATGCTGGAAGAAGCCGGCATTTCCCCAGAAGACATTGACGCCGTTGGCGGACTCACTATGGGAGCCGACCCGGTTGCCACCGCGATCATGCACGCAGCCGCTTCCAGAGGCCTAAACGTGGACGCCTTCGTAGTGCGCAAGGCCGCCAAGGACCACGGCATGAAGCGCCGCATCGAAGGGCCGGACATTGCTGGCCGCAACGTGGTAGTGCTCGAAGATACCTCCACCACCGGCGGTTCCCCGCTGGAAGCCGCAAAAGCTGTTTCCGAGGCCGGCGCCAATATCCTGACCGTCGCCGTTGTAGTAGACCGCGACACGGGTGCCAAGGAAAAGATCGAAGCGGCCGGGTACAAGTACCTGCACGCCCTCTCGCTCTCGGATTTGGAGCTGGACTAAGTGGCAACAGCCCTAATCACCGGTGCCTCTTCGGGCATCGGTGAAGAATTTGCCCGCCAACTAGCCGAACGCGGACACGACCTGGTGCTAGTGGCGCGCAACGAAACTAAATTGCGGCAGGTGGCGGCCGCCCTCGACTGGGTAAATGTCGAGGTGCTGCCCGCGGACCTGTCGAAAGCGGCAGACACGGATCGGGTCGCAGCCCGGCTCTCTCAGGCGGAGCGGCCCATCTCGCTGCTGGTAAACAACGCCGGCTTCGGCTTGGGGCAGGTATTCGTCGAGGGCGACATGCAGCGTGAATTAGACGCGTTGAACGTGATGGTGCGTGCGGTCATGGTGTTATCCCAGGCTGCAGCGCGCGCTATGAAGGCGCGCCACCACGGCGCCATCGTCAACATTTCCTCGGTGGCTTCCTGGACGGCAGGGGGCACCTACGCTGCCCACAAGACCTGGGTGAACGTCTTCTCGGAAGCTCTTGCCAGTGAACTGAAGGGGAGCGGGGTCACGGTCACCTCCGTGCGGCCGGGTACCACCGCCACCGAGTTCTTTGACAAGATCGGTTTCGACTTCGCCTCCCTGCCAACGATTGCTCGGATCAGCCCGCAACAGGTAGTAGCCGAAGCAATGCGTGGGGTTAGCGCAGGAAAGGTCGAGGTCGTCCCTTCCTTTACGTACAAGGTGGTCGACGCCCTCACCCACATCAGCCCCCGCCCCCTAATCAGGCTCATCACCGGACGGGCCAGCTGGAGGATCAGATAGTGGCAGAAGAACGTATTGATTCCCGCGAGGTCGGGGTAGGCCCTTACCCCGGAGGGAAGAAGGCATGGCCGGACGATCCGCGATTGGATCCGACCCTGCTCGAATATGGTGACCGGCGAAACGTCGCAGATAAATACCGATATTGGAAGATGGACGCCATTGTTGCCGATCTGGATCAGTCGCGATCCCCGCTTGAAGTGGCCATCGAGAACCTGGACCACGATTTCAACATCGGCTCCATTGTGCGTAGCGCCAACGCTTTCAATGCCCAAGCGGTACACATCGTTGGCAAGAAGCGTTGGAACCGGCGCGGAGCAATGGTCACCGACCGGTACCTGCACGTGGACAATGTGGCCACGCCAGAAGAATTTGTTAGCCAGATGCAAGTACGCGGCAAAGTAATCATCGGCATTGACAATGTGCCCGGCTCTACCCCAATCGAAGAGGTGGAACTACCGCGCGATTGCGTGCTAGTTTTCGGCTCCGAATCAGAAGGGCTAAGCGAGCCGATGCGAGCCTCTTGCAGCGCAATTCACCACATCACCCAGTACGGTTCCACCCGCTCCATAAACGTGGGTGCTGCCGCCGCGGTCGCAATGTGGGCATGGGCCAGAGTGCACCTTAGCCGCCCCACCGCTTAGCTACAGGCGAATATTGGGCTAAGTTGGGACTTTGGCACTCGGAAAAAAATGTGAAACAGGGTAAATTTATCCCTGTAGCGATCCTCTAGTTAAAAGGAGATACCTGTGGCAATCGCAACCCCAGAGGTCTACGCCGAAATGCTGGACCGGGCAAAGGAACAGAAGTTCGCATACCCGGCAATCAACGTAACCTCTTCCCAGACCCTAACTGCTGCCCTGCGTGGTTTCGAGGAAGCCGAATCTGACGGCATTATCCAGGTTTCCGTAGGTGGCGCCGAATACTTCTCTGGTTCTACCAAGAAGGATCGCGTTGCCGGCTCGCTGGCAATGGTTGCTTACGCCCGTGAGGTCGCCAAGAACTACAACGTCACCGTTGCGCTGCACACCGACCACTGCGCCAAGCAGAACATCGACTCTTGGGTACGTCCGCTGCTAGAGCTGGAGGCCGAAGAGGTCAAGGCTGGCCGCGATCCGTTCTTCCAGTCGCACATGTGGGACGGTTCCTCCGTTCCGCTCGACGAGAACCTGAAGATTGGCCAGGAGCTGCTGGAGCTGTCCCAGAAGGCCAACACCATCCTGGAAGTTGAAATCGGCGTTGTCGGCGGCGAAGAAGACGGCATCAAGGGCGAAATTAACGAGAAGCTGTACACCACCACCGAAGATGGCATCAAGACCGTCGAGGCTCTTGGCCTAGGCGAAAAGGGCCGTTACATGACTGCTCTTACCTTCGGTAACGTTCATGGCGCATACAAGCCCGGCTTCGTGAAGCTGCGTCCGGAAATCCTGGGCACCATCCAGGAAGAGGTCGGCGCCAAGTTCAACGCTGGCGATCGTCCGTTCGACCTAGTAATGCACGGCGGCTCCGGCTCCACTGCCGAAGAAATCGCCACCGCTGTCAAGAACGGCGTCATCAAGATGAACGTCGACACCGACACCCAGTACGCCTTCACCCGTCCGGTTGCTGCCTGGATGATGGAGAACTACTCCGGCGTCCTGAAGATCGACGGCGAGGTCGGCGTCAAGAAGCAGTACGATCCCCGTTCTTGGGGCAAGGCTGCTGAAGCTGGCATGGCTGCACGCGTTGTCGAGGCCTGTGAGCGACTCGGCTCCAAGGGCACCAAGATGAAGTAAATCCTGCGCGGATTTGTGGGGCTGGCGCCAATGAGCGCCGGCCCCATTTTCATAGGGGAAATCATGAGGGTTGTACTTGCACCAGATTCATTCAAGGAATGCCTGAGCGCCGCCAAGGTGGCCGCCGCAATGGAGCGGGGAGTCCGCGAAGTGGCACCCGAGGCAGATTGCACTTTGGTTCCCATGGCAGACGGAGGCGAAGGTACGGCCTCGGCAGTTGTTGCAGCGTTGGGTGGATACTGGCAGGAATTGCAGGTGCACGGCCCAATGGGCACTTCCGTAAGTGCCCGTTTTGGCAAAGTCGGGCAGGCGGGAGTCTTTGAGGTGGCGTCCGCTGCGGGACTGGGCCTGGTAGACCCTGCCAGGCGGGACATCTGGGCGGCCTCTTCCAAAGGAGTGGGGCAGACGCTGCGAGCGATGGCATCGATGGGCGTACATCGAGCACTGATTGGCCTGGGCGGATCTGCTACAAACGATGGCGGGATCGGACTCCTGGCAGGGCTGGGAGCACAATTCTTTGATCGGGACGGACATGCCGTGCAGCCGCTAGTAAAGAATATTCCGCAAATTACGCAGCTCGCCCTGGAACCTGCTCTGCAGACTGTGGCGGCAATGGAACTTACCGTAGCTAGCGACGTAACTAACCCGCTATGCGGCGGTGAGGGCGCGTCCGCGATTTTCGGCCCGCAAAAAGGGGCCATCCAATCTGACATCGAAGACTTGGATCGCACCCTGGCGTATTGGGGAGGGCTGCTGGAACAGGTGACCGGCAAAGAACTGATTGATCTTCCCGGGGCAGGGGCAGCAGGGGGCATGGGGGTTGCCCTCCTTGCTCTGGGTGCCCAGCTACGACCCGGAGTGCAGGCGGTCGGAGAAGCCGTGGGCCTGCCGGAAAAAATCCGAGGAGCAGACCTGGTCTTTACTGGCGAGGGCAAGATTGACGGGCAAACCCGCTACGGGAAAACCCCATATGGGGTAGCGCAGATGGCTGCAGAACAGCACGTGCCAACCATCGCGGTGGCGGGCACGGTTGGGCCCGACGCAGCCGAACTGGTGCCGCACCCGTTTGCAGCGGTTGTGCCTACCCTCTTTGCCCCAATGTCGCTTGAGGAAGCAAAGAAGAGTGCCGCCAAAAACATTGCGAGCACCGTCGCCAACTGTCTGCGCCTAAAGCTGCTGTAGATACGCCTCGATTTGTGCCCGGCTGGGGGAGGTGGCAGGGCCTGCTTTGGTGACGGTCAGTGCGCCGGCCACATTCGCGCGCCTTACTGCCTGAACCGTGTCCAGGCCAGCTAACAGGGAAGAACAAAAGACTCCCGCGTGGGCGTCTCCGGCCCCATTGGAGTCGACGGGACTTACCACGGGCGTTGCCACGTGCTTGGGTGGATCCGAGGACGGCCAATAGATAGTGGTGCCCGCGGCTCCAGCCCGAGCCAGCACGGTTACGTGGAATTGTCTAGCGAGGGCGGCTCCAGCCATAGCCGTGGAGTATTCGAGCAACGCTAATTCGCGTTCGTTCACGCTGACTACACTGCACAGGCCAAGCACCTTATCGAGGGCGGCAATGTCGCCTACCACGGGACTGACATCTAATACGATCTGCTTGGCCTTGACCGTGGGCAACCACTGCAATAGTGCCGCGCTGTTTTGGGGGTGAACGAAGGAATACCCGGAAAGATAGATTACGTCTTCGGAAGATAGCGGCACCTGCGCCAGCAGCTGAGCGGTTAGCTGCGCTTCGGCGCCCACCGTAGAGACGAAGGTTCTTTCTGCCTGTGCATCCGTCATGGCAATGCAAAAACCAGTGTCTTGATCGGGAATGGGCGGCAGGGCTAGATGGACGCCCTCGGCCTGCATTGCGCTGCGCACTAGGTCCCCAAAGAAGCCCGTGCCACAGGTCCCGGCATAGACTACCTCGGCGCCGTCGCGAGCTGCCGCTGCCATGACGTTGAAACCGCCGCCAGCTGCAAAGTTGTGTGAATCTACGAAGACGTCCTCGCCTGCCTTAGGTACCCTGGCGAGGGACATTGTGAGGTCTACAATCGCCTGGCCGGTATGGATCAGTCGCGCCATCAGAATCGCCTCCTAGCAAGAGGGGCGTAGCAGGCTGCGGCAAGTACCAAGGTTACTAGCCAAGCCAACCCTGCCTGACCAATCCAGGTGGAATAGGCCGGTCCCGTAAATATGGGCGTCGACCCGTCGGTTACCTGAATGAATAGTGAACCAATTCCGATGGCAAGCAGCCAGGGAAGAAGTGCTGCCCACCTGATCCCGCCGGTGTAAAAGTACTTGCCTCCTGCCGAAAGGTCTAGCAGGTCAGGGCCGCTGTAGCTGTTCCGGAAGCACATGTCCACCAAGAAGATGCCGATCCACGCGGCAATGGGAATCGCCAGCACGGAAATGAAGGCAACAAATGGCCCGTAAAAACCCTGCGCCACAAGCAGAAACAGGATGGATCCTGAAGTGGTAGCGACCACGTCAACTAGCACTGCCCACACGCGGGGAATGCGGATGCCGAGGGTGAGGGTAGTAAGCCCGGCTGAATAAACCGACAGGTGATTAGAGAGCAAAAGGCCGACAATCGAAACCAGTAGGTAGGTAGCTGCCATCGGCTCGGGCAGAGTTTGCCGAATAGCCTCCATCGGGTTGGGGGATGCAAGCACCTGCTGGTTAGAACCGCCAATGAGGGCACCCATGCCGATCATGATGACCAGCGGGATGCCGGCACCCGCGGCGGCAGAAAGTACGAGGGCGCCCCCTGTCACCGAGGGACGCTGGTAGCGGGCCATATCGGCGCCGGAGTTAGCCCAGCCAATGCCCGTCCCAGCGGCAATGATGCCTATTCCCGTGAGCACTTCGGCAAGGCCGGCACCGGGCTTTGTTCCCAGCGCAGAGAAATTCACTCGGACCAATAAAAAGGCTGCCACCAGCAGGTTTAAGGCTCCGAATATCCAAGTCGCCCATTTTTGCACCACCAAGATAGCGGCGTGGCCCAGTCCAGCCGCCGCGACCGTCAGGGCGACAAAACCAACAGCTCCAACCACTGCAATGACAGGTGCCTTTGCCGCCGTGCCGGCAGTGCCAAAGCAGTAGGAGCAGAAAGTCACGAACGCCAGTGCCGCCGTCGCAGTATTGACTGTTTCCCAGCCCAATCGCGAGAGCAGGGAGATGAACGTGGGCCCAATGTTGCCCAGGGTGCCGAACATCGCCCTGGACAATGTGAGCGACGGCGCCCCACCATTCCTGCCAGCTACCGAAATGATGCCCACGACGGCAAAAGAACCCACTGACCCGACGGTGGCCGCAAAGAGAGCCTGCGGAATACTAAGTCCGAGGGCGATCAGCGAAACTCCCAGGGGAAGGCCGAGCACTGAAATATTCGCCGCGAACCACACCCAGAACAATTCCAGCGGGTTGCCGCCACGCTCGCTGGCAGGAACCGGTTCGATGCCTCGCTGCTCGTAGGAAATAAGACGGCGGCCCATTATTGTTCCCCTTTGCGCAGTGCCAAGAGCTTTTCGGCAGTGCCGGCAAAATCGTGCTCATTGACCTCTTCAACCAGGCCAATCTGCGAGGGCGGAAAACCAGCAGGGCCGTGCAGGGCACCTAAGATGGCCCCGGCTATGGCCCCAATGGTGTCGGTGTCCCCGCCCAGATTCGCCGCCGCGCACAGGGCCGTAAAAGGCTTGTCCGCATACTTGCAGGCCAGCAGTAGAGCGGCAGTAACCGATTCGGGAGACTGCACAGACGTGCCCACTACCTGCTGTAAGAAGGTAGAAAATTCTTCCTCACCCATGGATTGACACAGTGGCCACAGCGCCTTGAAGCGGGCGGGGATTGACGCGCCCGCGACCCAGTTGCCGTAGTCTTTGCTGCCCTCGGCGATCCCCGCAGCTAGCGCCTCGGGCAGGGCCGCCCCCTCCAGGACATTACTGATGGTCACCGCCACCGTCATGGCGGCCGAGATGCCGATCGTAGTGCCGTGAGTGAGTGACGATATCTGGCAGACGGACTCCCGAAGGTGCTGGCCAGGCGGGTAGGCAATGCCCACCGGCGCAATGCGCATCGTAGAACCGTTAGTGGAGCCGTATTTTCCCGCCTCTGTCAGGTCCCCGCCCTCGCGAATCTTATAGAGGGCGGCCTTGGTGGAAGGGCCGAGCAGATCTAGCGAACCTATCGCGATCATGTGGTCTTCCCAATCGAGTAACGCCTGCGCAAAGGCGGGAGCGGAGAGTCCCTGCACTAGCATGTGGGCGACGATGAGCGCCTGATCAGTGTCGTCAGTGACCCGTCCGGCAGGAAGATTCGGTGCGATTGGTTGGTCCGCACTGGCATCCCGAAGGTGCGTAATGCGCCCGTAGGTAGAGATAATCTGCTGCGGCGACAAGGATTGCGTGGGGGCCCCGAGCGCATCCCCTAAAGCTAGGCCTAGCAGGCAACCTTCCGCTTTTTCAATGAGGTCAACAGTCATTATTCCCCTAAGGTTTTTTCTAACCCTAGCGCTTTTAGAAAACACGGGTAAATGAATCTCAAAAGACGCAAAAGTGGTAGCTCAAAATGCGGCAACAGCCAATACAGAACAAATGCGGTTAACGTTTCCTGCCCATTCGGTAACTGCGTTAACCTGGCAGTAGTCAACTTTTCTATGCCTATTAGGGGGCGAAAATGCGGACTCGTTTCTCCAAGTTGCTTGCCGCAAGTTCAATCATTCCGATTTGTGCGCTAGCAGGGTGCACAACAAATACCACCTCCGAACCCATCGAATTTTTACATACGCTGCCAGACGGACAGAACATGGTAAGCGTTTCCCAGATGGTGCAAAAGTGGAACAAGGAGCACCCAGCTTCGCAGGTCAAGGCCGAAAAATTCGATGCGGGCCTAGACGAACTGATCAAGAAGCTCGAGCTGGATGTAAAGGCAGGCACCGCCCCCTGCCTGGCAATGATGGGCTACAACGAGATCCCCGGTGTTTATACGAAATCACTGGTGCAAGACGTTACCGCCCAGGTAAAGCAATATCAGAAGAACTATTCGCCCTCGGCAGTGTCAATGACCGGGGTGGACGGCAAGTACTTTGGGCTCCCCACTGATACGGGCCCACTGGTGTATTTCTACAACAGGTCGGCTTTTGCGCGGTTAGGAATTGACCCGCCGCAGAATATTGCAGACTTTCGGAAGATAGGAAAAATAGCAGCCGAAAGTGGAAAATATGTAGCCGACTTTGAGCCTGACGAATCCCCATACTGGTTCTCCGCTCAGGCCATGGCCGCCGGAGACAAGTGGTACCAGATCGAGTCCGGCAAGTGGAAAGTGGGCGTGGATGGGCCAGGAGCGAAGAGGGTCGCCAGCCTTTGGCAGGGTCTCTTTGCAGACGGCGCTGCTCTGAAACTGCCCCGGTGGGATGACACCTTCAAGAAGGCACTGCAACAGGGAAAACTGATCGGTACCATCGGAGGAGCCTGGGAGGCCCCGCTGCTGGCCGCAGACATGCAGGAGACAACCGACAAGTGGGGGATTGCCCCGCTGCCCGATCTGGGGGCGGGCAAGCAGACGGCTCCTGACGGCGGCTCTGCCGTAGTAGTCATGAAGGGGTGCAAGGCCCCGGACAAGGCCGTCGAATTTGCAAACTGGTTCAACACCAACGTGGACGACCTAGCCTCGCAGGGGCTGGTGGTAGCCGCGAAGGATACCCCGAAGAGCGATGCGAAAGTATCGCAGTTCTACGGCGGGCAGAATGTAGTAGCGGCCGCTAAAGAAGCTGAAGACGCAATGGTGCAAGATGCCTACTTTATTCCCGGTTATGACACGGTAGCCGAGGCAATCAAACGCAGTGCCGGCGAAGTGGCCGACGGTACTGCTCCTGTCGGCGAGCTATTCTCGGTGGCACAAGCTGAATCAGTGCTGGTGCTGAAAGACTTGAAACTTCCGGTAGCGGAAAGATAAAAATTTGGGGCGGTTAGCGCGTAGCTAACCGCCCCAGAACTTTGCACGCTTACTTGATCGAGCCAGCCGTGAGACCGCCGATTAGGCGCTTTTCAACCACCGCAAACAGAATCACCACCGGAATGATGGCAACCACGGAAACCCCGAAGACGTACTGCCAACTGGTCTCGTACTGCCCCACGAACTTGGTGAGCGCGACCGACAGTGGTTGCTTGTCCGGCGAGGACAGCACTACCAGGGAGGCGGCGAATTCGTTCCAGGCGGCAACGAACGTGAAGATCACCGCAGTCACGATTCCTGGCCAAACGAGCGGCAAATTGATGCGGAATAGGACGGTCAGAAGCCCGGCCCCGTCAATTTGTGCGGCCTCGTCGACCTCGGCAGGTACGGAGGCAAAGAAGGAATGCATAATCCACGTTGCGAAGGCCAAGTTGAAGGCCGAATTGATAAGGATCATTGCCAGTAGCGTGTCGTTGAGGGACAGCATCTGGAATTCCCGGAAGAGCCCAGCAACTACCAGCGCCGGGGGACACATTTGCGTAAGCAACACCAGGAAGAGGAAGGCACCGCGCCCAGGGAACCGGAATCTGGCAGTGTAATAGGCTGCCGGCATCGCCACGATCACCACGATCAGGGTGGCCACTGCGGCAATGATCAGAGTAGACAGCAGGTTCTGCCCTACCGGCGTTTCAGGCGTGGACCACATGGTCAGGTAATTGTCGAAATGCCAGTTTTGGGGTAGGTACGTGGGCGGGATTGACAGCACTTCTGCCCGCGACTTGAGCGAGCCGAGCACCATTACCAAATATGGCAACACGAAGAGGACGATCAGCACTATGCCCGCTGCAACGCGCAGGCCGGTGTGCGGGTGTGCTCCCGGGGCCGACGGTTCGCTGTGCCGTTTCCACCAGTTTTTGAGCATCAGTCTTCAACCCCCCTCATTGGTTTCGCAAGAGCCAGATAGATCCCTATGATGACGATCATCAGGACCAAATTCAGTACCGAAAGGGCACTGGCCCAGTCGACGTGGCCGCGAGCGCGGATGTATTTGAACAGCAGTGTGGTCGTGGTGTCGGCGCTGTTGCCGGGGATGGCGCCGGTCATAACCTGCAGGATTGGGATGTTGTTGAACACGTTGATGATGTTGATGGTGGTGGCGGTTGCCAGTGCTGGTTTCAGCTGCGGCAGGATGATCGAAAAGTAGGTGCGCACCTTGGAGGCGCCGTCTACGCGGGCGGCTTCTAGCACGTCATTGGTGATGGCTTGGTGGCCGGCCAGCAGCGTGTAAGTAGTGAACGGAAGTGAAACAAATACTGCTACTGCGATTGCCACTAGGAAAGCGGGAATGGGTTGGGAAGTGATTCCTAGGTCGGTTCTGGAAGTCAGTCCGATGTCTTTTAGGAATTGCTGTGCCAACCCTAGTTTTGGTTGCAGGGAGTAGTAGACCACGGTGGTGGTCATTACTACCGAGGCAGCCCAGGGGATGATGACTGCCAGGCGCACTAGGCGGCGGCCTGGGAAAGCTTTGTTTAGGAAGTTGGCCAGTGCTAGTGAAAGGACGATGGTGATCACTACGACGGCGATTACCCAGATGGCGGTATTGGCCAGGACGCGGGGAAGAGCCGGGTCCGAGAGCACCTTGGTGTAGTTGTCCAGTCCCACAAATCCTTTGTCACGGCCGATGCGCGATATTTTGCGGGTGGAATTGAAGATCATCAGTCCCATTGGGTAGGCAACGATGGCTGCGATTAGGACGAGGACGGGCGCGAGCCAGGGGAGTGCTCTGAGCGCCGCGGAGGTCTTATTTTTGTTATTTTTCATGGGGGTGGAGTGGGGGTGGTTTGCCACCACCAACGTTTTTGTCTTGTTCGGATTCGGATTGGATTTGTTTTAGTACCGTGGCTGGATCTTCTGTGGCGATCTTGCCAATGTTGGATTGGATCGAGCCCTGCACGGATTGCCACTTTGGGTTGGTGAAGGGGTAGAACTTCGCCTTGGGGAGCAGCGGAATGAATTCCTTGGTGGTGGGGTCGTCCTTCATGGCCTCACCAGCGCTCTTGGTGATCGGGATGAAGCCTAGGGTTCCTACGAACTTGGGGTAGGCAGCATCTGAGTAGAAGTAGTCGAAGAACTTCTTGATCGCTTCCTGCTTGTCGGCGCCGTTGTCGAAGGCCATCAGGTGGTCGGCAACGCCCAGGGTTACTTCTGAGCCGTCTTTGGTGGGTATTGGGGCGATCTTGTAGTTCAGCTTGGGGTTCTGTTCTTCGATCAGCTTCTTGTATTGGGGTAGTCCGACTACCATGCCGAGCTTGCCTTGGAAGAATGTTTTTCCGAGCGGGGTGCGTTGGGCGGAACCGGGGTTAGCTTCAGTGGCGCCCTCTTTGATCAGCTTCTGCATGAAATTGGCGGCCTCAACGTTGGCCTTCTGGTCTACCGTGATCTTGTTTTCGTCACCGTAGCCGCCGCCTGCGCCGAAGAACCAGATTGCAGCCTCAGCCTGGGCCTCCTCGTTACCGAGCGGCATTCCGTAACCGTCTACACCATCTTTGCCTAGGGCTTTGATTGCTTTGGCGTCCTTTTCTAGCTCAGCCCAGGTCTTTGGTGGGGCGGTGATGCCGGCCTCTTTGAATAGGTCTTCGTTGTAGAAGAGGGCGCGGGCCGAAGCGAATAGGGGTAGCCCGTACTGGGTGCCCTCCATGGAGGCATTCTTCCTGAAGGAGTCCTGGATGTTATCCAGGGTCTTCTTCGAGGCAACGTCCTCGGCACTGTAGAGCAGGTCGTCGGCGGCAAAATCAGTGAACGAGTCGATGTTCAAAATGTCGGGTGCTTTGTCCGCTTGAATGTTCTGGCGCACCACGTCATTGATGTTCTCCCACGATTCAACCTGCAGGTCGATGTTGATGTCTGGGTTTTCTTTCTTGAAACCGTCGATAACCTCGCCCCACAATTCCTTCACATTGTCGGTGTAGGCGGGCACCAGCATCTTTAGGGTGGTACCTGAATCTGAGGAAGCGGAATCATCTTTGCTTTGCCCACAACCGGCAAGGGTGAGGGCGGTAACTCCGGCGACACCTGCCGCCAGTAATCGCGTCGTTGCGTTGCGCATATGTATCCCTAACTGTTTTTATGCACCTCTGCGTGCACCGTTAAAGTATGCGCAATTGGATGGGCCGGGAAGGCCAATAACTGGCATTATTAGAAGATTCTAATGAACCACCTGCGGTTTTACTGCCAGTTATCGGCCAACTGTTCCATCCTTATGAGCGATATAGCTGCAGGAGGCGTTCGACCTCTGCGCGCACCTGCTCATCTGCCGGCCCCAAATACTTGCGAGGGTCGACCAGCTGTTCGTCCTCCTTCAAAGCCGCCCGCACCTGCTGGGTGCAGACCACATTCAGGTGGGTAGAGACATTGATCTTGGTCATTCCGGCCCTGATTGCCGCTACCATGCCGTCGTCAGGAACCCCCGAAGACCCGTGCAGCACAAGGGGAACAGGCACTGCTTGGCGGATCCGTTCGATCAGGGAATTGTCTAACACCGCTTCGCGAGTTGCCATGGCGTGCGAAGAACCCACCGCCACCGCCAGTAGATCCACGCCGGTATCCGCTACGAACTGGGCCGCATCTTCGGGAGCAGTGCGGGCCTTCGGATCGTGCACGCCGTTCTTGCCCCCGACCTCACCTAGCTCGGCCTCGACGGACACGCCGTTCTGGTGCGCGTAAGCGACGATCTGCGCGGTAGCTTCGCGGTTTTCCGCATCCGGCAGCTTGGAGCCGTCGTACATGACCGAGGAATAGCCCAGGTCAATGGCGCGGCGGCACAGTTGCGGATCTTCCGCATGGTCTAGATGCACCCCCACCGGCACTTTTGCCTCTTTCGCGAGGGCGAGCAGTGCTGAAGATAGGGGCGCGAACCTGCCGTGCCATTTCACGGCATTTTGCGACAGCTGCAAGATCACCGGCAGCCCTACGTTTTCGGCGGCGCGGACGAACATTTCTGCGTGGTGCAGCAGCACCACATTGAAAGCGCCCAAGCCCTGCTTGTTTGCTGCTGCCTGGCGAGCCAGGGCAGCGGTGTCGGATAGGGGCATTATTCCTCCAAAAGTTTTTGGTAAAGCGCCGGGTCGAAAGCACCGGCCGTAGGGGCGGCTACCGTAGCCGCCGCCAATGCGCTGGCCTTCCTTAGCCAGCAAGAAAGTTCGTCTTTGGATTGTGGGAGCTGGCCGGCCTCCTCCATCTGCGAGGCCAGCGAGGCAACTAAAGAATCGCCAGCACCGGTCGGGTTGCCGTGCACCCGCGTGGCGGGCGGCTGGCTGACCTGCATATGCGCGGTAAAAGCAGCCACGCCCTTGGCGCCCAAAGAACACACCACCATCTGGGCCCCCAGTTGCAAAAGCCGGGCCGCCCCCGCGGCCACTTCGCCCGCGCCGGTCGCCGCCGCCAGTTCTGCCTCGTTAGGTTTCAGAAGGTCCGCGCCCGCGTTCGCGGCCTCCAGTAGCAGCGGGCCGGAAGTATCTACAACCACCAGGCTTCCGCCCTCCTTGGCAGCCTCAACTAGCATCCGCAACACTCCCGCGGGGGTGTGGGGTGGAAAGGAGCCGCAGATAGTTACAACTTGGGCGCCCTCGTCCCGCAGCTGGCAAGCCAAGGTCTGCCACAGCGAATCGGGCTGGTCCGCCCCCGCCTCGTTGAAGATCGTGGCGTCACCGTCAGAAGTGATATTTACGGTCTGGCGGGTAGGGGCGGCAGAAGGCACAAACCGTTGCTCTACCGCATCATCTTGCAGCAGGCGGCGAATGCGGTTCCCGTTGGCTCCACCCAGCGGACCGGTAGTCGCGACCCGATGCCCAAGACGGGCTGCCACCCGTGCCACGTTGATTCCCTTGCCGCCAGCGGCAACTGTGGGCGCAACGCGGTAAGAAGACCCCACCTGCAGGTGCTCCACCCGGTAGGTAACGTCGAGGGCGGGATTAGCGGTAAGTGTCAGAATCATCTAATCCACCGCTGGGAAACTAATGGGCAGTGCGCGCCACTGCACGTAGGAATCGAACGAGCGCACTGCAGCCCCCAGAGCCTGACTGTAAGTACCCAAGGTGGCACTGCGCAGAGGAGCTTCGGGGAGCAGCGGCGAGTACGAGCGCAGCTGCTGTGCAATGGGATTGAGCAGCAGAGGACCAGCCCCAGCCATACCCCCACCCACGACTACGGGAATGGGACCAAGCAAATGAATGGCAGCGGCAATGGAGCGCGACAACTCGCCCAGACCAGAACTAATGATGTGCCGCGCCAATTCGTTGCCGCCGCGAGCCAGATCGAAGACCTCGCGCGCCCCCGCATCCTCTGCAATGAGGCGCGGATCCGCCCTCCACATGCGGCGTGCGAAAGCGGAGGCCGAACACACCTTTTCCAACGTGGTGTTCTGGCCGGGCCGATCCGGATCGGGCACCAGGTGTTGCCCGATCTCGCCAGACCACGGGTGGGCGGCCACGGGGTAGCCGTCGATGATCAAGGCTGCGGAAACGCCGGTACCCAGGGCAATGTAGAGGCTATCGGCCTCTGCCGCACCCCACCTGCTTTCCCCAAGAGCGCCCGAACGCACGTCATGCGCTAGCACTACGGGTACCTGCAGGGCAGTGGCGAGGGCGTCGCGCAGCGGGTAATCTTTCCACCCCAAATTGACGGAGTAGACCCCCACCCCGTGTTCCTCGTCAACAATGCCCGGTACTGCCACCGTTACGGTGGGTACCAACTCGGTGACGCCCTCGAGCCCGCTACTTTCAGCGCGCATAGTGGCATACAGATCCGCGAGCGCGTCGATAATGTCCTCCACCTTGCCGGTGCGCGGAGTGGGGCGATTCCACCTGGCTGCGACCTCGCCGGTTTTGCTGGCAAGCACCGCCTTGATGTTGGTGCCGCCGACATCTATCCCGAAGGCGTGCATCAGTGTTGCCCTTCAGCAAGAATCACCGAACGGGTCAGGTTCCGAGGGGTGTCTGGGTTTAGGCCGCGATCCTCGGCGCGGGCGACCGCCAGTCGCTGCGCGAGCACCAGGTGTGCTAGCGGGTGCAGCTCGCTGGTAACCAGTTCTGCGCCGGTCTGGGCCACCTGCTCCGCCAGTCCGGCGGGGAGCTTCCCGAAGGCCCACACCAGCCTGCCGGGTTGGGCGATCGAAATGGGGCCGTGCCGGTACTCCATGGCCGGGTAGGATTCAGCCCAGGACTGCGAGGCTTCCCTGTTCTTCAGGGCTGCTTCGTTTGCTAGGCCAATGGTCCAGCCGGTACCCAGGAACGAGATCTGGTCTGCCTTTACCCATCGCTCGGGAATGTCTAGTTGCAGGGCCTTTTCGCAATCGGCGGCGGCCGCCTGTACGTCCTCGCCAAGAGTAGAGAGCAGCAATAGTAGGGCGGTGGTAGCAAAGCGGGTCTGTACCACCGATTCTTCGTCGGCAAAGGCAAGAGTAATTTCTTCGTCCGCGTAGTCGCTGCCCGGGCCGGGGGTGACCGCGGTGATCAGGACGTTCGGAACGTTCTGTTCGCGCGTCGCCCGCAGCAGATCGACGATTTCGGTAGTGGTACCGGAACGAGAGATGCAGATGACCTTCTGCCAGTCGCCCATGGGGAATTCGGTTGCGGTGTAGGCGAAAGTTGCCTCTCCCGTCTTTAGTTCGCGCATCCGGGCGTATGCCTGCGCCATGAACCATGAGGTGCCGCAGCCAACCACGGCGACGCGCCCCTTCTCAGTGACGAGGGCGGAGGCATCCACCTGCGTAGTTTTCCGCCAGGTTTCCGGCTGTGAATTGATTTCCTGACTGGTTAGCGACATTGCTGCACCTTTCTGATTGAATTTCGACTCAAGGCTAGGGTTTTCGGTCAAAATCGGTCAATGAGTCGGGCTTGTGACGGTGAAAAATAAGGGGTTTAGGCAGAAAAAATCATCGCGAAATAGGCTTCTGGGCTGGGCATATAAGCTTCGATCAGCAAAAGTGAGCAAAATTTCTTGCACAGCTTGAGCGAATGTGACAAGATTTTGCTTGTCCCGGCTAGCAAAGGAGTGGCAGTGGGCAGACAAGACCGACAGTCAAAAATTGTCGACTTAGTGATCGAGCGTGGAAGTGTGCACGTAGACGATATTGTCGCCGCCCTCGGAGTATCTCCAGCTACGGTTCGCCGCGATCTAGATGCCCTGAGCGAGCAGCAACTTATCACCAGGGTACGAGGTGGTGCGAAGGCAAACGCGTCCTCGGGAGAATTGCCCATGCGCTACCGCACTTCGCGGGAATGGGACGAAAAGCAGGCCATTGCTCGGCGCGCGTGCCTGCTCGCAAAACCCGGCTCTGTTGTCTCGTTCAACGGCGGTACCACCACCACAGTGGCGGCCTACGAACTGGGCGTGCGCACGTCCTCGGAAAGAGCCTTTACCGAACGGCCGCTGACAGTGATCACTAACGCCGTAAACATTGCCAACGACCTGACTGTGCGCCCCAACGTGCAACTCGTGGTGATCGGTGGGGTGGCGCGCTCCCGCTCCTACGAACTTGTAGGGTCGCTGGCCAAGGCCGTATTGGAGCGCATCAAAGTGGGACTCTTGTTTTTAGGAGTCACCTCCCTCGATATACAATCAGGTGGCATTTACACAAACAACGAAGCCGAAGCTGTAGTGAATACGGCCTTGGTGGAAGTGGCTCAGAAAGTTGTAGTTTTGGCAGACCACACCAAATTCGGGCAAAGCGCCTTCGCTAACATCTGCTCTTTCGACAAGATCGACCAAGTTATTACCGACGGTGGTACCAGTGCCGATCAGATAGCCGCACTAACACGACACGGAATCGAGGTCACCGTAGCATGAGCACGCGCAAGGCAGTCATTATGGCTCGCGGACTCGGCACTCGCATGCGCGCCGACGACGGCACGAAACTAGAAGACTCCCAGGTAGGGGCCGCATCCGCCGGCACCAAGGGGCTGATCGACGTGGGCCGTCCCTTTTTGGACTACGTTATTTCCGCCCTCGTGAAGGCCGGTATCAAGGAAGTTTGCCTGGTAATAGGGCCAGAACAGCAAGCGTTCCGCGACTACTACGATTCGCTGGCTACCAAGAAGGTCACCATCTCTTACGCCGTACAAGAGAAGCCGCTAGGCACTGCCGACGCGGTGGCCGCCGCCAAAGATTTTCTTACCGAGGGCGCATTGGTGCTCAACTCGGACAACTACTATCCGGTCGGCGCGCTCAAGGCACTGGCGCAAACCGATGGTACTGCCACTGTTGGCTTTGACCGCGACGGGCTAGTAGCTAACTCCAACATTCCTGCCGACCGCATTGCGGCCTTCGCCATCATGGCAACCGAGGACGGCCATCTTCGCGACATCGTGGAAAAGCCGACTGCGCAGCAGCTGCAAGAATTGCCCGGAGCTCCCGTGTCAATGAACTGCTGGCGGTTCACCCCGCAAGTCATTACTGCCTGCGCCAATATTTCGCCCTCGCCCCGAGGGGAATACGAGGTAGTGGATGCGGTTAGATATTTGATTGAGCAGGGCGAACAGGTGACGGTAGTGCCTTCTAAAGAGGGCGTGCTGGACATGTCTTCGCGCCGCGACATTGCGGCGGTCAAAGAAGCCTTGGCAGATGTGTCGGTGAGTCTGTAAATCATGGATCCGGTCCTCTATCCCACAGGCCCCATCACCGGGGCAATCAACATTGCCGCAAAGGTATCTACCCCCGACGCGTTGCCGGGGCCTGTAAACGAAGTGTCCTGGTTTGTGCCCGGGCGTATTGAAGTGCTGGGCAAGCACACGGACTATGCGGGTGGCCGGTCACTGCTTGCGGCAGTAGACCGCGGGATTACGTTTACCGCCAGGCGCATCGACGAGCCGGTGGTGCGCGTGTATTCGTCGGCAGTTGGCGAAAGCGTAGACATTCAGATCAGCGGGGATAGGCCGCCACTGCCGCCGGGGCATTGGGCCGCCTACCCCGAAGCGGTAGTGACCCGCCTAGAAGCAAACTTTCCCGGCTACGTGGTGGGGGCACAAATAGATGTGGACTCCACCCTGCCGTTGGCATCGGGCATGTCTTCTTCCTCGGCAATGGTCATCGGCATCTCCCGCTGCCTCATTGACCTGGGCGGTATTGCTTCGCTGGCGCTCTTCCGCCGGCACATTCGCGACTACGAATCGTTGGCGGGCTACATGGCTTGCATCGAGAACGGAATGACTTTCGGGGATCTAAAAGGCAGACGCGGGGTAGGAACCTTTGGCGGCAGCGAAGACCACACCGCCATGCTGTGCTGCGAACAGGGCAAACTAGCGGAATACTCCTTCTCGCCGGTGCGGCGCCGGGCATTGGTACCCGTGCCCGAAGGGTATGCCTTCGTGGTGGCAGTGTCCGGGGTGCTGGCCGAAAAGACCGGTGCTGCCCGCGACGCTTACAACCGGGTGTCTCTGGCGGTGCGCGAAATTGTGGGGTTGTGGAATTCAGATACCGGCCGTACCGATACCTCGTTGGCCGAGGCAATCGCCTCCTCTGAGCATGCCTTAGACCGCATGCGGGAACTGGTAGGCGAAGACAACTATTTGCGTCGCCGGCTGGACCAGTTCTACGCGGAATCCGAAGAAATTGTGCCGCTGGCGGCCGACGCGCTAGCAGGCGGTCACTTGAAAGATTTTGGTGAACTGGTGGACCGTTCTCAGCAGTTGGCGCAGACAGGCCTAGAGAACCAGGTGCAGCAGACCGTTTTCCTAGCCCGCAGCGCCCGGCAGCTAGGCGCGCAGGCAGCCAGTGCATTCGGGGCTGGTTTCGGGGGCAGCGTCTGGGCCCTTGTCAGGCGCGAGAGTGCTGAAGAATTCGCCAGTAAATGGCTAAAGGAATACCTGCGGGTATTCCCGTATTTGAAAGACCGCGCTGCCACCCACGTGGCGGCGTTTGCCGGACGAGCATATAGAAGGAGCACCAATGGATAGTGGCCGCTTGACCCTACCTATCGAAGAGGGCATGGACAGCCAGATTCGTGAACTGGTAGCCCGCCTAAAACCGGATGCGGTGCGAAATTCTGACGGCACCGCCCTGCCCGCACTAGCGAAGGAGCTAGTCGACAAGGTGTATGCCACCTATTTCCCGTCTAGGGGCGACCACGGCTGGTCGCGGGCGCACCCAGATCAGCGCGTGCACCAGTATTTGATGAGCCGCCGCAAAGTAGCTGGCAGCAATGAAGCGCTCCAGATCGATGTGATGGAGGGGTATTTTGCCCAGCAGTTTGCGCCCGAACTAGAGTGCGACCTGGCTAAGTACTGGCAGGTCATAGACCGTACCACCGGCAGGGAAGTGCCTCCCAGCGGGTGGAGCGTAGCGCCGGCCCCCGCCCGCCCAATTGATCGGGAAGCGGAAGCGGCTAACTCCGGTCCAGAAGACGCAGAATCGGCCTCGGCAATCGTCACCATTGCCAGCCCCGAACTGCTCCACGAATACACGGTAAACTTCCTGGCCCGGCAGATTTGGGATTCGACCCAGATCTACAACTACCTGACCAACGACTGGGCAAGCGATCCCACCCGCAAGAAGGACAAGACTTACGATCCTGCCTACGCCCAGACCTGGCAGTTCATGCAGAAGGCCCTGAAGGAATGGTTGGATGAACACCCCGAAGTAGACGTGGTTCGCTTCACCACCTTCTTCTACCACTTCACCCTGGTCTTCGGTGAAGATGCCCGCGAGAAGTACGTAGACTGGTTCGGCTATTCTGCCGCGGTTTCCGTGCCCGCCCTGCAGGCGTTTGAAAAAGAAAAGGGCTATGCGCTGCGCCCTGAAGACTTTGTGGATGCCGGCTATTACAACTCGCCCTTCCGCCCTCCAAAAGCGCATTTCTTGGACTGGATTGACTTCGTCAGCAAGCAGGTGGCAGACAAGGCAAAGACCCTGGTGAAGACCACTCACGATGCCGGCAGGGAAGCCATGATGTTCCTGGGCGACAACTGGATTGGCACCGAGCCTTACGGGAAGTACTTCCCAGACATCGAATTGGATGCGGTAGTCGGGTCCGTTGGCAACGCCGCGACCTGCCGAATGATCAGTGACATTCCAGGCATGCGCTACACGGAGGGACGGTTTTTGCCCTATTTCTTCCCAGATGTGTTCAACCCCGAGGGCGATCCGGTGGGCGAAGCCAACGAATCGTGGCTGGGCGCTCGCCGAGCCATCATTCGTAATCCCCTGGATCGCATGGGCTACGGCGGCTACCTCTCACTAGCCATGCAACACCCTGACTTCATCGACCGGGTGGAACAGATTGTTGCAGAATTCCGTTCCCTCCACTCGGTCACCGATGGGCAGCGCCCGCTGAACAGTCCTATCAAGGTGGGAATCGTCAACGCTTGGGGCGCTCTGCGCAGCTGGCAGACCCACATGGTGGCGCACGCCCTGCACTACCGCGAGGCCTACTCCTACGTGGGGGTTATTGAAGCGCTCGCGGGGCTACCTTTTGAGGTGCAGTTCCTCAGTTTCGCCGACGTTGTAGACGGGGCGCTAGAGGGCGTCGACGTGGTAATCAATGCCGGTTCTGCTGGTACTGCTTTCTCGGGTGGTCCGGCATGGGAGGATCCGAAGTTAGTGGTGGCTATGCGCGAGTTCGTGGCGCGCGGGGGCGGCTTCATCGGGGTAGGGGAACCTACTGCGTTGACCGCGGCAGCTGCCGGGCGTACGGGCGCTACTTTCGCCCTCTCCGATGTGCTGGGTGTTGACCGGGAACGCGATTGGTCCTTGTCCACTGACAAGTACCCCAGGCGGGCAGAGGATCACTTTATTACTGCCGATTTGTCTGCCCCCTTTGCTCCCGGCGAGGCAATAAATGGGGTATTCGCTACCACTGGTACCTCGTTAGCTCATACCGAGGGTGGGCTGATCCTAGCAGTCAACCAGTACTTTGCGGGACGCGCAGTCTACGCATCCGGGTTGGCCTATTCGATCCCTAATGCGCGCCTTCTACACCGCGCACTGTACTGGGCGGCTGGAGCCGAAGAGCAGTGGGCCTGCAGCGGCGTAAGCGATAACCCGGCCTTGGAAGTAGCGCATTATCCCAACGGCAAGGTGCTGGTCGCAAACATCAGCAATACTGATCAATCTGGCACATTTTCTACAGTGTCGAAAGAAGCTATAACTGTTCCATCTATGCAGGTCAAATGGGTTAAGTGAGGTTTTTGTGAGACATGTGCGAAACCGGAAGGGAGGGGCGGAAAAGATAAACTAGTTCCGCATATTCCCGCGTATTTTATTCACTTCAATGAAGAGGTTCATAATGAGGAATTTCCGTAAAGCCGGTGCGGGCATCGCTGTGCTCGCGCTTGCGTCCCTATCTCTGGCAGCGTGCTCTTCTGACGCTGACAAGACTAAGAAAGATACCGAGACTTCTAGTTCTTCCGATACTCAGATCCAGTTCATCCACCGCCTGCCCGATGGCGAGGGAATGACCAAGGTCGATGAAATTGTGAAGAAGTGGAACAAGGAAAACCCTGACAAGCAGGTCAAGGCCACCAAGTTCGATGGCAAGGCACAGGAACTGACTAAGAAGCTCGAGACCGACATCAAGGCTGATAACGGTCCGTGCTTGGCTCAGCTGGGCTACTCCGAGGTCCCGGAGATGTACACCAAGGGACTAGTTGAGGACGTTACGAAGCAGGCTGAAGCATACAAGGATAAGTTTGCTGCCGGCCCGTTCTCGCTAATGAGCGTCGACGGCAAGACTGTCGGACTGCCCCAGGATACTGGCCCGCTGGTCTACTACTACAACAAGGCAGAATTCGAAAAGCTTGGCATCGAAGCCCCGAAGAATCTGGATGATTTCAAGGCTGCTGCCAAGAAGGCTGCTGCTGCTGGCAAGTACATTGCCGACTTCCAGCCGGACGAATCCGCCTTCTGGCTGAGCGCTCAGGCTGCCGCCGCTGGAGACAGCTGGTACAAGGTGGAAAACAACAAGTGGGCAGTAAAGACTGACGGCGAGGGGTCGCAGAAGGTTGCCGCGTTCTGGCAGGACTTGCTAGACAGCAAGGCGGTGCTGACCGAAAATCGCTGGGATGACTCCTTCAAGAAGGCACTGGGCGACAAGAAGCTCATTGGCACCATCGGTGCTGCTTGGGAAGCTCCGCTACTGGTCGACGACATGGCTGGAACTGACAACGAGGGCGAATGGGCCGTTACCCAGTTGCCGGACTACGGTCAGGGAGTCAAGTCTGGCCCCGACGGTGGTTCTGGCGTAGCCGTGATGAAGGGCTGCAAGGCACCCGAGGCGGCAGTCGACTTTGCTGGCTGGTTCAACACTCAAATTGAACCGCTCGTGTCTCAGGGTCTAGTAGTGGCCGCCAAGGGCGATGCCAAGACTCCCGAGAAGATCTCCAAGTTCTACGGTGGCCAGGACGTTTTTGCCGAGCTATCTAAGGCCAACGAGGTAATGGCTCAGGACTTCGGTTACATGCCTGGCTTCAGCGGAGTCATGGAAGAAATGAACAAGACCGCAGCTAACACCGCTACTGGCGAGAAGAAGGTTGCTGACGTTTTCAAGACTGCACAGGATGCCTCCGTCAAGTCCTTGCAGGATCAGAAACTGCCGGTAGCTAACTAGCAACATTGATAAGGAATTGAACAAGTGAGTGCAGAAAAAGTCCGCGGCTCCTCTGCAATGCCTAAAGGGCTAGCTAACCGAGGTTCGCGCGCCAGAGAAAGACATGATGCAAGGACCGGGTGGGCGTTCATGGCGCCCTTCTGCCTCCTGTTCATCCTTGTATTCCTAATCCCCATTTGCGTCTCCATCTTCTCGTCCTTCTTCGCGCAAGAAGCGTCGGGAGGAGGCGCATTTGGGGGTGGGGAATCCGTATCTACCTTCGTTGGCCTCGCCAACTACAAGGCCGTCCTCGCCAATACAGAATTCTGGCGGGGGATGGGCAGGGTAATCCTGTACACCTTGTTCCAGGTGCCCGTGATGATCATCTTGGCGCTTATATTCGCGCTATTGCTGGATTCATTCCTAACAAAACACGTAACTATTTACCGGCTTGGCTATTTCTTGCCGTTTGCTATTCCCGGCATCGTAGCAGCAATGATCTGGCTGTACCTGTACACGCCGGAACTCTCGCCAATCGTTTCTGGGCTCTCCTCACTGGGCATCAACGTAAATTTCTTGTCCCGCAACGTCATCTTGGCTTCCATGGCAAACATGACCACGTGGACGTATACGGGCTACAACATGCTGATCTTCTTGGCGGCACTGCAAGCTATCCCCGCGGACCTTTCAGAGGCCGCCCGCATTGACGGAGCCACCGGGTTCCAGATCGTTACCCGCATCAAGATTCCACTGGTGCGCGGGGCAGCACTGCTGGCAGTGCTCCTGTCTATCATCGGTACGATTCAGCTGTTCAACGAGCCTTCCATCATGGCCACCTCCCAAACCTGGATGGGGAAGGCATACACGCCGATGATGATGGCTTACAACACCATGATGGGCAACCTCTCGCCCTCGGGCGATGGGCCGGCCTCGGCAGTATCCATTGTGATGGCGGTGTTCGCAGGCGCCCTCGCCATCGTGTACGCCCTAGTAGATAGGAAGACCGCAAAATGAGCACTCTGACTACCAAAAGCGGAATCAAATATCGGCCTTCGCTAGAGGGCGTGCCCGTCCGCTCGGTCGCGCCAAGTTCGGCGGCAAAGTGGATTACCACGGGGTTGTTGCTTCTCGCGCTGGTGTATTTCCTATTCCCCGTCTACTGGGTGATCATTGCTTCCTCGAAGTCGAACCCTGAACTGGTGGGTTCTTCGGGCGTCTGGTTCGCCTCGGGTTTTGACGGAATCGTGCAGGGGTTCGCCGACAACTACCGGCGGCTGATGAGCTGGACTCACGGCATGTTTTGGCGGTGGGTGCTGAACTCACTTGTGTATTCTACGGTAGCCGGCGTCATCGGCACCCTCATCTCGGTAATGGCAGGGTACGGCCTGGCCAAATTCCGCTTCCCCGGCAAGAACGTGGCTATGGGCGTCATTATGGGCGGGTTGCTGCTGCCAGTAGCGTTGCTGACCATTCCCATGTACATCGTGTTCCAGCACCTGGGACTCACCAACACTATGGCGGCCATTATTATCCCGTCGTGTGTAAGCCCCTTCGGGGTGTTCTTGGGCCGTGTTTACGCCCAGTCCTCGGTGCCTACTGAACTGATCGAGGCCGCCCGTATCGACGGCGCCTCCGAGGCGCGGATTTTCTTCACCATGGTACTTCGACTGCTAGCGCCAGCTATGGTCACCATATTCCTGTTCATTTTCGTGGCCACCTGGAATAACTTCCTGCTGCCTTTGATGATGGTTTCCTCGCAAGAGATCAAACCGGTCACCCTGGGTCTCTACGGCATGATGAGCTACTACAACCCCGAAAAGGGAGCCGTAATGATGGGCGCCCTCCTCGGGGTTGTACCACTGATTATTTTGTTCTTGGGACTGCAGAAGTACTGGCAGTCCGGCCTAGCGGCAGGCTCTGTGAAGGGTTAGTCCTCGCGCCTGCGCAAGAACATCAGCGTCCCTCCTACCAGAACTACAGCGGCGACAGTTGCCAAGGTGGCAGCAAGATTTACGCCGGTGTGGGAAAGGTGGGAGGGCACAGTTCTATTTGCGCCAGAGGCGGACTGGTGCTTTTGCGAAGAACCTTCCGCGGTGGGAGTTTCGGTGCCGGGTTTGTCAGTTGCCGGCTTGTCAGTTGCCGGCTTGTCAGTTGCCGGCTTGTCCGTGGTGGGGGCCGGTTTATCTGCGGAGCGGGCAGTCAGCCACTGCTCGGAGCTGAGCGCGTGGTCTACGATTCGGGTTTCCCCGATGTTGCCGTAAAAGCCGGTATTGAGCTTTCCGTCGTAAATTGACCCTCCAATGAGCCATGCCCCGGCGTTTACCGGGTTGAGGCCGTGCGCGCCGTTGGTTGCGCGCAGTGCCGGAGCGCCGTCGACGTACATGGTTACGGCGTCGATCTTAGGATCATCTACAACTGCAATGTGGTGCCATTGCCCCACGGGAATCTCGCAGGACCAGTTCGAGTGCCCAAGGGAGACGTCCTCGGCATCTGCAAAAGCCCACTGGACCTCTTTCAGGGACGAGATGGCGCCGGCTAGAGGAGGTTCTTCAATGTCGGAATCTTCGCCGAAATTCTTGATGTCAGAACGTTTCCCTTCGCGGGTAACAAACGCCATCCAGTGATTGGCTTCGGAATAGTTCTTGTCGATCTTGATGAATGTTTCGAACGTGTAGCCATCCTTCAGAGCAGCCTTGTTTAGCGGCGCATCCTTAGAGGTGGCGAAGTGGGCAAATTGGCCTTTGCCCTCCGGAGAGAACGCGAGCGAAGAATTTTCAGCCGAATCGGTGGGGGCATCCTGCGAAAGTGTGACGAGGTCGGCCGGGCCTGCTAGCGCCATGTCGTTGCCGTTTCCGCTCAGATCCTTTAGCGCCAGCTTTCCGTCTTGCTTGGCTGGCCGCCAGTGGGCAAGAGTCCCATCCACCTTCGGGTAGTCGGTGGAGGAGGTGGGGGCAGGCTTGGCAATGGTCTCGGCGGGGGTGAAGTTGGCATTTAGCCAGGACCGCAGCTTCGAGGTGGAGGAGGCGACACTGCCCTCGGGAGTGAACTCGGCTCCGAATGCTTCGAAACGTTTCTTGAAATCGATGGGGACGGTGTAGGTGGCTCCCACACTCTTGTCTATCGCGTGGTCGAAGGGGGTAACCTGCTTTTGCGGCTTCTGCACCACCCAGGGGCTGAAGGAAGTGAGCGAGAGCTGATTGTGGGTGAAGTCGAATTCGAACATGGACATCTTGCCATTGCCGCCTTGGTAGGCGCCCTGGAAGTCGACCAGCTGCTCGAACACGTCCAGTCCAGCATCGTTCTTGAGCACGCGGTTGGTGGAGCCGTGGTGGTGACCGTTGATAGTCAGGAAGATTTGCGGGTGGTTACGAATAATCTTGTCCCACAGCTTGTCGCCAAAATCGGTAGCTAAGGGATTGCCTGCACTGTCGACGTTGATGATCTGGTGCGAGGTGATCACCGTGGGAAGTTTCGGGTTCGCGTCAAGAATCTTTCCTGCCCACGCGATCTCGGCATCGTCCGCATGCCAGGGCAGGTTGACTGAGCCCATCTTGACCCCGGCCACGGTAAATTCGTGGAAATTGGATAGTCCCGAGGGCGAAGCCTCCTGGAAGGTAGAGGATTTAGCCTGACGCGAGACCGGGAAATTCCTTTGGTAGCTAGAGAACAGGTCCGAGGGTTTTCCCTGCCATTGCGGGACACAGTCGTGGCAGTCGTGGTTGCCGGGAATGATTGCGTACGGAACGCCTGCATCTTCGAGCTTCTTCTGGGACTTGGACGCCAGGTCCCACTGCCCGTCTACCGTCACCTGATCGACCACGTCCCCAAGGTGCTGGGTGATCGCCAGGTGGTAGTCCTTCTGGTGGTCGATGATCCACTGCATCTGGGAATCGTAGGGGTTGGGCAGGTCGGGGAAGTTCTTCGTGTACATGTCGTTCTGTCCCTCGCCATAACGAGAGTAGAACTGGGTGTCAGGAACAACGGCGATTGAGCCGCGTGCGCCCTCGGACTTATCTAGGTCAATTCCGCCCGTTGCGGATGCCGGCGGTTCCGGGGTTGTATCGGCGCTGGCTGGAAGCGAGAAGCCTACTGCGCCCAAAGAAATGGCGGCTATACCCGCCAGAGTTTTGTGTAATAGTTTCACGCCGCCAAAGCTAGCGGCCTACTATTACCCGCAGTTGACTAATCGGTGAACGACAGGTTTCCAGGCAGGTCTGCGTAGACAAAAGAAACTACCTGCAAGCTCAAAAGTACCTGTACACTTGTTAACCGTGGCACAAAAAGAAACGAATGAAGCAGCAGACGTAAAAGTAGATCTTCCTGAGCAGGTGCGTGTTCGTGCGGAAAAGCGTGAGCGCTTGCTTGCTGATGGGCGTAACCCGTATCCAGTGTTGGTGCCGGTTACGGCCACGATTAGCGAGGTCCGTGAGAAGTATGATCTGGCTGCTGGCGAAGAGACTGATGATTTTGTTGGTGTTGCTGGGCGCGTGATGCTTTCGCGTAATACTGGCAAGCTGTGTTTCGTTACTCTGATGGACGGCGAAGGCAACAAGTTGCAGGCTATGTTGTCGGCTCGCGAGATCGGTGCTGATTCATTGAAGAGTTACAAGGCCGACGTTGACTTGGGCGATCACTTGTTTGTGTATGGTCGGGTTATTTCTTCGCGTACTGGCGAGTTGTCGGTTATGGCCATTCCGGGGAGCACTCCTGATGAGCGTACCGGGGTTGTTCCTCCGGCATGGATGCTTACGTGTAAGTCCATTTTGCCCTTGCCGAAGACGTTTGAGGGCAAGGATGGGGCGTCGGTGCTGTCTGAGGAGCAGCGTGTTCGTAGGCGTGAGCTGGATATGATTATGCGGCCTAGGGCGCGTGAGATGGTGCGTCTTCGTGCTCGCGTGGTGAAGTCTTTGCGTGATTACTTTGATGAGCAGGGCTTTATCGAGATGGAAACTCCGATTTTGCAGAACCTGCACGGTGGGGCGGCGGCTCGTCCGTTTACCACTCACATGAATGCTTATGACACGGATCTGTACTTGCGTATTGCGCCTGAGCTGTTCTTGAAGCGGTGCCTGATTGGTGGCATTGAGCGCAACTTCGAAATTAACAGGAATTTCCGTAATGAGGGCGCTGATTCTTCGCACTCGCCTGAATTCACCATGCTTGAGGCCTACGCGGCTTACGGCAACTACGACACTATTGCCCAGTTGACCAAGGAATTGATTCAGAACGCGGCTATTGCGGCTACCGGTTCTACGCTGGTGACTTTGGCTGATGGTACTGAGTATGATCTGGGTGGCGAGTGGAAGGAGATGGATTTGTATTCCACTCTTTCCGAGAAGATTGGCGAGCAGATCACTCCCGAGACTCCGCGTGAGCGGCTGGTTGAGCTGGCTGAAGAGCGTGGGATTGTTGTCGAGGACTACTACGTGCCGGGCAAGCTGGCCGAAATGCTGTGGGAAGAAGAGGTCGGTGACGATCTGTACGAGCCTACTTTCGTGAAGAACTTCCCCGAGGATACTTCTCCGCTGGTCAAGCAGCACCGTTCGCGCAAGGGTGTTGTAGAGAAGTGGGATTTGTACGTGCGTGGTTTTGAGTTGGCTACCGGCTACTCCGAGCTGAACGATCCGGTGGTCCAGCGCGAGCGCTTCGAGAAGCAGTCTTTGGATGCCGCTAATGGTGATCCTGAGGCAATGGAAGTGGACGAAGAGTTCTTGCAGGCTATTGAGCTGGGTATGCCCCCGGCCGGTGGCATGGGTATGGGTATTGACCGCTTGCTCATGGCTATTACCGGTCTTGGTATCCGCGAGACCATCACCTTCCCACTAGTGAAGCGGCAAGGCTAGAACAAGTCTCAGCTGTGGCCCCGCCTTGGCGGGGCCACACACATTTGTGGTGATAGATTTTTTACAGGAAATCGAAGGGGGGGATCCGTGGCAAATTCGCAGCTCAACGCGTCTCAGAGGGCGCGGGACATAGCCAAGATGGAAGCCGGAGAGATCTTCGACATCCTGGTAATCGGAGGCGGCATAAATGGGGCGGGTATCGCCCTCGAGGCGGCCAGCCGCGGGCTAAGCGTAGCTCTAATCGAAGCCCAAGACTGGGGCCAGGGCACCTCTTCTAGAACAAAGGGGCTGATCCACGGCGGCATCTCGTGGCTAGAGGACCGCGAAGTACACGAAATAGCAAAAGTGGCGGCCGAACGTGGCATTATGCTGCAAACCACGGCGCCACACCTGGTCAAACTCATGCCCTTTATCTGGCCGATCGAATTTGGCATCAAGGATCGCATCCGCCAAATTGGCGTAGCCTTCATCCACGACATGGTGGTCCGCGCTGGCGTGCGGGGAGCCGTGCCGCCGCCGCGCACGTGCGGGGTGAAAGAGGCAGTACGCGCGTTCCCCTCGTTAGCGCGTAGTCCCAGGGCAGGCGCGCTTCGGTTCTTTGACGCCGTCGTAACCGACACCCGACTGGTCATCACCGTGTTGCGCACGGCGAAACGCTACGGTGCCACGGTGGCTTCGCGCGTGCAGGCAACTAAGATATTGCGCGACGCCTCCGGCAAAGTCAACGGGGCAGAGGTTTCTGATCAACTGCGGCCAGGCCACCGCTTCCGCGTACGTGCCCGCCACACCGTTCTGGCAACCGGACCCTGGGTAGCCTCCTCGTCCCTGCAGATGTCACCGGAACTGGCCGACAAGGTGCAGCTGCAAAAAGGAGTCAACATTTCTGTGCCGCGCAGTGCCATCCGCGGCTCTACCGGCGTCTACCTAGCTACGCCCTCGCGCCCAATCACCCTGGTGCCGCGCCGAACCCACTGGATCATCGGCTCCTACTGCCGGCCTTACGACGGCGACAAGTCTCACCCCAAAGTGTTGGAAGAAGACATTGAGGCACTACTAGAGCAGGTCAACTCCTACCTGTCAGTGCCGATCAGCCGGGCCGACGTGGAATCGGCATGGGCAGGCGTTCGCTATCTGATCGTAGACAAGGACCACCCGCAGGGAGCCACCATGCGTTGGCCGTACATTTCCGACGTAGGCTCGGGCATCACGGCAATATTTGGGGGAGCAATGACGCTCTACCGGCTGACGGCCGAACGCACCATCGACCAAATCATGCGCCACCTAGACAAATGGCGGCCATCACGCACCGCCAAGCTGCCGCTGATCGGAGCAGCCGACTACGCCAAGATGTGGAACACCCGCTATTCCGTGGCCGCCACCGCCGGCCTAGACTCCGTACACATCGCCTCTATGCTGAACAGGTACGGTGACGAGGTCGAAGACATGCTGGCGCTAATCAAACAAGAACCGGTGCTGGCCGAAAAGATCCCCGGAGCCCCCGAACGTCTAAAAGTCGAAATTGTGTGGGCACTACGCAGCGAGGGAGCACTCACCCTAACTGACGTCATAGACCGGCGCCTGATGCTGGGCCGGCGCCACCAAGACGCTGGCAAAGAGGCGGCACCAGCCATCGCCGAAGTGGTGGCTAGGGCATGCAAGTGGAGCGAAACAAAAAAGGAAGCCGAACTAGCCGACTTCCTTTCTGCCCACTAAATAATCTTCGTAGGATCAAATTCATCAAGCGGAATAATGTGCAACCTGGGCAACGGCACCTGGAAAGCATGCATGTCATATTCCATATCAATGATCTCGATGCCCTCATCGACAAAATCGTTGAAAGCAATAGACAAGAATTCGCGGAAACACATGATTCCTACTCTCCTGTCAGCATCCAACAAGTCCTCGACCTGAGGCAAGAAATCGATGTCATGAGTGCCAAGAATGACGTCGCCCTCGCCCTGATCCAAAATGGCATCCAAAGTGCGCTGAATACCAATGTCGACCACCTTGTCGTTGGGATTGGTGGAGGACAGCGGCACGGGCGTGTACCCCATCGCAACGAGCGCCTGCACGAACGCCATAGGCAAATGCCCCGAAGAAGCATTCAGGAAAAATAGGGCACGTACTTCGCCGCCCCATCGCTCGCGGGCATATTCCAAAATGCGATCCCACCGGGGACGTTCTTCTGATTCTGGACGATGGCCAAGAACAGACATGCCTAACGTGGCATCAATATTTTCCCCATCAATAACTATGTAAGTTAAATTTTTACCCATGTTTTTAAGGCTACTAGTAGCTCGGGCCATATTCATAGGAAAGAAATCATTTCCCGTGCTCAGTTTCAATTCTTTACCAAAACTGCTTTCGTCATACAGGTAAGCACAATAGGGTAGTTCCTGAAAAACCATCGAAGGGACAAAGATGTCAACTAAGCCGAAACAGGCGGGCCGCCTCGCGCGCGCGGGCGGAACCCTGCTTGCAGCCGGAGCTTTAGCGCTATGGGGCGTGACCCCGGCGCTAGCTGAAGAAGAACCCCAACCAGAACAAAGCAGCCAGGAAAACGCGGCCAGCCAGGCGCAGGCAGAGCAGCCTGCCGAAGATCAGGCCGAGCCAGAACAAGAGGTTGCGGAAGAATCTGCGGAGTCTGCGGCAGAGCCGAGCGCGGATCCGGCCCCCGAGCCCTCAGATAAAAGCGCGACGCAACCAAGGAAAGCTAAAGCAGCGGACTCGTTGACTATCAGCGATGGCGCCCTCACGGTGGAACTGGCTCGCAAGAGCCCGGCCATCTTGAGCTGGCAGGTAGACGGCAAGAGCGCACCTGGTGCCGGTCAGGGGATCGAATCGATTCTGGTTGATGAGCAGGAACAGAAAGTTACCTTCACTCCTGCCAATACCACGTCCTCGAGCGCCACCTGGGACGTGAGCGTAGACAAACTGGACGTCACGATGCAGGCTGTAGCCACCGTAAAGGACGGGACGTTCAAGCTCACGCTTACGAACCTGAAGGACCCGCAGCACAAAATACACCGGGTGCGGATCCCCGCCCTCGGACTGGTGAAAGTAGACCGGGACGGACAGCTCGCCCTGACCCGACTGAGCGTGGATCGGGCGAACAGCGGAGACGTGATCGCCAGTCCGGCCGAACTAAAACGGGGATCGTATAGATCCTGGCTGGTAGTGCCCACCACCAGGGGCATATCTTTCGGCATGGAATCGAACGCGGTTGACGACGCGACCGCCGACTACCCCGACAAGAATCTGGCGACCAACGGGCGGTGGGACACCCACACCGCCACAGAATCCACCATCTACCCAGGCACCTTCACCTGGCGTGGGGCGGCAGCAACCGATGCCATTGGCAATGACGCGGATCCCTGGATTGCAGTAAAGCCAGTAGCGGACGCCAACGAGGACGGCAAGGTTGACTGGCAGGACGGCGCCACCGCTCTGCGAAGCCTGCGGAAGGCTCCAAACGGCGCCGAAGAAGTACCAACCAAGGTGATCACCCGCATCCCGTTCAACATCGTGTCGCAGGCTACCCACCCGTTCCTGCGCACTCTAGACGACACGAAGCGAATCGCCCTCGCCACTGATGGGCTGGGCCAGCAGCTGCTGCTGAAGGGCTACCAGGCCGAAGGGCACGACAGCGCCCACCCCGACTACGCCGGCCACTACAACGAGCGTGCCGGTGGGCTGAAGGATCTGAAGATCCTAGCCGAGGGCGCCAAACGCTTCAATGCGAACCTGGGGGTGCACGTCAACGTAACCGAATCTTATTCGGAATCCCATAACTTCGGCGAAGACCTATTGAATTGGCCACCACAGGCAGCCTGGGGGTGGATGAACCAGGCTTATACGATCGATTCGGCGAAGGATCTGGGCACCGCGAAGGTACTGGATCGTTTCGCGCAGCTGCGAAAGGAAGCGCCCGAAAATCTGGATTGGCTGTATATCGACGTCTATCGCGACTTCGGATGGGAACCCAACAGGTTGGGCGCCGAACTGCAGAAGCAGGGCTGGAAGGTAGGCTCCGAATGGTCTTACTCCCTGCCCGAAATATCCCTGTGGTCGCACTGGTCTAATGACGAGAACTACGGTGGGCAAAATAATAAGGGCATCGAATCGAAGGTGTTCCGTTTCGTCGAAAACTCCCGGCGCGACACCTTTAACCCCGACCCAATTCTGGGTAACACCAACGTGGTCGAGTTCGAAGGATGGACCGGGCACATCGATTACAACCCGTTTATCACCAACGTGTGGGAACGCAACTTGCCCACCAAGTTCTTGCAGCGCTCTGCTATCCGCACCTGGGAAGACGGCAAGATCACTTTTGAAAATGGCACGGTGGCAACCTCGCCGGTGAAGAAGATCGACGGAAAGACGATTCCGACCAACCGGAAGATCACCTACGACGGCAAAACCGTTTACGAGGACGGCGCCTACCTGCTGCCGTGGACTAACGATCGCCTGTACCACTACAACATCAAGGGCGGTACCACTACCTGGCAGCTGACCGGGGAGTGGGCAAAGGCGTCGAAACTGAAGATGTACCGACTGACCGACATTGGCCGCGAGGCGGTGGGAACTGTGCCCGTGGTAAATGGGCAGGTCACTTTGAAGGCAGACGCAAAGTCGGCCTATGTGCTGGATACTCAGGACCGGCAGGTAGATCCGGCCTGGGGCGAGGGATCCGGTATTGCAGATCCCGGCTTCTTCTCGGCGGGACTGAAACACTACGCCGTTACCGGCGGAGCTAGGGTCGTGCGCACTGATCGAGGCAACTTCCAGGCGGAACTAGGCAAGGACGATTCGTCCATCACTACTACCTTCGAACAGGGCAAACTACCGGCCGGTACCTACAATGCGTCGGCATGGATTCAAATTGATCCGCGGAAGGCCCGCCAGGTGAATCTTGCGGTGACCGGTGCCGGGGTGAAGGCAGCGGGCACTCAGCGAACAGTAAAGGGCGTGCCTACGACCACCCTGAGTTCCACAACGGCGAAGAACTCTACGGCCTCGGATGAAAAACTGGGGACCTACTTCCAGCGGGCGCGCGTCACCTTTACCACTACCGGCGGCAAGGTGAACTTCACTATCGGAGCGAAGGCAGGCGACGCCACGGTTAGCATCGACGATCTGCGGCTCACCTCGTTCACGCCAACCAAGGCACCGAAGAACGCCATTGTTGCCGAAGACTTCGAACACCCGGACGTTGGCTATTGGCCGTTCGTTACCGGCGAGGCCAATGCCGGTGGCGACGCGCGCACCCAATTGGCGGAGCGGCATGCCCCGTACTCCCAGCGCGGCTGGTGGGGTAAGAACGATGCTGGCAACGTTGTCGAGGGCGGAAAGCTGATTGACAACGTCCTCGACGGCAAGTGGTCGTTGCTGTCGCACGAGGAAAACCCGGGATTGATTCTGCGCACTACCACCGCAACTGTTCCCTTCCAGAAGGGACACAAATACCGCATTGGTTTCGACTACCAGGTGGCAAGGCCTGACACCTACAAACTGGTGCTGGGAACGGACGTGCCCGGCGAGCAGACCAAGCGGATCTTCGAGCACAGTTTTGCTCCCACTGACGGGACCAAGCACTTCAGCCATGAAGTGGAAGTTGGCGAGGGCGCATACTGGTTCGGAATCGAAAAAGCTGGCGGCGGTGCACAGTCGGACATGACTATCGACAATGTGCTAGTTGAGGATCTGACGGCTGCAGAGCAGGTTGATCCCGACGAGCCGCAAGGCGGAGATGACGGCCAGGCGGACAAACCCGGTAAGGACGGCCATGATGGGCAGGCCGGACAGCCGGGTAAGGACGGCCATGATGGGCAGACCAGACAGCCGGGTAAGGACGGCCATTATGGGCAGACCGTAGTTGGTAAAGCCGGCCATGCCGGGGCGCTCGCGCATACCGGTGTAGCGGCAACCGCGCTGCTTTCAGTGGCAGGCTTATTGCTCGCGGTGGGAGGCGTACTCCTGCAGCGACGACGCACTAAGTAATCGGTAGTTTCCGCAGTGGCCACCCCTTTCGGGGTGGCCACTTTTTGCCCGCGCCTTCGGAGCCAGGGCAAAAAGTGCCCCGGAGTTTCCTCCGGGGCACTGCTAGCTAGCGGCTCTTACTTCTTGTTTTTCAAAGCGGCGAGGCGAGCTTCGACCTCGCTTTGCTGACCCATCTTTTCTAGCTCTTCGAACTGCGATTCGAAGGAATCCTTCTGCAGTTCGATCTTGCCAGCAGCCTGTGCTTCTTGGCGGCGAATGTTCTCTTCCCACCTGCTGAGTTCAGAGGTCGGATCCATGACGTTGATGGAGCCCATCGCGTCGTGCACCTTGTTCTGCGCCTCCGCGGTCTTCTGGCGGGCTACCAGCTGGTCACGCCTGGACTTTAGCTGGTCCAGCTTCAGTTTCATGTCGTTTAGGCCGGACTTTAGCTTCTCGACTACCTGAGTCTGGGAGGCGATCATCGGATCGGCGGTCTTGATTTCGTCCTCGAACTGCATCTGCTTGGTCAGGGCCATCTTGGCCAGGTTGTCGAATTTGTCGGCCTGGGCAGTGTCGCCGCCGGCACGCAGTTCGTCGGCCTTGGAAGAGGCAGCTTCCGCCTTGCGACCCCATTCGGCAACGGCCTTAGAGTCTTCTTCGCGGTCGCGCTCGGCCAGGCGCAGGTTTCCTACGGTCTGGGCCACTGCATTTTCGGCATCAGCGATGGAGTTGGTGTAGTCGCGGATTAGCTGATCTAGCATCTTTTCGGGGTCTTCTGCCCGATCCAGCAGGGCGTTGATGTTGGCCTTTGCCAGCTGAGTGATGCGTCCTAGAATCGATTGTTTTTCAGCCATTTCTTGCCTTTCGTGAATGAAAATTGGTTGGAGGAAATATTGTCAGAACTTGCCGCCGCCGAAGGAGCCACCGAAGCCGCCTCCGCCGCCGAAGCTGCCGCCGCCGAAGCTGCCGCCAAAGCCGCCGCCGGAGGAACCCCAATCAGAGGAGTCCCAGTCTGAAGAGCCCCAGCTCGAGTGGTGCCCGCCCGAGAGTAGGCCGCCCAGTAGGAATGAGCCAATGTCGATCCCGCCGGCACCCTGGTAGTGTCCCATGGCGCCTCGCGGCGTGAAGTTGCGCATCTGGTTGATTACTTCCAGGGCATCCTTGTCGGCTTCAGTAACAAGCGTGAGGGCGGTGGTTATGTCTGTGTTTTCCAGTTGGCGGGCGTTTTCAAGTTTGTTCTTGGCTCCCGACACTAGCGAGCGCAGTTGCACGTCTACCATGCCGCGGTTAGGCGAGATCAGGGATTCGGCCTCGGCAATGTGGGACTGCGCGCTCTGCTTGCGGTCCTGGTAGATGCCGGCTTTGCGCTGGTCGCGTTCGTTCTGCTGCCTAATTGGATCCAGTACGTTGTCGAGGGCGTCCTCGGCGGTGCGAATGCGCTCTGCGGCGGCCAGCGGATCGGCTTTGCCTGCGCGTGCCTGCTGCGCGAATTCGATGGCTGCCTTTGCTTCGGCAACTAGCGGTTCGAACAGGGACTGGCCGCGTTTTTGGTTTTCGCGGGCCACGTCGTCCAAGTCGGAGCTGATGGAGCCGATGGCCCTAAGCAGCGATTCGTTGGACTGAGCCAGGTTCTGGCGGGCATTGGTGATGCCCGAAAGGAGGCCGTTCGCTTGGGTGATGGCCCGCCGTGCCAAGTGCAGATGTTCTACCGCGCTGGCCCGATCGTCTTGTGAAAACGCCTTCTTGCCTTCTGCTACGGTTTGCGCCGCGGAATCCAATAGTGCGTTGGCCTGGTCCACGTTGTCGTCAATTGAGGAGAGGTTGACTCCGGGGAAGGACAGGTGCAGGTTCTCTAGTTCTGCCTTGGCCGGCTGCAGGTTCTGCCTGGATTCGCCAATGCGTTTTTCCGCATCCTGCAAGCCTTTGTCGGCCTGCGCCTGGTCGTTGGACAGCTCCTCGAATTCTTGGCGCTTGGCCTGGATGATCTGCAGGGCCGTGTTGGCATGCTGGAGTACCTGGTTTGCCAGCGCGAATTTGTCTTGCAGCTGACTCGCCTGATTCATCTGGTTGAGCGTGCCGAGTGCCTGGTCGCGTTCCTTGGAGGCACTCTGATATGCCGCCTCGAAGGAGTCGGTGCGGGTGGCGCCGAACTGGGCGCGTGCGAATAGGACGTCCTCTTCAGCTGCGCGCACCGCGTTGTCCGCCTCCAGGGCGACGGAGCCGGCCTGTTGGACTACCTGCTGCATTTGCTCTGGCGAATTGGTGGGTACGCCCTGGCGCTGGCTCGTTACCTGGGAGGGCGACTGCTTGCGTCTGCGCGTCATAACTATCAGTCCGATAACCACCACGCCGAAGCCAAGTAGCACGGGTAGGCTGCCCAGCAGCGATATAAGGCCGCTGCCGCCCGAATGGGAGCTGCCGCCCGGTTCCATGTCTTGCATCTGTTTAGCGGGGCGGATGGCCGCTTCCGCCCAGTTTTCGTTAGACAGTGCCGACACCGCGGCCTGGTCGATGCTGGATTTTTGCGAACTGGACAGCTCTACCTCGTTGCCGAAGCAAAAGCCGTAATCCCGAGTCTTGACCGCGACCACCATTAGGACGTTGCGACCTAGCAGCGAAGACTCGCGCATCGTCTGCTCACACCAGGTAGCAGTGGACATGCCCGAGAAGTCGTCGACGAAGACCGCGTTGAAGTTGCCCGCCTTGGAAGACCGGGTAGCCTGAGCAGCTTCCCTGGCCTCAGCTAGCCCCTGCGAGTCCAATACGTTCGCCTCATCCGAAATCATGCCTTCGATAGGGTAGGGCTCCTGCGCGGCAGCCCCAGCCGGGAATGCAAACATGCAGGCGGCGCCTGCCGCTAAGACGGCCGCTGCTTTGCGGAGACGGGAAAAGTGCTTCATAACCATATTGTTGCAAGTATGCTGCTTTTTCGCTGGCCAAGCCGCGCAATTATTCGCAGCTTGCGAAAAGGTTATGGAAGTGATCAGGCGAATATACTTCCTAGCCCCGCCCTCGGCTATCATTAGATAACGCATAAGAGTACTGAAGGAGTAAAAGTGCCAGCTGGCAAAGTGAAGTGGTTTGACGCCGACCGCGGATTCGGTTTTATCGCGGGCGACGACGGGGCAGAAGTGTTCTTGCATGCCTCGGCTCTTCCCGCCGGTACCACGCATCTGAAGGCGGGTACCAGGGTGGAATACTCTGTTGCAGATGGGCGAAAAGGGCCGCAAGCATTTGGGCTAACAGTCGAGGCCCCAATGCCTTCCCTAGCGAAGCAGGCCCGGCGTAAGCCCTCGGTCATGGTGCCCGTTGTTGAGGACCTGATCAAACTGTTGGATTATTCTTCTACGTCGTTGCGCAAGGGACGCTACCCCGCAAATGGGAAAAAGATCGCGTCGGTACTGCGCGCAGTTGCGGATGATTTTGATGCCTGAAACTGACAAGGTGCTAGCCGGGGCGGTAGAGCTCGCCCGCGAGGCTTTACTGGCAATTGCAAAGGCAGATGAAGTCGGTGACCATCTGGATTTTGTTCTAGATGACGTGCGGCTGGGCACCCATTCTTTTGAGTGCCTGAAGGCCGGCTATCGCGGGTGGCGCTGGGTCACTACCCTTGCCCGCGTGCCCCGGGGCCGCAAGGCTACTATTTGCGAGGTCGCGCTTATTCCTGGCCCGGACGCGCTGCTGGCTCCCAAGTGGGTGCCGTGGAAAGAGCGGCTGAAGCCAGGCGACATGCGTCCCGGCGACACGTTGCCCTACCAGGAACAGGACGAACGCCTAGAACCTGGGTACACGCAGGTAGATCAGGAAAACCGGGACGCCCTCCAGATTGACGAGGTCGGACTGGGGCGCAAGCGGGTGCTTTCCCCCGAGGGGCGCGATCAGGCAGCTAAGCGCTGGTACCGCTCCCGCGAGCACGGCCCGGAACGCGCGCGCAAGAAAAAGGGGGAACAGTGTTCCACCTGCGGTTTTCTGATGAAGTTGCACGGGTCGATGCGCACCATGTTTGGGGTGTGTGCCAATGAATGGTCGCCCTCTGACGGCAGGGTAGTAAGCCTGGATCACGTGTGTGGGGCCCACTCAGAAACTGACGAGGACGTAGCGCCCACTACCGTGCCAAAGAATCAGGCGGCGCTCAGCGACGCCGATCTGGAGGTAACCGCCTCGTAACGTGGCGCGAAGAACATTTATGCAAAAATGGCTTATTTATGCCGTTTTTGGCCCTTATCTGCGAAAAGTGTGAGCAAGCAGTTTTCCGCTGCGGGAAAAACTCTGAAAATATTGGTGCGGACTGTTCCCCATTGAATTGGAAGAGACGTGGCATCAAACACTACTGCAGCTGCAAACCGCAGCGGGCTTGATAAGTTCTTTCACATTAGTGAGCGTGGCTCTACAGTTGGTCGCGAATTCCGCGGAGGTCTAGTTACCTTCTTCGCGATGGCCTACATTCTTGTAGTCAACGCCAATCTTTTAGGGGGAGTCGATTCGTCGATTCCTCCTACTTCTATTGCGGCAGGCACCGCTTTGGTGGCTGGCCTCATGTCCATTCTTATGGGCGTTGTCGCAAACTACCCGTTGGCGCTTGCTGCGGGCATGGGCCTAAACGCGATGGTGGCATTCACCTTGTGCGGTGCTATGGGGCTCAGCTACGCCGAAGCGATGGGATTGATTTTCTGGGAGGGCGCAGCGATCACTCTGCTGGTCCTTACCGGGTTGCGCGAGGCCGTATTTAGGGCAGTTCCCGCCGAATTGAAGACTGCTATTTCTGTGGGCATCGGCCTGTTTATTGCTTTCGTTGGCCTGCTCAATGCTGGCGTCATCCGCCCTGGCGGGACTCCGGTACAGCTGGGTATTGACGGCTCCCTTGCGGGCTGGCCTGCGTTCATCTTCGTGGTTGGCCTGCTCCTGATCGTCATCTTGTACGTGAAGAAGGTTCGCGGTGCGATCCTGATCGGCATCGTCGGTGCCACCACTTTGTCGGTAATTGTGCAGGCAATTGCGCACGTGCCGGCCATGCATGACGAAACTGGCAAGGTAGCTCACCCAACCGGGTGGGGGCTGAATGCTCCGAACCTGACCGGTTCGCCCATCCGCCTTCCCGATTTTGCCACCCTGGGCCAGATCGATTTCTTTGGCGCATTCTCCAAGCTGGGCCCAATAGCCGCAGTGCTGATCATCTTCTCGCTACTGCTTGCCGACTTCTTTGACACCATGGGCACCATGGTTGCGATCGGTGCCGAGGGCGACCTGCTTGACGAGAACGGCATCCCGCCGCACTCGGACCGAATCTTGCTGGTTGACTCCATTGCTGCCGCCGTCGGTGGCCTGGCGGGCACGTCCTCGAACACTTCGTACGTGGAGTCTTCCGCAGGCGTTGGCGAGGGCGCACGTACCGGGCTGGCTACCGTGTTTACCGGTGCTTTCTTCTTGCTTTCGGTATTCTTCTCCCCGCTAGTCGAGGTCGTTCCGTCTGAAGCTGCTTCGACCGCGCTGGTCTTCGTTGGTTTCTTGATGATGCAGCAGGTGCTGGACATCGATTGGAAGGATCCCGAGATTGCAATCCCGGCGTTCCTGACTGTGGCCATGATGCCCTTCGCCTACTCGATCACGGTGGGCATCGGTGCGGGCGTTATCGTCTGGACCATCATCAAACTGGCCCGCGGCAAGGCGCGTGAAATTCACCCGCTGATGGCGCTAGTTGCAGTCTTGTTCGTGTTCTACTTTGTGCTCGGCCCCATCAAGGCGCTGTTTGCCTAAGTAAATAACTCTTGGAACTGCCCAAGCCACTAGCTGGCTTGGGCAGTTCTATTTCTCCTTATATATAGGGGACAGGTAGAGGCAGATATGTAGGGGCCAGGTTGGGGCAGAAGGCGGACGCGGAGCCCCCGAATATTTTTCATTCCCCTTGCGGCCTGCAAATTTGTGTGAAGTGAGCGAAGATGAATGCATGGGAAGAACCTTTGCGTCATTGAAGTTTAGAAGCTATCGGCTCTGGTTCATCGCGTCTGTGTTTGCCAATGTTGGTACCTGGATGCAGCGGGTGGCCCAAGATTGGGTGGTACTTACTGAGCTGACAGATAACTCTGGTTTTGCGGTGGGGGTAACCACCGCCCTGCAGTTCTTGCCCATGCTGCTGTTCGGCGCCGCAGCAGGAGTGCTGGCGGATCGAATGGATAAGCGCAAGCTGTTGATTTTTACGCAGTCCGCAATGGAGATCTTGGCGATTGTGATGGCAGTGCTGCTACTTACCAACACTGCGGCGCTGTGGCACCTGTACGTGTTTGCGTTCCTTACCGGCTGCGTGGCAGCAGCTGATACGCCCGTGCGGCTGGTCTATATTTCTTCGCTAGTGCCCCCAAAAATGCTGCCCAATGCAGTGGGGCTCAATTCGACCTCATTTAATATGGCCAGGCTAGTGGGACCCGCCGTTGCCGGTGTCGCGGTGGCCGCGGTCGGGCCGGGCTGGGTGTTTTTGCTGAACGCGCTTACTTTTGCCGGCCCGGTGTTCGTCATGTTCCTGATCAAAGAGACTTACGAATCGGCGCCAGCCAAAAAGCCCGAGCGCAAGGGCATGTTTATGCAGGGCTTCCGCTACATCAAGCGGCGTAGCGACATCATAGTGATCATGTGCATTGCCGGCGTCGTGTCCGCCTTCGGCCTCAATTTCCAGATGACTACCGCGGTCATGGCCCGCGTCCAGTTCCATCGCGGTCCGGAGGCCTACGGGCTGCTCACTTCTGCCATGGCGGTGGGCACCTTGGCGGGAGCTTTGCTTGCGGCACGCCGCAGGTACCCCAGGGTGCGGATCGTAGTCCTCGCCGCCCTCGCTTTTGGGGTGGCCTCGGGAGCGGCAGCGCTGGCACCCGGGTACTGGACCTTTGCGTTGCTGCTGATCCCTACCGGGCTTGCTACGCTAACCATGCTCACTACGGCGAACGCGGCAATTCAGATGTATACCCATCCCTCCATGCGAGGGCGGGTCATCTCTATTTACCAGACCGTCAACATGGGAGCCACCCCCATAGGGGCGCCGATTGTCGGGTGGGTCGCTGAAGCCTGGGGGCCGCGCTGGTCGATTGGCATAGGTTCTATCGCAGCGGTGATTATCGCCCTCGTCATGGGCATTTGGGCGTGGCGCAAGTGGCAGGTAGAGGTGCAGGTGCAACGGTATCGCCCGTTCGTCACCAGCTACGGGCCACGCGAACGCGCCGAGGACGACTAGAGGCGCGCGCCAATCCAATCTAGACATTCAAGGAGCGCGCACACATCCGCTTCGCTGACGGCGGGGTAGGTGCCTATGCGCAGCTGGTTGCGCCCCAAGGCGCGGTAGGAGTCGATGTCGACAATGCCCGCACGGCGACAGACGCTACTAATGGCCTTTGCGTCCAGTCCTTCTATATCTATTGTGGCAACTACCGGGGAACGCAGTGCATGTACCTTGACGAAGGGAGTGGCGAAGTCGGAAGACTCCGCCCATTCGTAGATCAGTTGTGCCTTGCGGGCGCACGCAGCTGCCACCTTCTGTGGCCCACCGGCCTCTATCAGCGCGTCCAGTTCTTCCGAGAGCAGGATCAGCGTGGCCAGTGCGGGGGTGTTCACGGTCTGTTGGGCGGCAGACTTTTCTACTGCCAGCGCCAGGTTCAACACGTCGGGCATCCATCTGCGCTGATCGCTTGCTAACTCCTGGGCTCTGTCGACTGCCGCCGGAGAGAGGAAGGCAAACCAGAGGCCCCCGTCGGAGGCAAACACCTTCTGCGGCGAAAAGTAGTACGCGTCGGGGAGCGTAGTAAGAGGAAGCGCTCCCGCGATGGAGGTGCCGTCCACAAGCCGCAAGCCTCCTGCCGTGGGGACCTGCAACGGACTGACAACCCCCGTGGAAGTTTCGTGATGCACCCAGGCGTAGGCGTCGACCTCGGCGTTGGGACGCACCATTGCCAAAGACCCGGGGGCCGCCTCGTATACAACCGGCTCGCGCAAATGCGGAGCGGCAGTGGTATGGGCAGCAAATTTTTGTCCGAACGCTCCAAACACCGCGTGAGCACTGCGGCGCCGCACCAGGGAAGTGGTGGCTACAGCCCAAAAAGTGGAGGCGCCTCCGTTGCCTAGCACTACCGCGTATTCCTTGGGCAGGCCGAAGTAGTCGCGGAAGCGCTCCTGGATGGAACCCACCAGTGCGCGCACCGGTTGCTGCCTATGGGAGGTGCCCATCAGGGGCGAGGCCGCCACCTGCTGTAGATGCGAGGGCGGAATCTTCGTTGGGCCACAGCCGAACCGGCCGTCGCTGGGCAGCAGGGATTTTGGTAGTTGCAGTTCCTCCATAAACCAACCCTAGCGATCTCACCCGGCCAGAACTAGGCAGTCTGGATAGAATTAACGGCAACTTGCGCGATAAGGAGGAGCACGTGGGCAATCTGATCGATACCACGGAGATGTATCTGAAGACTATCTACGAGATGGAAGAAGACGGCATCCCTCCTCTGCGTGCCAGAATCGTTGAAAGATTGGGCCAATCGGGGCCTACCGTGTCGCAAACTGTGGCGCGGATGGAACGCGACAAGCTAGTTTTTGTCGGCGAAGATCGTATTATTCAGCTTTCAAAAGAGGGGCGCTCGCGGGCGATAGAGGTAATAAGAAAACACCGCCTTGTTGAATGCCTGCTTGTTGGCCCCCTAAAACTGCCATGGGCCGAGGCACACGAAGAGGCCTGTAGGTGGGAGCATGTCCTGTCCAAGAAAGTAGAGGAGCGGCTGGCGGATGTGATGGGGGATCCCGCGGTGGATCCGTATGGGAACCCGATCCCCGGTCACAAGCCTGTGGCTGAACGGCACGAGGTAGCTGCCTCAGAGCTTGAACTGGACGGCAACAAAGAGGTGCAGATCACTCGTTTCGGGGAGCCGCTCCAGGCAGAACCGGGCGTTTTGGGGCAATTGCAACAATTTTCCATACGAGTGGGCACAACTGTAACAATTTTGGTCGAGGGCGACGTCGCCCGCCTGAAATCCGCCTCCACCAGGGGGGATGTACGTTTCGATGCGTCCTTGCTGGCCCACCTGTTCGTAGCCAAAAATTAATATTCGCGTGATCTGTCCCGCGTTTCTGTAATAAAAACGTGACAAACCGTTATCTTCCGGTTATGCTTTTTCTCGACAGATCTTCAGATCGCGTTTTTGCGAGTCCTCAAACTCGCCTCGCAGAAGCGGAAATCAATGAGCAAACGGTGCGAGTGCCAGTAGTTGGTGAGGAGCTAACGGGAGTCATCTTGGCTAAGAAGTCCGCTGGTCGGCATCGCGCAGCTTGCCGCCCCTCGACACCTCTGACCGAACTCGGCAATTCTCTTGCCGCACCTGCTACTCGTCGTCGCGCAGGCGCCGTCGTAGGTACTTCCATCGCCCTCTCCGGCGTTGTGGTAGTGCCGGCCCTAGCAGGCACCGTCGGCCACCAGGCGCCAGCTAAAGGGGTCAACGTTGCGAGCGTAGCGAAGACCCTAAAGAGCAGCGTTGCTAAGAACGGCTCGGTCAAGGCCACCATCAAGTCTTGGGATGATTCCAGCACCAAGACCAAGGCTGCTTACTCCGAGGCTAAGACTTCCAAGACGCAGGGCGAGAACCGTGCAGCGGTTGCTACCAGCACCCAGCAGGATGGGGATACCACTGAGGCGTCCTCCACTCAGCAGCTCGGCCACTCTGACGCTACCGGCAACGCGATCGTTGACATTGCGATGCGCTACCTGGGCATGCCCTACGTTTTCGGTGCTGCTGGCCCGGATGCCTTCGATTGCTCCGGCTTCACCATGGTGGTGTACGGCCAGTTCGGTATTTCTCTGCCGCACCAGTCTGAAGGTCAGGCAGCTGCTATGGGCGCCTACGAGGTCTCCGCAGCCGAGGCTCAGCCCGGCGATCTAATGTGGACCCCCGGCCACGTCGGCATCTACCTAGGCAATGGCAAGATGATCCACGCTGCTACTCCCGCAACTGGCGTTGTCATCGGTGATGTGTACACTTCCTTCAGCTACTACCGGATGGCTCGCTAACAAAAACTTTTAGATAGAACGCGCCCTTTTTGCTCGGGGCGCGTTCTTTTTATGTCTGCGAGGGCGGTAGTTTGGCGATATTTTGCCTGCTAGAGGGGTTTATGTGAGAAGTGGCGTACGTAAATTTGTCCCACTAGGCGTGCTAATAGTGCACAATAGGGAGTAGGTAATACCTTTTGGGAGGTTCCTATGTCTGGTAAAGCAATCCTGGTTGGTGTAGATGGTTCGAAGGAGAGCCTGCAAGCTGTCGAGTGGGCGGCTGACCGAGCCAGTCGTACCGGCAGTGAGCTCACGATTATTTGTGCCTATGCGCTCCCTTCCTTTACCGCCGCTTCTTTGGACGGTGGCTACGCCGCTCTAGATGACGAGACGATCAAGGCCTCCGCACAGGCAGTTGTTGATGAGGCCGCGCAGGCGGCTAAGCGGGACGGGCTTACTGTTAATACTGTTCTTGAGCCGGGCGATCCGGCTGGCGTGCTGATCGACCTTTCCGAGGACTACCAGATGGTAGTTGTGGGTACCAGGGGAGGCGGGGGCTTCGCGGACCGGCTGTTGGGGACCGTCTCTTCGGCTCTGCCCGCGCACGCATCTTGTCCGGTAGTGGTAGTGCCTCGCCACCATTCCGGCCCCGCTTTCACTCCCGCTAAGCGCATCGTCGTCGGTGTGGATGGTTCTTCTGCGGCAAGCCCGTCGCTGCGGTACGCCGTGAAGGAAGCAAAAGCGTGGGGCGCAGAGCTCACCGTAGTTTCTGCCGTGCCGCTTGCTACTTCGTCCTCGACCATGGGCTGGTTCCCAGCGTCTGTGGATCGCGATGCAGTCATCGAGGACACGCGCCAGCGCCTAACTGAACTGGTGCAGAACGTCCAGGACAAGGACGGGGTAACTATTCGCCGCCATGCGCTAGATGGAAACGCGGCGGCACTGCTCACGGAGTTCTCTACTGCGGTTGACCTGGTAGTGGTCGGTAGCCGCGGCAAGGGCGGCTTCGCGGGGCTGTTGCTTGGGTCTACCTCCCAGGCGGTGTTGGGACACTCGCAGTGCCCGGTCATGGTGGTACCCACCCGTAGCCGAGACGAGGGCGACGCGGTGGAACCGAAGTGGGATAGGTAGAGTTTTCGCTTACATTTTTTGTGAAGGCCGACTAGGCATTTAGCTAGTCGGCCTTCATGCTGGTAACCTTATGGCGTTGCCCTCGTAGCTCAGGGGATAGAGCACCGCTCTCCTAAAGCGGGTGTCGGACGTTCGAATCGTCTCGGGGGCACTTTTTCTTGCCTACTCCTCTTTGGCTGTGCCTAGGCGGGCCCAGGCCAGTTCGGCTAGTACCTTGGCGGTGTCCGCTACCGCGTAATCAGCAAAGTTGGCTTTGGCCGAGTGGTTGAACTGGGCCTTATTTTCGTCTGTTCCTTCGGGGACCGCGGACACGCCAATGAAGCAGCCGGGGATCTTTTCGAGGACGTAGGCGAAGTCTTCAGAGGCAGCCATTGCGTGCGACTGGGGCATCCACCGTTCTTTGAATTTCACTGCCAGGGTGTTGGCTACGAACTGGTATTCGGCGGCGTCGTTAAAGGTAACTGGGGTGATCGGGTCCAGTACGCACTTCGCTTCCACGTTATTTGCTTGGGCTAGCGAGTGGATTAGTTCTTGGATCCGCGCCTGCAGGCGGATGCGGGTTTGCGGGTTCACGGAGCGCATAGTGAAGTCCATTTTGGCTTCGCCCGGGATGATGTTTTCGCTGGATCCAGCATGGATCTGCCCGCAGGTTACAACTACCGGGTCAAAAGCATCGAATTCGCGGGCCACTGTCACCTGGATTTCGCTGAGGATTTGGGCGCACGCCATGATTGGGTCGTGAGTTTCGTGGGGCGCACTGCCGTGGCCGCCGCGACCTTTTATGGTGACGTAGAGGTTATCTGAGGACGCCATGGCCCCGGTCGGCCTAGAGAAGATGGCCTTTGCCGGGTAGCGGGCCGCCCACACGTGGCACGCATAGGCGTGATCTGGGGTGCGCCCGGCTGCTTCTAGCAGCCCCTCGGCGATCATTTTGTCGCCGCCGTGGTGGGCCTCTTCGCCGGGTTGGAACATGAAGAGGACGTCGCCAGCAAGGTGCTCCCTTACGTGGTGCAGGGCGCGCATGGCTCCTACTAGTCCGGCCATGTGCAGGTCGTGCCCGCAGGCGTGCATGTTTCCGTTCTTTGAGGCCCACGGCAGTTTTGTGGCTTCCTTTACGGGAAGGCCGTCCATGTCCGCACGCAGTAGCACTAGGGGCCGGTCTTCGCCGGCTGCGCCGCCTCGGAGGATTGCCATGTAGCCGGTAGAAGATTTGGCGGCTACAACCTCAAGGCCTAAGGAATCAATCTCGCTGCGGATGCGCCGTGCCGTATTTGGCAGCTCCAGTCCTACTTCGGGCATCTGGTGCAGTTCGTGGCGAAGTGCAATCAGCTGTGGGGTAATCCGATCGATTTCGGTGTCGATCAATGCGGACATTAGGACTCCTTAGAGTTGGCTGTAGGCCCAATTATGCCTGCCTCCTTGCCCGCTCCTCAAAGGGTGCCGGCTAGCGGGATGGACTGTCCCGCTAGTGTGTCAGATCGCCCGCTCCATCCTTGCGTTCGTTGATCCACAGCATTGCGACTGCGGCGATGGCCAGGAATATTGCGGCGAAACGCATGGCATTGGCAGGAGTGGCGTTTAGGAAGTGGGTGTAGATCGCACCAAAGGTCAGCGTCTGTAGTAGCTGAGGGATCACGATCATCATGTTGATGATGCCCATGTACACGCCGTAGCGCTCCTTGGGGATCATGCGCACCGCCATAATGTAGGGCACGCCCATGATGGATGCCCAGGCAACGCCTAGACCAATAATGGGTACCAGCAGCATTCCCTTCGTGGTCATGGATGGGAATACGAACAGCCCCACGGCAGCCACTAGCAGGCAGGAACAGTGCACAGCTTTGGGGCCGATCTTGTGTGCCAGGGACACGAGGCCGAAAGCGGTGCAGAAGGTGACGATGTTGTAGGTGCCGTTGATAACGCCGGTCCAGGCGGTTGCTTCTCCGAAGGCTTGGCTTGCCGGGTCGTGAGTACCCCAGACGGCGTCCGAAGCGGTGGCCGCTACGAATTGCCAGTAAACATTCATTGCGAACCATTGGAACAGGTAGACGAGGGCGAGCTTGCGCAACCCCACCGGCATATCTTTGATTGCCGCCCAAATTTCCTTCAGGGCCCCACCGAAGCCTTTCTTTTCTGCGCGCAGGCGTTCCAGTTCGCCCTCGGTAGGGGGAATTTCTTTGGTGGATAGAACGGTAACTAGAACGGATCCGATGGAGCAGACGGCTCCGAGCATGAAGGAGCCGACTACCCAGTAGGGGATCCCGGCCGCGGTGGAGGAGGTGATTAGTTGCTGGAAGACCCATAGGGAGAGGTTTGCCAGCGTGATGCCTAGTCCGGTGAAGAAGGATTGGGTGAGGAAGCCCTTGGCCAACTGGTTTTCGGGGAGCTTGTCGGCGATGAAAGCACGGAAGGGCTCCATGGCGGTGTTGTTAGAGGCATCTAGTAGCCAGAGCAGGAGCACTGCCATCCACACGGCCGAGACGAAGGGGAAGAGGAACAGGCAGACTGAGCAGCCGATGGCGCCTACCAGGAAGAATGGCTTCCGCCGACCCCATTTCGGGGACCAGGTGCGGTCTGACAGGGCGCCTATCATTGGCTGAATGAACAGCCCGGTGATCGGGCCGGCCATGTTTAGGATCGGCAGGGTTGCCGGATCGGCCCCCAGAAACTGGTACACCGGGTTTACAGCGGTTTGCTGCATACCGAAGGAATATTGGATGCCGAAGAAGCCGAAGTTCATCAGCATGATCTGCAGGGTTGACAGGTGTGGTTTAGTCTCTTCCGGTTTGGAAGGTGTTGGGGCGCTCACTATTGCTCCTTCGCGAAAAGACAATGGCATTTAAACAATAGTGGTTTATGCCCGGTAGTACCCGGAAAATCCCGTTTTACTTTTGCTGGGGCGCAACTTGTCCTAACCTGTAAGCACTAGTGCTTTGGAGGCGTTTTGATTCCACCACATCCAGATGATTCTTTTACTCTGTCCCAGCCGAAGTATTCCGATTCGACTCAGTTGATTACGTACGCCAATAGGTTCGGGAAAGATCTTTCTGAACTAGCCTCTTTGTTGACTGAGCTTCGCGACGCATTCGACGGGGTGCATATTCTGCCTTTCTTTACTCCTTTCGATGGGGCGGATGCGGGCTTTGATCCCTCCGATCACACCAGTGTCGATCCGCGGCTTGGTTCCTGGGATGACGTAAAGAATATTTCGCAGGATTTTTCGGTCATGGCAGACATGATCGTCAACCATGTGTCTTATAAGTCCGCCCAGTTCCAGGACGTTGTAGAGAAGGGGCAGGATTCGCCTTATGCGGACATGTTCTTGACCCTGTCCTCGGTGTTCCCGGAAGGGGCTAGCGAACAGGATTTGGCAGCGATTTATCGTCCTCGCCCCGGGCTGCCGTTCACCCACTACAAGTGGGGGGAGCAGACACGGCTTGTGTGGACTACGTTTACGCCCCAGCAGATCGACGTGGATATGCGTTCCGAGGGCGGGCGCCGTTACATTGCCTCGATCCTTTCCGCTATGGCGGCTGGCGGGGTCAGCCAGGTGCGCCTGGACGCGGTGGGGTATTCGGTGAAGACCGCTGGAAGCAGCTGTTTTATGACTCCGCAGACTTACGAGTTCATCGGCGAACTCACCGAGCAGGCACGTGCCCTGGGCATGAGCGTTTTAGTAGAGATCCATTCGCATTACAAGAACCAGATTCAGGTGGCACAGAAGGTAGACAGTGTCTACGACTTTGCGCTGCCGCCGCTGGTGTTGCACGCCCTCTACACGGGGCAGGTGGGGCCGCTGACTAAGTGGCTGAAGGTTTGTCCCACGAACGCGATTACGGTCTTGGATACTCACGATGGAATTGGCATTGTCGACGTGGGTCCTGATCAGCAGAGCGGGGAGGCCGGGCTGCTTTCGGCTGAGGCAGTGGACGGTCTTGTCGAAGGCATCCACGAGGCTTCCAAGGGGGCGTCCAGGAAGGCCACTGGCTGGAACGCTTCCAATCTGGATATTTACCAGGTGAACTGCACTTTCTTCGATGCTTGTGGGGCAGACGAGGACGCGTACTTTTTGGCGAGGGCGGTGCAGGCCTTCACTCCCGGCGTCTGCCAGGTCTACTACGCGGGGCTGCTTGCGGCCCCCTGCGATCTGGAACTGCTGGCGCAAACTGGCGTTGGCCGCGACATAAACCGGCCGTACTATAGTGCTGCCCAGGTTCGCGAGGAATTGCGCTCGCCTGTAGTGCGCCGAATTCTGGGTTTGCTGCAGCTGCGCAAGTCCCACCCCGCCTTCAAGGGGAAGTGCCAGGTGCGCTCCTACGAGCAGGATTCCCGTCTGGTACTAACTTGGGAAAACAAGGATGACTGGGCAGAACTGGTAGCCGACTTTGCCGAGAAGAAGGCAGAAGTTACCTACAACTGACCTAGCGAGGAGCTTTGTCTTGCAAATAGGTTAAGATGGCGCGCACCCTGCGATTTTCCTGATCGGGGGTGAGCCCCATCTTGGCGAAAATATTCGCCACATGTTTGCCCACCGCGGCCCCGGACACGAAGAGCGATTCGGCGATCTGCGAATTGGATTGTCCCTGCGCCATTAGGGCCAGGACCTCCAACTCGCGCTCGGTCAGCTGGTCTATGCCGGTCGAAGACACCATTGCCCCGGCCACCTGCGGGTCTATCACTACCGCACCGCGGCCCACAGCGCGCAGGGTAGAAATGAAATCAGCAACGTGGCCCACCGAGTCTTTCAGTAGGTATCCGGTACCCGTGCCCGGCTGGGTCATGTCCAGTACCGCCCTGGCATATGCGGGGGCAACATACTGGCTGCAGATCAAAATGGCTAGGCGTGGGTGAGCCGCGCGGATCTTCTGTGCAGCTTCTAGGCCGTCCTCGGCCATGTTCGGGGGCATGCGCACGTCGGTGACCACCAGGTCGGGAGCGTTGTCCTCGGCAAACAGGGCATCTACCAGCACCGGCAGAGTCTGCGCATTATCCGTTTGCCCCACGATCTGGAACCCTTGCCGCTCCAGCATGCCCGCCAAAGATTCCCGCAGCAGGCCGGAGTCGTCAGCTAATACCAATTTCATTGTTTCTCCAGTTTTATAGCGCTTTCGCCAGCAAAGAGCAGTAGTGGGATCGAGCCGATCACCTGAGTGGGACCGCCCACCGGGGAAGAGATGATTAGGGAGCCGCCGAAGGCCGCCAGCCGTTCTTGAATGCCGGCCAAGCCGTGCCCCTCAAGGAGCGTGGCGCCGCCCGGACCGTCATCCTGCACGGAAATGCGCAATTGCTCGCCTACCGTTATCAACACGTTCACCGGCGCTTCTGCCGCATACTTGGTGGCATTGGTGATCGCCTCGGTGGTGAAGAAGTAGGCGCAGGCCAACACGCCCTCAGGAAGTGGCGGAACAGGGGCGGGGCAGCGGATCGTGATCGGGATAGCGCTGTGGCGTACTACGTCCTCAAGAGCGGCTACGAGCCCCTTATCTTCCAGCACTTGCGGGTGGATCCCGCGCACGGTAGCTCGCAGCTGTGCCAGGGCGGTATCCAAATTCTCGTGAGTCTTTGCAAGCAGGTCGGCCAGCTGCGGATTCTCCTGCAAGGCTGGATCCAACTCGGCTTCCCCCAAGGTGAGGGCGGCGGCCACCAAGTACTGCTGTGCCCCATCGTGCAGATCGCGTTCAATGCGGCGACGCTCCACCTCGTAAGCATCGACAATAGCCCGGCGCGACTTGGCAAGGCGGCGCACCTCTTCTGCCGCCTCACGACGCTCCTGCCATCTGGAAAATAACCTCACGTGCCTATCCTAACGACAGGCATCCGGCGGCCCCGCGCGCCTGACCGGTAAAGTGAACAAAGTAGGGCAGGCCCTACCACGCTATTCAGGCGGCGCATATTCCAAGTCGCCGCAGCAATTAGTGGAATGGAACTATGAAGAAAACAATCCTGGCAGCGCGAAACATCAGCAAGTCCTTCGGCAAAGTGCGCGCCTTAGCCGACGTGTCCTTGCAGATTCGTGCGGGCGAGGCGCTCGCGGTCATGGGCCCGTCCGGTTCTGGCAAGTCCACTCTGCTGCATTGTCTTTCGGGAGTGCTGACCCCGGATACAGGAAGCGTTGTCTTTGAGGGCGAAGAGCTCTCTACCATGTCCGATGCAGTTAGGTCGGCGGTCCGATTGGGCTCGTTCGGGTTCGTGTTCCAAGATGGGGCGCTGTTACCGGAACTGCCGGCGCGCGACAACGTGGCGTTACCGTTGCAGTTGCGTGGAATGAAGAGGGCCCAGGCGCTGCGGGTGGCTACCGATGCGTTGGCCAGGCTGGGGATTGCGGACAAGGCCAATGTGCTGCCCGGAGACATGTCGGGTGGTCAGGCGCAACGCGTTGCGATTGCCCGCGCCATCGTGACGAATCCGGCGATCATGTTTGCCGATGAACCTACCGGTGCTCTTGATCAGCCGACATCACACGAGGTGATGCAAGTGCTTACGGCGCTAGCGCGTATTTTCGATACGGCGCTGGTAATAGTTACCCACGATCTGAACGTTGCTTCCTGGTGTGATCGGGTGGTGGAAATTCGTGACGGGCTGGTTCATTCTGAACAGCTGATCGGGGGAAAAGATGCCTGAGCGTGCCTTGCAGGCGAAAAACCTGCTCTCGACTACCGCGCAAATAGCTAGGCACCGATTCGGGGCGGCCAACGGTGAGGGGCCGCTGGTGCTAGCTTCTGTAGGGGCCTTCACGGTGGTATCGGCCATTACCTACCTGGTTGCCACCGGCACCTACATGTTCTGGCGCAGATTCGTTCACCCGGTGGGTACGCTGGCAGACTGGACGTTGGGCAAGTCGACTGCAGGATTCTACTTTCTTCTGGCGTTGCTGGCGTTAGCCCTACTCATCGGCCCTTTGACTACGCTTGCCAGTTCTGCCTCTTTACTGGGCGCCAACGCGCGCGAACACAGAATGGCGACCTTGCGGCTGCTGGGAGTGTCCCAGTGGGGAATAGTGAAAATTGCAGGTTTAGAGACGATGCTGCAGGCGAGCATCGGAACGGTGTGTGGCTTCGCCCTCTGCATGCTGGCACTGCCCCCGTTACACAAACTCTCATTTCAAGGTAGCCCGTTGCTCTGGAGGGAAATGTTTCTTCCGCCTCTGGGGTACCTAGCTTGCGCACTGGCTATAGTTCTGCTCAGTGGGGAAGCGGCGACGCTCGGACTGCGACGCGTAATTATCTCCCCCCAAGGAGTGGTTAGAAAATCCCGCTCACACAAGCTACGCGGAGGACGAGCATTACTGTTTGTGGCTTCGGCAATGGCAGCAATCATCATCCCTCCCGCCTTTGCTAATAATCAGATGCAGGCCAACCTGCTCCTGGTCATTATGGTGTTGTTGGTGGCTGGGTGGGCCATGGTAATGGCAATGCCCTATTTGCTGCGGCTGGTCGCAAGGGCCTTTGCCGCCTCCTCTAACCTCGTCGTATCCGTGTCGGCAAGACGCATTATGGCAGCCCCGCGTGATACCTGGAGACGGGTCGCAGGGGTGGCTTTCCTGTCTATAATTGCCGGCGCTGCCGCAACTACGCCCCGGTTTGGGATGGGGATGGCATCACACAGAGACGAACAAATAGTGCTCACCGGTTTGGCAGACGTAAAGGTCGGGGTCGGCCTTACCGTGCTATTTGGTTTTCTACTGGCTGCCGCCTCCACGTTGCTCGCAGGACTATCGGCAGAATATGAACACTCCCGCCAAACGCGAGCCCTTGCCCGAATGGGTGCCCCCGATTCCTTCGCGCTGAAAGTGTCATTCACCGAGGCTCTGGCGCCAGTAGCCGGCGTGTGCCTAATTGGATACCTCATTGGCGTCCTCAACGCGTTTCCCACAATGCTTCTTGCCCTGAACAATGACGAGCTAAGTAGGCAAGACGGGCTTGTAGCGGTGCTTACAGGGGCAGTGGTAGTTGTCGGCGGCATCGCGTTGGTCGCCTTCGCTAACGCGCTGACCATCCCCGTGCACAGAAAAATCCTGGCCGAAAACACAAGAAAAGTGGATTAGGGCGAGGCCGGCGCTATCAGGCATGTACGATTCTATATATGAACGCGAACCACTTTCCTCTTACTTTGCCCGCCAAGATCCTGCTCCTGGGAAGCGGTGAACTAGGCAAAGAACTGACCATCTCGCTCAAGCGTCTCGGCTGCACTGTTGTGGCCGTTGATTCCTACGCCAACGCCCCTGCTATGCAGGTCGCTGATGACTCACGCATAGTTGATATGACGGATAATCAGGCGCTTTCGCAGCTTCTTTCTGAAGTGAACCCGGACCTGGTTGTCCCCGAAGTCGAAAAGTTGGCTGCCGGTGTGTTGGAAGAGTGGATGGAAGAAAAACGCGGTCAGGCCAAGGTCTCGCCAGTACGCGTAGTTCCCAGCGCACCCGCGGTCCAGGCAACTTTCGATCGCCGTTTCATCCGCACCCTGGCGGCAGAGAAGGCGGGGGTGCCCACCTCGAACTACGGGTTTGCGTCCTCGGAAGAACAATTGGAGGAATTGGCAAACAAGATCGGTTTCCCGTGCTTTGTGAAGCCCACGATGTCCTCTTCGGGCCACGGCCAAAGCCTAGTAACCGCTCCGGAGCAGATCGCTACCGCGTGGAAGAAGGCGCAGAGCGAGGCTCGCGCACACACCAACTGGGTCATTTGCGAATCCAAGATCAATTTCGACTACGAAATTACCCTGCTCACGGTTCGTCACCTAGACGCTCACGGGCAGGTACAAACTAGCTTCTGTGCCCCCATCGGGCACACGCAGTCCCGCGGAGACTACGTCGAAAGCTGGCAGCCGCACCAGATGCCGCCGAAGGTGCTGGCGCGGGCGCGGGAGGTCTCGAAGGCAGTCACTGATGCGTTGGCAGCCGAAACTCCCGAATGGCAGGGGCCCGTCCTCGGCATTTTTGGGGTGGAACTGTTCGTGGCCGGGGACGAAGTCATGTTCTCGGAGCTCTCTCCGCGCCCCCACGACACGGGCATGGTAACCCTGATCAGCCAGTACCACAGCGAATTCGACTTGCATGCCCGCGCCATCTTGGGAATGCCGCTGGACGTGTCGATCCGCCGCCCCGGCGCTTCTGTGCCGATCAAATCGCAGGTAGATTCCGACCAGCCTCGTTTCGAGGGCGTCGAAGAGGCCTTGGCAACCACTAACGGTACGAATGCCTGCGTTGACGTGCGCCTGTTTGGAAAGCCTGAAGCCTATAACGACCGCCGCATGGGGGTCGCCCTCGCAGTGGGAACTTCTACCGCGGAGGCCCGCGAGGCAGCTGGTGTTGCTGCCTCTAGCGTGAAGGTTCGTTAGCTAGGCCCAAGAAGCAAGGATTGCCCCCAGGTGGGGCAATTTTTGTGGCTTATTTTAAGGCGCGCGCGCCCGTCGCTCGGTTCCGGTGTCTGGTCTGGATAAGGTGGAACGGTGAGCAAAAGTGAGAAGTTTTCTAAGCTGCGCCCAAAAAAGGCCACCGAAGGCGCGCCCTCTACCAGGTCTCAGCTGGTAGATGAGGCTTTGAACGGGTGGGTAGAGGAACTCCAGCAGTCCGCTACTTCCGCTCCGTCGCTGCCCAAATTGGAGCTGTCTGCGGCGCATCCGACCGGTCTTGCCCAGCTCTATGCCGGCAGGGCTACACGTCTTACCAACTTGGTGCGCGAACCGAACGCGTTGGCGCACGTGCGCATGCGCGCTCACGACCTCCTTGCGGCTCAGAGTGAACTGAGCTCGGGCCAGGGGGCAATCCCCATGCACTTGGGGATCGGTACCGCTTCTTGGACGGATGCTACTGACGGCACTTCGTCTGCTCACTCTGTCACGGCATTACTGCGTCCGCTCACTATGCAGCTTGCCGAGGACGACGACATCCTTCTGACGCTTCGCCCCGGGCTCAGCCTGAATAGTGAATTGGCGCAGGCCCTTCGCGATAAGGGGCTGAAACTGGACATCTCCCAATTCGACAAGGTGGGGGATTTTTCGCCGCTCAATGCGTTGCGTTTCCTGCGCGAAGCTGGGTCGCTGAACCTGGTTGGCTTCGACATGTACGAGTCGCTCACGCTCGGAGTGTTTGTGAAGCCAGCGGACATAGTGATTGGCGATTTGCAGCGGTTGCGCGAGCGAGCCGTGGAATCGACGGTGGTTGCCGCTCTTGCCGGCGATGCTACCGCGCGGGCGGCGCTGGCTAAGCCGCTTGCCGAGCCGATTCGCACCGACCGCGACCCGCACACCGAAAAAGGGGTGGGCCTGCTCGACCCGCTGCAGCACGACGCCCTCGACGCGGTTGCTGCCGGCAGATCCCTGGTGCTCGATACTCCGCCCGCATCCGAGAGGGCGGAGACGATTGCGGCTATCTTGATCGATGCGGCTGTCAGCGGCAAACGCGTGGCGTATGTGCCGGGCGAACGCCGTGCCGCCACCGCCCTGATGGCCTACCTGCGTGAACTGGGGCTAGACGACTTGGTGCTAGATCTATCGGATAGCACCGACTGGGATCGCGGAGCTACCGCTGCGCTGCGACACGCGATCACTATCGAACCGACTAATACCCAAGATGCGGACATGGTAGAGGGCATCCGCACCGAGTTGGTGAAGGTGCGCGAGAAGCTGGGCGGCTACACCCAGGCGCTGCACAAACCAAAGGAAACTTGGGGAATCTCCCCATACGATGCCTTGCAGGTTTTGACTGACCTTACTGCGGGTACTTCGGGGCCACGCACCAAGGTGCGCTTTTCGGAAGAACGTTTGGACAAGATTGCCGAGGACGGCGCAGCCAGCGCGCGGGCAGCGTTGCAGGAAGCTGCCGAGTTGGGCATCTTCAAGGCGGGCAAGAAGTCTAACCCGTGGCACGGGGCAGTAATTTCCGCGCCCGAAGCCGTTGCCGAAACTGTCGAATGCGTCCAGCGCATCTCTATCCAATCGCTGCCGCAAGTGCGTGCCAACATTGGGCGCGTTGCACGCGAGACCGGGCTGACCCAGGCCCACACCTTGGAAGACTGGGAACAGCAGCTGGAACTGCTAGCCGGAGTCCGCGACAGCCTCGACGTGTTCTTGCCGATGGTGTTCGAACGCTCGGCGGCAGACATGATGATCGCGACCGCGCCCAAGGAATGGCGTAAGGAACGCGCCCTCAACATGAAGGGATCGACCCGCAGGCGTCTGGTGAGGCAGGCTCGGGACATGGTCCGTCCCGGAGTAAAGGTGGATAACCTGCACGAACGCCTTACTAGGGTGCAGAATCTGCGGAGTGTCTGGGCCGAATACGGAGACGCGGCCGGGTGGCCAAAACTGCCGGGCGGCCTCGACGAGATGATCAACGTCAACCAGGCGCTACGCACTGATCTGAAGGCAATTTCGCCGTTCTTCTCTACCGTGCACGGCGATTTGGCCAAGATGCCGGTAGATGACCTAGTGCGGCTCATGGACGCGCTTGCCCAGGACAAAGATGGCGCTGCCAGGCTCCCTGAACGTGTCAAAGTGCTAAAGAAGATCAAGGCGCTCGGGCTTGAAGATCTAGTGGATGACCTGCGGGCACGGCAGGTGCCTGACTACCTGATCCCATCCGAGCTGGACTTGGCATGGTGGGCTTCCGCCCTTTCGGTGATGCTGTCCCAGGATGACCGCCTGGCTCACTACACCGGAAAAACGTTGGCCGGCCTCAGCACGCAGCTGCGCAACCTAGATCGGGAACAAGAACGTTCGCTGGTGCCACAGGCACGCTTCAAGATTGCCCAGCAGGTGCGCCGGCGCCTGCTAGATGATCGCGACCAGGCGGGGCTCTTGTACGAGGCCTTGGCTGCCGATCGCGACCTGCCACTGCCGCAGATACTGGCAGATTACCCGCTGTCGGCGTACGTGATGCCGATCCGCATTATTCCGCCGCTGCAGATGTCTAGCCTGTTCGACGAGAAGGCGCGCATTGACGTGGTAGTTCTTGACGGCGTGGAGCGCCTCGAAGTTGCGCAGCTGTTGCCGGCTCTATGCAGGGCCAGCCAGGTTGTTGTGGCCGGGGACGTGCGGCGTAAGCTCGGCGGAGCAGTGGCCGAATTTGCCGAAATACTGCCGCATATCACGGTGCCGCCCTCGGTGGGGAAGTCGAACGAAGCGGTTACTGATTTCTTGGCGTCGCACGGGTACGGGCGCGCTGTGTTTTCGGTTCCGGTACCTCGGACGTCTTCGGCGCTGGGACTACATTTGGTAGACGGGCGCGGGATGCCCGCCCCCGGACTTTCGGCTATCGAATCTTCTGCTGACGAGGTCGAGGCCGTGGTCGACTTGGTAATTGAGCACGCGCTGTCGCGGCCCGATGAGTCTTTGGCAGTGGTCACGCTAAATGCGCGGCATGCCCAACGCATCCGAGAGGCGATCATTTCCGCGGTGGCGGATTCGCCGGCTATCGATTCGTTCTTCAAGCCCACGGCCGTGGAACCGTTCGTGACCTTGGATGCTGCACACGCGGCGGGGCTACGCCGAGACCGCATCATTTTGGCAGTCGGATTTGCTAAGACTCCGCACGGACGCGTCTTGCACGACTTCGGGGCAATCAGCGGTTCTACGGGCCCATCTTTGTTGGTTGACGCCCTTTCAGCCGTGCGGGGGGATTTGGACGTGGTTGCTTCGTTTACCCCGGAAGATATTGACGAATCTCGGTTGAATTCCGAGGGCGCTCGCATGCTGGTAGATCTGCTAGCTAGCGCCCAGGAATCCGACAAGGCGTTGTCTCCGATCGAACTGGCACAGGCTTCTACAGAAGAGGAATCTGAACCGGATCGTTTGCTAGTTGACCTGGCAGAACGCTTGTATCGTCTGGGTCTTACCGTGCTGCCCAACGTGGGTACAGATAAAGGGGTGCGCATTCCGCTGGCAATTGGCCATCCGGCATTCCCGGATGAACTGCTGGTAGCGGTACTCACCGACAACGTCGCCTACGCTTCAGAGCCGTCTTTGCGGCGGCGGGAGCGGATCCTGCCTGCCCGCCTAGCCGAATTTGGGTGGGGCGTGTACACGGTGTATTCCACCGCGGTCTTCATGAATCCCCAGGCAGAGGCCGAAGCTATCTTGAACCTGGTACTCGATATTGTCGAGGAAGCGCAGGGTGAACCGCTGCCGGAGTCGGCTCCGCAACCTTCGGTGGAGCAGACGGACGAACTGGAAGTGGACGAATCTGGCGAGGTCAGTGAACCGGCTCCGGTTCGCTCCGAACCGCGTCCTCCCATCGCGCCGGGGCTGCCGCTTACCGCCTACGGCGATGACCAGCTAGACGAGATGGCGAAGTGGATTGCTTCTGACGGGGTGGAACGCAGCGAATCGCAGATGGTTGCGGAACTGATTGAAGCCTTGCAGATCGTACGCCGCGGGGCGCAGGTAAATGCGGTGCTGGCGAACGTAGCTCGTCGCAATGGAGCCGTGGCAGACCCGGCAGAAGAATCGGCCGATGAAGAAGCCTAGACGACGGGCGGTGTTCGTTTCGCAGGCGGACAAGAAGCGCCTCCAGATGGGGCAGGCCCCAAGTTGGGACGAAGGCGCTGTGCAGCCGGATTACGTAAAGCTAGCCAAGACTTCGACCGACCACGGCAAAGGAGAAAATGACGCGCGCTTACGCGAGAATGTTCCGCCGCACTGGGGAAGCTGAATTAGGCAAATAAAAATGGGGACCAAATTGGTCCCCATTTTTACATCCAGCTCAAATCAGATATCTGCGCGGTGGCGGCCTTCTGCACTGGAAATTGTGGCAGTATCACCGTGCTGGGCTGCAAGAAGGTCACGAATTTCGGTTAGCAGAGCGACGTCCTCGGAAACGGTTGCGTCCTCGACTTCTTCGCCAGCCTTGCGGCTAGCAGCGATCTTTTCATTGATCTTGTTGACGGGCATAACAATAAGGAAATACACGGCTGCAGCTATCAAAATAAAGTTAATAACGGCGGTGATTAGCAAGCCGGGCTTGACGGTGGCGTTGCCCAGGTGGAATGCTGCGACCTCGTCAAAGTTAGGTTTGCCGATTAGGCCAGCAATTATCGGGTTAATGATGCCGTCGACGATCGCGGTGACGATTGCCGAGAAGGCGCCGGCGATAACGACGCCAACGGCTAGTTCCAGCGCATTGCCACGCATTACGAATTCTTTGAATCCCTGAAGCATTTTCTTCTCCTGTGTAAACGGGGTTATTTGCCTCCAAGTTTAGAGCGACGAGTATAGGAAATAATAGTTAGAGTGCTATGCAGTCCACCTTTTGCAACCAATAAGTTATGAAGGGCTAGTTAAGGTATAAGAACCCAGCAGGGGTAAGTACTGCGTTCACCTTCTTGTCATGAGGGGCAATAGGAAGAGCGTCCTCGGCATCTAAAAATTCCGAAGTGTAGACAACTGCGCAAATGCAGGCATCTGCAGAAGCATTTTCCAAAATGTGGTCATACCAACCCCCACCTTGGCCCAACCGATTTCCGGAACGGTCGATACTTAGGGCGGGCAGAATAAGCAGCCCGGCTCTACTGATGACGTCCGGGGAAAGTATTTCGCCAGACGGGGCAGGAGGGCGGCCAGGCGCATGTACCTGCAGGTCGCCCGGACCGCGGTAGAGCGCCCAGGTGCGAGAAAGCTTGGGGCCAAGGCGTGGCAGGAGGACTTCCTTGCCCTGCCTGAAGGCCTCATTTGCGATGCCCATTACGTCGGGTTCAGCGTTTACCGGAACATAGGAGGCAATGGTTTCATCCTCGCGTTCTAACAGGGGAGCAGCGGCGTCGAGGATCTTTTTCGCCGCCTCCTTCCGGGCCTGAGGAGTTAACTCTTTGCGGCAGGCGCGCACTTTGGCTCTTAGAGCTGCCTTTTTGTCCTCGATGTCTTCTTCGACTACCGCGTCAAATGATTGCTCCGTATTCATGATCCCATCATTGCAGGTTTCGGCGTGCGAGCAAGGTCGCCACAGGGAAAACATATAGCCTTAAGGAAACTGCAACTTTGAGGGGAGCGCGCATGCGAACTGTCGCCCAACATTTAGAAGCTTGTTTGGCTCAGGTGGGTCCGCTTCCACCGCTAGAGGTACTGCTACCGGATGCGGTCGGGTGCATTCTTGCCGAGGACGTAGCCTCCCCGTTCGATCTGCCCGTTACCGATGTTTCCACGATTGACGGATACGCAGTGCGCAGCGTCGACATTGCGGGGGCTAGCGCTGACGAGCCAGTCTATTTGCGCGTAATTGATGAGGTTCGCGCTGGCGACGTTGATCCTACTTCAGTGATTGCCGAAACAGCGGTTCGTATTGCTTCTGGGGCGCCGGTGCCAGCAGGGGCGGATGCTGTGGTGGACCTAGAGGACACCGACCGGGACGAATCGAATGTGCAGATTAAGAAGCTTTCGTTGCCGGGACAGAATATTCGTCCCCGAGCAAGCGACGTTGAGGCCTACCAGAACGTGTTGCAGGAAGGCCAGCGCATCGGCGCCAGGCAGATTGCGTTGCTAGCTGGGGTGGGTAGATTGCGTGTACTGGTGCATCCGCATCCTAGAGTCGTCGTCATGTCCATTGGTGACGAGCTGGTAGAACCCGGTCGGATCGCTAGCCCCGGTGCTGTTTTCGATGCTAATGGGCACGCCCTTGCGGCTGCGGTGGCGGATGCCGGTGCCGATACTTTCCGCGTGAATGCTGTGCCAGATGAGCACCGCATCCTGCGGCAAACTATCGAGGACCAGCTGGTACGCGCCGACCTCTTGATTACTACCGGCGGTCTTTCCTACGGGGCAGGAGACACGGTAAAAGAGGTCTTGTCGCCCCTAGGGACTGTCCGTTTCGATTCCGTAGCCATTGCTCCTGGCAAACATATGGGTGTGGGCACGGTAGAAGATACTCCGATTTTCTGTTTGCCTGGTGATCCCGTAACCGCTCAGATCTGTTACGAAGTATTTGTGCGTCCGGCACTGCGGTCCATGGCAGGCTGGTCCGAGCTTTACCGCACGGCCCTTACTGCCCGGGTAGACCGGGGCTGGACCTCGCCGGCTGGCAAACGAGAATTCGTCCGCGTGGCGCTCTCTGGCGCTCCCGCTGAAGGCTATGTGGCCAGCGTCTGTGGCGACCCCAGGGATCTGCTACTTTCCAAGCTTACGGAGGCGAACGCTCTCGCTGTAGTTCCGGAGGATGTTACGGAAGTGCGCGCCGGAGACGAACTAGTGTGCATGGTGCTCGACTAGTGTTCTCGCTAGTAGATCGGGCGCGGTTGGCGCTGCGCAGACCGCTTGACTTGGTCTATGACAAGCCCGAGCTGGCCTCGATTACCACGGCGAATCTGGGCTATTTGCGGCTTAGGCAAATGAAGCGCGCTGATCACCTTCGGGTCAATGAACTTCGCTATGGGGAGCGCGAGTGGTTGGGGCCTTGGGAAGCTAGCGCGCCGGTGGGGTACCCGGTAGACCCACCCACCTTCGAACAGTATGTGGCCAGCTGTAACAGGCAGATATTGGAAGGCCGCATGATGCCTTTGGTCATCGAGGGCGACGGTCAACCGATAGGGCAACTTACTATTTCCGACATCTCGAGGGCGGCTACGCAAAGTTGCGCTATTGGGTATTGGATTTCGCAGACTTGGGCGAATATGGGTTTGATGACTCTGGCAGTGGCTATGGCCCTGGACGCCTGCTTTACCGATTTGAACCTGCACCGAGCCGAGATCAATATTCGGCCCGAGAACGCCCGTTCCTTGGCGATTCCGCGCAAGCTTGGCCTGCGTAAAGAAGGCGTGCGAAGGAAATACATCTGTATCGACGGCAGTTGGGCGGACCACGTCTCTTTCGCTGCTACTGTCGAGGACGCGCACGGTGGGTTTGTGGCCAGGCTGGAGGCTCACAAGCAGAACAACAGTTGTTACTGATGTGAAAGTTGTGACTATTGATAAGGACGGTTATTGAATCGTTCTCATGGTTTGGAACTTTCGGGGCGAGTCGTCCACGATCTAGCTGTTTCTTTCATAGATTTAACGATGTGGAGTTTGGAGGAGTGGCTTTCGCAGCAGTTGTACTTGTTGTACTTGGGGTTGTCTTCCCCAAGGTCGTCTTGTGGCGTTTGGCAACCAGCCAGGGCAACGAAGCGGATAGGTTCTCCGGAAAACTGCAAATATTGAATACTGAAAGCGTTCAGTACCAAAGCCGCGGGGAAAACGGTGGGATACTGTTCCCCCAAATAGGAGGCAAAATGAACAACAGCAGGTCTGAATTGGTAAATGCGCGTGCGCAGCGAGCCGCGTTAGTTGCCCGCAGGCATGCTGCTGCCCAACGCAGGGTGGCGCTTACCGCGTTGATGGTGGCCGCCCTCGTACTGGTGCTGATTGTTGCCGCGGCCGGGAAGATCTCGTTGCTGTGGGCGCTGCTGCCCACTGCGGGAGTTGGCGCTGCACTCTACTATTCCAGGCGCTCCACTGTTGCTGATCGCAAGCAGGACGTTGCTGATATGGCACGTATTCGCAAACTGAAGCAGGAAGCGCTTGCGGCCGACCGTCCCGCACCGAAGGCGAATAGGTCTTGGCGGCAGCTTTCTAGACTGACAAAGTATGATCCCGGGGTGACCGAGCAGGTTGAGGCGAAGGATCAGGAGCAAGATCAGCAGAAGCAAGAAGAGGCCAAGGCTGGTTCTACTGCGCAGCCGGTTGCGGGAAACGAGCGGCCTCGTAAGTATGCCAAGGGGATGACTTGGTCTCCTATGCCGGTCCCTGCTCCGACTCACAAGTTGAAGCCGCTGGTCCAGCCACGCACTGTAGCGGTGGAACACATGCGCGGGGATACCCCTGCGGCGGGGGTTGCTGTACCGTACAGGCCGCGTACCGTCCGGAAGGCCGAGGTCGCGATGACTTCTGCCGAGGTGGCACGCACTGCGCTTGTTCGTATGGATGGGGACGATATGTTGGAGGCTCGTAGAGCGAACGCGTCCTAATGAATCGCAGCTTTCGAGGCCGGCCAGGTGTTCCTGGCCGGCCTTTTTGTGATCTAAGCTGCGACAGTTGGAAACTGGTGCCCGTTTAGTGCTAACCTGTACAAGTCTTAAGGGGCTATGGCGCAGTTGGTAGCGCGTCTCGTTCGCAATGAGAAGGTCGGGGGTTCGAATCCCCCTAGCTCCACCAGTTACTCGCGGTTTTGGCCGCGAGTTTTTTGTATCTTGGGGGCGTTTTGAGCGAATACGAAAAGATGCTTGCTGGGCAGTATTATGACGCGAACTATGACAGTGAAATCTTGAGGCTGCGGCAGCGAGCAGACGAGCTCTGTTTTCAACTGAATAGTTTGCCACCGTCAAGGCAGCAGGAACGCCTGGACGTGCTTGCCAGGCTGTTTCCAACCCTTGGAGAACGTGCGACGATTTTGTCTCCGGTGTTTGCTGACTATGGGACGCTGACGAAGATTGGCAATGACGTCTTTGTAAACCATAATGCCTACTTTATGGACGGTGGCGGCATCACTATCGGGAACCATTGCTTTATTGGCCCCGATTGTGGTTTTTATACTGCCGACCATGCGCGTCTGCCTGAGGACCGAAATAGGGGTATCGAGAAGGCGAGCCCAATCACGATAGGGGACAACGTGTGGTTGGGCGCGAAGGTGTGTGTACTTCCTGGTGTCACGATCGGTGCCGGCGCGATTGTGGGTGCCGGTTCGGTGGTAACCCGGGATATTCCGGAGGGGGTTATAGCTGCCGTAAATCCTGCTCGGGTTATCAGACGTGTTACTCAGGAAGATGCGTTGGAAGAGCGGCCCTAAAGCCTCAACGGTCGACGCACCTCCACAGCCACAAGAACATGTTGTCGGCTGCCCTGAGCACGATCTTGTCTATGGTTGCCTATTCTTCATAGGCTGCTGGTTTAGCTTGTATCTTCCTGATCCGTTCTATGTCGAGCTTGGAGCTCCTGTCGAACGCAACGATTCCATTTTTCTCTTGGAATACATCGGTCAACTGGGTGTAGCAATAGCCAAATGTCTGCGGCATTGCAGTGAGGACTGAGACCAAGCCGGCAAAACGCTCGTAGAACTCCTCTAGTGAACGGACTCTGTCCCCATATCCCCACGAAGCGGCCTGATCATTTACTTCCTGTTGCGCTCTCGCTTCCTCCTCGTTCCACCAGATGCCTCCAAACTCAGAGACGAAGAATGGTTGGCCCGCGTAGGGTACAGAGAAGCTTCCATCTGCAAAAGGCATCTGATTAGGTGCTAACTCCACACGATTTACATAGGGGCTACCAGTAGTTAGGCCGGATTGCTCTTCCTGGAATGCCTTTGGATCTTGTTCATAGGAGTGGGAGTCATATATGTCAGCATTACGGACCCTGTGCGCATATCCAGAGGTATCCAAGACTGGACGAGTAGGATCTGCTAATTTCGTGAGCTGGTACATTCCCAAAGTCACGTCGTCTAGAACGGTGATTCGATCGTGCAATACCTGATGGGTTTCATTTAATGGGCACCACCCAACGATCGATGGGTGGGAAATGTCGCGGGCGAGTGCCTCGGTCCACTGGGTAATAAATGAAGCAGTCGGTTCTTGATTGTAGCCGAGTGGGCCACGGCCGGAGACGCCCCAATCGCCGAATTCGCCCCAAAGTAGATAGCCGTGTAGATCGGCCCAGAATAGCATTCGCTCTTCGAACACTTTTTGGTGTAGGCGAGCGCCATTGAAGCCGGCAGCTAGTGCAATGCAAATGTCGCGTCTTATTGCGTCGTCGTCAGGGGCAGTCATCAGTGAATCTGGCCAGTAGCCCTGGTCTAGTACTAACCGTTGGAAGACCTTCTTGCCGTTGAGTAGAAACTGCTGTCCATTTAAGGCAGTTGATCGAAGGCCACAGTAGGACCGCACAGTATCCAGTTCGTGTCCCGCGTTGTCCGTTAACTTGGCGCAAACGGCGTATAGCTGAGGATTACCAGGTTCCCACAGGCGGACTTTTTCTGAGGGAATGGGAATCTCTAGATGCGCGGAGAGGTCCGCAGAGATGTGGCTACGGCGGTTAGCAACGGAATCGCCCTCGGGTGTCGTAAGGTCCACCTGCAGAGTTAAGCCAGGAATGTTCTGTGATACGGGAACAACAAAAGTAAAACTATTGTTTTCTACTGAAGGGAAGATGCGAAGAGAACGAATATGAGTTCTTGGCACAGCCTCAAGCCACACTGTCTGCCATATTCCAGTTGTGCGAGTGTACTGGCAATGGGTTGAATCGTACCAGGTTGCCTGCTTGCCGCGGGCTTGCGGGGCGGTTCGAGAATCTCGAGCCCGGACGACTATTTCTACTTCTTCGCCGCCGCTTGCAACACCGTCTAGATCAGCCGCGAATGGGGTGAACCCACCGCGGTGTCGTGCTACTTCAATGCCATTGACCCATACCGTGGCATCGTGATCTACAGCTCCGAAGTGTAGTACTGGCCGCTTATCGTCGTTCTTCCATGAGGTCGGAAGAATCACTTTCTTGCGGTACCACACCGCTTCCATGAAATCGACATTTTCTACCCCGGATAGTCGAGACTCGGGAGCGTAGGGGACAGTAATAGTGCTCGCTAACGGGCGTTGCAGAAGACCTCGCTCACGGCCTGAATCGCCTGGGTCGATTTCGAACTCCCATGGACCGTTCAGATTTAGCCAGTTTTCACGAACAAGGCTTGGGCGGGGGTGTTCTGGTTTAGGCACAGACGTGTCTTGAATTGAAGGATCCAACAGGGAAGCGAGCTTGCTCGCCTTGTTAGTTAGCGTCTGTAGGGATGAAAACTCAGCTACATCATTGGAGCTAGTCATGGTGTCCTAACTTAGTTGTCTGGAAGTACCTACAGTCAACACCCTATGGAACTTAATTTCAACGTGAGAATGAGGAATCGCGAATTTTCAGTTCGTAAGGAACTGTGATGTCTGTTTCTCCGCCTGCAGTGGATTGTGTTGCCCGGGAAGCGCATTCTTCAAAAGCGGGTTCTCCTACGGCTGCGAACAGGGCCGCTGACACAAGGCAGGCAAGATCGGGAGCCACCGAGGTTAGGGGTGGAATAGCGAATTGTGATTCGGGGATATTATCCCAGCCGGTAACTAAGATATCTGTGCCAGCTTTAATGCCTCTCTCGTGAAGAGCTCGTAGTGCCCCCAAGGCGAGAAGGTCATTTGCTGCTATTAGTGCATCTATGGGAAGTGAACCGTTGGCTTCGTCTAAGAGCATAGAAGTCTGCCTATAGCCTTCCCTTCTGGTCCACTTGTCAGTCGCGATGAACAGGTCGTTTTCCAGGCTGCCCTGCGAGAAAAGTAGAGCGGCACGGATCCCGGCGAATCGTTCAGATCCTGTTGAGATTACTCCCGATTGTGCCCCTAGGAAGGCTATCCGTTCGGCGCCTTGGTCAACTACGTGGCGGACGATATCTACTGCTGATGCTGTGTTGTCAATGGATACGTGGCGGACAGGGCCGGAGTTAACCACTGCTTCCCCTAGCAGTACTACTGGTATGTCGTTGCGATGGCTAAGCAATTTGCTTGTTTCGGGGAGCATCGGCGACATTACTAGGGCGTCGACGGAATGAGAAAGCCGTCCCAAGGCGTACCTGCGCTCTATTTCTCCGTGTACGCCACTAAGGGCAACTTCCACTGTGTAATCCGCTTCGTGTGCCACGTTGTGAAAAGTTTCTGCCAACCCGGCAAAATATGGGTTTGTGAGGTGCGGGATAACCAGGGCTATCGTTCTGGTTGAACCGCCGCGAATGTCGCGGGCTGAATGGTTAGGGATGTATCCCAGTTCTTCGATTGCTGCCAGTACCCGATGACGCGTAGCCGAGCGAACACAAGAACGGTCATGGACTACGTTAGAAACTGTCTTCCAGGAGACTCCTGCTAGCGCAGCGACGTCCTTGATCGTGGCCCTTTTTGCCCCCATCGGTGCTCCTTCGGTAACGGCAAGATATTTATGGTTATGCCCTATCTTTGGTAGTTCTCAGCATAGGGCGAAGATGAAAACTATTTGACCTGTGACTGTCTCAGTGCAATACTCTCACGTGAGAATCCTTTTGGGTTTCTATTCCTTCATGCCGGTCAAAGAGGACCAGGAAGGTGAGACGGTAAGTCATGGCGCAACAGCATTTGCGGCAAAATGTGGGAATGACGCGACGCTCTTTTCTTCGCGGGAGCGCCCTAACTGTATTAGGCCTTGGACTAGGGGCGATGACCTCATCGCTAGGTCTCGCGGGTTGTACTGCTGCGAAGACAACGACACAAAGTGTTTCTGTATGGGACCTATTTAGTGGCGCTGATGGCGAGAACACAAGAGCGATGATCGCTTCGATCATGAAAGAGAATCCCTCTCTAAAGATAGAACCGACCACACTAAGTTGGGGTAACCCGTACTACACTAAGTTGGCTATGGCTGCTTCCTCTGAGGCACCACCAAGTACCGCGATCATGCACGTTTCCCGGATGCCTGGTTTTGCGCCCGGCGGACTCATAGAGCCTTGGGACATGACTCTGTTCAAGGAATTCGGGGTAGATTCCTCGAAATTCACGAAAGCTTTGTTTACTGCGGGGCAGTACGATGGCAAGCAATTCGCAATTCCTCTAGACACGCATCCTTTCATTACCTTCTTTGATCAAGACATTGCCGATAAAGCGGGAATTCTGCGCAGCGATGGGACCCTAAATATTGATTCCCCAGACGCTATGTACGAGGCCGGGGTAAAAATGGGCGAAATTGTTGGAGGAGCCGGCATAGCCTTCGGGTATCTGCTGGACACAGCGCAGGCATGGCGCCTTTTCTGGGGGCTTTATCATCAGACGGGCGGTGAGTACAGCTTTGATGCCGGCACTAAGGCCGAGATGGATGTAGACAAGGCGGCGAGTGTGGTAGCCGCTATCCATCACTGGATGGATGGAAAATGCATGGCGGCTGATCAGGATTATGCCGGTGGATTATCGGCGTTCGACGGAGGTCGAAACGCGATGATTCTTTCCGGAGTCTGGGAACTCAACGGCTTTAAAGAAAATGTTCCGGCGCTCGCAGCTTCCCCCATGCCCACGATGTTTGGTCAGCCTGCTAATTACGCTGACTCTCACACCTATGTATTTCCGGCGAACAGGCGAATGAACGATGCGCTGAAGCGAGATACCTACGAGTTTGTAGCATCGATGCTTAAACTCGGCGATAGGTGGGGTAGCGCCGGCCATATCCCTGGATATTTGCCCTCCCAGAAGAAATCCGGATACCAGGAATTGGCCCTGCAAAACGAATACGCTCAGGCGGCCCAGACGGTCGTTTTTGATCCTCCTGTCTGGTACGCCGGAGCCGGCACGGATTTTCAAAACCGTGTATGTCAGCACTTGATTGAAGGGTTCAAAGGCACAACTGAGCCGAAACGAGTCATTGAAAATATGCTCAGCACCATAACGGCAATTGCTAAACAACCCAATCCAACGAACTAGGAACTGAGATGAGATCACATTCAAGATTGGCCTCAAAGGGAGCGGGTTGGTTTGCCCTTCCTTATATGGTCGCATTTGGTCTCTTCCTTATCTTGCCCATTCTCTGGGGTATCTGGATGAGCCTTACCAATCAATCTCTTGCATCAAACCGATTCAAGTTTGTTGGGTTCTCGAACTATATTGAAGCTTTAACTGCGCCAGAGATGTGGCAGAGTCTTGGCAACACCGTCATTTTTACCCTCATATCTACTGTTCCGCTGGTTATCGTGTCATTCCTACTTGCCTATCTGGTGGTAGCTGGATTACCTGGACAATGGCTGTGGAGGCTAACCTTTTTCACCCCCTACTTATTGCCCGTATCCGTGGTTACTGCTATGTGGGGAGTAATGTTCGCCAATGATTTTGGCTTTATCAACGGGATTTTGCAGCACCTAAATATCGGACAGGTTGGTTGGCTCAGCGATAAGCACGTAGCAATGTGGTCCATAGCCCTCACAACCGTGTGGTGGACGGTAGGGTTCAACTTTTTGCTTTATCTGTCAGCCTTGCAGAACATCCCGGACCAGGTATATGAAGCTGCACAGATCGATGGAGCTGGCCCATGGCGTCGATTGGTTTCGGTAACGTTGCCGATCATTAGGCCTACGACCATAATGATTATCCTCTTGCAGATACTTGCATCTTTGAAGGTGTTTGACCAGATATTCCTGCTTACTGCAGGCGGCCCCGACGGAGCTACAAGGTCGATTATCCAGTACATATACGATACGGGATTCAGCGGCTATAGAGTCGGCTATGCGTCAGCAGTGTCGTACATCTTCTTCGCGATTATTGTCTTGATATCCCTCTTCCAGATGGCAGTGGTGAGCCGCGGCCGGCAGGAGCACAAATGAGCACTACTACAGAAAAGCTACCTATCGCTGGAGGTAGGTTCTTCAAAAAAGGACGTTCTCGCCGTAATGAAAGAGCGGCGGATAACGCGAAGGCTCGCTCTCTAACCCTAGGGAATTCGAAGGGTGCGCGAATCGGAGCATTTGTGGCTTTGGTTATTGCCGCACTGGCTTGGGCAATCCCGATTTTCTTTGCGCTCCAGATGTCGTTCAAGCACGAGGCCGACGCTTCGGCAGCGCCCCTCGCTTTCTGGCCCTCTAAGGGATGGACCCTCGATAACTATGCCGCGGTAATTCGCGGCGGAGATATACCTTTGTGGCTGTGGAACTCCCTGGTAGTGGCAGCCGTAGTAACTGCGATCACTCTGCTGATATCCGTGCCTGCAGCGTATGTATTCTCGAGAACAGATTTTCCTGGTCGACGGTTATGCTACGGCCTTACTGTTGCAGCTATCATGGTGCCTCCTCAGATACTGATAGTTCCTCTGTTTGAACAGATGAAGTTCATGAAGCTATCGGATACGCTTGCCGGTGTAGCTTTACCGCAGGTAGTGGCCCCCTTGATGGTGATCGTGCTAAAGAATTTCTTCGATCAGCTACCCGTTGAACTGGAAGAATCAGCAAGGTTGGAAGGCGCCTCCCGGATGAAGATCCTGACTGCAATTATCTTGCCGTTGTCTAGATCGATCATCGTAGCTGTTGCGATCTTTGTATTTATTGGGTGTTGGAATAACTTCCTGTGGCCTTTTATCATTACAAACTCGCCGAACCTGATGACCATCCCTGTTGGGTTAGGAACTGTAAAGAATGCTTATGGCGTGCAGTACGCGCAAGGTATGGCAAGCGCAGTTATTGGTGCACTGCCACTGGTAATTGTTTTCATCCTGTTTCAACGCCAAATCGTCAAAGGCTTTGCTACCACAGGCATGGGCGGGCAGTAGAGTAGCTGCAGCAGCTTATATAAGAAGAGGGCGCCCACAGGGGCGCCCTCTGTCGTTGCTAGCTGTGCTTAGAAGAAGCTGGGCAGCTGCCTAATGTTGGTCTTTGCCATGTCGATCAATTCTGCGCCGCGGCCGGAAAGCACGGTGCGCATTGCGTATAGGCTGAAGCCCTTCATCTGATCCAGATCGATCGTCGGAGGAATGGTTAGCTCCTGGCGGTCGGTGATCACGTCAAGGATGGCCGGGCCCTTGTGGGCTAGGAATTCCTTCACGGTCTTTTCTAGGTCCTTTGCCTTTTCAACGCGGTAGCCCTTCAGATCGCAGGCTTCAGCGATGTTGGCGAAGTTGGGATCAGACAGGTCGGTAGCGTAGTTGACGAAGCCAGCCGACTTCATTTCCAACTCGACGAAGTTCAGCGAAGAGTTGTTGAAGACGACGATCTTCACAGGGAGCCCATCCTGCTTCAAGGTGAGCAGATCACCCATGAGCATCGAGAGGCCTCCGTCACCGGACATGGAGATTACCTGGCGGTTCGGGTATGCCGCCTGTGCGCCCATGCCCATCGGCAGGCCGTTTGCCATCGAGCCGTGGTTGAAGGAACCGATGATGCGACGCTTGCCGTTGACATCGATGTAGCGGGCTGCCCAGATCACGGGGGAGCCAACGTCGGGAACGAAGATGGCGTCGTCGTCGGCGTAACGGTTTAGCAGTTCTGCCAAGTACTGCGGGTGAATCTTGCCTCGAGACGGCTTTGCTAGGGCCATCAGGTCCTTGGTGGCTTCCTTGTAGTCCTTCTGCATCTTCTTTAGATGCCTCGAGGAACGTCCGGGCTTGATGAGCTTTTCCAGTTCAGGCGCCGTGTCTTTCACGGTGCCAACTAGTGGAACGTCAACCTTAGTGCGGCGGCCAATGTGCTCTCCGGCCAGATCCACCTGAATTACCTTCGCATTCTTCGGGTAGAACTGCCTGTAGGGCAGGTCCGCGCCCAGCATCAGCAAAGTGTCGCAGTCGGTCATTGCGTTGTAGCCGGAGGTGAAGCCCAGCAGGCCGGTCATGCCGACGTCGAAGGGATTGTCATAGGCAACCCATTCTTTACCGCGCATCGTGTGCACGATAGGGGCCTGTAGCTTGTCTGCCAAGGAGACGAGTTCGTCATGTGCGCCCTCGCAACCAGCGCCTGCCAGAATCGATACCTTCTTGGAGTGATTCAGGATTTCGGCGGCCTTGTCCAGTGCTTCCTGGGCGGGAATGGCGCGAGTGGGGGAATGGAATACGACTTCCGGTTCGCCCTTGACTTCGGCCTGCAGAATGTTACCCGGGATTACTAGAACGGCAACGCCCTTCTTGTCGAGGGCGGCGCGCATAGCTACGCGAAGGATGCGTGGCATCTGAGCGGGGTTCGAAACAAGTTCGCAGTATACGGAGCATTCCTGGAAAAGGTTCTCGGGGTGAGTTTCCTGGAAATAGCTCCCGCCGATCTCGTCGTGAGGAATGTGAGCGGCGATCGCAAGAACGGGTTGGTGGGAACGGTTTGCGTCGAACAAACCGTTAATAAGGTGTAGGTTTCCGGGCCCACAGGAGCCTACGGTTACTGCTAATTTGCCGGTGACGGCTGCTTCAGCACCAGCAGCGAAGGCGCCAGCCTCCTCATGACGGACTGGAATCCAGCCAATTCCGTCAGTCAGGCGGATCGCATCGGTAAGTGCGTTCAGGGAGTCTCCTGCAACGCCCCAAACTTTGGAGACGCCGCTAGCTTTGAGGCTAGCAACAATGTTTTCTGCAACAGACGGCATCAATACCTCATTCCGAAAAACTTTATCTTCGGTTAAAGTCTATGCTCTAGTCCGCCTGTTTCGAAGAACTGGTGTCCTTAATCATCTTTTTGTTTGCGACACTTGAATGATGGTTTTTTATTGAAATGACGCCGAGTTTTCTTTTTCGGTAAGATTGCCGCCTCATCTTCTAGTAGCTCGGTAACATTTTGTTCGGTGAGAGCTTCGGGGTCGCGGGCAGCATTTTGCTGTGAGCCTGCCCCGGCAATTACTACTACGGCTACGCCAAGGGCCTGGAGCCAGTTCGGAATCTGTCCCAGGATCAGTATGCCGATGAGGATGCTTACTGCCGGCTCCAAAGAAGTAAGAGTGCCAAATGCGGTTGGGTTCATCCTGCGCAGCGCCATCATTTCGAGGGCGAATGGGATTACGGGGTGTAGTAGCGCGATACCGAAAGCAATTGCCACCATTTTGAGGTCGAACTGGCTGATGATTGTTGGAGCGCCGACTGCGCCCGCAACGAGTGAGGCAATGGGAACGGTAATGGACAGTGCACTGAGTCCTGTGAAGTGGTCACCCACTTTCTGCGTGAGCAGGATGTAGGTGCCCCAGCACACCCCGGCAAAGGCCGCCATCATTACACCTTTTAGGTTGAAGGCCGACGACCATGGTTGGGTCATTGCTAGCACTCCCGCGAAGGCTAGAAACAGCCAGCCCACGGGTTTTAGTGAACGTGACCGAAGCGCCGCCACACTGAGCGGGCCAAGGTATTCGATCGCGACCGCCGTGCCCAGGTTGATGTAGGGCAGGGCCAGTATGAATAGGGTGGACATGGATCCAGTGGCTAACCCCAGCCCGATCAGAGGCAGTATGTCTTTGCGACGGATAGAGCGAATTGGCGGCCTACTAATTAGCCAGAAAATTACCGTTCCCGCCACTAGTCGCATCCATGCGACTCCTCCGGCACTGTAGGTGTCTATAAGACCTACCGAAAGTGCTGAGCCAATTTGTACGGACACCATGCCGGTTACTGCTAGCGACCAAGCGGGCAGGTGCTTTTGCGGGGATGCGGTCACCGTCTTTCTCCGTTCGCGCTTGTAGATGGGGATTTATATACAGATTTCGCACATTTTTCTTCGTGATGCAAATACCTGTTTGCCTATCGCTAATCCGCCTTTGGCGCAATCGGCAGAATTGTCTTGCTATTTTTGAGCAAATTACTGCAAGATCATTGACTTAGGTATCAGTTAAGCAATTGTTTAGGTTATCTACTAATACTTGTTGGAGGTTTAGTTGAAAGATGCTGCCGCCCTCTTTACGCCGGTTACTATGGGGAGTCTTCACCTAAAGAACCGTCTGGTTATGGCTCCGCTTACTCGCCTTCGGGCCGAGGATGACGGCGTTCCGAACGAGTTGCACGCCTTGTATTACGAGCAGAGGGCTTCCCTTGGGCTAATTGTTGCCGAGGGGACTTGGCCTACTTTGGAGGGGCGCACTTGGTACGGTCAGCCGGGCATTTGCACGGAGGCTCAGCTGGAGGGGTGGAAGAAGGTCACGGAGGCAGTCCATGCCAAGGGTGGCCTAATTGTCCTCCAGCTCATGCATGGTGGCCGGGTGTCGCACCCCGAGATCACGCAGACTGGGCGGACGGTGTCTGCATCCAGTGAGCAGCTGGACGGTTTCGCACGTACCAAAAAGGGGAAGGTTGTCCCGCCGCCTCCGCACGCTTTGACTGAGGCCGAGATCGCTACCATCATTTCCGAATTTGCTCAGGCTGCGAAGAATGCGATCGAGGTAGGTATGGATGGCGTGCAGCTGCATGCGGCTAATGGCTACCTACTTCACCAGTTCTTCGCTCCCTCTTCTAATAAGCGTACGGATCGCTATGGCGGCTCGCCGGTGAAGCGGGCGCAGTTCCCGATTGAGGTAACTAAGGCTGTCGTCGATGCGATCGGCGCTGACAAAGTTGGAGTACGTCTTTCTCCCCAGCACAATGTTCAGGGAGCGCTGGAGCCGGATCTGGAAGAGACCCGCGCTACGTATCTGGAGTATGCCCGTTTCGCAGCCGAGGCCGACTTGGCTTTCTTGGACGTCATCTACGGGGATCCGACCTCTAAGTTGGTGGCGGACATTAGGAAGGCTTTCGGCGGGCCCTTCATTTTGAACAATGGCTTCGACCGAGTAACTACCCGCGAAGAGGCCCTTGAAATTGTCGAGGGCGATTACGCCGATGCAGTCAGCGTAGGGCGCGCAGCCTTGGCTAACCCGGACTTGGCTCGTAGGTGGCAGGAGGGCTTGCCTGTAAACGAGCCCGTGCAGTCCACTTTCTACGCGAAAGGCGAGTTGGGTTATACCGACTACCCGTTCTATGAAGGCTAGTTCTTAGTAGTCTTTGTTTGCCGCCCCACATTTTCGAATGTGTGGGCGGTTGCTTTTTGTTGAAACGAGGGTGAAAAGCCCGCTTTCCCGGAAAACTTTCCGGCCCGTTTTTGGCAGTATTTAGCCCTTTACGGATTGCTGAGGAAAGTGTGTGTGCAGCGTCACCGCAAATTGGTTTGCATTTGGGTGGCAATCCTGCCTAAAGTATTTCTCGTTGCGCCGGTGATCAACCGGTTCGACACGGCCCCTGACCTGGGTTTTTGGGTTGGTGTGGTGTGGTTGTTTTTGTTCTCGATAGTGTGTTTTTGTTTTTGCTCTTTT
>OJYH01000024.1_pt1 | contig 157017 bp, 155 predicted proteins | sample 1600921 | NCBI WGS metagenome assembly OJYH01 (sample SAMN04436912, study PRJEB24849) | human gut metagenome | biome: human gut; feature: NICU; material: stool | host: Homo sapiens | place: USA: Saint Louis, MO | collected 2012-05-10
GGTGAGTCATAGCAGGTTATATCTTGATATGCCATATGGGCTCCTCACATTCTTTGGGTTTTGGGTATAAAAAAGCCCACCCGAGCGGGGTGGGTATGTATTACAGCCAGTCTGTTAGGCCATTGTTATTGGGTAGGCGGTAGCTACCATGAAATTGAATCGGTCATTAGTGGTGAGTGTGGCATCCCCGCCACGCCAGCCGCCTTGTGGGCCGCACTTGATATTCGGGGCTTCCCCAGCCGGGACAACGGTTTGCAGGCTTACCGATACTGAGGACTCCTCGTCAGGGTCCCACCTGGCTGCTGCGAATGCCCCATTATGGCCCACAATCGCGAAATTCATTCGGCCTTTGGTACACCTGCCATATGCCCCGGCGGTGACAGCGACAAGCCGGTCATAGGGGCGGGCCGGTAGCTGTGTGGAGCAGGCCGCGTGGAACTGGTTCTCGTTGAGGTGCCCACTCCAACCGGTGGAGTATTTACGAGAATCGACTTCCACCTCATTTAGGGGCGAGAGTACCCATACCGTCCCATTCTTGCGCCCATCAGCACGATACAGAACCCCGTGGATATCGAAATATGCTGGCGTTGTTGCTGTAATGCTTACCCCATTGTCTGCTGCCGTGGTGAGTATTTGGCGGGCCTCAGCAACCGAATTGGCTGTGGTGATTATGCCTGCGGTATCGGCAAATTTTCTCCACGCGTCTAAGAGTGGTTCTGTCGCTGCCGGCAACGCTACTTTCTTCCAGTGCGAGTTACTCATTAGCGTCTCCATCTTTTAGGCCGTGTTTTTTTAGTGCGGATAGTTCGCGTTCTTTAGCTTCGATAGTTGCTTCTGCGAGTATTGCCCGCCGGGTCATGCGGGCAAGTTCTGCTTCGTATTTTTCAAGAAGAGTGTTTATATCAATCTGCTCACTCATTCGCGGCCTCCTCAGCTTCTCCTTCGTCTTCTTTTCCCCACAAAGCCGGGTTAGTGCCGGGCTCGGCAGTGTTGAAAGAGCATAGGCTCTTCCACCTGACCCCGTTATGGGTGACTACCTGCCCGACCGCGTAGGCGGTTTTTAACCCCGTCGGGGCCTGCCAGTTAGAGCCCGCCGGGGGCACTCCGGCTGCTTTCTGATACTCCGCCTGTAAAGCCTCAACGTTAGTGGGTAGGTATTCGATTATTTGCTGGCGGTTAAACTCCTCGCTGATCTCATCTCTAAGCCGGCTAACCTCAAAAAAGGAAAGCTCCCTAAGCTCACTAGTCGTAGGTACTCGCACGGTTCACTCCTTTACTGCTTGCGCATGGTGTCAATATTGGTGGGGATTGCCATAACCCGGATTGCATCCTGAGAGGGAACCACACCAGAGAAATTACGCACCGCAATATCAGCAAACGTGTTAGTCACCTTGTATGCGGATGCGACTACGTGCGCCCAATTCTCAGGGTTGCAAAAAATCATCGGTGGGGCCGGGTAAGGGGTGGGGAACGTCCACCGCACGGTCGCCACATCCCTAACTGCTGGTTTGCAATGGACGGTGCCGGTCTGGATCTGGATTTGCCGCATAAACGCGCCAACCTCGCCCGTATTATCAATACGCAGCTCAGGAGTACCAATACCCCAGGCAGATATCGCCACCCCACGATCATTTTTAGAATTGACCTGCTGCACGACAATCCCACCAGAATCAATCTTCAATTCTTGGGTGTACCTATCTAACAGGTCTTTCGAACCACCATGCCCTGGCGATCCCCCTCCAGGGCGGCCCTTATTAAACACCCGCTTATAGAGCGCAACCTTGCCAGTCTGTACGATTTGGTCAGGCAAAATCTTCGTACTGGAAGTGGTTTTCTCTTCCACGTGGAAAGTGTTAACCGCCGGATCAGAATAATCCGCATACACGTTTTGGAATGTTGGCTGCCTTGATGGATTATCTATGATTACCTGCCCGCCAATGATCTTTGAGCCTACGACTTCCGCGCCGGTGATCCTGCCCCCGGCGGTGAAATCTAACGCCACATCAATTGAACCAGCAAGAATATTATCTGCTTTCACCTTTACAAACTCCCCAAGCTTCGCACCCATTTTTTCCGTAACATTCAGCTTTTCCACATCCACGGCGTGAGCGGCAAGCTTCGAGGTAGTAATAGCCCCGCCCTCAATCAGGGTTGAACCCACCATCGGCGTTATCGAGATCCCAGCGATAGCCTGGTACGCCCACGTATCACTAGAGCTGTGATTCACATACAAGGCACCAAGGTGATACCCCCTGGCCGGGTTTACCCGGAAGCGGCACCCGATTTTGGTCCACTCCGTGGGGATCTCAAACCCGCCAATAAGATACTGGGGATTCCCATTACGCGAATCCGGGACACCTTCGAGCGGCCCGCCTTGAGTGACGTCGATAGCATGATTATCCTCGCTATCACGTAGCTCTAAGAACATGCGCGAGTCCCGAATGTCCGCCGATACCCAGGCAGTGAACGCGTACTCGCGCCCAGGCTCGAGGCGGATAGGGGTTCCCCCGTGCACCTGCTTTATAACGGCAGGCCTCGCATCCGCGTTTAAGTACCCCGAACAGGCAGGAGGGGCACCATCAGCAATAAAGCTAAGCTCCTTACTCCACGGGGCCTGCCCGCCCGTCAGATCACCATTTAGAACCAGGTTGCCACTCTCAGCAGAAATAATCCTACTGGCATACATTTCATTGCTGAATGCCTGATCCGCCACAAGCTTCTTAATTACCGCCCGGTCAAAACTGCCAGTGCCAGCCTTGAGCTTATCCACCGTCAAATCTGCGACTATTTCGGCCCCCACATCAGTTTTCACCCACGCGGTGCCGTCATGAACCCATTGCCCGATAATCTTGCCAATTAGGGATGAGTCGGTGTACTGCCACCACACGTCCCCCGCATGCCCGGCACCAGAGGGGGTAGTGGTTGACCGCGTAATCTTGCTTTTACCATCGGCAGCGGTTTGCGCGCGCGTGGCAGCCTCACTAGCAGAACCAGCAAGCTTCGCCGCGTTCTCCGCCTGCGAGGTGGCTTTATCGGCGGCAGTTTTCGCCGCCTTCGCATCCTGTAATGCTGATGTGGCATTGCTGCCAGCCTCGCCTGCGGTTTTCGCCGCAGCGCTAGCTTTAGAATCCGCCTCAGACGCAGCCTTCTTAGCCTCATCCGCTGCACTCTTTACATCATGCAAGCCGTCTTTCACGCCAGACAGCTTCATCTGGACCATACTGGCGATACTGCTTGCTACTTCTGCCTTACCGTTCGCGTCCTCGGCCGTCTGCTGTGCTTCAGCAACTTTCCCGCCCACGCTATCCGCCTTGGTTTTGGCCTCCTCCGCAAGCCGTTTAGCGTTATCAGCCTGCGACGTCGCCACGACAACCGACTTTTTTACCTCGTCTGTTGCGCCTAACGCTTTAGCAAGCTCACCATCAACGCGGGCCTTCTCCGCCTCAAACTGGGAGGCTACCCGGTTAGCGTTCTCAAATGCTACGTCGATACGGCCCTTAGCCTCATCTAGTTCTTTCGGGAGTCTAACCTGTAACTCATCGATCTGTTTTTTAGCCTCGCCCGCGCGTTTTGAAGCTTCTAACAGGGCCTGCCCTGCATACCCTGTGGGGACTGGGTCCGCGCCCTCTGGGAAGTCGTTAGCCCCACCAGCAAGGACCACACGCCCAGACGAGTCACGCACCAATGGTACTCGCGCACCAACTGCGGCAATTCCCCCATCTCCACGCACGCGCACTGGCGGATATCCCTCTGCCCCTTCAAACCGGACCGACAAAATCCCGTCAACGATTGATTCCACTCGACCGTATAAGGCAGCATCCGGGCGGGATAGCTGCCCCCGCACCCCGTCAGATGGGGACTTATCTAACCATAAAGACGGCTTCACCATGTAAATTCCTCCAAATCAACGCGCATGGGTTCTTCCCCGCCAAGTGGCAGAGAATAAGCAACTACGCGCCCAACAATTTCTTCCCCAGCTGGGGTTGATATCCCGATCACGTCTCCAGCTTCAAGGCGAGGGTCTGGAACGATGCCTAGAGATCTCTTTTTCAATGCGCCCATAGACTCACGCATTGCCTTATTCGCTGCCGCCTGAACATCCTTATAGGCTTCGGGGGCAGAGATTTCTTCCCGCTGGGTGATAACCCCGTAATCTTTATCGAATGGGAACCCTGCGCGGTCTGCCCATGCGACCCATTCTTCTTTGTCTTTCTTCCCTACTGCGAGGAACCTATTGGGGCGGCGGGCAAAACCGGTAGCAGGAGCTTCTACCAGTAGGTCTTTGCCGGTGTAGTAGGCTGCGGGTTTCAGCCCCGCGTTATCAGGCTTCCACACATGTAGGCAGCCGTCCGCTTTGACCCCGTATTCGACTCCCTGAGAGGCCGCAAGGTCTCGTATTGCCTCCGTCCGAGACGTTCCCCATTGTGAGCCACGCTGAATAATCGGGTCCCGGTACAGGTCCGATTTCACTGGCAGGCGCAAAGTTGCCAGCCGTTGCATCTCAGAGATCAGCGTCGCCCCCTCAGGTGGGGATGAAGGCCACACCATCGGGTCACACTCGGGGATCTGCATCAAATCTAGGGCTTCAACCGTGAAAGTGTCCCCTGAAACTGGCCCCCATGATTCATGGATAAACTGACCGAGCGGAGTCTCATAGACCCTACCTCCAGTCTCAAACGAAATCGTTACCTCGGAGCGCTGCCCATAATTATTGGCTGGGGCCAGGGGGTGAGCGGGGGCCCACGAGGCCGGCAGATCATAGGTAAGCCTGCCGGGGACAACACGATCTGACGCATACTCTAGTCGCGCGTTAGAGGCCGGCAGATTTTCCGCAAGAGTTTGCCGGCCCCTAGTTACACGTACTTGCACCCCCACCTTGACCGGTCCTAAAAGGTCCTTCAGGGATGGGCCCGGCCTCATGATAGGCCCCCAATCGTCTCAGCAAGCTCAACGTAAGAAGAGTTTTCCCACGAGTCTTCTGCGCGCACCCAGTCTCCCCAGGTGAGGAAAATCTGTTTAGATGCTGCGGATTCTGGAAGGCGCGTGTACTGCATGTTCCAGGCTCGGTGCGCCGCATCTATTCGCGCCGTCCTAGACTCGGTAATGTCCCCGGTTGGGACGATAAGGCGAGTAGCTGGGACATCGCAGCTAGGGATCCGGCACACGCTATGGTCATGCAGCAAAAAGAACGGCTCCTGTCTTGCTACCAGTTCCCTCACGCGTCCCGTTGCTTCCGGCCCAGCACTGAATTGCAGGGTTCCCGTGCTGCGAGGCGGGAAACTGTATCTAACTACTGGTGCGGCCCGATTCGCCGGGCGATATACGGCTGCCCCACAATCCCACCCGGTGTCATCGCCGTTAGTGATCCTGACTGGCACGGGGCCCCGGCCTTGCGCATCAGAAAGGAGGTAGGCGGCCCCAATCCCTGGGCGCGTAAGTAGCTCACTCCAGTTATCTTCCGCCGTTTGCACGTGGTACTCGGTCGGTTTACCAACGGGCGCTGCGGGATCAGAAATGATCGTAGGCCCCACTCCCTTATCGATCAGTACGCGCTGCCTGTAAAGCCGGTAAGGGCCAGCGTCTATCATGAATGAGGGCAGCCCCGAGTGGGCAGCAATAAATCCTTTAAGTGTCATTTTGCCTCTCTAACCTGTCTTTCACATTGCCGAAGAAGCTATGATCCTGCGGTCCACGGCCTCTTCGATGTGCGCGTTAAAACGGGTGCCATCGTCTAGGACAAGCGCGAGAGATTGGCCCGCTAGTGACACGCTGACCTCGTGCGCAACCCGTGAGGCCATTGCGCCACCAGATGTGATAAGTGGCCGTGGCGCATAAGGCAGTGCTGGGGTTCCCCCTTCGGCGAAGCCCCGCTCGCGCAGCAGGTCTCGGATCTGCCCAGTGTGCATCATGTGCCTTAGCGCGAATATCGCGCCATGCCCACCAGCTGCGGTTACTTCCGCCGCCGTAATAACATGCTCATTATTTGATAGGCGTGCCGGGATAGAGTCAGATGTTCCCGTCCCTAGCCCCCATACTGGGCCGCCAGAGGCAAACCCCAACATACCAGCTACAGAGCGCACAACGTTAGCAACCACGGTGATTGTTTTTACTGAGGGGATCGAGCTGAGTATCCCCCATACCGGCCCTGTGAAGTGGTCGGTAGCGTTCACGCTAATCCACGAGCTGAGACGGTCACCGTAGCCCTTTGCCGAGTTCATGCTCCCAATCGCGGGTCTACCGTTAGCGTCCAGGGTCATTACTGGCCTACGCGATGACCCGTCAGCCTCAGTCGCATTTATAACCCCCAATGCGGGGCCCGCCATAGCGCCTAAAAGCATAATCGGGTTCCGTGAAGAGCCGTCTGCCTGGGTTGAGTTGAATACCCCAATTGCCCCGCTTGGGTCTGCCCCAAGTTTCATAGCTGGCGATAGTCCCTCTGCCATTTGTGCGGTCTCGCCGGCAGCAATCCTAGCCGGGTCTGTTAGCATCTCCAGCGTCATCTGCGGCTTTTTTGCTGTTGTGTAGTTTGCCGCCTCGTCTGCTTTAGCTTTCGCCTTGTCAGTCGTTGCGTCAATATCTAGTTTCACATCTAAAGCCTGGGCAGCTTGCTGCAAAGTCATACCCTTATTGATCACGGCATCTGAGAACGCGACTGCCGCGAGTTCGCCTTTTTGTGCCATCACCTGCTGGACAGCAGCTGTAAACGAGGAGTCATCCATAGCCTCCGCGAAAACCTGTGAGGACTGCTTACCTTTCGCCCCCATGAGGTTATTGAATTGTGCCCACTGGGCCTCATCGTTAACCCCATCGGTTAGATCTTTCGCAATCTGCGCACCGGTAGCCCCCATATCGAGTAGCTGGGAGAAAGCCTCCGGGGAGAGCTTTTGCTTTAGAACTGCCATGGAGGCCTGCCAGGTCTTCATGGACTCAATCTGTTCTTCAAGTTTTGAGGCGAAGTCCTCAAACCCGCCACTACCACTCTGGGCGGCCTCTCCCACATTAATAAAGGATTCAGAGGCCCCCTGCAGCTTCTGGCGTAACTGTTCACCCGCGTCCCCTGCGGTGAGCGCATGCCCACCCCACCGGGATAAAGCTTCACCCGCCGCGTTAGCCGCGTCAGCAGCTTTCAGCTGTGCCTGCCCATTCTTATCAGTCTCAAGAGTGAGCTCGCCAACTGCGAGCTTAGCAAGCTGATCCTGACTAAGAGATAGGCCTGCCGCCTGGGCCTTATCCCGGAGCGCTTGAGCATACTCAGGCATCAGTTTCAAGTGATCTCTGATTGCTTTGCTGGTCCCTCCGGCAGCGTCGGTCATCAGCCTAAACTGCGCCTGGGCTTTGTTCAGGGGGAGCCCTGCCAGGGCTTTGCCATACTCTTTTAGCTCGTCAGCAACTTTAAGAGCGGGGTCCAGCGAAACTCCTGGGGCTTTAGCCACGAGTCTCTCGTAGGTTTCGCTCCATGAACCGGTTAGGCGGGATGCCTCACTAACCATTTTGGAGTATTGCTTTACGCTTTTTGCGCCTGCGGCTGCCCCAATTTTTATACCAAGGAAATTCTCCCCGGTATCTTTGAGAAGCTTCGGCACATCTGACGCCTTCTTAATTTCTAAAATGGCGTTAGTGTATTGCTTTATTCCCTTAGAAGGTGGATCCTCAAGCCACTGTTGGGCGGCTTTAAGTGCCGTAAGTGCGGCCCCCGCAACTGCTACTACCGCCCCAATCTTACTGACGGCAGATATTAGGCCGCCTGCTTTGGCTTTCGCGCCTGCTGATACCACGCCGAGGCTTTCCAGGGCGGTAATGGTCTCTAAAACAGCCGGAGTTAGCTTCAAAAACCCTCCAGTCAGTAGGGCAGATACGCCTACCACGCCTGTAAGTGTTGCGGCAGCGGTCTGGACTGGTTTAGGCAGGGAGGCAAACCCTTTAGCGACTCCTGCCACCCCATCAGCTAAATTACCCACTACAGGTAGCAGACTATCCCCGGTGCTAATGGCAGCATCTTTAATCTGATTCCACGCCATTTTCGACCGGGCCCCGACCGTCTCATACCTGCGCGCGACTTCCTCCGCGAGTGCTTTGTTCTCGTCAAAAGCGCTTTGCCCGTCGCGCATGGCTTTGGAGAATACGTCGGAAGCGGAGGCGGCGCGGCGTAGAGCATCGCCTACGCGTAGGTCGGTTAGGCCTAGTTGTTCGAGTACTGGTTGCATTGAGCCGCCAGCAGCTTCTATTCCGTTTAGGCCTTTGATGAATGCGCCGATTGCGCTACCGGCGTCACGTTTGAAGGCCTGCTGGAATTGTTTGCCGGTCATTCCTGCTACTCGCGCGAAGGTTTCTAGTTGTGGGCCGCCGGTGTCTACGGCGTTTCGCATGGTGGTGATTACGCGAGAGAATGCTGATCCGCCGGCTTCTGCCTCTACACCGACAGATGAGAGGGCCGCAGCCAGGCCTAGGGTTTGTCCTTCGGACAGGCCAATTTGGTGGCCTGCGCCGGCTAGGCGCATTCCCATTGCGGCGATTTCGGATTCTGTTGTGGCGTAGTTGTTGCCGAGGTGGACGATTGATGAGCCTAGGTTGGAGACTTTATCTTGGCTGGTGCCCATGATGTTCATGAACCTGGTTAGGGTCATGGCGGCGTCTTGGGCTGACAGGTTGGTTGCTTCGCCAAGGTCAACCATTGTCTTGGTGAATCCGACAATGTTTTCTTTGGATACGCCTAGCTGGCCTGCGGCTTCTGCTACTGCTGCGATTTCTCCGTGGGAGGCAGATACTTGCCCGGTCATGGCCCGTAGCCCGGATTCTATTCTTGCTAGGTCTGCAGGAGTACCGTCTACGGTTTTGCGGACTCCCGCGAAGGCGGATTCCCAGTCGACTGCGGCTTTTATCGAGCCCGCGAGCGCGCCTGTGGTGACTAGGCCGAACTTGGTTAGGGCTGAGCCGGCTTTTTCCCATTCGCCTCTTTGTAGTTGTGCGGATTGTGCTAGGCGGCCCATCCTGGTTGTGGCTACAGTACCGGTTTTGTCTGCGGCTTTTACGACTGCTTCTAGGCTGGAGGAGGCGTTCTTCATTTGGGCGGTGAAGTCTGCGACGTTTGCCCTAAGAGTTACTTTGATACTGCGGTCAGCCAAAGGGGGCCTCCTATTGTTTTGTTATTTCTAGGGTTGGGACCATGCCTGGGGTGGGCTTGGTTTTTTCAGTGTCTGCCTGGAAGCGGTCTTTTGTTTCGCAGGCGATGCAGAATGTTTGTTTGACCTCGAACCAGCCGTCCATGTCGTCGTCGTGGGCGAGGCGTGTGGGGTAGCCGCACCCGGTGCAGATTCTGGTTTTTTCAAAGACGGAGTGGGCCTGGGCGAGCATGGTATCTTCCCATGCCCACCCGGCCTGTGGTGGGTTCACTCCTGCCATTACTAGCGGTGGGATATGCCATTCTTTTGCGGTGCGTAACAGCTGGAGTATCCCGGCGTTTTTGTTGGTGTCGAGGGCGTCTACTAAAAAGGGATTTTTACCTCCACGGCCCCTTGGTTTGCTGATACTACTGTGGCCGCGATTAGGGAGGCTTGCTGGGGGGATATTTCGTTTAGTTTGCGCAGCTGGTCAACTCCAAACCCGGTGGGGGATTCGATCTGCTGGGCGATCTGGTGTAAACCCACTTCGTCTGGGTCGGTGATGCCTTCTTCTTTTAATGCTTGAGCGTTGCGTTTTATGCGAGTTTGGGACCATGCTCGCACCACGATGTCGAGGGCGGAGGCTTCGACCTCGCTTTTGAGCTTTAGGAACTGTTCGCGCAGGGGGGTTGCCTCCTGTCCGGCTCGTTCGGCTATCCTGATTTTTTCTGCTAGTAGGTCCAGCTGGGATAGTAGGTCGGCGCGGGCATAGATTGTGCAGGCTCGCTTTGTGGGGGCGAGGCCTTCCATCCAGGCGGTAAGGTCAAAGGTTTCCGGGGTGGGCTGGGCGGTTTCGTAGGTGCGTACGCCTTCGGGCAGTGTTGTCATGGTGGCCTCCAAAGTTTATGTAAGAGCGGTTTTGGATGGTGGCCTAATTATTTTGGGGCCGCCCCCTGGGGCGGGTAGGGCCTGGCCACCAGATGCTCCTACCCGCCCCACTACCGGCTGAAAGCAGTGTTTGGGGGCGGCAAAAGTAAACCGCCGAGGGGGATTACCCTGCGGCGGCTACAACCTTCACATTCTCGTAGGCATTTTGTACGCCCAGCGGGATAGTTCTCTTGATGTAGCCGGTCCGGTCAGAGGGCTTCTGCGGGGTGTCGGTTACGACCTCATAAATGTCTATCTCGTCGCCTACCTCGTAGTCCTTGTCGTATTCGGGGCCTTCGCGTTCTACCAGCCAAAGCGTGGTGCCTTTAGTGCGGAGGGCCTCCCAAACGGTGGCTTCATCAGCTAGGGTTTTCCCGTGTTCATCTTTGAGGATGAATGGTGAGACAGACCCTTCATAGTTTGAAGCGCCGAACACTGTTGCGTTCGAGGCCGTGCATAGGGCAGGCTCGTTGATCGTTTCGGAAGCGGTCGCGCCGAGCTTGTAATCAGATTTGAGTACCTGGCAGGACCCTTCCAGGCCCTTCTTTAGCTCGTCTACGGTGGGAGCACGCAGGTCTTTTGGCTTCTGGGTTAGAACAGTCAGTTTAATGCGCCCATCAGCTAGGGTTTTAGGCATTGTATTCTCCTTCAGTATTTTCGGTTGGAAGTATTTCTGGCTGGCTTTCAACAGGGTTCATATCTGCTGGGGGAATAGATCTTGTGTTGGGTTTGTTTCGGACCCAATCAGGGCCTAAAAGTGGGTGCCCAACAAAATGAGCGGGAACCTTATAGGGAACCCGCTCGCCTGTGTTCTTGTCGTATACGGTTACTAATTTGTCCATTAGCACCTCCTTATTGGTGTGGCCATTATGTGGGCTTCTATTACCAGGTAGGCGGGGTGCGTGTTCGTGTCGCTAATAGTCACGGTGCGGTCCACGGTTACGCCTAACACTGGGCGAACATCTATCGGGAAAGTGCGCCACCCGGCCAGGGGGAGGACGTGCCCTTGTAGGAGTGCTTCGCATTTTTCTGCCGAATCCAAAGCATTTATTGGCGTGGCATCGGCAATAGTTATGCGCACCCACTCGTCTAGATCGCGCATCTTGCCGGCTAGATCCTCCGAGGGCTTCTCCCCTACCCCAGCAGTGATTACTATGTACGGGTAGTCCGCAGAGGTCAGGACAGGTTTTCTCATATCTGCCACATAACAGGGCAGCCCCTCCCCGGTTAAGAGTTTGCGCAGCTCAAGTATTGCCTGTTTCATGTGAGCATCCTTTCGGCGAACTCCCCAAGCGCGTCAGCAAACCCTGGGGCCTCCGCCTCTAACGCGCCCATCGGGTCCGGAACTGTCCCCCCGCCCCTGCTAGTACCGAAGTAGGCAATATTAGCTAGGGAACCTGGCGCGCCTTTAGTAGGCCCAATATCTACCTTGAACTCGCCTCCACCAAACCCCGCGAAGGAGCCCTCATCAAAGCTAATCGCAGGCGCAAAACCGCGAAAGTGCGTTGACTCCTCAGCTTCTTTCACAAGCTGATTCTTGACATTCACCGCACCCTTGCGCAGCACCGGGACCACATGGCGGGCCAGGCGCGAATCCACTTGCCGTAAATCCGCCGCGAGCGCGCGCACCTCGGACGTGTCAATGCTGATAATGCCCATCAGATTACGACCTCATCCACTAGTAGCCTGATTGCGGTCTGGTAGGTTTTTTCGTGTAGGCCAGCTACGCGAAATTCTCTACCAGTTACAGTTACCTTGTCCCCTACTTCAAATGGTCCCGCCCCGTAGGGGACGTGCACTGAGTAGCGTTGTACTACTGCTGTGTGCCCGGCGGTGTTTGGGGTTTGCTCATAAGGCTCGTAGGTTTGCACCTTGCACTTGCCCTCGTAAACGGTGGTTTCACTAATATGCTCGCGCCCGTCTGGGCCGATGGTAGGTTCCCCCGTCCTGGTTATGCGGCAGTTGTCGACCATGAGTTTTTCTGCGGCGCGCCTACCAGAACGCACTGCCATTGAAACTGTCATGGTTTACCTCTCTTCCTGTTCCTCGCCCGGCTCGCCTCACATATGTGGGGCTTGTTGGGGTTATGGAGAATGCGCCGCCGATCGTGTTGTCGTCAGGGGTTAGCATTGCCCATTCCAGGTCTGTGATAGTTATTTCTGCTGCCGCTGAGTCTGCGCTAAGCGTGTAGGAGTAGTCGTCTATGCGTTCGGTGCGTTTGCCCTCAGGGTTTAGGGCCCGTCTTGCTACTGCCTGAGAGATAACGTATTCGACGGCTTCCGCGTCCAGTCCTTCTAAGGGGCCGAGGCGTCTTTTGATTAGGAGCTCTGCGCCTTTAATCCAAAAGTTCACCTGGGCGATTTCGTCTGGGTCGGCGATTTTTCGGCCTAATGCTTCTCCCACGCTGGTTATGGTTGCGCCCACGCCTACCTCCTTGCCGTCAGGCTGGTTTGTATCCGCCTGCTAGTAGTCGGTCTGCTAATGCTTCTGCCACGGTCACTTTCGCCCCGGAGGGGGACGCGAGGTCAACTAGGCCGTCCTCGCGTCCCCGTGCCGGTTTAGCCGCAGTGCTTTTACGCGCGGCCACTATGCTGCCTCGCCGGTTGCAGCATTGAATTTGACGAAATGATCGGCGGATTCGAGGACGAATCCGTACTCGGCTTCAGCCAGAATCGCTACGAGGTTGTGCTCGAATAGGGAGACGAGCTTGTCCCCTATTGTGACTGCGGCCTCGGTAGAAATCCTGTAGTTGATGCCGCCAACTACGCCCCAGGCGGCCTTAGACCAGTTCCCCAGGAACCCTTCGACCGGTCCGTTTCCAATGCCCTCAGCGAGAACAGTCGTGCGCCCAAGCAGGGAGCCGTGGGCTACCGCAGACGCGGTCTCGGTTGCCTCCCCAGGCACGAACAGCGGTCTCCCGGTCTGATCTAGCTGCCCCAGGAAAGTGGTTTCCATACCGGTATCAAAAGCGAACCCGGTTGCCCTCTTCTTGTCCTTTAGGAGCAGGTCAAGGCCGGTAACAAGATCCCCATAAACGCCTTTCTTTGACGTCCCTAGGGTGACTGCCTTGGTTGTTTTAGCAACGTAATCGTCAAAGGGCCCAGTACCTGTACCATCGCCACCGGTGTTATACAGTGCGGCGTTGTCGAATGCCCGCCCGAATGCTTCCGCGAGTGCGGGCCGTAGCTGGGTGACGTAGTTGCCGGGGTTGGCGCGTACGACTTCTGCGGAAACTACTGCGATAGCGGTTAGTTTCTTTGGGGTCATGGTGCGCAGTGCGAGCCCCATGTTAGTGGTTTGTTTCTGCCCGCCTTCACTGGTCCAGTTTGCTACCGGTTTTGAGGTGACTACGGGGATTTCCTGCCCGGAAATGCCCAGCGGGATCTGCCTTGCTAGGGACTGTACCGCTGATACGCGGGCGGCCTCGTCGAATATTGGTGCGGATTCTTCGGGTTTGATGAAGCCGGAAAAATCGGTGGTTTTGGTTGCTGCTGTGATAGCCATTTTTGTCCTTTCCCCAAATGATTTGGAGGGTAGGTTCGGTTTTTATTCGGATAGTGTTACGCCAACGGCTTTTGCCAGCGCGGCGGTTAGCTGTGGCGAGTTGAGTGCCGGGCCGGATGCTCCGGGGGCTTTGCCTTGGGTTAGGTCAGGGCGTGGGCCTGGGGTTTTGGGTTCAGGCTCGGCTTTGTTGGCAGACAGGTGACCCATGAGGGTCTTGGCTGACTCGGCGAGTTCTTCGGCAGTTTCTCCTTGCAGGTAGCCGATTAGATCGGCGGGCACTCCTTGCTCGTACGCGACGTTCATGCGGGCGAGCTGGGCGGAGGTGGTTTTGCCCTGCTTGGTTGCTTCTGCGAGTTTGTCTTCTAGATCATTGGTGGTGGCGTCTAGTTTTTCGGTCAGTTCTTGTACCTGGCGTTCTGCCTGTTTGCGGGCATCGCGCTCCGCTTTGAGGGCTTTCACGCCGCCTTCTCCGAGGGGTTCCTCGGTTTTTTCGGGCTCGGTTTTGGTGGTGTTTGTTTCTGCCATTTTGTTTTTCTCCAAATCGCTCGGAAAGAAACCCGCCACCCGTCGCGGGTGCGGGTATAAAAGAACCCACCAGACCGGTGTGGTCTAGTGGGTAAAACTAGAATTATGTGGTGTGGGCTTAGGCCTTTTTCTTGATTTCTTTCATCAGATCAATTGTCTGCCGCATTATGTCGTCGATTCCGTCAGCGTCTGGGTCATCCAAAGGGGGAATAAGCTTATCGAGTTTCGCTAATAGAGCGTCACTGTAGGTAAAACCGACCTCTTTAGCCTTCCACATTCCCGCATCCCAGGCTGGTTTGAATGGGCCGTCGGCCATTATCACATAGCCGTACCTGCTTTCCCATTCCTCGTCAGTAAACTGGGTGCGAACTTCATCGCAGGCTTCCCAGAAAGCATCTTCATACTCACTCATTCCACCCTCCTGAAACCTTCCCAGTCCACTGGCCCGTTCCACGGTTTAATTATACTTTTCTTTGTCGTAACCATGTATACCCCATCACCCGTTACGGGGAAAGCATGTGGTCGTTGGCGTCTGCCTTTGCGTTTGATGTTGATTGTTACTTCCATCAAAACGCCTTTGTATTCGGCCCGAAGATCATACATACCTTCTCCAGACGAGTTTTCCGTGATCCACTCGGGATAGTTTTGGGTGTAATTAATCGCGTCTAAAGCGTCCTCGACTGTCCACTCGGACGGGTAATGAGTTTTGCCTACTCCCGCATCCTCGTCTAGATGACCCCCTTTCCCCCGCGAACTCCCGTAGAGGCTGACTTTCATGTTTTCTTCTGTCGCCGGGTTAAGCCGTCGCGCTATCTCCTCGTATTCTGACCGTGGCATAGGCTCTACGTCAGACGTGTGGATTTCGGCTTCGCGCCGCCACCGTGGCATATCAGCACTACTCGACACCCGTTTTGGGCCACTAGGCGGCTTAGCTCCTCCCCTCCCGCTAGCAGCAGGAGTCGGGGATTTCTTCCCTACTGTTTTTCTGCCTAATCGGGTGGTAGGTAGATACTGGTCGGGCCTGCGCGCTACCTCTTTGGAAAGGATTCCGCCTGGGCGCATCGCGGCCATAAGCTCAGCCCTATACGTTGATTCGACTGAGGCAGCAATCTGCGCGGTTAGGGGCTCATCTGTGCCACCAATTTTGGCCCCACCCCTGCGCTCTACCGCCGCAGTAGTCCACGGGTTACGCCCGACCAGTACTTCCTTATAATCGCGTTCTGCAACGTAGAGGCGGCGTTCTGCCGCAGTCATCGTATAAACGTTATTCGGGTCGCGCCAGCCGCGTTGGCGAGCTTCTAATACGGCCTGCGTGGAGGCTTTTGCACGCCCACCTTTACCGTATTGGCCAAACCCCTCACGTGCCCCACGGAGCACCCCAACGGGGTTTTGCCCACCCGGGAGAATATACCCGTGCTCGCGAAGCAGCCTTTGAGCTTGCCCCCTATCTCCTTTCGCCCATTTGTAGATGAGCTCGGGGGTTGCCCTACGCTGGCCACGTTTTAGTATTCCTGCTGCGTGCCCGCGTGTGCTCATACCTTCGGTGGTGAACATCCCGGTTTTGGTCCTACCGCGCCGGGAATTCACTACCTGGAATATATCCGCGCCATCTCTTACTGCCTGCGCGCCCGCTTTAGACAAGAGACGGTTCTGCTCGACAAGAGGCAGGGAACGAAAATATGCGTACGGGTCAGCGATGTAGCCTTCTTTAATAGCCGCAGCTTTACGCGACTGCCTCGCTGGGATGTGTACGCACCCGCAATTAGGATGTCTGAGAAACCCGGTGTTCCACCTGTAGAAGCGGCCCGCGAGGATAGCGCAACGCGCGCAAGCCCCAGGGCTTACCATGCGCACATACCCGCCCCCGGGGCGGGCAGTAATATCTACCGAGGCGGCAGAGCGCGCCACATCCGCAATCAAAGTGAGTAGAAGCATGTCTAGCTGGCGTCTGCCCATTTGGAGGGCCTGCCCTGCGCTTGCCCCATTCCCTATCGCAGTTTTAGCCGTGATAACCGGGGACTGTAGTAGGCCTTCTAGGGAGCGCCCGTCAGATGCAATACCAACAAACCCGTAGGGGTTTACGAACCCTGTTGGCGCTTCGTAGTCTCCTTGGCCTGCCAGCGCTGCCGCCCCATAGGATGCGCCTTCTGCGGCGGCGTCATATTGCAAAACCGATATGGCATTTACCAAAGTGGGCAGGTTTAGGCCCCAGGACTGGCTAATGTAGTCGGGGTTGGTTTTGCCCCACTGGTGGCGTCCTATAGCCGCAGCTTTTACCTGCAAGTTTGCGACTTTGCGGTAATGGTCTTCGGTAGCATTCACGATTAGGCACCGCCATTCTCACCGCTCTTACTTACAAGTTCTCCCACGAGGTCGTCGGCTGCTTCCTGTTCTAAATATTCGCGCTCGCGCTCCTTGCGGGCCTCGGAGAAACCGAGCTCATCCCACGCCCCCTCACGGCTAATTAGGGGTTTACCCCCGGCAAGCTTTTGTAGTGCGTCTGCACGCTGGGAGAAGGTTGGGGTAGCTGGGTCATACCACTCGACAGCAATACGCGACCCATCAACTTTTTCTCCGGTGCGGATCTGCTCGTACAGGCCCATAACCTGGCCCAGGGCATTACCGACTTCCCGGTTATGGCGTTCGACCATTTTCACTAACTGGGATTCCTCAGCACGGATAGCCCCCTCAGCAGGAGGGTTAGTAGTAGTTAGACCAAAATATTTAGCCGGGAAACCAGTAACCGATGCTGCGAGCTTGCCGTAGAATTGGACCGTCTCAGTGAAATTCTTCAGATCCGCCGCATCCAACTGGCCTAATTTCGCGTCCTTATTCGAGGTCGCCCACACCGCATTGAAATATGCCTCCCACTTCGGCAGAATCTTCCCGCCCTTATCCATAAAATCAGCAGGTTTAACCCCTGTAGCCCAACGCTTAGGCACCGCTAGTGCTTCGGCTGCGACTTGTAGGTTGGTTAGGGTGCGTGCGGCTGCGTCTGCTAGGGGGATTACGTCGCTCATTTCGGAGCGCCCGTATTGGGTGGTGGTGCGTCGCCGGTTGATTATTGGTACTACGGGGACGCGGCCGAGGTTGTGTTCGTCTGCGTCTTGTACGTGCCATATTCCTTTTTGGCGTGCGCACCAGAGGGTTTTGTCTGGTAGGTAGATGGTTGCTGCCCTGGGGGTGCCGTCTGTGTAGTCGTATACGCGTACTGCTGCGGCTACTGCGCGGCGGCGGCGGTCCATGATTACGCACATTTCGCGCGGTGATTCCACCTGGATTATGGGCAGTGCGCCTGCTTCTTCGTTGGCTCCGACAGATATGAAAGAGCGCCCTAGGATTAGTCGATCTCGGTTGGATAGGCATAGGTCGGAGTCCATGTTGTTGGCGTCCCAGCCTTCTTGCAGGTTTTTTGAGGCGGTTTCTTCTCCTGGCATGAACAAGGAGCGCACGTCTTGGCGGTGTTCGATGGTGTCTACTACTACGCGCGGCCAGTTTACGCATAGTTCGAATTTGCGCATTTGGGGGGCTACGGCCAGGCCGAGGAACTCGATGCGTTGCAGGCCGTCGTAGTAGGCGAGGAGTTCTTCATCTTTTGCCCACTGTAGGGCTAGTTGCTCGATGCCTTTTTGCAGGTAGGCTTCTTCGGTGGTTGTGAGCCTCAAGATTTGCTCCTTCCTGAGGGCGGGTTAGGCGAAATGAATCATGCCTGCGCCCTGGTCTTCTTCCCACCCGGTGGCGCGGGCGTCGGCTGCGGCTTCGTGGGCGAGCACGTCGGCCATTACGAGGTCGATTTTCATGTGCTCTTTTGGTTTACCGAGGATGTATTTGTCTCCGGGTTTGGCGATTTTGCGGGCGTTTAGCACGTGGGTTTTCATCATGGAATCTTCCAGGTGGAAGGTCAGACCCTCGCTGAGATCTTCCATGTAGCGTGTGAGCGCTTCGAACATGCGGTTGATTTTGTTGGTTGGCCATTGGATGACCTTGTCTTCGCCGAAGTCGCGGGCCCAGGCGTCTGCTTGTGTTTCCCAAAATCTGGGGTCAACGTACATGCGGGCGACTTCGTAGGTGGCGAAGATTTCGCGTACTGCTGCGTCTACTTCCCCTCGTGGGATTCGCCCGTCCCATATTTGCGGGTTCCACCATGTAGGGCGCGAGTCTGGCCCGTATGTGGGGGTGAATCGCAGCCCGTCTAAGGTTTCTACTCGCAGCGCGGTCCAGTCCCCGCTGCGGGAGCCGTCAAAACCGACACAAACTGGCCCGCCCGTTGGGGGCTCCTGGCCGGGGCGAGTGCGTTCATCCCAGAGAGTTTCCGGCATGAACGAGCCGAGACCTTGCACAAGCTTGTTCCCGAAGAAGCGCATTGCCTGAGTTGGGTCAGTGCGCACTAATTCGGCAGCTTCAGCTTCGATCGCATTGAGGTCAACCCAAGGGGAATCTGCGTAAACGTACTCGTGGATCTTTCGCCTATCATGCTTGACCGTGTAGTCGAGTTTGCCATCTGGTTTCTGGTAGAAAACGAAGACGTCTTTAGTGTGAGCTTCGTAGGTTTCTTGGGCTGCGGAGGCCTCCATTGGGTCCCAAGGGTTAGTAATTTCGATCCCGCGCCCGCCCATACCTGCCAGGCCGCGCCGCATCGTCGCCCAGGTTTGCTTCATCTTGCCCGTGTACAAGCCAGACTCATCAGCTATAGCGAAATTGATTGGCGCGCCCAAGCGTGCCCGCGCTGATTGGGTTACCACTTCAACTTTTCCCCTATGAGGCAGCCTCAAGAAGCCCTCAGCAGGTTTGACAAACTCTGCTAACGGCCCGTTACGTACCATAAAGTTCAAAGGGTCATACATATTGGCAACCTGCTCTTCAGCGGTAGCTAAAAGCTGAATCAAGGAGCGGTTACGCACCATCCCCATAGGCTCGCCAGGCACATACGCGTACTCAAAACCGCAAGGGCACCCGTTATCCGCGCACGAGTAATAGTCTCCTTCCTTGGCCCACCCGGCGAACAGGCACGGGCCAACAGCCTCAAAGGCAGTAATGGATGCTCCCCAAGGAGATTTGCCCGACTTTTGCGGGCCCACCACCAAGGAGCGTCTGTAGAAGAACTGGGAAGCACCAGACTGGCCGCGCTCGCCCAGCTTTGCGCCCTCACGAACCCGATAATGATTAACATCGCACCATAGCTGCCAGCCAACGTGAACCAGCGGCGCGCCCAAATCAAATCCAGATGGGACCGTACAGTGAGCTTCAATCCAGTCAGCCGCTAAAAACCCAAGAGTTGGGAAATCAACAACACGCTCACTCATTTACAACCACTTTCAGCCGTGTGCGCGCCCCCGCTGAAGCATTTCTTTTAGGCTTAGGGGCGCTCTTAGACTCGCTTTCCTCGGCGATTTTCCATCCGAGGAAAGAAAGACCCGCCGGGGTCATCCCAATCTGGTCTCCTATCCGGTGCAGCTGCGCCAGTAAGGAAGGCGGCGTAGAGGGGCTCTCGCACTTTACGAGAACCCGCGTGTATAAGCCGACCAGATGGTGCATCCACTTGTTTTCGGGCATCGACCAGGCCACCGCCTGGGGGCTTTTCCAAAGGCTCTTCCAAACTTCTTCTTCCCGCTCACTCATTTCTGGCAGCGGGAACTTTGGTGGCCTGCCGCGCCTGCCTGTTGGGGGCAGGGCTTTCAGAGAAAAACCGCGTCGGGCGGACCGGCCCGAGTTCTCATTTGCTGGTGGCCCAGAGCGGACCCTCGCTCCTCCTCTACCCATAGCGTTCACCTCTGTCTGATGTAGTTTTGAAAGCTCCAGACTGGTTTTTCACCTCACCGGCGGTCCATCCTTACCTATTTTTGGGGCCTCCCCCCTGGGGGGGGTGGTGGTCGGAGTCTGGAGTAAAAAATGCGAGACTGTAAAAATTGTTTTCGTGTTCTAACAACGAATGAATAAACAAAATGAAACACTTTTGTTTCTTTGTCATGTTCGTTGTCGTTCGTTGGCTTGTCTTGCTCCGTTTGTTCCGCCTGCGGAACGATTGCAATGAGCATGTTCAAGTCCGTTGTAAAAGCGGCGATCGTCTTTGTGTCCAAGATCGAAAGCTTCGCTTGCTTTGATTGGTTTGTTGCATCTTGGACAGATTGCTTTGCCTTGTTCGACTTGGGCTTTGAGTTTGTTGCGTAGTCTTTGGTGTTTACTGCCATAGCCTCTGTCTGTGGTGGTGCCCCGGCGGGCCTCGTACTGGTGGGCGTGGGTGGTGCAGTAGCGGGCGGTGTTGGGGATTAGGTTGGGGCAGCGTCTTGCTGGGCAGCGTTTCATCGGGGAGTCTTTTCTACTGTTCTTGGTTGGGGTTGCTTGTTCGGGTTTGGTTGGGCTGTGAGTGTGCTTGCCCGGGCAGGTAGTGGTTGCGTCTGCCCGGGCTGGGCGGGTTTAGCGTGGGGAGAGTAGGACGCGTTGGAATTTGGCGCGCCCGCCTATGGTGGGTTTGATGATGTCGAGGATGCGCCAGTCGGTTAGGTCGCATTGGGCGAGGGTGGTTATGGGGGCTCCTATTGTTTGCCCGTTGGGGGTTGGGATTGCCTGGTAGGTGGGGCATTCGATACCGGGGTGGTTGTCGTATGGCTTGTACAGGTCTTTGTATCTTTTGCCTTTGAGGGTGTGGGTGTTTTCTTCGCGGGTGTGCTCGCCGATGGGTTTGCGGGGGAGCTGGTTGGGGATGTTGGTGAGCCAGCAGGTGAGGGCGTTTGCTTGGCCGGTGGGGGTGGTGAAGGTTCTGGATTTTGATCCCCAGGCTTGGATGGTGCCGGCTATTATTTGGGGTTTTATGTTGGCGTATGCGATGGCTGTTGTTGGTGCCATGATGCCGTATCGGAGGCGGGGCTGTTTGGTTAGCCAGTGGTGGAATTCGCGCAGGATGGAGAAGGGCGGGTTGGTGAAGACGAAGTTGGCTGTTGCGAGTGCGTTGGTGGTTTCTTGGGATTGGAATCTGCCGCACCCCTGGGCGGGGCGGTGTATCTTCCTTTCTTTGGTTTGGTGGTAGTAGGTTCCGTCTTTGCCGTCCATTCCGACTGCTGTGAGGGTGTTTAGGCCGAGTTGGTGGAAGTGGGTGGTGAAGTATTTAGTGAAGGCGCTGGCGGGGGTGTCGCAGGGTAGGAGGACATTTGCGCCGTTCAGTAGGTTTGGGGTTTTGGTGAGCACGCCTGTCATGAAGGTTTCTACGTCTTGGGGGTGGGTGTAGAACTCGTCGTTTTTGGTTTTTTGTGCTCGGGTTAGGTGTGTTGTGCCCAGGTGGGTCTCCTTAGGGTTGGTGGTTTAAATGTTTTTGGGCCGCGTTTGTTGCGGCCCGTGGGGGGGGTGCGTGTGTGGGGTGCGCCCGTGAACTCCCCAAAAATACGGGGCGCACCCCTCTTCCCTCTTCCCCAGTGTCCTCGTGTGGCGGCGGTGCTGTCTGCCCGCGTAACAACAGTGGTGATCGGGGTCGCCCGTATGCCACGATGGAGGATTTAGCATCAGGGGGTGAGGGAGCTTTGTTGCGTAACCGAGTAGGTAGTACTTTGCCTTTTTGTCGGGTGGTTGCGCGTGTCTTTTAAAAACTTGAAGGTGCCTGACCTCTGTACGGTCTGGTGGCACCCTATAAACCTAGGGTTCGACAGTTTTGCTGTTTTGTCAAGTCGTAGCAGGGTGCGTGTGGGTGCGCCGCCCCTGTCGCGAGGGCAGGAGACGACGCGGCCCACTCGCCTGAGTGGTCATTGTTTTGCAGGTGATTCTTCTGCCAGGGCTAACACGTCACCTACCCTGTAGAGCTTGCCTTGGGAGGTTTCACGCACTGGGCTTAACTTGCCGCGTTCTGCCCACTTGTACACGGTTTTGGGTTTTAGGTGTATGCCCGCCGCGCTTTGGTTAAGCAGGCGAACCATGTGCGGGATTGTCACAGCGTATTCACTAAGACGCTGTTTGGACGCGTCGATTAGCCTTTTAGCGTCGTGCCTGGTCCTGCATCTGCTGCAGGTGACTATGGCGCGGCCTTTTGGCGCGTAGATTGCCCTACCGCAGATGGTTTCATGTGGCCCGACTGGCGCGTCGCAGGTGCCGTAGAACCATTTTTCCGGGGGCAGGTCGGCCACTCTTTCTAGGCTGTTGTAGGAATCCCTCACTTGCAGGGCGACCGTAGCAGCGTTTGGGTTTTTCACCTTGCCTGGTAGCGCGGCGGCTATCTGCTGGCAGTAGGTGTGAAAGTGCCCATCTACTGGTTTGCCCCAGGCTTTAGCGATCACGTGCAGCGGGCGGGCAGCTGCTTCGATTCTTCGCATTAGGGCCGGGTTGTAGGGGATCCTTTCTGCCGGGCCGGTGCGCACGCCACCTCCTGTTTGGGGGTGGGATGTCATCCGGTATGCGGATTGTAGGGCGTTTTCGTGTAGACCGGGCAACTGGCGGAGAGCTTCGAGGACTTGTCGTTCTGCCTCAGGGCTGATTTGTCGCCCGTCTTTGAGTGGTTGGCCGGTTAGCGGGCAAATATTGTTTTTTCCCATGCGGGGAGCTGTCTTTCAGTTTCGGGGACGGATGTCTTGGGGTTGGAACCCGAAGGGGATTTTTTCGGCGGCGTTTTCTGTGGTGGTGTAACAGTCGCCAGCTGGGTGGGGGCCTTCGGGCTTGGGGCGCGGGGTGCGGGTTATTTTTAGGGTGAGTGATAGCCGTATCCTCACATCTTCTCCTTGTTGGTTAGCTCTTGGCAGGCTTCCTTGTAGGCGGGTAAGGGCCCGAAAGAGGCGATGATTTCTTGGGTTGCCACCTGGTGGGCTTCACGTTCGCCGCCTTGCAGGAGTTTTGCGCCTTGCATGAACCGGGCGGCGTTGTGGATTAGGCAGGCCAGGGCAGCCCGCTGGCGGATAGTAGGCGCAGGGGTGGGTGTGGGGGCAAGTAGGTTTGCCAGCTCATCTCGGGTGATGTCGATCTTCATTTTTCGGGGTTTTCTTTCTCGGTCTTTTCAATAAGGTCCATGAGACTGTCCAGAAGGAGCGTCTGAGTGTGGTAGGCGGCGCGCTCGCGGGTTTCGTAGTCTTGGATTTGGTGGTCTTGGTTGTTTATTTCGATGAGGAGTGTGCCGGCTAGGGTCCATGCCCACCAGGAGAGGAATGCCCAGGCGAGGGCGAGGCCTGCTAGGGCTGGGTGGGGGCCGGTTGTGGCTGTGATCCAGGCGGTTAGGCCGAACCCGGCGAAGTGGGCAATAAAGAGGGTGGCGCGGGCGGCTTGCAGGTGTTTTGTGCTCATTTTGGTCTTTTCTCGGTTAGGAGGGCGGCGAAGTCTTTTAGGGTCATGGTTACGTATTGGTCTGCCGGGTTAGCGTTGCCGTGGCGTTTGTGTGCTATGACGGCCGCGAGCGCGCCGTCGTTTTGGCGTTCGGTTTCTGCTTGGGTGGTCCAGGGGCCGAGGTGTGGGCGGGTGGTGTTTTTGCATTCGACGACAACGCGGTGTCCGTTTTGGGTTCTTAGGGCGGCGATGTCGCCTTGGTCTTTTGGGCCGGTTTGGCGGCGTCTTTCTATGCGGTCGTCTACGTGGGCGTTGAGGTATTGGGATACTTGTTTTTCGAAGTTTCTGCCTGCGGCTTTTGCGGAGGTTCGGTTGCGTTTTCGTGGGTTCATTTGTGGTTTTCCTGGTTGTTTTTGTTTTGGTAGCAGTCTGCGTGGTAGACGGGCCAGGGGGTGCCGTCCGTCTGGTAGAGGCTGCTGGTTTCTGTTAGTTGGATGGGCTGCCCGCACCCGGCGCAGGTGCGGGTGACCGTACGATCAGCGGTCGAGGGGGTCATCCCAGCAGGACTCCATCGACTTTCCAGAGCAAATACAGGCCGGCACCATTCCCGCGCCGTCCGAGAATTCCCCGTTAGCATGTTTTATGCGCTCGGCTTCATCAAGGAAGGAGTCGATTTTCTGCGCCGTGCTGGCAAAGAATGTGATGGCGGTTTCCGCGTCCGTACACGCCGAAGCGAGATGGTCGCGTTGTTCTGTCGTGGATTTAATGCCGGCATAATGCTCATTTTCTAGGTAATCATTAAGCATGGAATGAGCGTTATATACTGCTTCGACGGCCTCAGCCCACGCTTTTTTGATAGCTTCTTCTGCGCTCATTCCTCTTCTCCTTCGTGCTGGTAGTGGCCGATTTCTTGCACGAGAATATGCTTATAAGCAACTTCAAGATCAGTGAGAATGCGGGTCAGGGTGTTCGCGTAAAAGGCGTGGCAGCCGGCGGCCTGCTTCATTCCCTCTGGTAGTAGGTATTCCTGGATCATGTGCCAGAATCGCGCTTCTACCGCGTCCAGGTAAACCCTTTCTAAACTGTCGAGGGCGAAGCTAGCACCTTCTGAGTTTTTGAGAAGTTCTTTTGTTGGTAGTGCGCTTAAGTTTGAATCAATCATGTTTGTGTGGTTTCTTTCTTGTTTTTGGGTTTAAGCATTTTTTGCAGTACCGGGTGGTTACTGGGAATTCTTCGGGCCACTCACATTCGCCCGGATAGGGGCGGATATGGCCGGGTGCGTGTGTTTCTGCGGCCTCGTAGGGGTGGTAGTACCAGTAATCCTTTGAGGGCCAATCACGGTGACGCGTAACCATTCCAGGCCTTTTAGAATGGTGGGTTTTCGGGTACGGACCAAGGGTCACCCTGTTGCCCGCCGGCGGGGGCCTGATAGTTGGCTTGCGCCTGTGGGGGTTGGGCTACTTGCGGCCACCCGCCGCCCGCGTTTTGTGCCTGCCCTTGGGTGGCGGTGGGCGGGGCCGTTTGTGCTGGCCTGGACGCGAACTTCAGGGACGGGCCGATGTCTTCTAGTTGTAGTTCAATGCTGGTGCGCTGGGCCCCGGTTTTATCGGTGTAGGTGTCTTGTTTTAGGTGTCCGGTGGCGATTACGCGTTGGCCTTTCACGAGTTGGTCGGTGATGTTTTCTGCGAGTTGCCTCCAGGCGGTGGCGCGCATGAATAGGGCGGGCCCGTTTTCGAATTGGCCGGTTTGTTTGTTGTATTGGCGGGGCGTGGCAGCGATGGTGATGGTGGTGACTGCTGCCCCTGATTGTGTGTAGCGTGTTTCGGGGTCGCGGGTGAGGTTCCCGCAGATGGTGATCGTGTTGTCGGTTTGCATTAGTTTCGTTTTCCTTGAATGGTGATTTTGTAATTGTTGATTTTGGTGAGCAGGTCGTAGGTGTTTACGAGCGTGACGACGGCGCTGCTTTTTGTGAGTCTGATAGTTTCGTCTATTTTTGCTCTTCCGTTTGTTTGGTGTTTTGTTAGGTAGTCATATTCATCGCGTTGGGATAATTGTTTTTCTGTCTCCTTGAGGTTGGTTAGCGCGTTGGTTAGGTAGGTTTGCATGGTTGCGAGTTCGTCTTGGTAGCGCTCGCGGAATGTTTCAATCATTTGTTGTTGCCTCGGTTGTTGTTTTGGTTGGTTTTTCGGAATTTTCTTGTGTTTGTTCGGCTCGTAAGGTGTCGACTATGCGGGCAAAAAATTCGTGGTTATCTTGCGCAACTGCGAGGTCGGTGAATAGTTCTAGTGTGTTGTTGATGATGTTGCGGCGGTCGTTTTCTATATGCTTGTAGTGGTTGTGTTTTTGGGTTGGGGTGTAGTCGGTGGTGTCGGCGGGGTGTTTTGCTTTGTCTTCGAGGTCGCGGGCGGCGTTGAGTATTTTGGCTAGTTGGTTGATTTGTTTGTTGTTTGGTGCGCTCATTTGTTACTTCCGTTTCGTGTAAGCGTTTTTGAGAGACTTTTATCGGTTCGGGTGGGTGACCCTACGCGGGGTACCCTGTTAGGCCCGTGGGAGGCTGTTTATGTGGGGTTGTAGGGTGGTGTTTCTGGTTGTGGGGTGCTTTTGCTCCTTCCGTTGGGGTGTTATTTGATCCCAAATTTTTTGAGTAGCCGATGCAGTTCTTGTGGGCTTGCGTTTAGGATTGCGGCGCGCTCAGCGTTGTCGCACCTGTTTGCCGGGTTAGCTGGCCGGTAGGGCTCGTCAGCTTTGACTTTGCATACTTGAGGCTGGTAGTCGCCCGTTAGGCATAGGGCCCGGTAGAAGCTGTACCAGGCTTTATGTTGGCTCTCTGGTACCCATTGGGCAGGAGGCAGGTCCGGGACTGCGCGCCGCCCGGCGGCTATTTGCCGGTCTTTGATTGCCACGCCGATAGCATCCAAGAGCTCTGGGAGTTTTACCGGGAATGCGGTCCCGTACTGGTTGCGCTTGTTCCACCCATCAATGAGCGCGTTTGTGGCTTGCCTAAGATCCGCATCGGTTGCGGTGGGGTGTTTCCTTTCGATTTCGCCGCGGGCTACTACCACGGTTACGTCGGTGAAGGATGATCCGCATTCGCCTAGGCGGGCGATGGTTTCAGCCAAGCATGCGCCGGTTATCAATTTCGCCTCCTTCGATTATTCGGGGCGTCCTAAGGTCTTGTGCTGCGTCGATGGCTGCGCCGGCTGCGAAGATTGCGGCCATTCGGGAGTGCTGATTAGCGGTTATGCCGCCCGTCTGGCGAGCCGGAAGCGGGGTTTCATCTTCCCAGCGGCCTTGGTTGAGCCAGGTTGCCGGGTGGGGCGTGTACTGGTCGACGCGGTTAGGGTCCGCTGCCAGGCGTGCCGCGCCTTGGACGAGCTCTTGCGGTGTTGCGCCTTCTTTGATTGCTTTCGCGTAGGCTTTAGCGGCAGCTTTCTTCCCGGTCTTGCGCGGGTATGCCTGCCAGAAGGCTGTGAAGTCTTCGGTGTAAGCGAATTTGGATGCCTGCCCCGAACCCCCTTTAGGGGGTATGGGGGTTAACTCCTTAACTGTAGTTACTTCTCTTGTAGTTACTTTGCGCGCATCTGGTGCACCACCCCGGTGCAGCTCCTGCACCACCCCCGTGTAATCAGTGCACCGGGTTCGTGCAGCTCCTGCACCACCCCCAAGGCTTTCACTATGATCCGCGAAAAGGTTTGCAACCGAGTAATAATTCGTCTGGTAATTACCATCCATAGCCGGGCGCTGTTTCCACCTGACAAAGCCGCTTTCCCGGAGCTCTTCAAGCGCTTTATCGACTGATCGTTTAGAGCATCGCGCTTCTGCTGCGATCGTGTTTTTGGATGGCCAGCACACGCCACTCGCGTTAGTGCGATCAAGCAAGGCTAGGAGCACTAATAGCCCAATACCAGAGAGCTTTGAATCTCTAATTACCCAGCGTGGGATTACTGCAAAGCCTTCGGTTAACGGTTGTGGGGTGTCCATGCTGTTTCTTCTCCTTTCTCGTTTTCTTCTTGGGGTGTGCAGTTGACGCAAACGGGGCCGCCGAGGGTGGGCACACTGTCCGGAAACTGGGCCCCTTCTTCTCCGTATGGGCGCATTTTCAGCCCGCACGCCTGGCAGGTGGGGAGCGCGTCCTCGCAAAGCTGCAACACGGGCGGGGTGCGGTCTTTCCGGCGCGCGTACCTTTGGGTGGGTGTTTCCCCACCCCAGATCCCGTGAAGAGCTTTCCTGTGGCGGCTCCCTTCTAGCTGGTCGGCTGCCTGCTGGCAGGCGTACATGAGTGGGCAGTGGTGGCAGGCGTGTAAGGCTGCCACGTTCTCGGAGGTGAGCCTGCACGTGTCGGGAAACCACGCGTCAGGATTGGTTCGGCAAGGCGGGTCCGCGTATTGCAGTAGGGTCGTGAGCGCGCCTATTTTTGGGGTGGTTATCATTGGGCTGCCCCGCCTGTGGCGACCTCTTGTAGGGTCGGCTGCACCTGGGGCTGCTGCTGTTGTTTGGCGGCTGCGAGCCTGCGGACTTGCTGCTCGCACAGGCTGATAGCGGCTGCAGCCTGGTTCGCGTCTAGTTTGGCGAGCGCGTTTACGCGGCCCCCCGAAACGTAGCGGGCGATTTCTTGGCCTTTTTCGGCGTTCGCGCCTATCTGCTTTAGCAGGCGGGAGAGTTGCTGGTGTTGGGCCCCGGTCATCATTCCCGCCCCGCCTCCGGTTTGGGTGGGTTGAGGGTCCTGGCGGGACACCGGGGCGGCAGGGACAGCCGGGGAGGCCTCCGTTTCCTTCTCGTGCGTGGGCACCGTGAAAGTCTGCAAAAGGGCCGTACGCAAAGCCACTGACATGAACTTGGTGGTTCCTTTGTCCCCAACGTCTTGGGCCTCGGCAGCCACCGAAGTTTCCAAGGTTTGGCCGTCACCAAAATGGAAACGGAAAGTCACAATCCCGCGAATAAGTGTGGAAATCTTCCCCTTATTGGTGGGTTGGGTTTCGTAATTGATCTGGTCAATCTTTGAGGTTATGAGGACCCCATTATCACGGAATGCCGGACCAACCACGTCTAGCACTCCGTCGATGCCCCTAAAGTTGTATTGGGAGAATTGGTTGACGCCGTCTTTTTTGATTACGTTAATGGCCTTCAACGCTTTGGCCATTGGGGTTAGTGTGGTTCCCATTTTTATATTTCCTCTAAAACGTTTTCGGGTATTTCGTAGGGTTTTATGCCCAGGATTTGGAGGCCGCATTCTAGGGCCTCCCAGTCGTCGAAGATGCGGGCGCGCATCCATCTGTTGATGCCGATTTCGTTTAGCGCGTGGCCAACTTCGAGGGCCTCATCGGATGGCGTGTACACGCCCACCAGGTAGGGGGGTGTTTTCTCCACCGCGATAAACACCATGCGGGCGTTAGTCGAAACGTTTATGGCGGCCAGGCCGGCCGCGTACCAGGCCGCGCTCTGGTGGTAGCCGAGTTGGAAGCAGGAGCGGCGGAACCCTGCGGGGGTGGCGTCCCTAGTGGTTTTCAAATCCACGATCGGCAAAAACCCAAGCTCGGAGTCCACCTCGTCTGGGAGCCAGTCCGGGCGGCACCGTAGGGTCGCCCCTGAGGGGTGGTTCCAGTACACGGACTGTTCCGCCTTACCAGGGGCGGTAAGGAGCCGGCGTGCGAGCGGGTTCTCGTGTACGGCTTCGGCCATGCCTTGTAGGGTTTCCCACCCTTCCTGGGTGACCACGGGGGTGCCGGCAGGTAGGTTCGCGATGAACTTCTTCCCCTTCACTGAGGTCAGGGTTTTCGCCTCTGTGAAAACCTCCGGGGCTACGCCCTCGAGAATGAAAGCGTGCGCCGCGGTGCCGAATAGGAGGGCTTCTGTGTCTACCTTTGGGTGGGTTTGCTCGTAGTGGAAGCGGGCCGCCCCGCCGGGTTTAGCCAGGGTTTTCGCCCCCGATGACGACAGGCTGTTTTGGTCGGCGTGGTAGTCCGAGTTAGGGATGCCCGCGTATATGCCCGGCGACGCAGGTAGGGTGAGCTCGTCTTTATTGTTTTCGCTCATGCTAGGTCGCCGTCCTCGCCCAGTTGGGAGAGCTCCGCCAGGGTGTCCTCGATTGCGTCCAGGGACTCGGAAATGTACTGCTCGCGCGCCCAATCCTGTACAGCTTGGGCGTGGGCCTCTATCTCACGGCTGCCGGGCCTAAGGTTGCCCAGGCGCGTGGCCGTGCCCTCATAGGACTGGGCCTCCCCCAGCCTCAAGTACAGGCCTTGCAAAGCGGCTGCCACTGCCCGCCGCTGCGAGAAACTAGCGGCCGCCACAGAGGGCCCTTTAGGGCTTCTTCTGGTTTCACCAGCTTCGTCTCGTGTACGATCAAAACCAGCAAAACGCTGAGAGGAAACACCCCCATGGCCTATTTCGTGAAATCCTGTGACGACTTGCCCGCTTTCACTTTCAATTCGGACACAGACGCGCTGGCCGCCGAGAAGGCACTTCATGCGTTCCATCGAGAGGGAACACAGCCCCTCATTCGCTTCAAAGGCAAGAACGGCCTCGTTGAGACGTTCGCGCTCGTCTGGGCTAATGGCCCCTCTGTCCATTATTGTGTTAGCGAGGCAGACGATGAGATCGCGACAAATCTTGCTCAGGATTGGGTCAAGCAAGACATTATTGAGGTATCCGGTTGCTTCTAGCTGGGCTGCCTCGCTCTGCTTTTTAGAAGCCTGTTCTGGCAGGCGGTCAAGGATGATGCGAGTAACCTCAGGTTCCTCCACCATCTCAAGCACTTCACTGGTGAGGGCCGGGCGCAGGGTGCCAGTACCCCGCCCGCTTACAGCCCACTCGGTTTCACTTACCCTAAGGGCAGCCCGATAGTACAAGTACAGTTCCGGGATCTCGTACTCGAGGCGGATCTGCGCGCCGACGGGCAGTTCTGCCACGTCAACCTTGCCGAAGAGGGTCTCGCCCTCTTTAAAAACTGGGGTGTTCATTTAAAATCTTGGGTCCTTCCAAAAAGGGGTGCGGTAGATAAAGTTTGGGTGTGAACATTACGGAACTAGCCATCAACGGCCTCTCGCTCCTGGTCGCTACTGGGGGCCTGATTGTTGCTGTCCTGGCACGCCGTTACACGAAAATCAGCCAACGCGCGGCTAAGGAGGCCAACCGCCTCGCTAAGGACGCCAACATTGCTGCTACCCGCGCGAACCGCCTGGCAGGTGAGGCAAACCAGATAAGTAGCAAGGCGAACAAGATCGCGACCAGAGCACTTGCTACCACGCAAGATGTCAGTCACTACTCCTGGGCAATCCAGATTGACCATGACGCCGGTGTTCTCGTCCTTGCCAATGAGAGCCCATTTAGCGCAACGAATATTTCCATCACGATCAGGCATGAAAAAGACACGATTTACCAGGGTAGGGCCGGGGCTATCGGACCCTTCGGAAAGGTAGGCTTCGGCACTAGCTTGCTCGTGAATGATGTGCGCGACCGCCTGGCTAGCAAGGACACTGCACTTGGTGGCGGCATTTTCGGGGTCGCTCAGATCAGCTGCGACGTGTTCTTGTCTTGGGATAGTCAGGTCGGGGTGCCCCGCTCTGACCATTTCGAGCACTGCTTCACCAAGGCGGATTGTCATTGATCCGGGGATGTTCATTCGCGTACCCCCCTTGAAAACACTTGATCATGGCAAGCCCAAACACGATGCCAGATAAGAATGTTCGCCCCAAGCAAGACGCACCCGAGAATGGCTAGATCGAAAACTGCGATACAAATAAGTGGATGCAATAACTGGTTCATTTACTGTTTTCCTTCAAATCTTTAGGGACGATCAGGGCTAATACGGGGCTGCAATACGCGACCAGAAGAAGCGCTGCGGAAAGGGGCGGGCACGCGTACCAAAAGCATTGCCCAACCCACCAGCAGCCGAGAGCGATTAGCAGAATCAGCGCCTGCAAGGCGCGGCGCGCCCACCTCTCAGCCCGGCTCATGCTTCTAGTACTCCTTTTCGTGTGGCTGCGGCTTTCCTCGCGGCGTTCGCCCGCCCTGATCTAGGTGATAGGTGTATGACTTGGCCACCAGGCAAGACCGTGGTGATCTGTGGGGGTTGTTGGGTTGCTTTTTGCGCGAAGTCTTCTATTGCTTGCGGGGTTACCCGCCATATCCTTCCGACTCGCACGCCCAGGAGGCGACCTTGTTTTAAGAGGCGCAGCACCGTGGTTTTTGAGATGCTCATGTAGGCTGCGGTTTCCGATACCGAAAACCAGCTTTCAGGGCGAGCGTGTTCTGTCCTATTCAAGGCCCAGCGCCTCCTCCAGCCAGTCTTCGTCCCAGTCCACTACTTGGTTTAGGAAGTTTTCTTCTGCCCACTGACGCGCCCGCTTCTCGAACGCGGTGACGTCACCGAACAGGCCAAGCACTAGGCCGCGTATTTGTACTTCAACGCCGCCGATGCGGACCCGCCACCACACGGAAGAAGGCCTGCGTATCTCACTCAGGAACGCCCCTTTCCCCTTCTTTAGCGAGTAGACGCGCCCATCCTTAAACACCACATAGGCGGGGTTGCCGAAAATAGGCATGCCTGCACTAAGATCAACAGTCTGGCTCATTTGGTTAGGCTCTCCTCGGTGTAGTACTTGGCCCAAACGTCTTCGAAGAGGGGCCGATCTTTTTCTGTGTAAGCATTGACCTGGCGCACCTGGCCGTTACTTAGGTTTAGGGGGTATTTTTCGGGCTCGGTGCCGTGTTCTAGCGTGTATTTGGCTTTGATGCGCTTACCAAAGGTCGGGGCGATATGCTTTAGCTGGTCTTTGTTTACGCCCTTTTCTTGCAGGAAGTCCTGCGCGTACAAGGGCCGGGTTGCGGGTTCAAGCTGTGGGCGTTCGCCGAGTCCGCGCGCTAGGATCACACGCGCTTTAGCCTCGAGATGATCCGCTTGGATCAGCCCCCGCGCGGCCTGACAGAGCGCTAACTCGTCGAGGGCCCGGAGCGTTGCCGGGTTTGAGGTTGCTACCTGCGGGACCCGGTATGCCCCGGTCTTGCGGATGGTTGGCAGTACCTCGTGCGTCACCCAACGGCGGAATGGCGCAACTCGCTCAGCCTTGGAGCGCACCAGTGCCGCGTAAAGGCCCGCTTCTGAAATAGTAAGGAGTTCTTGCCTTCCTCCAGGGGTAGGCACAAACTGCCTACCCTTTTCATCTTCGTCAAGGCCGCGAGTGAAATCCTTGGCGCTTTGGTATTCAAGTATTTTTGCGACATCAGCAGCAACGAACCAAATTTCTCCCGCTTTGTCATGGAAAGTACGGACTCGTTGTTGGCCGAATTTGAAATTTTGTAGTTCAGTAGTCATTAGGCTGCCTTCCTTTGAGCACGGGCAGCCTGGTAAAATCGGGCTGCCTTGTATTGGGCAACCGTGCGATGCAACTTTGGCGAGATGGTCGCACGGTTTTTATTTGATGATTGATGCACACTTTTGTGTGCATGGGCTAATTTAACATACGCACACAACGGTGTGCAAACTACTAGTCTTCGGAAATGATCCGGTAGATTGAATTGCGATGCATCTGCAATGCGTCCGCTATTTCTTGACGAGGCACTTCTGCCTCCAAGGCAGCCATTACCGCTTCTTTGCGCGCAGACTTCGCCAGCGAAAGGCCCTTCGCAGTCTTGCGAACCTCCGCTAGCAGTTCTCTCTTTGCCTTTTCGTCCATTGCTCTCAATCCTATCTGACGCCGCGGCCATCAGCTCCCGCCCGGTCAACTGCCTGGGCGTACCGTACGAGCCGGTCTTACGGATCGTGGGCAGTATCTCGTCGAATACTTTTGCTTCGAAGGCTTGCGCGCTTGGTAGCTTCGATGACGCGATTAGTCGGTACAAATCGCCCTCGGTAATGAACCGGACTTGCTGCACGCCGCCCGCCGTCTGAAGGGGGTACCGTTTCGTTACCCCCTTGCAATGTTTCGCTAGCGCGTCCTTGGTATTGACGTACCCGAGGGCGGTTGCTACGTCCTTACCGCAGAAAAAGACCTTGCCGTCTTCCTCAAACATACGGACGCTGGTATTCTCAAAAGTGAATGGAATTAAATTACTCATTTGATTACCTTCTTTCTGCCTAGGCGCTGCAACGCCTAGGCGGTTTTTTGTTGGGCTAAGTCAGATTTCAAGAAGTCCTCATTCACAAGGACGATTGGGCGGATCCCCAGAACTTTGCTAGCTTTCCGCGCCAGAGAGGGGCTGAGGCTTCGCCTTCCCGCCTCGATATTCGCTAGGTAAGGCCGGGCAATTCCGAGGCATTCGGCTAACTCATCCTGTTTGAGTTCCCGCTGCTTGCGAACGAACGCGAGGGTTGCCCCTATGCGTTTCCGCTCCGCCCTTTGTTCCGTCATGTTCCTTTCCATGCCTCAATATTGGAACATGACCGACCTATTGTCAAGCATAAATAGGTGCAATTACGCGCTTTTCGGAACGTTACGGAACTCTAGAGAGGGCCTATTCGTTGGAACTACGCCGGTGTAGTTTCTGAAAAAGTTCCTAGAAGTTCCGTTTCATTCGTGCCATGATAAGTACATGGACGCTAAAGAAAAGCTTGGCAAAAAGGTAAAATCAGCCCGCTTCAACCTCGGCTATAAGACCCGCACAGAGTTTGCCTCTAAAGTCGGCGTCTCATCGCGAATACTCTCTGAGCTGGAGAATGGTCGCCGGAACTCTTACTCTGACGAGACCCTATGGAATGTCGATCGAGCACTTGAGTGGCCTCAAGGCACGTCCAAGGCAATCCTAGAAGGCAAAGAACTCCCTACTACCGAGCTCATAGATAGCAGCAGCTGCGCCGTGACAGCTGGCATAAGTGAAACAACACATGCCGCTGCAAGCGCAGCAGCAGCTTACGACGCTATCGCACGCGAAGGCGATGCCGAGAGCCTTGCGAAACTTTCCCCCAAGGACCGAGCAATCACGCTATGCCTTTTACATGGGAGATCGGCCAAGGATATCGACCTACTAACCAACAGAGATGCAGAAGAGCTCCTAGCTGCCACGAAGCTGAGCTTCATGCGAGAAAGCAGGAAGCTGCAGGCTGCCAGCCCGCGTTACTCGACAGAACCCACATCGAGCGGTTTTACCCGCAAGCAGATAGACGACAGCGAAGGGGGAATTCTTCGCTTTCCTCCTACCCAGTCTGATGATGAGGCGTGGGAAGAACAAGAGAAACTCCCCGCAGCAGCGCTAGAAGGCACCCCAGAAAACGCCCGTGACATACCCCACGCAGAATGAACATTAAAAATCGCCCCATCTGTCAGACCCCCACGGCATTAATTAACCCGTGGGACTGACAGAACAAGCACTCCTAGCATTTTGCGCCAGCGAAGGCGTAACAGTACGCGAAAGCAGTCAAGTCCCCGGCATGGGTAAATACGTGCACGCCACCCGCACGATCTGGCTTAACACGCGCCTTAGTACCCGCGAGCGCACCCCGGTTCTCTTGCATGAGGTCCTTCATATGCAGGCCGGGCATGTGGGCCCACAACCCCCGGCCATAGAACGCAAAATACGGCGGGATGTGGCGCGCATACTTATAAAACAAACCGACTACGCGCGCGCTGAGCGTATTGGTGGGGGCAACCTGTACACGATCGCGGAAGAACTCGACCAACCCGCATGGCTGGTACGGGACTACCGCACGGTTTTGGAGGGTAGGCTATTAGGCAGGCCTGGCTGTAGGATTGCTTAAACCGTAGAAACAGCTCAAGGGGTGCGATGTGGGGCCTGTAACGGCGAGAGAAGCTAAAAGTATTACCATCCGAAAATGGGGCCTCCTGGCAACGCTGGTCGGGTTTGTGTTACTTTTCTTAATCCCGGTAATTGGCATTCTCGCCGTAGTGATTGGGACCATAGCCGTTATAGTAGGCTCTCTGCTGGGGTATCCAGATTGGAAGAATCGCCCCCACGCAAAACCTCTCCCCAAGGGTACGTACCACGTGCCCCCACCAACCCTTCCTACCGAAAAGGCCGCGCCTGCCAGTGAGCCCACCTTTAACGAAGATCTAAACTTTACTTTCGATGTTGACCTAGCGGCCACCCTTTCAGGGGGCCGTCGCATTGAACCCGTATATGTACAGGTTGATTTTGACCCATCGTGCGAATGGTCCGGCCTGTACACCTACAGGTGGTTTCTGCCTGAAGAACCCCAGGTAGGGGATCGGGTAATTGTAGACGCGCGTGGAGAGCTCACAACCGCGACGGTAGCGCGGGTAGGAGTTAGAGGCGATTACAAGGGGTATATAAAAGTGATTCGCGGGAAACGCTAACGGCTATTTTGTTAGGGGCACGGTTGAGCACGCAGCTAGTTTTGCCCGTAATGGTGCGGATTATTTTGATCGGCGAGAGTTTTGGGGCAAGAAGTTCTAAAAGTAGGTGGCGCAATCAGTCGTATTGCTTAAGTCTCACGCCGAGGGCGCAATGTGCGCATAGCATCTTGAGCGTAAGCTCTATCGGAAGGTCCCCCCATGTACCCACCCTCACCCGGGCCATATACTCCCCCACGCAGGAGGATGCAGTACCCAGAACAGCCCAAGAATAAAGTGCTAATCGTAGTGCTGTGCTTACTGTTAGTGCTGGGGGCTGCGGTACTTGCCGGCGCTGGTTACGTCGCCTATAAAGCCGCAGGCGCTTCGCAGAGAGCTTCCTCTCCTACTACCGGTAAAGCAGATACTAAAGAACCTGCCAGTGGATCAACGGATCCCGCTCCAGGCAATTACCAGCTCAAACGCAACGACAAAGTTGCCTTTCTTCTACAAGGCATGTACAAATCGTGCGCCCAAGGCGAATCTTGGCTTCAACTAGTCGACGGGCCGGCAGGACCTCGCACATTGCACTTCCTTCCCACAGAACCGCCCAAAGGCACAGAAAAAGAAGTATCCCTCTTATGCATGTGGAAAGATCTCGGACTACCTAAGGAATCCTTCGCTAAGGTGACAAATAGCGAAGACAAAGAGAAGCACATGATAGTTCAAGGCGGAGTCATGCTTACATGGCAATGGACTGAGAGCAAGGACTTCATTGCTACCCTTTACGATTCGCGAGATTACGGTACATCAGACTAGCCTGCCGTAGTCGCCCTAGTAGGAGTAATGGCAGTAGTTCTTCGCTGATTATTTGCTTGTACCCCTACTAGCTATTTCTCGTTGGTGGATGTTCTATTAGGCTCCTTATATTTGCCGTGTAACGTGACACGATTAAGTGGTTTCAAGGGGTGTTTTGAGGGCCTTTGAGGCGTTTATAAATCAGGCTCAGAATCAGCTTTGACGTGGGCTTTTGCCTGATGAGAGGCAGTTTTGCTAGGATCCTGCTACTTGGGTTCGATTCCCGTCACCCGCTCCAAGAGAGGGGAACCACAAAGAAAGCTTGCTTTCAGTTGTGGTTATCCCGAACGCGGAAGGGTGGCTGGGGCAGCAGAGAGAAACAGCCACCTCAAGAAGCAACAGGCATAACTATTAGCTCCCTTGTTGATTTCACCCAAACACACCAACACATTTCCTACACTTATGAATGGCGGGCTGCAGGTTAGTTCTCCCGGCAACGATGCCGCGTCGATGTAGGAGGAAATCAACATGGCTACCTATGACATTCCTAAGACAATGCGAGCGAACGTGCTGCTTGGGCAGCAGAAAATGCAGATGGAGGAACGGCCCGTTCCTACGCCCTCAGCCGGGCAACTACTGATCAAAGTACTTTCGGTGGGCGTATGCGGTTCCGACGTGCACTACTACAAAACCGGTGAATGCGCCGGCTTCCAGGTAGAAGAGCCGCTAATCCTAGGCCACGAAGCATCCGGCGTAGTGGTTGCAGCCGGAAGCCCGGAGGATGGAAACCGCGTTGGCGAACGCGTCTCAATCGACCCGCAAGTGCCCTGCCGGAAATGCCGCTACTGCAAGACCGGTCATCTAAACCTGTGCCCGCAAATGCAGTTTTACGCTACTCCCCCGGTCGACGGCACATTCTGCGACTACGTGTTAGCGCCAGCAGATTTTGCCTTCACAGTCCCAGACCAGATGAGCAACAACGCGGCCGCACTTCTTGAACCCTTCAACGTCGGCTTGTGGGCAAACATGGAAGCCCACACCACTTTGGGTTCCCGCGTTTACATCACCGGCGCGGGCCCGATCGGTACCCTTACCGCATTGGCGGCCAAGAGCTTCGGAGCGTCGGAAATCATCGTTTCCGAGCCCAACCCCACCAGGCGGGAAATGATCCTAAAACGCGGCGCTACCAAAGTCGTCGACCCCACCGAGGACGGTTTCACAACGGATGGTATCGAAGCTGACGTTTTCATTGAATGCACCGGAGTAACCGACGCCATCCAGTCCGGCCTCTACGCGTTGGCCCCCGCGGGCACCTGCGTGTTCGTAGGCATGGGCTCAAACATTGTGCCCCTCGACATTGCGCGAATTTCCGTGCGCGAATTGATCGTGACCGGCCTGTTCCGCTACGTGCACACCTGGCCTAAGTCGATAGCCGCGGCAAGCCAGCCCTTCGTAAATTTGGACGAGCTAGTAACTGCCGAATTCACCCTTGAAGAGGCCGAAGAGGCTCTAACTTCAACTGGCGATCCTACCTCGTTAAAGTCCGTCGTAGTGGTCAACAAGGAATAGGTTCCGCTTTCTGGTAGCCAGGGCCTAATCCGCCTTGGCTACCGGACCGATCGAGGCGTTTACGACCTCGGAAGAACACACCGCAACCTCAAAATCAGCACTTAACGCATTCCGCTCCTCGGGAGGATAGACCTTCAGCGCCACACTCTTTTGCGGATTGCATCCTTCAAAGTTCTGCGCATTGGCAATCCGAAGATTGCTGGTAGCAAACTCCCCGGACTGCAGGGTTATGACCTCTTTGGCGTCGCCCTCGCGCTTGGCCGGTTCACCGATCTGATCCCCGTCTGCATCAGTAAAGGAAACTCCGGGAAAACCGTAAATGTTGCAGTGTTCCTTCGAAATGTTTGTCAGTTTCAGCTGGTAATACCGTGACCCTGCACCCGCGCCGCCCTCGGGCTGGGCAACTTCCAACTTCAGCCCTTTAGAGCGGCAACGCTTCGGTTTACCCTGTGGCGTTTCTTCCTTCTCTAGAGGGCGGGCCGACTGGCTCTGGCTGCTCTGGTCCTTCGGCGAAGCAGTACTGGCATCACTTACCCCAGCGGAGCGGTTAGCTGAACCCGCACACCCGGCAAGCCCAGCCAGAGCTAGTAGTGCGCACACGCCAGCGGCGCCTTTTTGCAGTGTCTTCATACCAGTAAGCCTAGAGGGCGAAGCTTGGGTGCGCATGGGCAAGAAAGCGAGGGCTATGTTTCTTACCATCCTGGCTTAAAAAGGTTTGGGGCCCACTCTTTGGTGGACCCCAAACTCAGAGTAATTTACATACTCTTAGTGCTTCTTCCTACGCAGAGTTAGGAGGACGCCGCCAGCCATCAGCAGCGCTGCGACAATACCTGTCGAAAGTGCTGCAGTACCAGTGTTGGACGGAGCAGGTGCGGCCTTGGTGGTAACTACCTTACGGACCACAGCCTGCTCGCCCTTCTGAGCTACAGCAGGCTTGCTGTCGTTCTCAGTAGCAGCAGAAGCGGGCTTTGCCTCTTCAGCGGGCTTGGGCTTTTCTTCCTCAGCAGGCTTGGGCTTTTCTTCCTCAGCAGGCTTCGGCTTTACCTCTTCAGCGGGCTTGGGCTTTACCTCTTCAGCAGGCTTCGGCTTCACGGTTAGCGTGGCAGCCTTTTCCACCTTTTCCCCATCAGGGTTGGTAACTGCGTAACGAACCCTGTAGTCGCCCGGCTTATTGATGTCAATCTTGTCCAGGTCTTCCTTGTTGGGAACAGCGTCCCCGCCAGTAGCCAGCACAAACAAGCTGACCGGGTCAAACTTGTCACCTTGAACCAAGGAGCCGTCCTTGACCTCAAGGGTGGGAAGAGGGTGCTTGACAGTCAGCGTTGCAGCCTTCTTAACCTTGGCTCCTGCCTTGTTGGTAACCGTGTAATTGATCGTGTACTCGCCAGGCTTGTTCACGTCAACCTTAGCCACGTCATCCGCGTTCGGAACCGCTTCGTCGCCGCCGGTGAAGTTCTTGACTAGGTCAGCGGGCTTGAAGTCCTCACCTTGCAGGATGGTCTTATCCTTGAGCTCAAGGGTCGGAGCGGGAACCAGCGGAAGCAGCTTTGGCTTCACGGTTAGCGTGGTGGTCTTTTCAACCTTTTCCCCATCGGGGTTAGTAACGGTGTAACGAACCCTGTACTCGCCAGGCTTGTTCACGTTGACCTTAGCCACATCCTCCGCATTCGGGACGACGCCATCCTGGTTAGCCCCAGTAGAGCTGACCACTAGCGAGGCCGGATCAAAGTTTTCCCCGAAAGCAAGAGTCTTATTCTTCACCTCAAGAGTAGGGGCGGGATGCTTGACAACCAGTTTGGCCTTCTCGACAGTCTTGCCACCGTACTTATCGGTAACAGTAAACGTCAGTTCGTACTCGCCAGGCGTATTAACGTCATAGGTACCTTCTACCTTGACCTTATTATTCAGGGGCTTGCCGCGATCATCGGCCGCGGTTTTAACCATGCTGGCCGGATCGAAATTCTGCCCTTGCCTGATGGCCTTATCCTCTACTGTCAAAGTAGGCGGCTTAGCCCACTCAGCAGACAACTTGACGATCTCGCCCCGGATATACCCAACGTTGATGTCCGGATCAACCTCGGTGAACGGATAAGGAGTACCCCTATCAAATTTCTTTGGCTTGTTAGCCTTATTGGCTTCCGGATCCAGCTTGGAGGTTCCGACCCAACCAACAAAAGTGTAGCCTTCGCGCACCGGAGCAGAGGGCTTGTACACCGTGCGGAACGGGGCAATGAACATCGAGTAAAGGTTGGAATCATTAGAGTCCAAATCGGATTTACGGGGATCCGTCCACGTACCGCCATTCAGGTTAAAACTAACACGATTGAACTGGTGCATCTGCCAGGAACTTAGGAAGATACTATAGTCCCCCTTGGGCTCGTACTTATCGATGTCGAGCACCTCGTAGGCCTTAGCCCCCTCGCCCACAACCGAGCGGGTAATAGCTCCATCTATTTCCGCGTTACCAGTGCCACTCATAGTCCATTGCGGCTGCATGTTGATCCTGCCTGACAGAACCCAACCAGCAGGAATCTTATATGGACGTTTCGGCTCTAACGTCATGAACCCTTTCGGATTCTTCGGATCAAAAGCAACAAATAGGGCGCTTTGCGCCCGACTTGGCGTCCTATAGCTGAAATCAACAGGCTTATCCGCGGCATTTGCAACTAGAGCTTGGCCGGAAACAGCCAAGCTTAAAGCTGCAGCAGCCCACAGCGGTCTTGATTTACGATTTATTGCCATCGCATTTCCTCACGGTTCGTGTCACCCTGCTATGCAGGCGAAAATTCACACTCACATTAAGGCATGTTAATGTTTCTAGCTAGAGGCGAATGAGCATATTCACAATGCGAACCCGGCAAAAGGAATAATACATTAGTGCATTATTGGCGTTTTTACATTTCATTCATTACCAAATGCACTAAAGTCCTAAAAACAATATTCCAACTTAGCGCCTATACCGCAACATTTACCTATGCATGACCATATACAGGTCTAAATCCGATTCACCCATAACGTTCACGGAAAATGGCAATAATTAACCGAAGCTAGACTCCTTCGTCCCGCTGCGGCGCGGCCTTTACACCTCTGCGGCATGACGCTAGAGGCGCTGCCAACTATTTTGCTGGCATAGCCATCATGTACAGCACCATCTTCGACGGTTTCAATGCCTTCACAGCGTGGGGCAGACGCGTGGTGAAGTGAACCAGCCCGCCCGGACGCAGCACAACGTCACGACCATCTGCAGTGATCAACAATTCGCCCTCGAGCACCTGGACCAGCACCGGCATAGCAGCGGTATGTTCGGATAGCTCTTCGCCCTCGTCAAAGGAAAAGAGGACAACATTGACCCCTTCACCCTTCAAAATAGTGCGAGATACGGTAGCTCCGTCATTGATCTCTACCAGATCCGCCATGTTTTCAATGTCGGACAGCCCATCAGGATTAATCATTTCTCGTCCAAAGTAGCAACGACGGTGATGCCTGCCAGATTCTTTTTATACTCTGTGAAAGTCCTGCGCATCTGGAGCACGCGAGCACGCAAATCCTTATCTCGCATCAGGTTTCGGACAATGCGCAACGTGCCCAGCAGGCCCTCGTCGGCTACTACCCTTTTGGGATCCAGCAGGGCCATTGGCGCGGTGGTAACCTCAGTAACTCTAAATCCTGCCCCGGTTAGCAGTTCTTTCCATTCGGCGACTGTAAGAGGGCGCGCGTTCACTCGGATGACGCGGGCCAAAGTTTTGCGCAATTCATCTGCCTTACTTGCCTCTATGTCATCTGGAACCAGCACCAACTCATGGATGGCATACCGCCCTCCCACTGAAAGGACGCGCTTTGCCTCGGCCACAATCTTCTGCTTAGACTTCTGCCCTTGCATTGTTAGCATGGCTTCCCCAGCGACCATGTCAGCACTGTCATCCGGCAGCCCTGTCTCGGCCGCGTTAGCGCACACCACCTTGCCGTTAGCGCTGCTCACGATCCGTTGTACTCGGCTTACCGCATTGACGTCTCGGTCCACGCCTACGTATGAAGCAATAGATTCAGCAACTATTAGCTGCGCGGTACGGCCAAGTCCGGGGGCGAACTCAACCACGCGAGCCCCCGGTAATTTCGCTGCAGCGAGCATCGCTTTAGTGAGCTTCAAGCCTCCCGGGCGAAGAACCCGTTTTCCTGCCCTTGCTAACACCCAATGTCCTGCTGCGGTTTCTACGGGACGATCCGATTGTGGTAGTGAGCTTTCCATACCACAATCCTATACTTAGGTTCACCTAACCTCAGCCAGCTTTAGTTTGCACAGGCCAGAAACGTTCCCCTACTTCTTGTAGTAGATCACACCACCGTTTAGACGCATTTTAATTGCCACCCCATCTGCAAGTTCTAAGGTGGGCCCGCAACTTACGTTAGGTGTAATCATGAAGAAACTTTTCTTTGCAGCAATCCCTATGACTGCCGCCCTATTCGCCGGAGTACCAGGCGCCAACGCGGCCGAACCAACACCGGTTGATCCCGATTTTTCTGTCGCGACTATTGACCCAGAATTCTCTATGATTTCCGCAAGAAAGCTAATCATTCAGAACTCCATTTACCAAGCCGAGGCCGCCGCAGGCCACAAGCTGTTCTGGGTCACCTACCCCGAGCCGAACTACGCCGTTATCTATCAGGCCCAAACTTTCGACCCCGACACCGACAATGACGCCTTTCAGAGCCTGATTACGGTTCTGAAAGACAACGGTTTTTCTCAAGTTGGGGCAGTCGCTCCCGCTCTAGTCGCCGAACAGCCAGCTGACTAGTTAGTAGGCTTTTCCACTGGCTCGCTTCTTTGAGATCTTTGACGGTTACTTACTGAGCAGTTTGCGCCGGTTGCCCTCCCCGCGGGGAGGGCAACCGAAAGCTGCTATGAGCACAAATTAGCTGGGTCATCCCTAACTGTCCGTTACACCTAGCGGATCTGTATTAATCGTTACAGCGAATCAGACACTACCGCGTGTTCGCGTATTTTCTGAGTCTTCAACCTTATTTTTTCATCCGCCCACGCACATATCAGGTCATCGCGAAACCTCATTTCGAACGCATAGGTTGAATAGTTAACATTCCCTCGTAACAAAAGTACGACAAAGGAATGCCGCTCTAATGTTTAGGTCTATGCATGAAACCAATCATGCTAGCTCGTTCTCTCTGGTGCGAACGGGCATGCATTTTCTGTTCATCTTATTGGTCGCAACGCTAATTATTTTTAATTTAACTCCGTCTGCCCTGGCAGCTCACCCGAACAATTCCATGGGCGTTTCAGATAACGGGATCTACTACACTCACGATAAAAGCTCAAAACTGAAGCCTGTAACACCCAGTGGCGTTGAAGCCGAATCATTCGCATTCTGCATTAACAATAAAAAGGGCACGCCCTCGTACAGCGGAGGTTCTAATACCGGAGAGTACACTCGTACGGAAAACGCGAGCGCTAATGATATTTATGCAGAATGGTTACACAACAGAGGAGCTAGCAGCTCCAACAGCATCAATTCTGCGCAGCTAGATGACGTTCTAAGAAAGCTCATCTACATTTATGTTGTAGACCCCACAGATACCGAAGGCTCCTCTGGTCTACGCGACATAAACCCTAACGGATTTGCATTTTATACCGTCATTCAGAACGTGATCTACCACTACACTGACAACCAGAAGCACACTACTTACGTTGTGCCACAACAGGCTGCTGCTCTAAGAATGGTGCGGGACATGCTGGAACGCCCCATAGGCGAAGTGATTCCCCAAAATGTTGATGTTAAGGTAAATCTCTACAAGGCGCAGCCAGCTCGTCCTTCCCAAAGGGTTCAGTCTTTGATTAGCGGACGGGTCGTCGTACGTCCTATCATCGTGCACTTGTCGAAAAAGCAGTAAACGGAACCAATGAACTACAAGGCGCCAAACTCAAAGTCGTAGAGGGAGAAAACCCCAACGGCAAACCCATCGAGGAATGGACCAGCGGTAAAAACGCCAGAACCATCCAGGTATCCCCAGGAACCTACACCATGGTCGAAACCACCGCCCCAGCCGGATACGAAATCGCCGAACACATCACCTTCCAAGTCGACACAACCGGTACCATCAAAACCAAAACCCAAAACGGCACCTACAACACCAACACCATCACCATGCTCGACAAGGTGAAAACACCAGCTACACCAGTAAAGCCTCCTACTGACAGGACACCCCCGCCAACCACACCCACACACCCTGAAATCACAATTTCAAAGAAAACACTCGGAGCGAAAACAGAACTACAAGGCGCGACCCTGCTCCTTGTAGAGGGCAAATCCCACGAGGGCACGCAAATCGAAGAATGGGAGACAGGTCTGACTCCCCGCACCTTCGCTCTTACCCCAGGAACGTACACGCTGATTGAAACAAAGGCTCCCAAGGGGTACAAGATTGCTCGCCCAGTCACCTTCTCTGTTGAGGCCGACGGAACCGTAACACTACAAACACGCGACAGTAGCGCCACCGCAAAGCAGAAAAAGGTGACCATGATCGACGAGCCGGAGACACCAAACACACCACCGGAAACACCAAACACACCGTCCACTTCACCTCGGGTACCGAAAAAGTCCCGTTCTTCGCTCCGCGCGAAGAATCTGACTGTGGCCGAGAGTCCTTTGGCTAAGACTGGTGCGGCAGGCGGTGCGTTAGCTCTGGCTAGCGCAGCAATGATAGGAACCGGTGTGGCGCTTCTACGACGCCGTAACCTCTAAATTCCCCTATAGAAGCAAGAGCCTCGCAGCGATATTGCTGCGAGGCTCTTGCCTTCTTCGCAATGAAACAAAGTGCTCTAATTACAACGCAATTCGCTCGTGCCCCTGCAGAGGGGCGCATTCAGACTTCCTTATCGCCTGTAGAATAAACGTTGCAATTCTTCCTTTACACTTGTAAATTATCTGTACGTGACTACTAAGGCAACCAAGGATCCGCGCGCGGCAAAATCCCGCACCGCGCTGCTCGACGCGATTGATGCCCTGATAGAAACTGGGATCAACCCAGACAAAATCTCGGTAACCGATCTGGCCAGCCGGGCAGGCGTGACACGCCCTACCTTCTACCAGCACTTCCAAACAATCACCGACCTGGTCGGCGCCTCTGCGCTTCGGCGCCTAGAAACCATGTTCGCAACTATTTCTAGCGAAGATGAGCTGAAACAGAATGCGACGGAAGAGGCGATTCGGGCGCTCCTCTCCTACCTTTGCGATGACGCTACCTACTGCATTACGGTGTTCAATTCTTCTGCCGCCCAGCATTTACTGAACACCTTGGTCGACTACATCGCGAACCGCCTCTACAGCATCTCGCCTGTTGGCGCCAGCATAAAAGCGCTCGAAGGCATCGGCACTTGGAAGTACTGCCAATTCCTTGCTGCGGGCACAATCTGGCAGGTACAAGAATGGCTGCTGACCGAACCCTCCCCTGCCGCGGCGCAAGAAACCTACGTGAAACAAATATCTACCTCCCTGCTTTTGGCAGGTCAGCTGAAAGAGGTCGAAAATGGCAACTGAAAAGAAACTGAGCCCCCGCCGGCGCAAGCTGCTAACCATGGTCGTGATCTTGGGGCTGGCATGTATCCCGCTTATTTATTCGTCTATCCTGACGGGCTCGTATAAGGATCCCATTGACAAGCTGGACACGATCCCAGCTGCAATTGTCAACAACGACCAGCCAGCACAGGGTACTTCGGGGACACTACATGTGGGCGCTGATCTGGCGCGCGAATTGCTCGAATCGGACAACGAGCAAAACCTGGGGTGGAAGGAATATTCTGCGGGGGAGGCTTCGAAAAAACTCCGGACAGGGGACGTTTACGCAGTACTGACTATCCCTAAAGAATTTTCGGCCAACGTCGCTGCCGCCCAGGCAGATCCGAAGAACCTAAAGCCCACAACCATTACTTTTACTTCTAACGATTCCCAGAACTACATCGTGGGCAAGTTCGGAATGTCTGTAGCAGACCAGATCAAGGACAAGCTCTCCCACAAAGTCACCTCACAGTACCTGGAGAAGGTCAACCTCTCTTTCACTAACTTGCACCAGAGCCTGAACAAGGCGTCCGAAGGCGCAGACAAGCTTTCTGACGGCGCTACGAAGGCAAAGGATGGGGCTGGGAAGCTGACACTCGCCCTCGGCAAACTACAAAACGGGGCGGGCACACTAGCCGCCGGCAACCAGGCGCTTGCGAGTGGGGCGGGAGCTTTGAACGAGGGCGCAGACAAGCTTTCCGCCGGCGCCTCTAAGTCTGCCAAGGGGGCAGGCGCGCTTGCCTCTGGTCTGAATAAGCTTGCCGGCAAGACCGGCCAGATCGACGCTGCTGGCAGTCAGCTGAATAAGGGGACTAAAGAGTTGGCCGATAAGTCTGCTCTTTTGTCGCAGAAAATCAGCCAACTAAATGAAGCCAATCAGTCCTTAGCTGAGAACATGAAGAAGCTGGCTGACGGCTCGCACAAGGCCAGTGACGGGGCTGTCGCTCTGCAGGCAGGAGCAGCGTCCTTGCAGGCAGGGGCGGCCGAATTGAACTCGGGCTTGCAAACTATGGGGGCAAAGTTGGACGAGGCCCCGCCGCTAATCCCCAAGTCGATGCTTGTAGACAAGATCGGTCCGCTACTTGATGGCGCGGCTCAGCTTTCCTCGGCAGCGCAAAAGCTAAACGAGGGAGCGACGGCTCTGGTAGGTGACAGCACGACTGGTATTACTGCACTAACTGCCGGCGCAGACCAGGCTTCAGCGGGAGCGCAAAAGATTGCGGAAGCTAATTCCAAGCTTTCCGAGGGCGCCGCCCAACTTTCGACGGGCGCCAGCAAGGCAGCATCGGGCACTTCTCGCTTCACCAATTCACTTTCCGAGGCAACTGACGCCATCGACACTGCGGCAACCGGGGCAAACACGCTGGCAAACGGCACTAATCGGGTTGCCAGTGGTGCCAGCCAACTGTCAGCCAAAACCCCTCAGCTAGCCGAGGGCGCAAACCGCGCCGCCGAGGGCGCGACCCAGCTCAGCTCCGGCCTCACCCAGGCAGGAAATGGCGCGACCCAGCTGGAAGACGGGACCTCCGCCCTCGCGCAGGGGAACACGCAGCTGAAGGATTCGCTGGCAAAGGGTGCCAAGAAGGTGCCAACTTACACAGAGGACGAGGCCCGCACTAGCGCAGAAAATACTGCCGGGCCGGTAACCCTGAATACGACCAAGACTAACGATGTGGGGCCGTTCGGCTTTGGCGTTGCCCCCTACTTCATGTCTTTGGCCATGTGGGTGGGAGCGATCGCCTTCTACCTGATGATGAACCCGCTCAACAAGACATTGATGCGCAATAAGAATGTTTCCGCGTTGGGCGTGGGGGTTGGCTCTTTGGGCGCCACCCTGGCGATCTCGGTAGCGCAGGCTCTGTTGATGCTGGCTGGCATGCACTTCATTGTTGGCCTAGAACCAGCCAACCGCGCCGCCACCGTTGGACTGTGCATCCTTGCCTCATTCACTTTTGTGGTGATCAACCAGGCTCTTATTGCAGCATTGGGCCCATCAGGACGTTTCGTTGCCCTACTGCTGATCGTATTGCAGTTGGGCGCGGCGGGCGGCATCTACCCGGTGCAAACTGCTCCGAAGATGTTCCAGATTCTTCACGATTGGCTACCAATCACCTACACGGTGAACGCCCTGCGCGCTTCAATCGGGGGCGGGCCCATTCCGATGGGGCCGACAGGTGCCGTACTGGGCACCTATATCGCCATCTCCGTAATCGTCGTGCTGGTTGCCGCCTATTTCCGCCGCAACGGTTACAAGCCCACCATGGAACAGGTGATGGGACACCGCTAAGAACACCGGTTTTTGGGCGGCACCTAGCGCATCACACCAGGCTAGGGACGTATGCGCTAGGTTCTTGACGCCACCTTAAAGGAGTTCGCCCATTGTTTTCCGGTAGGTTTCCCACGAGGACGGGGCCCGCCCCGGGCTTACCCGCTTTATTACTTGCGGATCCCACCCGGGCCCCAACTCTGCACCTGCGGCGAGGGCGGCCTGCCGGGCAGCACCCTTGGCCACGTATTCGCCGGGGGTAGGTAACGCAAGTGGGATCTGCATGATGTCAGCCAGGATCTGCAACAGCACATTAGATTTTGCGGCGCCCCCAACTACCATCGCAGAAGAAATTTCGATGCCTCCGGCGCGCACGGCCTCGAGCGTCGCCCTCATATGGCAGGCCAAGGATTCGAATGCTAGGCGCGCAAAGTTTTCGCGCGTCATCGCTTCGGGACGTAGATTCAAGATGCGTCCTGTGGCGTCGGGGAGGTTCGGGGTGCGCTCGCCCACGAAGTAGGGAATCATCACCATGCCGCCGCAACCGGGCTCGCCCGCCTGGGCCAGGCCGTCCAGTTCCTTGTAGTCCACCCCAAGGATCCGGCAGAAATAATCCTGCACCAGCGAACCGTTCAGCGTGCAAGCTAGCGGCAGCCACTGCCCGGAAGCATCCATAAAACCGGTCGTCCCGCTAACCGCGTCGCGAACCGGGTGATCCGACCGCGCAGCAACAACCCCAGAAGTGCCCAAAGACACCGAGGCTTCCCCGTGGGCCAGATTCAGCCCCAGGGCAGCACCCGCATTGTCACCGCAGCCGGGGGCTACCTTGCCGCCGCCAAACTCTGCGCTTGCTTCTCCGACGACCTCGGTGGGGCCGGCGATGCGGGGCAGAATTATCTGGCGGGCTTCGGCCTCGCTAATGCGCAGCGCGTGCGCCAAAATGTCATACCTATAGCTGGCGTCTTCGCAGTCCACGTAGCCGGTGCCAGAGGCATCCGAGCGGTCCGTCACCAGATCTTCTAGGCGGCCACTGCCCATGATCTTCCAGGTGAGCCAGTCATGGGGCAAACAGATCGCGGCGATGCGCCCTACGTTCTGCGGCTCATTGTCTGCAACCCACCGCAGCTTCGACACCGTAAGGGAAGCGACGGGAACCGACCCTACGGCCTCGGCCCAAAATTCGCGCCCCTTTTCTTCGATCAACGCTGCCGCAGCCGGCGCCGCCTTCGTGTCATTCCACAGCTGGGCGGGACGAATCACCTGACCGTCCGCATCCAGCAACACCATGCCGTGCTGCTGTCCCCCAACTGCCAGCGCGGCTACATCTTCCAGCCCACCCGCATCTGTCACGGCGGTCTGGAGGGCGGTAAACCACTCCCCCGGGTCTACTTCGGTTCCGTCTGGATGCGGAGCGCGCCCCTGGCGGATTACCTGCCCGCTGTCGGTATCGAGCACAAGCACTTTGGTGGATTGAGTAGAAGAATCGATTCCTGCTACGTACATCTTGACTCCCGCTGTTGCGTCAACTTTGGCGCCGTCGTCGTCGACTTTGTTTTATGCAATAACTATAGGCTACTAACAAGACTTTGCTACCGCAATAGCCTAATAGCGGGCATTTTGCATACATCTCTGATCTTGGACTTTACCCCTTGTCAAGGTCGCATCCCACTGCTAACGTTCTTTTTGTAACACACCATTACAAAGTCGTGGGGCAAGTCCTCCGGCTACGTACGAGGAGGTACAAATGTCTGACCTTTGGAATATCGAAAAGATCCCTTACGTAGGCACCGCTGACCCGAAGCAGGGCCTCGGCTTCCACTACTACCAGCCCGACAAAGTTGTAGCCGGCAAGAAGATGTCCGAATGGTGCCGCTTCGCGATTGCCTACTGGCACACGTTCAACCAGCGGCTAGTCGACCCCTTTGGCGACGGCACCGCACAGCGCCCCTACGATGAATACTCTGACCCGATGGAACTGGCGCTCGCCAAAGTCGATTACTCGTTCGAGTTCTACCAGAAGCTAGGCGCAGAGTTCTTCTGCTTCCACGACCGCGACATTGCCCCCGAGGGCGACACGCTTCGCGAAACCAACAAGAATCTGGACAAGGTTGTTGACCGCATTGAAGAGCGGCAGAAAGAAACCGGCATCAAATTGCTGTGGAACACGTGCAACCTGTTCACCAACCCCCGTTTCCAGGCAGGGGCAGCCACTTCGCCCTTCGCCGACATCTACGCTTACGCCGGTGGGCAGCTGAAGCACTCCCTAGAGATCGCGAAGCGCCTGGGCGCAGAAAACTATGTGTTCTGGGGCGGACGCGAAGGCTACGAGACCCTGTGGAACACCGACCTGAAGCGCGAGCAGGACCATATGGCAGCCTTCTTCCACGCGGCGGTAGATTACGCAAAGGAAATCGGCTTGGACGCCCAGTTCCTGATCGAGCCGAAGCCGAAGGAGCCGACAACCCACCAGTACGACTTCGACGCGGCAACCACTATCGCCTTCCTGAAGACTTACGACCTGGACAAGGATTTCAAGCTGAACCTAGAGGGCAACCACGCCAACCTGGCGGGGCACTCCTACCAGCACGAGATCCGAGTGGCACGCTCTGCCGGATTGCTCGGCTCGCTGGACGCAAACCAGGGCGACAAGCTACTGGGTTGGGACCTGGACGAATTCCCCTCCGACCTGTACGAAACCACTTCCGTGATGTGGGAAATCCTGGCCGAGGGCGGAATTGGCGCCAAGGGCGGCCTCAACTTCGATGCCAAGCCTCGCCGCTCTTCCTACACCGAACGCGACCTCTTCGCCGCACACGTCGTAGGCATGGACTCCTTTGCTGCCGGCCTGCTGGTAGCTGCCAAGCTGCATGAAGATGGCGTAATCGAAGACCTCCTCAAGGAACGCTACGGCAGCTTCGATTCGGGAATCGGCGCCCAGGTGGAAGCCGGCAAGGCATCCCTGGCAGAGCTAGAGGAATACGCCCTCGACAAGAAGCAGTCGGAGCTCATTTCCGCGAACGAACCGGGCAACCTAGAAGCCATTAAGGCAACTATCAACAACTACATTATCAAAGCGCTAGCGGAAGCATAGGCGCAACGGCCGGGCCTACGGGCCCGGCCACACAACTTACTGTGGCCGCGAGCGCGGCCTGACCATTGGCGGTTTCTAATGCGTAAAATCTCTATGACCTTCGTGTACCTTTTTGGGTCTTTGGGAGGTCTGCTCTTTGGCTATGACACTGGTGTCATCAGCGGAGCCATTTTGTTTATTCAAGACCAGTTGCATTTGGCGTCTTGGGGGCAGGGCTGGGTTGTCAGCGCGGTGCTGCTGGGCGCTGTTATTGGGGCTGCGGCTATCGGGCCGCTCTCTGACAAGTACGGGCGACGTCGCCTGGTGCTTCTTGCCTCTATAATCTTCTTTGTGGGCGCGATCGGTTCAGGGCTTGCCCACTCGGTCGCTGTCCTTATTATTTCCAGGCTGATCTTGGGCCTGGGCGTGGGCACCGCTTCGGCGCTGGTTCCCACCTACCTGTCCGAAATGTCGCCGGTGTCCAAGCGCGGCTTCATTACCGGCCTCTTCCAACTGATGGTTATGACCGGGATTTTGCTGGCCTACATAACCAACTACGCCTTCGCCGGTTTCTACACCGGCTGGCGGTGGATGCTAGGGCTAGCGGCACTTCCCGCAGCGGTCCTATTCTTCGGCGCTCTGGTGCTGCCCGAATCGCCTCGCTACCTGATCAAGATTGGTAAGCGTGGGGCAGCCCACCGCGTCCTGGAATCCATGTACCGCGGGCACGAGGGCGAAATTGACGCCAAGATTGCCGAAATTGACCAGCAGGCTGCCATTCAGCAGGGCGGGTGGAGCGAACTATTCGGAAAGACTGCCCGCCCGGCACTGATCGCCGCCCTCGGGCTGGCAATATTCCAGCAGATCATGGGCTGCAACACCGTCCTGTACTACGCCCCCACGATCTTCACCGACGTTGGCTTTGGCGTGAACGCCGCACTGCTCGCCCACATTGGGATTGGCATCTTCAACGTGATCGTGACCGTGCTGGGCATTTGGCTGATGGACAAGGTCAACCGCAAATCGATGCTAGTTGGCGGCGCGATCGGGATGGCAGTATCGCTAATTACCATGAGCGTCGGCATGCACTTCTCGGGTCGTAGCCAGCTGGCCGCCTACCTGTGTGCCATAGCGCTGACCATTTACATCGCTTTCTTCTCGGCCACTTGGGGACCGGTCATGTGGGTCATGATTGGCGAAATGTTCCCGCTGAATATCCGCGGTCTGGGCAATTCCTTCGGCGCGGTGATTAACTGGGCGGCGAACTCGATCGTGTCTTTGACCTTCCCGTTCCTACTTAGCTTCTTCGGGACCGGCTACCTGTTCTTCGGATACGCGGCAGCCTGCGTGCTGGCCATTATCTTCACCCAGAAGATGGTGTTCGAAACTCGCAACCGCTCCCTTGAAGAGATTGAGGAATCTCTGCGCGCAAACGCGGCGAAAGTCGCATAATCTATCCCGAAGTGGGCCACCACCTAAGGATTTACCATTGATGGTGGCCTGCTTTGGGTTTGCAGCGTGAGTAGAAAGGGCGACACTGATGACGGTCGGGAAGAATTCCCAATCCTTGCGACAAGAAAACCTTCGCTTGCTGCTGCAAAACATTCTTTCTTCTGAGGATGCCCTCTCTCGGGCCACCCTAGCCAAGCAGGTAGGTCTTGCTCGTCCAACCGTTTCGAGGTTGGTCGATGAACTGGTGGATCTTGGCATTGTTAGCGAACTGACCCCCGTCCGCAACGCCGTAGGCAGGCCGGCTGCACCATTGGTTGCCCGCGCCGGCGTCCGCTGCTCGGTGGGCATCGAGGTGAATCTGAATTACCTAGCAGTGGTAGTGCTGGATTTGGCCGGGGCGGAGCTGTTCAAGGTGTGTGATTCCTTTGCTTCCCGCACCGCCTCCCCTAAGCAGGTCATAGCGAGGGCGTTCACCCTGCTTAGAGATTTCCTTCCCCCTGCAGGCATGCAGGTCGTGTCCATCTGGCTGGCTGTTCCCGGACTGGTTACCCCAGACCGCAAAACAGTTGTCACTTCCCCCAACCTGGGATGGGAAAACGTGACTCCCAGCGATTTTGCGGAGGAAGGCCCCACGGGTTTAGCCGCCGGCATTAGCCCAGCGAACCTGGTCTTGGCGAACGAGGCCGACGCCTCCGCCTACACCTATATCTACTCGGCACCCGGAAGACTAAACCCGGATGCCACCTTCCTGTACCTGTCCGCCGAGGTCGGCATTGGCGCCGCAATTGTGCGCGGGGGAAAAATTTTTGGCGGCCAACACGGCTGGGCCGGGGAAATAGGGCACACCTGTGTCGACTCGGCAGGGCCGGCTTGCCGCTGCGGTTCCAACGGATGCTTGGAACAGTACGCGGGCCTCGAAGCGATGGCCCGCCGGGCGGGGCTGAAAGAGGACGCCTCAATCGACCAACTACTTACTGCCGCCGGGCAGGGGGATGCCAAAGCCGAACACGCCCTGTGCGAGTGCGCGCGCGCCCTCGGCATAGCGGTGGCGAACGTGCTGAATCTGCTGGATCTAGACCTGGTGATCTTGGGAGGCCACCTGGCCGCGCTCCACGACCAAATCAGCAACATGTTCCTGGCAGAACTGCGCCACCGCGTCCTCTCTTCGCGCTGGGCAAGTATTTCGGTAAGCCCCTCAAAATACGGCAGATTCACTGCGGCCCGCGGCGCCGCCCTGGCCGGCATGGAGGCCTTCGTGCACAACCCCGAGGTCTGGTAGCAGCACTCCCACATTTTCCAGCGGAAGAAAAGCGCTACCAACGCGGCCATAATGGAAGGCAGAAAAATACGCTTTTGTAGGGAGTTGCGATGACAAGGTTTGTACCCGCCCCGGCAGCACTGGGACATGTACTTCTGCAGAACGTCACGGTGGTAGATCCGCGTGCCGGCAAGGCCCAGGCCGGCCAGGACGTGCTGGTAAAAGACGGCAAGATCGTAAAGGTTAGCAGCCATCCCGCCGACGCCGAGGGCGCCACCAAGGTAGATGCAACCGGCCTGTTCGCCCTCCCCGGCTACAACGACATGCACTGCCACGCACTAAACATGCCGGACCAGGTAGCTATCCCCAACGCCCTCATGCTTACTGCGGGGGTGACCGGATACCGCTACATGTCCGGCCTGAATAAGATTTTGGATCAGCGTAAGGAAGGCACTCTGCCCACTTCGTTGGGCGCCCCCGAGGTGCTGGCGATTTCCGGGCCGCTGCTGACTCCCATAAGCGCAGGCAATCCCGACGCGGCCCGCAAAGCAGTGCGTGCCCAGGCTAAGCGCGGCGCCGACTTCATCAAGGTAGGCATGGTTTCGGCCAGTGTTTTCCGCGCCCTGATGGATGAGGCCAACAAGATTGGCATTCCCGTGGCGGGTCATCTGCCCGAACACGTTGATCCGCGCGAGGCCGCCGACCTAGGCATGAAATGCATCAAACACATTGGCCCGGGCGCGGTCATGCTGGCGCCAGCTTCCACCGAAGAGGAGAAGGTTCGAAACACCAATTCCCCGAAGGACATCCGAGATCTACCCACGTTCAACTTCCCCTTTAGAGACGAAATTGCAGTGCGGCTGATGGACCCGATCATCACCAATCCGCGCACTATCACCAGCGAGAATGGGGCCAAGGCCATGATCTTGGCCTACCAGTCTTTCAACGACGAGCGCGCCCAACAACTCGCCGCCTACCTGAAGCAGCGCGGCACCTGGCAGTGCGCCACCCTAATCCGCCTGCACACCCAGAATTTCGCCACTGATCCGGTGCACGCCCGCGATCCGCGGCGTACTTACCTGCCCGAGTGGCGGTTGAAGAAGTGGGACAAGTCGGGCAAGAAGTTCGACAATCTGGGTCCCAAGATTAAGGACGCGCTGGCAATGAACTGGGAGTGTCAGAAGCGCCTGGCCGGGATTATTGCCGCCGAGGGCGTGCCCATGATCGCGGGCACTGACGCCGTAGGGGCAACCGGGATTATTGCAGGTTTGGGCTTGTTCGACGAGTTCAAGTTGTTGCGCTCTGCCGGAGTGAAGTCGCTAGAAATCCTACGGCAGGCCACCTGCTACCCCGCCGACTTCTTGGATCGAGCCGACTCGATGGGCAAGATTGCGGAAGGCTACGGGGCAAATATGGTGCTGTTGGGCTCCGATCCGCTGGCGGATTGGACCGAGGAGGATTGCCCGCTCCAGGACGTGCAGGCGGTAATGCGGGCGGGAGCCTACTGGGATCGCCCGCGCCTTGACCAGACGCTCCGCAACCTGCAGGCGAACTTCTAGGTAATAACCTGTAAGGATTTTTGCGTAAATGTAAGGTTTTGCCGCCCTCGACATTCCCTTGCGGAGGGCGGCCCCGCATTTAGTGTTACCGTCTGCTAGGTATTGCCCACCTGGGCGGACACGGGTGAATAACGGCTTTTTGCTGCCCTTTTTGCGGCCGAGCGCAGCGCGACAGCGGCGCTGATGTTCGCTAGAAACTTACTGTCTTCAAAGCCATAGGATTAAGGGGTGCATTTAAACTAAATGACACTTATCCTATAGGCATGGCTCTGGAAGAAAATAACTTGATCATGGCGGATGCCGACGCCCGCGCTGACGTCGTCGACGACCCGAAAATTAAGAAACCACACAAATCTGCAGTGGGCATCGAAGGTGCTACCCGCGGCATGTACTTTGGTGTGCGCGAATTCGGCGTCCTGAACCTGTTGGACCTGAACCGCCACAATGGCGTGAAGTGCCCGGGATGCGCGTGGCCGAACCCCAGCGCCGGCAAGGGCGGGTTCGTTGACTTTTGTGAAAATGGCGCTAAGGCTGTTGCTGAAGAATCCACTGCCCGCCGCTGCACCCCTGATTTCTTTGCGGCGCACCCATTCGCGGAACTGCGCGATCGCACCGACTACGAACTGAGCCACGAAGGCCGCCTAACCGCTCCCGTTATTAAACGTCCCGGCTCTGATCACTACGAGCCCATTACTTGGGAGGCAGCCTTCGATGCGATTGGGGACCAGCTGAAGAAGCTTGATCCGAACGAGTGTGCGTTCTACACCTCGGGTCGAACCTGCAACGAAACCGCGTACATGTTCCAGGTGTTGGCAAAGCGGCTGGGCACGAACAACCTGCCTGACTGCTCCAACATGTGTCACGAAGCTTCCGGCAAGGCCCTGATCCCCACCCTGGGGCTCGGCAAAGGGTCTGTCACCCTGGAAGACTTCGCCCACGCTGACCTGGTGATCACCCTGGGGCAGAACCCGGGCACTAACCATCCCCGCCAGCTCGGCTCCTTCGCGGCTTGCAAGGAAAATGGCGGCAAGATCGTAGTTATTAACCCGCTGCCCGAAGCTGGCCTGCGCAAGTTCCGCGACCCGCAGACCGTCAATGGGCTGATCGGCACCGGCACCCCGATCGCCGACGAGTTCTACCAAATCCGCCTAGATGGCGACCTGGCGTTCTTCCAAGCCGTAAACCAGGAGCTCATCAAGCGCGACGCCCTCGACCACGAATTCCTGGACAAGTACACCACCGGCCAGGAAGAAGTAATCGAGCACCTGAAGAACGTGGACCCCGACATGGTTCGCAAGGCCACCGGACTGCCCGACGAATCCATCCAGCGCGTAGCCGACCTGGTCGAAAAGGCCAACGGCGTCATCGTCTGCTGGGCGCTCGGGGCAACCCAGCACAAGAACTCTGTAGAAACCCTGCAGGAAATCGTCAACATGCTGCTACTTACCGGCAACATTGGAAAGCCCGGCGCCGGCACCTGCCCCGTTCGCGGCCACTCCAACGTGCAGGGCGACCGCACCATGGGCGTGTGGGAAGAGCCTCCGGAAAGCCTGTGCGCCGCCCTCGAGAAGGAATTCCAATTCCCCATCCCGCGCGAACACGGCTGGAACGTTGTTGAAACCGGCAAGGCCATCCGCGACGGCCGCTGCAAGTTCTTCATGCAGATGGGCGGCAACTTCCTGCGCGCGGCATCAGACACCGCGGTGCTGGAAAAGCACTTCCCGGAACTGGAAATGACCGTGCACGTGTCCACCAAGCTGAACCGTTCGCACATTTACCCGGGCAAGACTTCGATCATTCTGCCAACGCTGACCCGTTCGGATGCCTTCTACTACGGCAACGAACAGCAGTGCGTGACTACCGAGGACTCGATGGGGTACGTGACAGCTTCCTACGGCAAGCGGCGCGCACTGGACCACCTGCTGTCCGAAACCTACATCCTAGGCGAGATCGGCCACCGCATCGGCGGGGAAAACTGCTGGCGGCAGATGGGCCGCTCCACTAAGGAAATCCGTCGCCGCATCGAAAACACGATCCCCGGTTTCGAAAACTTCGAGCAGCGCCTCACCGAACCGAACGGGCTGATCCTGCCCAACGGGCCGCGCGAACGCAAGTTCACCACCAAGGACGGCAAGGCGCACCTGACCGTCAACAACATCGAGCCGCTCGAATGCCCGCCGGGGCACGTGCTACTGCAGACCCTGCGCTCGCACGACCAGTACAACACCACCATCTACGCGCTCTCTGACCGCTACCGTGGCATCAAGAAGGGCCGCCGCGTGGTATTGATCAACGAAGAGGACATCAAGGAACTGGGCTTCCAGCCCGGAGACGTGGTGGACCTGTACTCGGATTGGGACGGCACCACCCGGTACGCTCCCAACTTCCGCCTGGTCCCCTACAACACCCCGCGTCAGTGCGCCGCCGCGTACATGCCCGAGGCAAACGTGCTGATCGCCCTCGACAACGAGTGCAAGGTGTCCCAGACCCCAGTCATGAAGTCTGTGCTGGTGTACATGAAGCCCGCCAAGAACTCCGGCAAAGGCGGCGAAAAAGAATAGTGGGTAAGGTGACTACGCGCGCCCGGCTGGTGCGCGTAGAAGGCCAGGATGATTTTCGTACCGAGGACACCCTGGCCGTAGAGGAGCCCCTCGAGATTCGCATCGGGGGCAAGCCGTTCACCACCACCATGCGCACGCCGGGTGCGGACTACGAGCTGATTCATGGCTTTCTCTATTCCGAGGGCGTCATCCACACCGCGCAGGACATCGCTTCCATTCGCTCTTGCGATTCCGCGCGTCCGCGTTCTTCCGGCCCGGTGGGGCTGATGGGCCTTGCGGGTGATCCTGCGAATCGCGAACGATTCCTGCTGGATTCCATTGGCGGCATTGGCGACCACACCGAGGCCAACTACAACGTGATGAACGTGGCGTTGGCGCCCGGCATTGAGGTGCCCGAGGACGCTTCCAGGCTGACCATGACCAGTTCGGCCTGCGGCATTTGCGGCACTTCGTCGATCGACCGGGTATTGGACAAGTGCGGGGTGGACATTGATCCCATCCGCCTCGATCCGCGCGTCGTTATCTCGCTACCCGACCGGCTGGCCGACTCGCAGCCCACGTTCAAAGCCACTGGCGCTACGCACGGGGCTGGCCTGTTCACCATGAGCGGTGAACTACTGTGCGTGCGCGAGGACGTAGGCCGCCACAACGCCGCCGACAAGGTTATTGGGTGGGCACTACAGCAGGGGCTGCTACCTGGGCGGGACCTGATCTTGGGCTTGTCCTCCAGGGCCTCCTTCGAGTTAGTGCAGAAGGCCATGATGGCCGGAATTCCCGCAGTGGTAGCGGTCTCTTCAGCTACCTCCCTGGCGGTAAATCTTGCCCACGAGGCAGGTATTGCGCTGGCTGGATTTGTGCGCGGCGATCGATTCAACCTTTACGCCGGCCAGCTTATGCCAGCCGGCGTCACTATCTGACTACAGCGCCGTTTCCGCCTGTTCGCCCGCCAACACTGCCAGAATATTGCGTGCCGTCAGGGCGCTCATCTGCTCGCGCGTCTGCCTGGTAGCCGAACCAATGTGCGGTAGCAGCACCACGTTTTCCATGCCCAACAATTCGGGGCTAATCTGGGGTTCGCCCTCGTACACGTCTAGACCAGCACCCGCAATCTGGCCTTCTTGCAAGGCTTTTACCAGCGCCTTTTCGTCAACACAAGCTCCACGAGCGGTATTCACCAGGTATGCGGTGTCCTTCATTGACTGCAATGCGTCCGCATCAATCAGGTGGCGGGTTTCGTCAGTGAGCGGGCAGTGCAAGGACACCACGTCCGAAGAAGCAATCAGCTCGGCATTGTCTACCCGGCGCACATTCCCACCAATCCGGGAAGTGTCCTTGTCCGAATGCGCACTGTACAGGATGTCCATGCCGAAGGCGGCCCCGCGGCGCGCCATCGCCTCGCCGATCTGGCCTAACCCCACAATGCCCAAGGTGGCCCCTTGCAAACCCATGCCGAGCATGAAGGTGTGGTCGTAGCGCCAGGACTTTCCAGCGCGAACTAGGCGCTCGGCCTCGCCGGTGCGGCGAGTGACCTGCAGCAATAGTGTAAACGCCAAGTCGGCAGTGGCCTCGTGCAGCACCCCCGGCGTGGTGGTTACGGTGATGCCAGCCTGCTTCGCAGCCGCAACGTCAATGTTGTTGAAGCCAGCTGCACACTGGCCGATCACCTTCAGGTTTTTTGCACCCTGCAGCATCTGCGCATCAAGCGGATCAGATAGCGACGAGAACAGGGCATCCGCGTCGACAATCTGTTCGGCAAGCTCATTCCGATCCATGAAATGGTCGCCACCAACTACCTGGTGGTCAGAAAGCGGATCTAGCCCGGCGGGCAGCTGCGGTGCGGTAACAACAATTTTTGCCATACCCCCACCGTATCGCCCTTACCCGATCGTGGCAGTGGGGAAAAGACTAGCGCTTATACAACTCGCGCGCATTTTGGCTGAGAATCTGCTCGCGCAACTGCTCGGCTAGTCCGGCAGACTTGATATAGCTAAACGCGCGCGTGTACTTCTTGCCCTGGAAGTAGGGGTAATCCGATCCGGCCAACAGTTTGTGTGGGTCGTAGACTTGGGCTGCCAATTCCAACGAGGGCGCAAAAAAGTTCGCCGCATCAAACCAGATCTTGCGCAAACTCTCGGCGGGCGAAGCGGGGAAAGAGCCCCAATCCTCGAAGTTATCCTGCAGCCGCTGCGCCAAGAACGGCAGGTCGCCTCCCAAGTGCGCAATGTGGAAGCGGATGTTCGGGTATTTGCGCACGTAGTCGGCCTTCAGCAGATGCAAGGTGGCGATGGCGTCCTCGACAGGAGCGCCGTTCACCCACGCCAAGCCCTGGGTTGCCATAGGAGCGCAATGAGCTGACATCCCCGTGGGGTGAATATATAGAGGCGCATGGCGCCGATCCAATTCGGCAAAAATGGGGGCGAACCTGTCATCGGTTATGGCCGCCTGCGGGTCCGGCAGCAGCGAATTGATCGCAATGCCAACGAAACCCAATTCGTCCAGGCAATAGCCGATCTCGGAAACAGCCTGCCCCGGGTGCAAAAATGGAATAGCACCGTAAGCCAGGAACCGATCCGGGTATTTCTTGATTATTTCGGCATAAATGTCGTTGACCTTGCGCGCAGCCTGCGCCGCCAAATCAGCCTGATCCACCTGCGGCAATTGCGGAGTAGCAGAAAGGACCTGCACATCTACCCCGGCCTCATCCATCATGCGCAGCCTCGCCGCCACCTCTTCGTCCTCATTCGAAGCATTCATGTCGCGGGCAATTGCGGTAGAGTCCGGATCCACCCCAATCTGTTCAAGAAAATCCAGGTATTTCGCGGGATAGACGTGTGCGTGCGTGTCGATAACTTTGCCGGCCAGGCTAACTGTGTCCATGTCTCCTCCTTGCCTTCCCACACTAACGCCTAGCAATTCCTGCCGCCCGCCCAGCATCGGCCAAATAGTCGGGTTAAATGAAGGAGGAGGGCGGAATAGCTCCGCCCTCCCCTTGCGCGCCTAGTTACAGCGCCCGCATTACCTCGCGCGCTCCCTTCTCGCGCAAGTCGTGCAGGGCCTGCACAAATTCGGCCTTGAACTGCTCATTTTGGGCTAGCTCCCCAAAGACGAACTGGTCCTCAATGAACGCCGTGTCATCGCCCGCGGCCTGCTTCTTGGCCGCCTCTGCCAGCTCTTTGCCATGCTGGTCGTCAATGACTACCTCGGTGCCGTCCTCGGCCTTACCTTCGCACCCCAATGCCCACGCTGCGCACATGGCCGCACCAATCTTGGTCTGGCCGCCATCCTTCAGGTTCTGGCGAACCGAAGGGAGGACGAACTTCGGCATGCGATCGGAAGCATCCTGGGCCAGGCGCGCCAACGTGTCCGCGATTGCCTCGTTGCCGAACCGTTCAAAGAGCTCATCAATGTAGGCATCCAAATCAATCCCCGGAACCGGACGCAGCGTCGGACGTGCCTCCTGCTCCAGGTAGCGGCGAGTAACTTCGGCAATGTCCTCGTCGCGGGCAGAATCGTGACCATAAGTAAGGCCAAGCAGCCGGCCCCAGTGCGCCAGCGACTGGTGGGCAGCATTCAGCAGCCGCAACTTCATCAGCTCGTACGGGACTACGTCCTCCACAAGCTGGGCGCCGACCTCTTCATAGGCAGGACGGCCGAGCGGGAACTTGTCCTCAAGCACCCACTGCACGAAAGGCTCCGCCACTACCGGCCACGCGTCATCCAGATCCAATTCATCCTTCACCATCTGCCGATCCGCATCCGTAGTAACCGGGGTAATGCGATCGACCATACAGTTCGGGAAAGACACATTCTGGTCGATCCATTCAGCAAATTCAGGATCGGCAAGACGCGCCTGCTCTACCACGGCAGTGCGAGCAATATTGCCGTTACCAGGCAAGTTGTCGCAGGACATGACCGTGAACGGGGCCAATCCCGCCTCCTTGCGGCGGCGTAGCGCAGCCACAATGAAGCCGAAAGTGGTCTGCGGCTCCTCCGGATGTTCGGCGTCGTGGACGGCCCCCTTGGCATCGGTGCGGAACTTACCCGTCTCGTCGTCGATGTTGTAGCCGCCCTCGGTAACGGTCAGCGACACAATCTTCGTGTCGGCGCTGGCCATGCGGTCCACTACTGCAGCCGGGTCATCGGGCGCAAACAGGTAATCAATGATCGAGCCGATCACGGCAGGATCCTTTGTCCCGTCCGGATTCTTCAGCACCAGCGTGTACAGGTAGTCCTGACCGGCCAGGGCATCGCGCATCTTCTTGTCGCCTTCCATGACGCCCACACCGCAAATCGCCCAGTCCTTCGCCTTGCCCTCGCGCAGTAGGCGGTCAAGGAACATCGCCTGGTGGGAACGGTGGAAATTGCCCACCCCAAAGTGGACGATGCCAGCAGTTAGCTCGCTCCGATCGTAGGTCGGGGCCAAAGTAGAATCAGCCAATTTCATTTTTGCTCCTTTGCTTAGGGCTAGTTGGACTAGTCTGAGAGGACGGTTTCTGAATTTTTCTGCCTAGACATTTCGCCTGTCGGAAGCTTGAGTCCCAGCAGCAGTAGGAAGGAAATTACATACAGGCCAGCGAGCGCGTATGCCACGGCTCCGTATCCCGCGCTGTCCACTAACAGGGTAACCACTGCGGGACCAACGAAGGCGCCCAAGCCGGCCCCCAAGTTCAATATTGCCAGTGAGGATGCCTTCTCGCTTCCCGCATGCGCCATGATCAGCGGCGTGGTGGGCACGTGGGCAGACAGGCCAATGCCAATGGCGGCCATACCAAGGGCGATCAGCCAGAAGTTCGGGCCGGCAATATTCGGGATCATGTAGAGGTATACCAACGAGGCAGCCGACAGAGGCGTAGCCACCCACTGCAGGGTTCGGTGCCACCCCAACTTGTCACCTGCAATGCCCCACAGCACGTCACCGGCGATGGCGACTATCCCGAAGATGGTGAATTCTAGGATTGCCTTGCCCGGGGCCATGTGGTGTACGCGCTGCACATACACCAGGTAGAAGGCCTGCATTCCGTATTGTCCAGCAAGGTTGATAATCTTGACAATCCCCATAGCTCCCACTTTTGGACGACGCCACGTGATCGACAGGCCTCGCAGTAGCGATTCGGGTACGGAAATGTCTTTGGTGGCACGCGAGGATGGCTGGCTGCGTAGGAAGTACATCGTGACCCACCCGCCCAACGCGGCTAGGACCAGGCCGATCCACAACGTGGCGATCCCACCCAGGGACGGCACGAATAGTGAGGACAGGTACGATCCGATCGTCTGCATGCCTAGCGAGAAGGCGAACCAGAACCAGCCGGAGGCCGACGATTGGCGCTCTGGCACGGTCACCATCATCATCCAGGTTAGAAAACCGTAGGCCAACATTGGGTATCCGAAGCCGCGCATGCCGTAGATGACCATCAGCAAAGGCAAGGATTTGGAAGGGATAGCTACGGTGATGAAAAGGAAGTCGAACAGCAGGAACGAAACAAGTCCAATCAGCATTACCTTCCGGCAGCTGATTGCGTCACACAATGCCCCAGACAGGAACGCGGCAAGGGCGACCACTATGCCGTAGCAGGTGTAAACCAGCGAGGCCTGGCTTACTGTGAAGTCCAATTCCGTGTGGAAATAGTCCGTGATCCAAACGGCTTCAATTCCATCGCCGATGACGAATAGGACGACGCCCAAGATGCCGAGGGTCATTGCGGCGGGAAAGTGTATTTTGTGTGCCAACTGCGGCAACTTGTCTAAGGACATCTTTGTCTCCCAATCGTTCAGAACGTGGCGTAGAGCCATGTCTTATGAATTCACCAAAACACTAAGGCTTGGTCGGGATCTAAGTCCTGAACAGTTGTGGGACTTAAGTAGTTAGTTCGCGGTCGTTTATATTAGAAAGATGAACGCTTTACGCTAATCTTTTCTCCTCGCACACTACGTACCTGCAGCTATCTGGTTTACAAGTATCTGGTTTACAAGCTGGCACTTTTAACATTGTCGAGGTCGGGCACGTTCATTTCGTGTCCATTTCGTGATCGTTGTGTGTTCACCACTGTTGGCAGAGAGTGGGCGATTACGCCCTACACGCGCACCACAGGCGCGCCTGGAAGCCGTTTCGCCGTGGCCGCCCGCAGCTGTTTGCCTGTAACGACCACTTCAACGTCGGACGTATTCGCAAACGACGCAAACAGGCAGTGACCAAACTTCGAATGGTCGGCCACTAAAATTGCCCTCTTAGCGCGACTTAGCGCCGCCCTCTTTACTGCTGCCACCGCCGGGTCTGGGGTGGAAAGCACGCCCGCATCCGAAATCCCGTTGGTGCCCATGTAGGCCAGATCGAAGGTCATCTGCCCCAGGGTTTGCAACGCCCAGTGATCTACCACGCCGCCGGTGATTGGGCGCACGCGCCCACCCGCAACAATCGCTGTAAGTCCAGGTAGAGCCGCCATCTGCTTGGCTGTGTCCAACGAAGTAGTCACCACTGTCATGCCCTGCAAGCTGGGGAAATGCTCGGGAATAAGCGAGGGGAGGTAGCCTTCGTCTACAAACACTACGCGCGCCTGCCCCACCCTGGAGGCGGCCTCTTTCGCAATCGCCCTCTTCTCGGCAACAAAGGTTTCCTGGCGGTCCGCCCATGCGCGCTCAAAACTGCCGGTCTCTACTGCTCGAACCGTGCCGTACTGGCGCAATACTTGCCCTTTTTCCTCAAGCACTCGCAGGTCGCGGCGGATCGTCTGCCCAGAAACGCCAAAACGGTCGACTAGGTCGGCGACCGCCTTAGCGCCCTCGTGCTGCAACAACTTCAGCATTTGTGTCCGCCGCTCTGCCGACACCTGCTGATTGCGCGCAATAGAACCCATGCCCCAAAACTACCCCGACACCCGTGAACGCGATACTTTTGAGGAAAAGCGCCGGGAGCTTATGGGAAGCGCTCGAGGGCAAATTTTAGGATAAGCAGTAAAAGCGCACGGCAAGCACAGGGGGAACAATGGCAAATATTCCATGGGGGATGGTCCGCAAGGCTACCCGCCTACTACTAAGGGCTCTGAACAAAGGCGGCAGTCAGGGTAAAAGCGGGGACGCAAACGGCGGGTCTACGCAAGGCGCGCCCTCGGGAGCAAAGGCCCGCTACCTGCGTAAAGGGGCGCCACTTCCTAAATTTGACTATGCTCCCGCCCGCGACGGGGATGCCGATCCGGGCGAGGTCGTGTGGACGTGGGTTCCCTACGAAGAGGACGGCTCCCGCGGCAAGGACCGGCCGGTGCTCGTGCTGGCGTATTCGGGCGCGGAGGTAATCTGCGCGCAGCTGACCAGCAAAGATCACGATCGCGACGCCGCCCAGGAGGCTAGGTGGGGCCGCTACTGGATGGACATTGGCACTGGCAATTGGGATTCTAAGCGCCGCCCGTCCGAGGTGCGCTTAGACCGGCTGCTCTCCGTGCCACAGGATGCTGTTCGGCGCGAGGGCGGACGCCTAAACAAGCACACCTACAGCCAAGTTGTAGCCCAGATTCAGAAAATCCAAGGATAGCGCCAGGCGTAAAACCATGTTCGCACCGGGAGCACAACACCGCCATTACGAACTTGTGGTCTGCACACTATTTCCAGGCACTGATTTCAGTGAAACTAATCCGACTTGTTTTCCTTGCCGCCTGCACCAGATGCATTAGCTTTAGCTCGCATCTGCCCATCTTCTTTTTTTCTTAGGTAAATCTGGCAACCTAACCACACTATAATAATAGCTATGTAAAACAGCCCCGCCTTGATGCCAACATAACCCCGCATCATAACAGAGAAACCAAGCGCTATCAGGCATATACAGCTCAACCTATCCCGCGGTCCTAATTTTCGATATCGTTTCACCGTGTAGTAAAGCGCTCCAAATCCAATCGCTCCGCCCACTATTAAATAAAAAAGTAATTCACGATTCATATTCATTTACCTGTTACGAGCTGCTTGCATCCTCCGAAACCTAGTAACTCCCAGATAGCATCAGCTAAGAACGGCCAGGCGGTTTTAGCGAGAACCTTTTCTTGAGGATGCCTGCTCCTTTCCACGACTGAGGTACTTATGGGAACGGGCAAACCACCAAAAGATCATTACGCCTACCGAACCAACTACCACGAGTACCGGATGTCTCCATTTCAGCGGATGGATCACTGCCAGCACCATGAGACACAAACAGTTAAACCTACTTGCCCTTGTAAGCTTCCTACCCATTACGAGCATGTAGCCCACGCAGAACAATGCTAATGATGCGCAAATAAGTACGGTAATTTTTTGAATTAAATCCATATTTATTCGGCCTTAAGAAGATCTAAACAGCTACCAAACCCTAGGAGATTCCAAAATCCTTCAGCTATTAGAGGCCAAGCAGTTTTTAAGAACTTTACACCTGCGGGGTTTTTTGAAACTTGCGGGAGATGCTTGCTCACACCATTAGGTAACTTAGCTTTCAGCTGAGCTATGCCCTCTTTGACGGTGGCCTTTACTGCTTTCTCCATTCCACCGATCTTGTCGATAGCCGCAGCTATCTTCTTGGTTTTCCTGAGTTTGTTCAAAAACTATACGAGTTTAGGAACCCTACTGGCTACAGCAGCCCCACCAGTAGCTACTAGAGGCGCAATGTCAACGGCGCACTTTGCCGCCGTCGCAGCCCACCACCCAGCATCTGGATCCAGCGTTAGAGGGTACTTTGCATTCTTTGTATCAACAATCTGCCGAATACTACCGTCTGCGCGAAGCTCATAATGCGTTTTTACTTCATTGCCATCAGCATCTAACGCCCAAGGCTGCTTAACATATCCGACAGCCTGACCATTTGCGTCAGTAATGTTTAGAGCTCCGTTATTGCTCTCAGATACTGCGTATCCTTCAGGCAAATCAAGATCAAAATCAGCGTAGGATGCGGACTCGTCTTTTAAAATGGTAACCACCTGGGCTGACATATCCTCGCTAAGCAATGAAACACTTGTAGTTTCCCCATTTGGCGAAGTGGTGGTAGCCACGCCGTCTCGCACCGAACTCTGGCCGCCGTTGGCTGGCGAAAGCGACATTTTTTGCCCCTCATCTACATAAAGCCGGACATTACCGGCGGGGTCCACCCCTGACACAGCAACCTGCTGAGGACCGTCAACCGTGTCCAAGGAAATAGAATCAGACACCCCAGTTGTGTCTAGATTGCGATCAATCTTCCCTGCAAACCTCTCCTCAGCTACACCTGACTTACTTGCCACAAGGCCCCGCGCCGAGTAAGTACCCGGTTCAGCATCGACTTGTCCAACTGCCGTTCCTGCGGAGTCTGAGATTTCCCCATCTGCCATAGCCTACGGAACAATCCCCAGCGCCATAGCCAAAGAAAGGAGAGCTGCTATGACTACTCCTCTGAGTACAAAAACACTGCTTTTCATTACTTCACCTCCTCTTGCTCCATTGCGTAAGGCACGATACCCGCTCAGGCAAAGGCTCGCATCCGCAGGAAACAAGTTTTCCCGCATGATTACAGTCTTTTAATGCGCGAGTGGGACGCCCCAGTACCATTTGCAAGAGCTTGGGAAGGTAGTGTGCGCTCTGGGCGCGGACGGGCATTTACGCGAAGCGCAAGGGCGGGAGCGCACACTACCTTCCCAGACGCGCATTGGACAGGCGCTTGCGTGAAAGCGCAAGAGCGTGCCGCTTCGTGGGGAAAATGAAAGCCTAGAGCTTAGCGACCAAACGTGAGCGCGGTCTCTATTTCTTGGGACTAAACACCCATAAATTCTCCGCAGTCCCCATATGGGGGCATTGCATCCCATATTTGACACTACAGAGAGGCGTATCCCGGAAAGCACCCGCCGCCCCTCCAATAGATTTTTGCCGTAATCCAGAACTCACAGCGCAATCAACGCAGATTGGAGATTACGGTGTCATACCAACTAAATTCCGAGCAGGAACTACTACGCGATTTCGTTCGCGACTTCGCGAAGACCAAGCTTGAGCCCCTGGCCGCCAAGGCAGACGAGAAGGGCGAATTCGATCAGGAATCCTACGACGCACTCCTAGAGGCAGGCTTTGCTGCCCCCGGCATCCCCGAAGAGTACGGCGGAGACGGAATCGACTCGGTCTCCATGGCAATCGTCATGGAAGAAATCGCCCGCGTGAACGCTTCGGCCTCGACAATCCTAAGCTCCAACAAGCTGGGCATGATCCCGCTAATGCTGTACGGCACGGAAGAGCAGCGCAAGACCTACCTGCCCCCGGTTGCTGCGGGTGAGGCAATGTTCGGCTACGCGCTCAGCGAGTGGAATGCCGGTTCTGATCCAGGCGCTATGACTTGCATGGCCAAGGAAGAGGGCGACGAATACGTAATCAACGGCACCAAGGCTTGGGTGACTTCCGCGGGTATTGCCAAGTACATTGTTCTGTTCGCAGTTACTGATCCTGACGACAAGCGCCACCGCATCACCGCGTTCATGCTGCACGCTGACGACGAAGGCATTTCCCTGGGTGCGCCCGAACACAAGATGGGCATCCGCGGTTCTGTAACCCGCGAAATGGTGCTGAAGGACGTGCGCATCCCCGCCTCCCGCATGTTGGGCAAGCGCGGCCACGGCCTCTCGCTCGCTTTAGGCACTTTGGATCACACCCGCATTTCGATTGCCGCCCAGTCGGTCGGCATCGCGCAGGGCGCCATCGACCAGGCAGCCGAATACGTTACCAAGCGTGAACAGTTCGGTGCTCCCCTAGCAAAGCTGCAGGGCATCCAGTTCATGCTTGCCGACATGGCAATGAAGACCGAGGCCGCCCGCCAGCTCACCTACGCGGCTGCTGACCGTTCTGGCACTAAGGCTGATGACCTGACCTTCTTCGGCGCCAGCGCCAAGTGCTTCGCCTCCGACACTGCCATGGCGGTGACCACCGACGCCGTCCAGCTGCTGGGCGGACTCGGCTATTCGAAGGAGTCCCCGGTAGAGCGCATGATGCGCGACGCCAAGGTAACCCAGATTTACGAAGGCACCAACCAGATTCAGCGCATCGTCATCGCTCGCCAGCTGCTGAAGAACTACTAATCTTCCAGGACCAAACATGGCTACTAAAGAAAGCACCTCGACGGCGCAGAAGTCCGAGAATTCCTCGATGGAGTCTCGCACTATCGAGCCCGTCCCCCGCTCTGAACGCCACGGCAAGGCATCCAGCCAGTTCACCTTGTGGCTTGGGGCTAACCTCCAAATAACCGCAATCGTCAACGGCACGCTTGGCGTCCTGGTTGGGGCAGACCCAATCTGGGCAATCATTGGCATGCTGATCGGCAACCTCTTAGCCGGCGCCGTAACCGCCCTCCACTCGGCGCAAGGACCGAAGTTGGGCTTACCCCAAATGATCTCCTCGCGCGCCCAGTTCGGCGTGTACGGAGCGGTACTGCCGCTAGTACTAACCGTGCTCATGTACATCGGCTTCGCCGGCACCGGCACAGTACTGTCCGGGCAGGCCATCAACCGCATGTTCGGCATGGGAATCGAACAACCCACCTTCGGCATCATCGTCTTCGGTGTCATTACCGCAGTCATCGCGGTGCTCGGATACAAGTACATTCACAAGCTCGGAAACTTGGCCTCCTGGGCGGGCCTGATTATGCTCGCCTACCTGGGGATTCGCATGTTCACCAAGTATGACGTGTTCGCTGCCTTCCACGGCAACCACTTCCACTTCGTATCCTTCCTGCTGTGCATCGCCCTCGGCGCCGGCTGGCAACTGACCTTCGGTCCTTACGTGGCCGACTACTCCCGCTACCTTCCCTTCGAAACGTCCTCGTCCTCAGTGTTCTGGTGGACCCTGGGCGGGCTGGTGTGTGGCGCCCAGATCTCAATGATCTTCGGCGTGCTACTGGCCTCCCTGCCCACCCCTAAAGGGCAGGGCTTCATCACCAACCAGGTGGGCTTCTTAGGAACCCTAGGTGGCGGCGGCTTCATCGCGATCATCATTTACCTGGTGATCACCATTGGGAAGCTGACCGTGAACACGCTGAATGCCTACGGCGGGTGCATGACCATCATGACCACCATGTCCTCATTCAGCTCGGACAAGCAGAAGGGATTCAACCAGAAGGTCCGCACGGGCATCATCGTCGCGTTCATAGCCGCCTCGGTAATCTTCGCCCTGGTAGCGTCCGCGGATTTCCTAGCCTCCTTCAAGTCTTTCATCCTGACTTTGCTGTTGGCATTCACCCCGTGGACTGCGATCAACCTGATCGACTACTACCTCATCTCGAAGGAACGAGTCGACATTCCCGCCCTCTACGATCCGAACGGTCGCTACGGCAAATACAACGTTCCTGCCCTGACCGCCTACATTGTGGGCATCCTGGCACAGATCCCGTTCCTAAACTCCGACTTCTACACCGGCCCGATGACAAAGGTGCTAGGCGGAGCTGACATTTCGTGGATCATCGGCCTGATCGTCCCCGCGATCATCTACTGGGCTTGGGGGCGCACCGCAGTGAGCGTGCCAGAGCACACCATCTACTTCTATGACGACGAAAAGGAACCAGTGAAATGAGCGAAACTAAGGGCGTCCTCGACGGCGTCAAAGTGTTGGATCTGTCCCGCGTTCTAGCCGGCCCGTACTGTGCGGCCCAGCTAGCAGATCTGGGTGCAGATGCGGTGAAGATCGAATCGCCTCGTGGCGACGATGCGCGCGGCCTTGGCCCGTTCAAGGACAAGGAATCGGTGTACTTTGCGATCTTGAACCGCAACAAACGGTCGGTCACCATGAACTTGAAGGACGAAGGCGACAAGGCTGCCTTCATGGATCTGGTGCGTGAAGCCGACGTTCTGATCGAAAATTACCGGCCTGGCGTAACTTCCCGTCTGGGCATCGACTGGGACACCCTCAAAGGGGTAAACCCGAAGCTGATTTACGCTTCCCTGTCCGGGTTCGGCCAGGATGGCCCGTTCGCCAAGCGCCCTGCCTATGACCTGATCGTGCAGGCCATGACCGGCATCATGGATGCCACCGGGCAAGAGGGCGGCGCGCCGACCCGCGTCGGCGAATCTCTAGGCGACGTGGTAGCCGGAATGTTCATGGGCTGGTCGGTGTGCGCGGCACTGTTCGACCGCACCCGCACCGACCAGGGCAAGCACATCGACGTGTCTATGTTCGATTCAATGCTTGCCTTGCAGGTCACCGCCGCTTCGATGCAGGCCGCAACCGGCAAGCTACCTGGCCGCATCGGCAACCGCCACCCCGTGTCGGTACCGTTCGACACCTACCCCACCAAGGACGGCATGGTTGCTATTGCCGTTGCTAACGACACCCTGTGGGGCCGCCTGGCCACCGTCATGGGCCACGAGGACCTGGCCGAGAACCCGGATTACCTGGGCGACCAGAACAGGTCGGACAAGCTGGAGGAACTGACCGAGCTAGTCTCCTCCTGGACCAGGACCCTGACCACCGATGAGGCTTTGCAGGCTACAGAAAAGGGCGGCATTCCCGCAGCCCCGATCTGGAACTTGACGCAGGCCCTGGAGTCGGAGCAGGTGCGCTACCGCAACACCCTGGGCAGCTTCGACCACCCGATCATTGGCTCCACCCAGTACGTGCGCTACCCCGTGCGTTTTGAAACTGAAGAGCCCGATACCGAATTCACCACCGCCCCCAGCCCCGCCCTCGGCGAATCTACCGCCGCGGACGTGCTTGAGAGCTGGAAGTAGCAAGGAGAGGAAAACATGAGCGTAGTTGTTGCATACAAGTTTGCGCCGAACCCGCAGGACGCTTCTGTAAGCGCAGATGGCGCCGTCGACTGGTCGCGCGCCAAAGAGGCAGTAAGCGAATACGATCCGGTTGCTATGACCGTTGCCCGCACCATGGCAGACGCCGAGGGCGGCGAACTGGTTGGCATCACCGTCGGCTCCAAGAAGGCCAGCGCAGGCAACGCGGTAAAGACCGCTCTGGCGCGCGGACTTGACCGGGCCCTGTTGGTTTCGGACGACGAGACCGCCGAGTGGACTTCCACCAAGATTGCTTCTGCTCTGGCAGACCTTACCGGCCGCGTCGAGGGCGCAACTGCCCTGGTCACCGGTTCGGCCTCTATCGACGAGGGCGCAGGCCTGGTTCCTGCCCTGGTTGCCGGCTACTTGGGGTGGCAGTGCTTCCTCGAAGTCCGCTCGGCAGAGAAGACTACCGCGGGCTGGAAGCTGGTCCAGGAAGTTCCCGGGGGCACCCGCACTGTCGAGGTCGAAGGCAACATCGTGGTCTCTATTGCTGCCAATGCCGTAGAGGCGAAGACCCCGGGCATGCGCGACATCTTGGCTGCTGGCAAGAAGCCTTCTGAGGTTCTTGCCGCCTCCGATGTGAAGGCAACCGATGTTGTTGCCGAAGTATCTGCCCGTTCCGGTGCCTCCAACCAGGATCGCGCCCACAAGCTGTTCGAGGGCGAGAACGCCGCCAGCGAGCTTGCTGATGCCCTGCGCGCAGCCGGCCTGAAGTAGTTAGGACTAATCATGAGCAACACTTTTGTAATTGCAACTAATCCGCAGGTGGCAGCCGTTTTGGAGGCTGCGGGCAAGACTGGCGACGTGACTGTCGTAGCGGTTGGCACCCCGGCTGGTCCCTTCTCGGATGCCGCCAAGGTAGTCAGCGTCGATTTGGGCGAGGGCGTCCCCGCCGAAGCAGCAGCGGCCTCCGTGGCGAAGCTGATTGCCGCTGGCGATCCCGGCCTGGTCTTCGCCTCTGACGCTCCCACCGATCGCGTGCTTGCAGGCGCCGTTGCGGCCGCCCTCGACGCCCCGATCTTCCGTGGCGTCAAGGAGGTTTCCGCAGACTCGGTGACCGTGGCACGCTTCGGTGGCATCACCGAGGAAACCCTTCCGACCTCGCAGAAGCTGGTGCTCCTGCTGGACGGCGGCAAGGACGTAGCCGGAAGCGGGGCCCAGGCAGAAGCGGCGGAAGCCGAGCTGTCCCCCGCCAAGGTAGTGGCTGAAGAAACCGGCGCTGGCACCCAGGTAAATCTGGGCGCGGCAGGCAAGATTGTTGCCTGTGGGCGCGGCTTCAAGAAGGAAGAAGATCTGCAGCTGGCACGCGACCTGGCTGCGGCGGTAGGCGCGGAAGTAGCCTGCTCGCGTCCTCTAGCCGAGGGCGCCGACTGGTTCGATCGCGACCTGTACGTAGGCGTTTCGGGCGCCAAGGTGGCACCCGACTTCTACTTCGCCCTGGGCATTTCCGGGCAGCTACAGCACACCGCTGGCATGCAGGATTCGAAGACGGTCGTCGCGATCAACTCTGACGAGAACGCGCCGATCTTCAAACTGGCAGATTACGGCATTGTTGGCGACCTGTACGAGGTGCTGCCCGCACTGACCGAAGCACTCTCTAAGTAAATGGAAGACGGGGTCATGAACGACGTAGATTTTGAAGTAATCGTTGTTGGGGCTGGCATCGCTGGCATGACTTGTGCCTACCTGCTGGCACAGCAGGGACACGAAGTACTGCTTGTAGAACGCGGCACCGAACCGGGCACAAAGAACCTGTCCGGGGGCGTGTTCTACTGCAAGATTATGCAGGATATTTTCCCTGATTTTCTTGAGCAGGCGCCATACGAACGCAAGATTGCCCGCAACATCTTGTCGTTCATGACCCCCACTGCCGCCACGAACGTCGACTACTGGGACGGTCGCCTGGGTGAGGATTCGACCGCCGTCACTGTGCTGCGCGCAAAGTTCGACCCGTGGCTGGCCGAGAAGTGTGAAGAGGCCGGCGTGGTGATCATGCCCGGCATCAAGGTTGAAGAGCTGCTGCGCGAGGGCGACAAGATTGTTGGCATTAGCGCTGGCGGTGAAGAGCTGCACGCCCACGTGGTTGTTGCGGCCGACGGGGTCAACTCGTTCTTGGCCCAGAAAGCGGGCATCCGGGAAAAGGAGCCCACCGAGAACCTGGCCGTGGGCGTAAAGTCCGTGATCAAACTTGGCGAGGCCGAAGTGTCCAAACGCTTTGGGGTGCGCGACGGCGACGGCCTCGCCTACGCCATGGTTGGCGACTGCACTCAGGGCGTCGCCGGGGGCGGGTTCTTCTACACGAACACTGACTCGGTGTCTATCGGCGTGGTGCTGCGCCTGGACGACCTGGTAAAGAAGGGTAAGTCGTCCTCTGAGATTCACGACCACTTCCTGACCCACCCGGCCGTAAGCCAGTACCTTGAGGGCGGCGAGCTGATTGAATACGGCTGCCACCTGATTGCCGAGGGCGGGCAGAAGATGCAGCACGACCTAGTGCGCGACGGCCTCGTGATCGTTGGGGACGCAGCCGGTTTCACGCTAAACACGGGCTTCACCGTACGCGGCATGGATCTGGCGGCCGGATCTGGCAAAGCAGCAGCACAGGCCATCGACAAGGCCCTTGCTGCCGGCAACTTCAGCCAGGAGCAGCTGGAAGAATACACGCGCCTGGTAGACGAGTCGTTCGTGGGCAAGGACATGGCCACCTACTCGAAGGCCCCAAAGTTCCTTGAAAACCCTGAAATGTACGGCGACATGGGCGAACTGGTCTCGAACGTACTGCACGGCATCTACAACCTAGACCTGTCCCCGCGCAAGAAGCTCTTGCCCACCGCCCTGGGCGCATTCAAGAAGTCGAAAATAGGCGCACTCCGCCTAGCAAAAATCGCTTTCGAAGCAGTGAGGTCCCTATAAAAATGGCAGCACTAAAACTAGGCACAGTTACCGAACGACTAGCCAAGAACTCCTACGAGGTAGACGAGGGCAACTCCCACATTGAGGTCAATCAGGAAGCGGCCAAACGCACTGGTTTCGGCAAAGTGTTAGAGCGTGTTTGCCCAGCCCACGTGTACACAGCAAATGAAGACGGCAGCGTCGACGTGGAATACGCCGCCTGCCTTGAGTGCGGTACCTGCCTGGCAGTTGCCCCGCGGGAAGTGTTGCACTGGGTCTACCCCGAGGGCGCAATGGGCATCTCTTTCCGCGAAGGTTAGCGGAAAACTGCAATAGTAGATACACGCTAAATGTTGGAAGGGGGAGGCCGTGGCAACAAGTAACTCTGCTGCTAATGTGTTGCGCATCCTGAATTCGCTAGCGGGACACATCAAGCCACTGACCGCTGCGTCTTTGGCTCGCGAGCTATCCATGTCGCGGTCCACCACCTACCGCATACTGGGCACGTTGGTCGAGTTCGGCTACGTGTCCCATGACCAGGAGACCGGCCGGTTTTCACTAGGCGTGCGCGCCTACGAACTGGCCTGGGCGTACCAGCGGCAGGAACCACTGCGGCGAATAGCCCTAACCGTGGTTGAGCACATCGTCGATCAGGTTCATCAAAGCGCGCACTTCGCTGTTCTTAGCGGCAAAGACGTCATCTACGTGGTAGAACAGCGCGGCTCAATGGGCCTGTCGCTAGTTACCGACGTCGGGGTGCGCCTGCCTGCCGAACTGACCGCGTCCGGGCAGGCCATGCTGGCGCAGCTGAGCGACAAGCAGGTATCCGCCCTCTACCCTTCTAACCGGTATTTGGCCGACCGCACTGGTTCCGGCCCAAAAACTGTGGTTGAGTTGCAGGAAATCCTGGCGCAAACCCGTGCCCGCGGATGGGCCCAGGAAGTAGAGAACATTACTCCCGGGTGGTCTACGGTAGCCGTTGCCGTGCTAGACAATTCTGGCTATCCCATCGGGTCGCTAGCAATGACCTACCATTCGACCGATCTACCTGAAGACAGGTTGCTGCCGCTGATTAGCAAACTCAAGCAGGCCGCTGCCGCCATTGGCTACCGTGCCGGCGCTGAGCACCAGGCTCACTTCCACGGAGCATAACTATCCCCGCACCGAGAGCACACCAGTTTGCCCAGGGCACACTGAACAGTTCGCATTTCGGTGAGCTTTCAGCAATCCACTGTGCTTTCGACAGCCCGATGCGCTTTGGCCATTGCATAAAGAGGCCGCGCACCCAACTTGTGACTGCGCGGCCTCTGCAACCACTCAAATTAGATTTCTACCCGATCCCCCAGCGGCGTGGGATTACCGAAGCGGTGGTTGGTAAACGACACGGCTTGCTCGTGGACGAACGGAAGTAGTTCCACGCGACCGCTAACCGTAACCGGTTGCGACCAGATTGCCACGTCGGCCACCAATTCCTTGGGTAGGGTAGCAGCCACCTGCGTCGGGTCTCCGCCTAGCATCCGCAGTCGAGCGTCGTACCCGGCTTCCTTCGCCCAACCGGGAACGCCCTCAAGGAAAGCCTCCTTGCTTTCGAGGACGAAGGGAACATGCTGGCGGCGTAAGAATTCGCGCACCTGCGCAGGAAGCTCTGCAGCCGATACGCTCACCTGTGAGCCTGCCGCCAGTCCGGCCGCGACCACGCCAAGTAGCTGCCAAGGCTTCTCGCCCTGGGCAAGGCGTACTAGGACGGGCACGGCCTCGTAGCGCAGCACGTTGCGTTCCACCCCAAGGGCAGATGGGTCGTGGCCGACACCAAATTCCTTTTCGCCCCACTCTTGCGCGGAAACTGCCAGGGCCTGCACGTACTGTCCGCCCTGGTCCAAAGTGGTAGCACTTTGGTAGGCGTCCGCCAAAGCCGGGTTAGAGAGCGAACGTCCAGTGATCTGGGAGGCGTCAACGTCTGTGCGTTCCCAATTGCCGAGGCCGAACAGGTAGGACGGCCCACCTGCTTTAGTGCCAGCCCCAACGGCAGAGCGCTTCCACCCGCCGAAGGGCTGGCGGCGCACAATCGCTCCGGTAATTCCCCTGTTTACATACACGTTGCCGGCGCGCACATGGTCTAGCCAGTAGTTAATTTCGTCAGCATCCAGGCTGTGGATGCCTGCCGTCAGGCCAAATTCGGTGGCGTTTTGCAGTTTGACCGCCTGCTCCAGGGTGTCGGCCCGCATGACCCCCAGGATCGGCCCGAAGTATTCGGTCAGGTGGTATTCGCTGCCCGGTTGCACGTTGGCGCGCACGCCCGGGCTCCACAATTTGCCCGACTCGTCTAGCTGACGCGGGGTAACGGCCCAGTGTTCGCCCTGTCCCAACGTGGTGAGGCCGCGCAGCAGCTTGCCCGATGCGGGAGAAACCAGCGGCCCCATCTGCGTGTCTAGCTGCCAGGGGTAGCCCACCTTCAGAGACTCGACCGCGTCGACTAGCTGGTCGTGGAAGCGCCGCGAGCGCCCGACCGACCCGACCAGGATCACGGTCGAGCATGCGGAACATTTCTGTCCGGCATGCCCGAAGGCGGAGTTGACTACGTCGCGCACCGCCAGGTCCAGGTCGGCGTGCGGGGTAACAATAATGGAGTCCTTGCCGGAGGTTTCGGCTAGCACCTGCAGGCCGGGACGCCAGGACTTGAACAGCCTGGCGGTGTCGATAGAACCGGTCAGGATTACGCGTTCTACCAGTGGGTTTTCGATGAGGGCGCGGCCCAGCTCGCCCTCGGATAGGTCCACTAGTTTCAGCACGTCGCGAGGAACGCCCGCGTCCCACATTGCCTGCGCCAGCATGGCTCCCGTGCGGCGGGCTTCGCGGGCGGGCTTGAAGACAACGCCGGCCCCGGAAGCGAGGGCGGCCAATACGCCGCCGGTGGGGATTGCCATGGGGAAGTTCCAGGGCGGGGTTACCGCAATAACCTTCGCGGGGGTGAACTTCGCGCCGGGCAGGGAATGCAGCGTGTTGGCCTGCTCTGCGTAGTAGTGGGCAAAGTCGGCGGCCTCAGAAACTTCCACGTCGCCCTGGTCAATGGTTTTGCCTGCCTCGGAGCCGGCTACCTCGATCAGTTCGCCGCGGCGTTTAGACAGCAGCACGCCAACCTGGTGCAGGATGTCCACGCGTTCTTGTAGCGGACGGGCTGCCCATTCCTTGCCGCCGCGGGCCGCTTCTTCGACGATCTTCTGCAGCTGGTCTTCAGAGGTTACTGCTGCTTCCTCGATGACCAGGCATCCCTTTTCGCTATCTTTCATGGAGTCGGCGATCTGGCGCGCCCACTGCAGGTTGGCTGGCAGGGACGGGTCTGAATCTGGCGTGTTCTGGAATTGCCAGTTGCCCGCTTCGTCGGTGACGATCGCCTTGATCTCGGCTTCGCCCTCTTCTAGGCGATTCTGTTTGCGGGCAGGGCCTACCGGGTCGTCAAAAGCATGGGAGAGGGCGGCGCTGAAGCGGTCTTGTTCGCGCTGCAGCAGGGCCTCGTTTTGGTCCAGTTCGAAAATGGAAGACATGAAGTTGGACGGCAGCGAGTTCTCTTCTAGCCTGCGCACCAGGTAGGCGATCGCCACATCGTATTCCTCCGGGTTGACGATGGGCACGTAGAAGAGCAGGTGGCCGACGTCCTCGGTTACGGCAGCTGCCTGCTGGGTTGCCATGCCCGCCAGCATTTCGAATTCGATCCCGTCGGTGTGTAAGATGCCGCGCTTCTTGGCCAGCTCGTAGGCAAATCCCACAGTAAACAGGTTCATGCCGGCCACGCCGATAGTCACGTTCTTCGTGTGTTCGGGGCGCAGCGCCCAATCGAGGACGCGGATGTAGTTCGCGTCTGTCGTTTCTTTGTTCGGTTGGGTCACCATGTCCCACCCATGCACGGTTGCTTCCACGCGCTCCATGGAAAGGTTGGCACCCTTTACGACTCGCACCTTAATTGGTGAGCCACCATTCTGGACGCGCTGTGCCGCCCAAGCCTGCAGATCCTGCATGGCAGGAAGCGAATCCGGCAGGTATGCCTGCAGCACGATCCCAGCCTTCAAGTCCTTGAATTCCTCGCGGTCAAGGATCTTCTTGAACACGTCGATGGTCAGGTGCAGGTCGTGGTATTCTTCCATGTCCAAGTTGATGAACTTCTTTGGGGAATAGCTGTTTGCCTTGCGGTATAGCGGCATCAGAGCTTCAACCGCGTAGTCTACGGCCTGTTGGTAGGCCCACGGGTTGTGCGGGCCGATTACGGCGGACACCTTCATGGATACGTAATCCACGTCCTCGCGTTCCAGCAGCCCCATGGTGTCGCGCAACCGCTTTTCAGCTTCCTTGTCGCCAAGGACGGCCTCGCCTAGCAGATTCATGTTCAACCGGGCGCCGCGCGCCTTCAGGCGAGCAATCGACTTTGTCAGCCCAGTACCTTTAGCATCTAGGACCAGGTCCCCTACCAAAGCCTCAAATACTTTGCGGGCCGTGGGAACTGCCACCTCGGGAACTAGCGGAGCGAGCTTGCCGCCCACCGCCAGTGGCCCCTTCAGGTAAGCCGGCAAGAACTGTGGATCCTGGTCCGCCAAGACGCGAATCTGCTGGGCGGCGATCTTCTCGTCCTCGGGCCTGATCACGTTGTCTACGAACCCGACTGTGAAGTCCAGCCCCTTCGGGTCGCGCAGCACTTCACTAAGGAGCTGCCCTGCCCGATCAACCGGGTATTTCTTGGACCGTTCGAGCCAGGATTTTGCTCGCTTTTTCGCGAGTTCCCCAATTTCGGCGTAGTCAACCTCTACGTTGGACATCTTTGACCTTTCCCGTTGCAACTGCTGGCATCCTTGCCATTTACGAAGCTCTATTAGCCTACCTGTTTAGTCTATCTTTGGCTGGTTATTACCTTCTGTGTTCTGGTAGCTAATTGTGGGGCCGGCGAAGGTGCGGTCACCAAAATATTCCGCCAATTCCTGCTCCGATACGGTGGCAAGTCTTTCAGCCAGCGCGAACTCTTCATCTATCTGGCTATTTGGCTTGTAAGTCGCCTTCGACACCGCCCAGGCAACCGCCATACAGAGGGCGAAGCCGGGGATAATTTCGTACAGGCCACCCCACTTGAAAGTCCCCCACACCCCGACGGTGACAGCGCCGGTAACCATGCCCGCGAGCGCGCCCGCCGTTGTCAGTTTTCGCCAATACAGTGCCAAAATCACGATCGGCCCGAAGGCTGCCCCGAAGCCGGCCCAGGCGAAGGAAACCAGGTTCAAAATCGAGTCCGTGCGCATCCAGGCAAGCCCCGCTGCCAGCAAGGAGACTGCTAGCACTGCGATTCGGCCCAGATTCACCCCGCCCATCGGGGTTAGCTTGCGTTTAGTAAGGCCGTTATAGATGTCCTCGACAATTGCCGAGGACGTGACCAGCAGCTGCGAGGACACTGTGGACATGATTGCCGCCAAGATCGCGGCCAACATAAACCCGGCAACCAGCACGGGGAAAAGATTCTGCCCCATAAGAATGAATACGGATTCGGCATCATTTTGCCCGATCTGGACCCTGCCGCGCTGGTGGGCAGCAATGCCGATAATGGCGGTGCCGGACGCCCCCAGTACGGACAGGAACATCCACCCGATCCCAATGCGGCGAGCTTGCTTTGCCTCTTGCGGCGAACGGAGCGCCATAAAGCGAACTACAATGTGTGGCTGCCCAAAGTAGCCGAGCCCCCACGCCAGCGCAGATATGACGCCCACGAAGCTAGCGCCCCCGAAGGGCGAGAGGAAGTCCGGATTGGCCGTGCGCACGCCCTCGGCAACGGCTGCCGGCCCTCCAAGGGCAACGACTCCCACGATGGGCACCGCCACCAGCGCCATCAACATCATTATCCCCTGCACCAGGTCTGTCCACGACACCGCCAGGAAGCCGCCGACCAGCGTGTACAGCACAACCACTGCGGCAACAAGGACCATGCCCAGGTGGTAGTCCATCCCGAAGGCGGATTCGAAGAAGGTGCCCCCGGCGACCATGCCAGAGGACACGTAGAAGGTGAAGAATACGAAAATTATTAGGCCGGCGGCGATGCGAAGCGCGTTCGAGCGATCGTGGAGCCGATTGCCCAGGAAGGACGGTAGCGTAATAGAATTGTTCGCCACCTGCGTGTAGGAACGTAACCGCGGGGCAGTAATTTTCCAGTTCACCCATGCCCCCACTACCAGGCCAACGGCGATCCACCCCTCGACAATGCCGGAAAGATACAGCGCCCCGGGTAGCCCCATTAGTAGCCACCCAGACATGTCGGATGCGCCTGCGCTGAGGGCGGCAACTGCCGGGCCCAGCCCCCGCCCACCTAACATGTAGTCGTCTAAATTCTGCGTTCGTGTGTATGCCCAGATCCCAATGATGATCATGGCCACGAAGTAAATAATCATGGCGATTGCTTGCCCGGACGTTTGCGTCATTGCATTCCCCCATTCAGGTGCCCCATACTGCAATATACTTTACTCAGATTTTTACTTGCGGACAATGGTAGATTACTTTTTTGAAACCCACGCATTACTGTCTAGGATGTACACAGGCATGACATGGCCCCGCATCCGATTAGATGCGGGGCCATGCAGGTTCTTAGAGCCCGCTAGTTAAGGCAAGTGGCTTTACATAGTCGGCTGCAACCGTCCGGGCACCACTTCCGGCACTAGTTTTCGAGCAGCTCTTCGGGATCTACGCATTCGAGGTCGAAAGCTTCGGCTACGCCTGGGTAGGAGATCTTGCCAGCGTGGGCGTTCAGGCCGCGACGCAGGGTTGCATCGTCCTTCAGCGCCTGCTTCCACCCCTTCTTTGCGATAGCGCGAGCGTACGGTAGCGTAGCGTTGGCCAGCGCGGTAGTGGAGGTGTGAGGCACACACCCGGGCATGTTCGCCACGCAGTAGTAGGTGGCGTCGTGCACCGTGAAGATCGGATCATCGTGGGTAGTGGGGTGCGACCCCTCGAAGCAGCCGCCCTGATCAATCGCGATGTCGACCAGTACGGAACCCGGCCGCATCTTGGCTACCATCGCATCGGTTACCAGCTTCGGCGCCTTAGCACCCGGGATAAGTACGGAACCAATGACCAGGTCGGCGTCCGCCACGGCCTCTTCGACAGAGAGCGGGGTGGAGTAGGTAGTGCGGGCCCGGTTGCCCCACTGCCAGTTTGCCCACCGCAGCTTCTCTAGATCATTGTCCAGCACGGTTACGTTCGCACCCATGCCGATAGCGATCTCGGCAGCGTTACGGCCTGCCTGCCCGCAGCCAACAACTACTACGTTGGCGTTGCGCACACCTGCCACGGAGCCCATCAGCACGCCCGGTCCGCCGTGCGGCTTCTCTAGATAGTGCGCGCCAACCTGGGCAGCCAGGCGGCCTGCGACCTCGGACATGGGCACGAGCAGCGGCAGAGTGCCAGCATCGGTGCGCACAGTTTCGTACGCAATAGCGGTGGTACCCGCCTTAATAATGGCGTCGGTACACGCCTTGTCAGCAGCAAGGTGCAGGTAGGTGAACAGGATCAGCCCATCGCGCAGGCGGTGGTATTCCTCTTCGATCGGCTCCTTGACCTTCATGACCATGTCGGCGCTGGCCCACACCTGGTCGGCGTCGTCAATAATCTTTGCGCCAACCTCTTCATAGAGCGAATCGGGATAGGCGGATCCTTCACCGGCCCCCTTCTGGATTAGCACTTCGTGTCCGTCCTGAATCAGGGCGGCAGCACCGGCAGGCGTCACAGACACGCGGTATTCATTGTTTTTAACTTCTGTAGGGACACCAATACGCATAAGGCTCCTTCACCTTCCTTAGACAGAAAACAGCGTTGTTCCAACAAACAAGAATAGTTGTTTACATCACATTCTTCAGTGGTTGAGAGTATTTTCTGCTTCGGTTCCCATATTTGGCACAACTTTTTTGAGGGCGTGGCCTGTTTCGCAGCCGCGAGCGCTCGTGTCTTATGCAGCTTTGCGTATTTGTCACCTAGACTGGTCTGCGTTCGCATTTTTCTACCCTAGGAGTAGCCGTGATTTCTTGGTGGGAGTCCATCATTTTGGGGATCGTCGAGGGCGTAACCGAGTTCCTCCCCGTTTCCTCCACGGGCCATCTGACCATTGTTGAAAACCTACTCGGTCACCCAGTAAATGCTCCTACCGTCACCGCTTACACGGCTATCATCCAGGTCGGCGCCATGCTCGCCTCTATTGTCTACTTCTGGTCGGACATTGTGCGCATCGCGCGCGCCTGGTTCGCTGGTCTGGCCAATAAGCACAAGCGCAAAGCCGACTACCACCTAGGGTGGGCAATCATTGTGGGTGTGGCAGTAACCGCCGTTGTGGGGCTGCTGCTGAAAGACTTGATCGAGGGGCCGCTGCGCTCCATGTGGTTTGTGGCCGCCGGGCTAGTTTTGTGGTCGGTAGCAATGTATGTGGCCGACCGGGTACGCTTCGATCGTGGCGAAGACTCTATTACTTGGAAGGATGGCCTCCTGCTTGGCCTATTCCAGTCGATCGCCCTGATCCCCGGCGTATCGCGTTCCGGCGCAACCATTGCCGGGGCCATGTTCCTGAAGATCGACAGGGTGACGGCCACGCGCATGAGCTTCTTCCTGGGCATTCCCACCCTGATCGCCGCCGGCGGCCTGCAGGCTGTAACCAAGTTTGATCAGATTGGTGCGGCTGGCGGAGTCGGCTGGGGAGCCACCATTATCGGCACCGTAGTGTCCGGCATCGTCGCCTACCTGTCGATTGCGTGGCTGCTGAAGTTCGTTTCGTCGAATAACTTCAACTGGTTCGTGATCTACCGCGTGGCCCTTGGCATCCTGATCGCCCTCGGCCTGGTTTCCGGAGTGATCGCCGGGGTATAGCCGAATAACTCAAAACACTAATCCCGCGCCCGGCGTAACTGCACTAGGCGCGGGATTGTTGTTTACTTGCCCAAATATTCGAGGGCCGCTACCACCTGCGCCTCGGTGCCCACCTGCAAGGAGGGGCTCATGGTGGGAGCAAACTGTGGTGAGTGGTTGCCGGGCGCCGACTCCGGATCGGGGAAGCCCCCAAAGGTCCAGTAGAAGTAAGGCACGTCAAAGGCCTTGGGAATGTAGGTGAAGTCCTCGGAGGCCGTGACCTTTTCCCCGTCTGCATACCGGTCGCCAAAGTAGTCTTTGAACGCCCCGGTGATGCGGTCGAATTGTTCTTCTGGGTTGGCGGTTAGGGGGTAGCGGTTGAAGTATTCAAATTCTGGTTCGCGATCGCTGCCAGAGGCCGCGCATTCCGCCTTCACAATGCGCTCAATGGATTCGGTAACCTTCTTTTGCACCGATTCTTTGTAGGTGCGCACATTCAGTTGCAAGGTTGCCGAATCGGGAATGGTGTTCGCGGAGGCTCCGGCCACAATGGACCCTACCGTAACTACGGCAAAATCCGAGGGCGAAATTTCCCGCGACACAATAGTTTGAAGCCGCAGCACGATCGCGGCGGCCATCACGATGGGGTCAATAGACAGGTGGGGCATAGACCCGTGGGAGCCCTTGCCGTAGACGGTAATTTTCAGGCTAGTTGCGCCAGAAAACGTCGGACCGCAGACGGCATTGACGGTACCCTCTTGGATGCTCACCACGTGTTGGGCAAGGCAAACTTCGGGTTTGGGAACCTGTTCGACCAGCCCGTCCGCTACCATGGATTTCGCGCCTTGGGCCGTTTCTTCACCCGGCTGGAAGAGCGCAATGAAAGTGCCTTGCCACAGGTCTTTTTGTGCCAGCAGGACCTTTACTGCGCCCAGCAGACAGGCAGTGTGCATGTCGTGCCCGCACCCGTGCATAACCGGAGTGTCATTGCCATCGGCATCCTTCTGGGTGCCAGTAGAGGCAAAATCCAATCCCGTCTCCTCTTTTAGGGGAAGCGCATCGAAGTCTGCCCTGGAAAGGATGGTGCTGCCTTCCCCATTTTCGAGGACGGCAACGACTCCCCCGCCGATGCGCTTCGGCTCTACCCCCAGGTCGGTCAGCTCCTGTGTGATCCGCTCCCTAGTCCACTCCTCTTGCATAGATAGTTCGGGATGGGCGTGCAATTCCTTGTACAAGCCCTCTTGCCAGTCCTTCAAGTTGGCTACGATCTTCGCGATGTTGCTCATTATTCCCCCCTTCTTCTACCTATTTATACGGCACATATGCGGGCCCGGCTCAGTGAGCCAGCGCCAGAGTAGGCCCGGCAGGCAATTGTTGGGATGGGCACTCAGAAGCAGTAAGTGCCATAGTGCGCTGTTCGTCGGCTGTAACCGTCAGCCCCCACACCTGTTTTATGCGCACTTGCCGGGCCACGTAGGCGCAACGGTAATCCGCATCGGGGGGAAGCCACCTGTCCGCCGCATACGCGCTCTTCGCTTGGTTAGCTGGGCCGTCCACTGCCAGCAAGTTCAGCGGGTCGTTAGCGAACTTCTGCCGGCGCGGCCCATCCCACTTGTCAGCACCCGAAGCCCACGCATCGGCTAGAGCAACCACGTGATCAATCTGCACCGCCTCGGAAGTACGATTGCCCCGCACAAAGTTGATTACCTTACCCGTATAAGGATCCTGCAACACCCCGGAAAGAACTACGCAATTTCGGGTGCCCGGCTTATAAGTAACCTGGCGCATATCCCGGGCCAAAATGTCGTTGCGAGTGTCGCAGCCATTCCTGTCCTCGTCTGCCCACCGCTGCCCAAACTTACGGCGGTTATAGCGTTCTGCTGGCCTCCCCTGGCGTACGGGCAGATTCTTTACTGTCTGCGCAAACGTAGTGTTTGGGATTTCCTGCAGCACCTTCTGATTAGATTTGAATGCGTCCAAAATAGACCCGGGCCTGTTAGTGCCAGCGACCCCCGCCTTACCAAAGCCACCCAAATCTATGCCCATGGGGGCCACTGCCCACACCAGGACAATGGCAGCGAGGGCCCACGCCACCGCATCGCCGATGCCAAACTTTCGCCTCATGGAAACAACTCTTGCACCTACCCCCGACAAATGGGACGCACGAAAGAGCACCTGTGGATAGTGTGGCGGTCTAAACGAAACTGGGCGCAGCTGTGGACAGCTATCTTCGCCCTCGTTTTGCCATTACGATGCGGCTTCTACCAAGCTGGGATAGTTATTGCGCACGGAGCCGACTTCGCTTCCCACCTTGCGCGGCTGCAACACCGGAGGAGGGATGCGGCCGAGCAGCTCATCAACCTGCTCCCGGTCAGTCAACGCCGGGTTCAGCCACTGCCCCCACAAATCTTCCGGCACGATCACCGGGGTGCGCTCATGAATATGCCCGAGGGCGTCTGGCGCACTTCGGGTGCAAATGGCCGCCGACCCTACCCAACCGGCAGGGCCGCGCCAAGTGTCCGCGATGCCCGCAAACGCTACCAGCGGGTCGCCCTCGCCAGCAGAAAGAAAGTAGGGCTGTTTGCCACCCTCGCTTTGCTGCCACTCGAAATACCCATTGGCGGGGAGCAGCACGCGACGCTTAGACGCTGCAGTCCGGAACGACGGCTTACCAGTCACCGTCTCCGCTCTAGCGTTGATCAACAGGGGCTTATCCGGCCTTTTCACCCAGGAGGGGATCAGCCCCCACCGAAGCCGCCGCAATTCACGCACCAATTCGCCGCCCTCGGCAAACCGTTCCATCACCGCACTCACAGTGTGCGTCGGAGCAATGTTCCAGGATGGGTCGGGGACGCCCTCGATAATCATGTCTACTCCAAAGAGCGCCGCCACGTCCTGGGTGGAACGCCACATCCCGTACCGGCCGCACATTTACTGATCTTCGCCCGTAATCTGAGCGGTGGAACCGGCGTTCTTCTTACGTTCCCGGAACGGCCTGAGTTTGCGGTTGCCACCCAGGATAAACGGCTTTATTTCCGGCTTTACTCCCTTACGCGCTAGCAGTGCTCGCAACTGTTTAGAAGTCATGGTGACCGTCCAGTCGCCAGTTGGCAGCGTCCACCGCCGCCACCCCGAGATGACCGTGCCCAAACCGCCAAAGATGATCGCTACAAGCATTCCGAACACCGGCATGTGGAACTTGTAGAAGATGACCATGATGAGCGAAGCCGCGAGCGCCGGAGTCGCATACAGCGTGTTGCCACCGAAGACGCGGGGAACCATGCCGGAGGCGACATCTCGGATCATGCCGCCGCCCACTGCCGTGACAAGGCCAAGCAGAATGGCTGGGGGAATATTGAACCCTTGGCTGAGTGTTTTGAGAGTACCCGTGGCCGCCCAGCATCCAAGCACCAGGCCGTCCCCAAGGAAAACCATGCGGGTGGCCCAGCGTCCCGAAAGACGCAGCAGAATCGCCACGAACGCCCCGCCGAGGGCGCAAATCAGGTAATACGGATCAGTGAGCGCGACCGGAGGCCCAGCGGGCAACATAATGTCGCGAACGATGCCTCCGCCTAGACCGCTCATGACGGCGAGCACGAAAAAACCCACCGCATCGAAGTTGCGGCGCCGCGCCAACTGCCCGCCAATAATTCCGTTGACAAACACACCAATTAGGTCGATAACACGGAACAGGTCAGGCAGAATCGAATTGAAATTGTCCAGCACGCTCCCAGCTTAGTTGGTAAGTCCGCCATTTTTCGAGGGCGGCAGTTAGTGACGTCCTGCAGCGCTCATTCGATAACGCAATGGTTGGTAGTGATCCTCCACCGCGCGATAGTAAGCACCAATGTCCCCGTCCTCTATGGCTTGGAGCATGGCACCATGAGCTTTTGCAGTGGCTATAAGCCCCGCGGCGTCGGCAGGCAATGACGGAACCACAGCCATATGGATTAGCCACATGGCACTCATCATCTCGTCTAAGAGCTGATTCTGAAGGATCGAAATTAGTCCCCTGTGAAAAGCAATGTCTTCCTGGATATAGGAGCGACCGGTCGTTGACTTAGAAATCATCAGTTTAACCAGGTCCCGCAGCTCTTTGATCTTTTTCAGATCCGTCTGGTCTCGCTTCTCTACCAGATCGTGGCCTACACCAATATCTAGATACTTTCGCATGGAAACCACCTCATCGAGAGTTCCCAATGAGCCATTCCCCATAGACGAACGTAAGACCAGAGTATTGACCAGTGGAGACAATGACATGTTCGAGACAAACGCGCCCTTGCCCTGCTTCGTTGCCACGATGTCCAACGCCTGGAGTTGCTTCATCGCTTCTCGAACCGAGGATCGCGACACTCCCAGGAGCTTACATAGTTCAGCTTCAGTAGGTAGTGGGTCACCTGGCTTCAAGCGTTCCGAAATTATGTACTGCTCTACCGATTCGATCGTGGAATCCGTTCGGGAGGTAAACCTCTGCTCGAGCTTCGTTTGTTCGTAGCCTGTGAGGGTAGGCGGAAGTGATGACAAGATATCTGATGTTTTTTTCATTACAACTTTCCTACCAGCGAAGTTCCCCGCCCAAATTATTACGGATGTGGCACGTATCCGCAGTCATAAGATAACAGATCCGTGCCACATTCTCCCCACTTATGCTCTTACAGCATCGAACCAGGCATGTGGAATTTTCGTAAAGTAAAGTCCCTGCATTTCTCGTTCCCAAAGAAGTCCAAGTTCTCCGTCAGGCATGACCGCCATGCATTGGTACACGTAGTGGGCTGGATTAAATGTCCGGGCAACATCCCAGGTACGTCCACCATCGTCAGACCTGCGCAGGACACCCCGACCTCGATATGGCCTCAACTGCGAAGCGTTTGCGAACACCACCCTCTCGCGATGCTTATCTGTAGGCCACGCAACGGCATTCGGCTGGCAGAAGATCTCGGGAATCTGGTCGACAAAGTAGACCTCACCCCAGGTCTCTCCGCCATCTGCGCTTTCTACAGCCGCTACTTTGCCACTGGGATGCTGGTTGCGCATAAGCATAAGAACAGTCCCGTCTTGTCGCTCTATCACAGTCGCTTCATGAGTAGCTGCAGATTCGGTATCAAGAGTCCGAGAGTCGATTTCCCTTCCATCGAATATGCGTCCGTCATTGGGCGACTTCGCCAATTTCCACGACTTACCTCCATCGTCGGAATAAACCACAGTGGCGGAGAAATTGGTCCTACTTTCGCCGTTGTAGTAAACGGGCATAACCAGTCTCCCCGCATAATCTGAGTTGGCAAGCTGAATACCATTTCCTGGGGCAGTCCCTAAGAATGCCATCCAGTCCTTCTTGACCTGGTGGTTCAGATTTACCGGTCTAGACCAGGTCTCTCCGTCGTCATCCGAGTAGATCATTTGCAAGAAAGAGGTGCGCGCCGTGAGAAGTGTCTGTGCAGGATCGTCGCCATCTTTCAGAAACACGTTGCCGCCGCAGGACTCTTTTCCATCCTGCAACACAGTTACCGTTCCATCCTCGGAAACTGAATACGGCGCAAGTTCCCCATCTTCACCCAACACTGTTCCATCGGCGTTCCACGTGTACCCATTTCCTTCACCGTCAAAAAGGAGATAATTCCCGTTTGTATCTATGCCGATCTCAGCTTGAGCATTGGGCTGGCCCATGCCCCCAGGGAAGTGATCTATCAGCACTATTATGCGTCCAGTGTTCTGATCCTGAACTACACAGGAATCGATTACAGAGGCGCCATTGGCCCCATGCCCCGGATAGCTCAACACGGGCTGCAAATCTCCCCAAGTCTTTCCGCCATCGAATGAGCGGCGGATAACAAAGTTGATTGAATTCGGAGAGTCGTTAGCTATCGTTTCGCGCTGATCAGCCCCTGCAATTACTACCCCAGACTTTGTCGTGAGAAGCGATGGAATGCGATAGCTTATCGAATCCTGAAAGCCGTAATCGAACAGGCATTGCGTGTCTAGAGGCTGCACAGCCGATAGCTTCTTGATTTGCGAATCATTCAGCACCGACGAATATATCGCTGCGTTACGAACCTCTCCGAACAACCTCGATCCGTATATGTCCTGTCCAATAACAACCTCGTCACAGCTCTCAATGCTGCCGAAGAACGCCTGCCCCGGAAGATGGGCTTCCATATACCCGTCGACGTAGATTTGGACTGCGCCATGGCCAACTCTAAGCACAACATCGTGCCAATGTCCCTGGTCCCAACGGCCCTCTGCAACGAAGCGGCGCCAAACATTGCCCTTTCCGAGCACACGGTATTCAACTCCGCGTTCAGTCAGAGCAATATTCAATTTTTCCTGCCCACCTGCAGCAGCTGCGAGCAGCGTACCGTGCTGGCCGGGGCCTCGTACTCGGTACCTAAGGAAAATCGACCCCGAGCGTAACTGTCCTACCTGGGTGGCGTCGTAATCGGACAAATGGGATGCGGCAAACTCAATTAACGGTTCCGGGGCTACGGATTTCGCAAGAAACTCCATAGGCGTAAGTGCCCTGTCAAAAGCTGCCTCGTCAGCTAGTTCCACACCGGTAGTAGGCGCCCAATCAAAACTGCTTGTTTCCCCGCAAGCAATAGGCCTAAGGTCAGCAGTCGCAGAAAAGCATTGGCACCCATCCAAATAGATCTTCGAGCCCTCTGCTGTGGAAGAGATGCCCAATGCATGCCACTGGTTATCGGAAACTTTGAAAGTATCCTCCATGTCGAGCCGAATCTTGGCATTGCTATTACTACCCAGTAACAGCAGGCTACCGTTAGCTATCGAAAGTTCCCAACCGCACTCATTGCCCGTCACATGTGCGATTCTGCCATCGATATTCGCACGAAAATTAGTTGTCCAGCTTTGTCCATTCGTATTCATTTTCTACTCACCCTTCAAGTACAAACTACTTCTAAAAATTTCTTACTGGATATTTAGTTATCCATTCGGCAGGAATTTCTGAATAGTAGATTCCTTGCCATTCACGTTCCCAGAGAAGTCCAATATTGCCGTTAGGCAGTGTCGTCATGGATTGATATACATAGTGTCCTGCTTGGAAGGTTCTGGAAGATTGCCACGTTGATCCACCATCGTTAGAGAATCTGAGCACCCCTTTACCCCTATATGGTTGCGCTGCCGAAGCGTTTGCGAACAGTACGTTTTTGTAGCCACCGGACATACTCCGAGCTGCGGGCAGGCTGAATATATCCGGAGTATCGTCCTTGAACTCCACCCCACTCCAGGTAGCCCCTCCATCTCGAGAGCGAGAAACAGCAACCTTTCGTCCCGGATTAAGATTCCGCATATACATAGTCAGTTCGTTCTCGTCACTCTGAACAACGGCAGACTCATGCAGGGACGCGCTCCCATCGCGCACAGTCTTTGAATCAATAGTTCCCCCTCTAAACTGTCTTCCATCGTTTGGAGACTTAGATCTACTCCAGGTTGTTCCTCCATCATCGGAGTAGACGACTGCGCTGGAATAAACCGTTGCGACAGAATTTGAATAATAGATTGGGACAATTAAGCGCCCATCATATTTACCACCCTTGATCTGCATGGCAGATCCCGGACTAGTCCCAATAAACTTCATCCATTCTGCTTTAACTTGATGGTTAATATGCCTAGGAGAACTCCAGGTAACTCCATCATCATCGGAATGCATTTCAACAAGATAGGAGGTTGGTGCCATGAATAGGCCATCGGGAACGGCTTTAGATTTTTCAGCTGGATCGTATATAGAATTCAGCTCACGACCGCCTTTGCGGACGTTACCTTGACTGTCCACGGAATAATCTGTCTCTCTCCCCTCAGAGTCCAGCACCTTTCCTGATTTGTACTTGAAAGCACGGTTTTCACCGTCTTTCAGTAGCAGAGAGCCATCTTCTGCCATACCAGTCCCAGGGACATTATTAGGCTGTCCAACCCCTCCGGGGTACAGATCTACAAGCAAGGTGATTCTTCCACTCTTCTGATCCTGCACTAAGGAGGAGTCAATTACCGACGCTGCTTTCCTACCCTCTCCAGGCAGGTCGACCAGCTTCTGCAGGGGTTCCCAGGTCTTTCCGTTATCCAAAGACCTACGTACAACTAAGTTAATGTCATTTGGGCTGTCGTATGCGTTGGGCACCCGTTGGTCCGCACTGGCAATTAAAGTTCCATTCTCAGTGCAAATGATCGCAGGAATCCTGTAGTTAGCAGCCCCCTCATACCCAAGATCAAATAGCGCCATTTCTCCCGGATTCTCATATGAGGAAAGCGATTGAATTTGTGCCGTGTTTAACCTCCCTGCGTACACTCTCAGCTCGGCCCCTTCACTCAGGTAGTTATCTATAGACGACAGGGAATGTGAGGGCATCTTCCGGGCAGTCAGGGATGACCCATTAAGGTAAAAATTCGCCTCATCGCCATCAATAGCTACCACAATGGAGTCACCAGACCTAAGGTGTTTGTTCAGCGGTATCTCGAGCTTTTGGCCACCTTGCCTGAAGGCTATAGAAGGCCCGAAGCTAAGTATCTGTACATCGGTGTGTCCTCGCCGCAATCGCGCTTCTTTATTTACCGCTCCGTCGTTTTGCACCCGGTAAACCAGAGTTACTTTTTGCTCCTCAGCAGCATTCCGCACTGCGTCTGGGATCGACGCACTCTTATCTACTGAAAAAACTGGATGGGGGTACTTAGTGGTCGCTCGGATTTGCTGGGCAGACAATGGAGAACTGTAAATGCTCGCATTACTAATAGTTCCTTCGAATCCCCACTGTCTTCCAGAGTTGTCATAGTTGGCTCCAAGTCTTAGAGAATCGATCTGGTTCAATGACGAGAAAAACGCTCTAGCAGCGGTGCTGAACACCTGTTGCCCATCCAGATAAATACGAGTGTTGTCATCCGAAACAGTAACAACAGCCGCGTGTTCCGATCCATCACTCACAGGGCCAGCATCTTCCGCATCTGCCTTTGCAAGCCAACTTTCAGGCGCCAGCTTTTGATCTCTTACTTCCCAGTACAGATGTCCATTCCGCACCGACAAGGTCAGATTCGTAGAAGGATCCTTTGTAGAGGAAGCACTGAACAGCGCGGCAGAGGGAGATTTTTGGGTCGTTTTAAATGTGATTGCAATAGTCCCCGAATGCAACGAACTAACCTTTGGAGCGTACTGCACTAGATCCAGTCCAGGCCCCTGCGCATTTTGACTGTATGGGTTAGTAACTTCCACTAGAGGAGTCGATGACACATCTGCCGCACCCGCATCAGCTATGCACATCGCGCCTCCGCAGGCCAATACCATCGCTAGAAAACATCCTAACAGCGCTCTCCACGATCTATCTCGCCTCGATGCGGTAACCATATTCATCTCTCACTACCACCCTGTAGCTATCAGTTGTCTGACATTATGTTCGACATGCTAGCCTACACTTCAGCTCATGGCAAGCGTCCCCAAAAACAGTGGCTCTAACTGTGCATATGCCACACAAGAGAGGATTCGCCGCAGCCCCTTGCGAAGACTAACTGCTACTGCTATAACTAACTTGTAAGACAACTGATCTATTGGATTCACCTGTTCAAAGACGAATATAAGGAGTAAATCCCTAATGAGTAATACAGCAGGCGCGCAGGCCGCGCGCAAGAAACACTGGTGGGAATACTTAGACAAGGAAGACTGGAAAGCGTTCTTTGCCGCATGGCTGGGAGTGCTGCTAGACGGTTACGATTTCGTACTAATATCCTTTGCACTTCCCGCAATCATCAAAACCTTCGACCTCACATTGGTTCAAGGCGCTTCACTAATTTCTGCAGCGTTCATCAGTCGCTGGATTGGCGGCCTTGTCTTGGGCGCTGTCGGGGACCGCTATGGTCGTAAACCTGCAATGGTTCTGTCAATCTTCATGTTTGCCTTCGGATCAATTGCGTGCGCTCTCGCTCCTAATTACTGGATTCTATTTATCCTCCGTCTCGTAATCGGGTTTGCAATGGCTGGCGAGTATTCATCCTCCGCCACCTACGTAATTGAGTCCTGGCCAGTGCATATGCGTAATAAGGCATCCGGGTTCCTTCTGTCAGGCTACGCATTCGGCGTTATTGCTGCCGCCCAAGTAGATAAGTATTTTGCAACTTGGGTTGATTCTTTACATCCCGGCTGGGGCTGGAGAGCCTTATTCCTCACCGGCGTGGTTCCGATCGGCATAGCCATTTACATGCGCCGGTCGCTTCCAGAAGCAGCCGATTGGAAAGATGCGAAATCTAAGGGACACGTCGACAACAACGACATGCTCGCAGTCCTATTCGGCGGTAACAAGAAGATGCTGAACTACCTAGCAGTAGTCGTAGCATCTGCTGCTCTTCTACTGATCTTCACGTCCATCACCTCTGGCATAGCTGTCACTACTATCCTCGGCGCACTCTGTGCAGTAATTTTCATCTACTTCATAGTTCAGTTCAACAAGAACCGCTGGGTAACAGGCGTGGCAATCATGCTGACGATCTTTGCCTCTTTCATGTACACCTGGCCAATTCAAGGCCTCCTTCCCACCTACCTCCAAGGCGTGGGAATGGATCAGCAGTTAGTAGCAAACGTCGTATCGTTCGCAGGACTCGGCAATGCCTGCGGTTACATTATTGCTGGTTTCGCTGGCGATCATTTTGGCATGCGCCGTTGGTACGCTTTGTCACTCCTACTCTCCCAGATCATCGTTTTCCCGCTGTTCATGCAGAACGGTAAATACGTACTCCTGGTAGCAGCACTCTTGTTCTTCCAACAGATGTTCGGGCAAGGCATCTCCGGACTACTGCCCAAGTGGGTATCGAGTTACTTCCCGGTTGACAAGCGCGCAGCCGGCCTAGGCTTCTGCTATAACGTAGGTGCTCTCGGCGGAGCAGTCGGTCCAGTACTAGGCGCCGCTGTCGCCGCAAAGGTTTCTCTTGGCATGGCACTCGCAATTCTCTCTGCTGGCTTCGCAGCAGTAGTAATGGTTTCAATCGGCGCAAACGTTCCTCGACTTCTTCAGAAAGCCGTGGCACCCGAAGCAGTACGCATTGAAGACGGTGACGACGAAGTCATAAAGGGAGGCAAATAATGTCTAAGTCTTTCATTGTCGGGGCCTACGCATCATTGCCCGACGAAAGAAAGCACAACGATTACTACCAAATCTTGGGGCAGCAAGACTGGATCGATGGAATTGAGATTCCCTATCCGGGAGTTATCAAGGATAATGCGACAGCCTTCGCCAAAGTCCTACCGGAACATTGGACAACTAACACAATCACGGCAATCCCCGGCACCATGCAGAACGTGTGGAAGGAGCCTCACTTTGGCCTCGCCTCTGCTGAGAAATCAGGGAGAGAAGCTGCCCTAGATTTCTGCGAGGGAATTCGCAGATCCGTTGCTGAACTTAATACAGCAACCGGCAGGAATTCAATTAGCGTAATCCAACTACATTCCGCGCCTACCAAATTGGCTGACACTGACGCCTTCAGCACCTCACTGGAGCAGCTCCTTAAGTGGGACTGGGGTGGCGCAGAGATCGTAATCGAACATTGCGACAAATTCATCTCCTCGCAAAAGCCAGAAAAAGGCTTTCTAGCGATCGAGGAGGAAATAAACATTGCGCGACAACTCGGCGTTGGAATCCACATAAATTGGGGACGATCAGTGGTAGAGGGCAGGACTGCGGAAACAGCTTTCGAGCATATCCAACAATGCGCCAAAGCGGGAGTCCTAGCTGGAGTCATCTTCTCGGGAGCAGGCCCGGATGCTACACAGTATGGCTACGAATGGATAGATGGACACTTACCTAGTTCCACCTACGAACCCACCTCGTTACTAACCGGTGAGGAGATCCAGCGTTGTGCAGAAGCCGCTTCTTCCGCCAAATACATAGGAGCTAAAATCTGCGTTCCTGAAAAGGCCTCTCTGCCAGAACGTGTGCAAATGCTTAGAAATATCTACGACTCAGCTAAAGGAATTGAAAAGTGAACAAGTTCAAAGGCGTCATACCACCGGTAGTAACCCCCCTTACCTCGGCGGGTGAACTGGATAAAAACAGTTTCAAACGTTCTATAGACAGAATGATTGAAGCGGGGGTAAATGGACTTTTCATCCTGGGATCGTCCGGTGAGGTAGCTTTCTCGACCGATGCACGTCGCGAAGAAATCCTCCGAGCAGCTAAGGAGATAGTTGGCGACAGGGTTCCGCTTCTAGCCGGATGTATCGACACCGAAACACTACGCGTCATTGAACACGCAAAGGTTGCAGAAAAACTTGGTTACGATGCGATAGTCGCTACGGCGCCTTTCTACGCACTAGGCGGCATCACAGAGATCGAGCGACACTTCCGCAAGATTCACGAGGCTACCTCCCTACCTATTTTCGCCTACGATATTCCAGTTTGTGTGCACGTCAAGCTTCCGGGCGACTTGCTAATCAGACTTGGAAAAGACGGCGTAATCGCTGGCGTCAAGGATTCCTCAGGAGACGATGTGGCATTCCGCTTCCTTGTTGACGACAATAAGGAAGCCGGTCACCCACTCGCGCTATTTACCGGTCAAGAGGTAGTTGTCGACGGCGCCTACATGGCGGGAGCAGATGGGTCAGTGCCAGGTCTCGCTAACGTAGATCCAGTTAGCTATGTAAACCAGTGGCAGGCTTATCAAGCTGGCGACTGGGAAAGCGTTCGCACCACCCAGAACCATCTTTCGGCACTCATGCGCATCACTTCAGTGGTACAGGAAGTTTCTGGTTTTGGAGCGGGAGTCGGAGCTTTCAAGACAGCCTTGAAATTACTCGGCGTGTACGATTCAAACATGATGCCTGAGCCGGTTGCAGCCCTTGAAGGTGAAAATGTGGAGCGCATCCGGAACGTGCTAGTAAAAACTGGGGTCCTAAGTGACTAGGGTAGCCGCAATAGACATAGGCGGCACAAAGATTGGCGCCGGTCTTATTTGCACCGAAAGTGGGGACATCACTCAAATAGCTGATCTTTCTACTCCGGCTAGGGACGGCAGCGGCGCTGTTTGCGCCGCTGCCGCCCAACAGCTCCGCAAGATCCTGGAAATTGGACAAGCGGAAGCAATCGGGATTTCTACCGCGGGGATCGTAGATACAGACAGCGGAGCTATTACATCTGCAACCGATCTAATAAAGAATTGGACGGGGACGGACCTGAAAAACTATTTTCAGAACGAGTATGCCCTCCCCACCTTCCTCCTAAATGATGTACATGCGCACGCGCTTGGTGAAGCCAACTGGGGCGTTGGGAAAAACTACAGAACTATCCTGTCAGTAGCTGTTGGTACAGGTATGGGCGGAGCGTTTATACAAGATGGACATTTACTACAAGGAGCGCACTTTGCATCCGGCCACATTGGCCATATAGTTCACCCTCTAGCCGACGGACTGGAATGCTCTTGCGGCGGGTTTAGCCACATCGAAACAGTCGCTTCCGGAAGCGGCCAGGTTAGTTTTTACAACAAAGAACTTCCCCCTGCGCTATCACCGGTGTCGAGTGGGAAAGAGATATCCACTCGCGCGGCACAGGGTGAGGAATACGCGCAAGAGATACTGGAAGAAACAGCACACGCACTCGGACAGGTTCTGGGTGGATTGTGTAACTGTTTTGATCCCCACGCAATAATCCTGTCCGGCTCGGTAACTAGAAGTGGAAGCAAATGGCTGGCGCAGGTAAAAACCGGTTACTCCGAGTGTGTCCTTCCACCTATGCGCAACACTCCCCTACTGAAAGGAAAACTCGGTTCAGCCGCTCCACTGCTGGGAGCATCATGCTGGGCCGCTTCGAAATTGGAAGAAAACTATGAACAGGGTAATTGAATCTCTTCACGGAGGACTTATTGTTAGCGTCCAAGCCTACCCGGGCGAACCTATGCGGAGCCCTGAAACCATGGCGCAAATAGCACGCGCTGCCGAGCAGGGCGGAGCTGTCGGAATACGCTGCCAAGGTTTAGCAGATATTTCAGCCATAAAAGACCGGGTAGAAATTCCGGTATTGGGAATCTGGAAAGAAGGCCATGAAGGTGTATTCATCACTCCAACACTTCGACACGCCCGCGCATGTTCCATGGCTGGTGCCGACATAGTCGCACTTGACGCGACCAGACGCCCTCGACCCGACGGGCGCACTTACGCGCAAACTGTTTCCGCTCTGCATGACGAAGGAATACTCGTAATGGCTGATTGTGGATCTATTGAAGACGCCCGCCAAGCGGCAGAATCCGAAACCGACATGCTGTCCACCACACTAGCGGGATACACTGGTGAACGTATCAAGACAGATGGGCCAGATTTGGGGCTTCTCACCCAAATGGTTGCGGAGTTTCCGGATATCCCCATCATTTGCGAAGGACGCGTTCACACTCCGGCTCAGGCAGGTGCTGTAATGAAAAAAGGTGCTTGGGCAGCCGTCGTGGGAACAGCAATTACACATCCAACGACTATCACCAGCTGGTTTAGCCAGGCTATAAAAGACGCAGAATAAGGAGCAACGATGCGCATAGGCATTTTCAACACCACACTGGACGCGTGCGACGCAGCCGCGCAGTTCATCATTAATAATTTCCCAAAGGGCGGAAACCTAGGCGTGGCCACCGGTTCCACCCCGCTCCCGTTGTACCTGCGTCTTCGTGCTGCTTATAATCGCGGCGAATTTGACCTTTCGGACGCGCAGGCATTCGCCCTCGACGAATACGTCGAAATTGGTTCCGAGGACCCGCAGCGCTATCGCAACGTGCTCCGCTACGAACTAGTTGGCGACGACAAAACTGGTCTAAGCGAGGACGCTTTGCACACTCCCCTAGCAAATGGGGGCGACCCCGAGCAGGCTGCAGCCGCATACGAAAAGGACATCGCTGACGCGGGTGGCATTGACCTGCAGATCCTCGGGCTAGGGGCCAACGGTCACATTGGCTTCAACGAGCCCGGCGAACCCTTCACCTCACGCACCCACTCTGGCGCCCTTACCGAACAGACCCGCGCTGACAACGCCCGCTTCTTCGGCGACGAACCGGGCTCCGTGCCTACCCACTGCGTGACCCAGGGGCTCGGCACCATTATGGACGCCCGCGTGATCGTGCTGCTGGCCACCGGTCCTGCTAAAGCTGAGGCCGTGCACGCCCTGGTCGAGGGCGAAGTAAGCGAAAACTGCCCCGCCTCAATCCTGCAAAAGCACCCCAATGTGGTGTTGTTCCTAAACAACAATGCTGCGGCCAAGCTCGAAAATAAAGCCGAATACAAACAAGCCTGGCGGGAGGACGCAAAGTAGCCACCGCGCGGTGAAGTTTCGCGCATTTGGTCCCCCACCGTGCAAGTAATGCAAGGTGGGGGACATTATTGGAGAGTGACACAAAAGCCAACCGCAGCCGAGCAGATAGACACTCGCCCACTTACGCGCAACCAGAAATCGCTGATTGGCCTAACTATCGCGGGTAACATTTGCGAATTTTTCGACCTCTTTTTGATCGGCTTCGTTATCGCCTTGCTCATGCGGACGCCCGGGTGGGACCTCACCGGGCTACAGGCGGGTATTATTGCTGCATCTTCGGGGGTGGGCACCGTCCTCGGGTCACTGGTGTGGGGACGCATGGCCGACCACTTTGGTCGTCGCCACGCATTCATGTGGTGCATCGTAGTAATGGTCGCTTTCACGGCAGCAACCCTGACGATTCAACCCGGACAGTGGCACCTGCTGAGCCTCTACCGCGTGGGCGTGTGCGTCGGCGTGGGCGGGCTCAACATCACCTCCTTACCGTTCGTGCAAGAATTCGTCCCCGCCCGCCAACGCGGCCTCCTTGCAGGACTAACATCGGTATTCATCCCGCTGGGACTATTCTTGGGGTCACTGGCAACAAAGCTGTTCGCCGAGCCTTTCGGCTGGAAGGGGCTCATTGCCCTCGGCTGCACCCCCATCGTGATTTTGCTGTGGGGATACTCCGTACCCGAGTCGCCTCGCTTCCTGGCCACGCGAGGGAAGTACGACGCCGCCCGTGACGCGTACGCATGGGCAATGCAGATTCCCCATAAGCAAGTCGGAACAGTCGAAGTACCCCCGGCTAAAGAAAAGACTTCCTACGCGCTTATCGTGCGCAAATACCCGCGCGAGCTGGTCATCATCGCCGCCGCCTCTTTTTGCTTCCTGCTCGGCTGCTTCACCATCCAGTCATGGGGGCAGACTTTACTTGGTGAATCCTTCAATTTCGACACCGGCACCGTCGTGTACATGTTCATGGGCGTATCCGCAGTGGACCTGGCTGGCCGATTGTTGGGAGCGTGGATGTCGGATCGGATTGGGCGGCGACGCACCCTGCTGATCTGGGGATGGCTAGGCGGAACCGGCTGCCTGATCGCTGCCTTCTCTGCGAAAGCCGCAGATTCCGGAATGGTGAGCACTCATGCTGCCGGACTGATTTTCTTCGGCGGCATCCTCCTTGCCATGACCTTCGGGGACGGCTCCTTCGGGTTCCTGAACGCTTTCGGGGCAGAGCAATTCCCCGCCGCCGCACGTTCCACGGGCGTGGGAATGACTTATGGCATTGGTGCCACCGCTAAAATTATGGGCCCCTACTTGGTCGGATGGATGATCGGATCCAGCAAGCTAACCCCGCAGATCGTTTTCATCCCCTTCCTTCTCTTTGGCATCTTGCTGTTCGTTGGCGGATTCCTGTTCACCCGCGCCCGCGAAACAGCAGGCGTGGCGCTGGACTGACATTCAGCACCTAGAGGGCGTCGACCTCGGCAGGGACGGCCGGCGCGTCTAAGCCTTGGTAAAGCTAGGCAGCAACCGCCGACGCGAAACCAGGGGAAGTTTCGCGAGCCTAACCGACCCCCGTAGCCAAATAGTGGGCCGCCTTGCGACCCCCCAAAAAACAAGCCCGGAGGTTTCTACTTCTTTTCCGCAATACTCATACGGGAGCGCAGCGGCTGGTAGTGGTCTTCGACAGCGCGATTGTACGCCTGCACGTCCCCCTTCTCGATGGCTTCTAGCATCGCCCCATGGGCCCTTGCAGTGGCTACCAACCCGTCTAGATCTGCCGGCAGCGAGGGGACGACCGCCATGTGGATCATCCACATGGCACTCATCGTTTCGTCTAGCAGCTTGTTATCCAGGCAGGCGATGAGCCCCCTATGGAAAGCGATATCTTCCCTGATATATGCCTTTCCTGCCGCCGATTTCTTTACCATCTTTGCCACTAGCTGGCGCAAATGCCCGGTTACAGCGTTTTGCGTCTGATTGACGTGAATCAGCTCTTGGCCCACCCCCAAGTCAAGGTACTTACGCAAAGTTACGACCTCGTCTAACGTCGACAGCGAATCCTTACCCACCGAGGAGCGCGACATACCCAGTAACTTGCACAACTCCGCCTCTGTGGGCAACGGGTCTCCGGGCCCTAATTCTTGAGAAATGATGTACTGCTGAACTGCGTCAATCGCCGAATCGGTGCGCGAAGCAAAACGTTGCTCAAGTTTCGTTTGTTCGTGCCCGGTCAACGATGGGGGCAGCGAGGACAGAACCTCAGGCGTGCTTTTTCATAGGAATATCATTCTCTTTCTTCTTCGCGCGTCACCAGCCCAGCGGTGAAGGCAAGTTCACTCTACCAATTTGTCAGACAACCTACCTATCGAACAGCGGTGTTCGATAGCCGTGCAACATCCCAGGCCGGTAGCTCAGAAACCCTCAGGCGGCACCCCAAGATTTCCCCTGCTACGGGTCCTCGCGTTAGAAGGAACCAATAATGACCAAGTTCAGCGGTGTCATCCCACCGGTAGTTACTCCCCTTACAGAATCCGGCCAGCTTGATACTAAGAGCTTCAAGAAATCAATAGACAGGATGATCGACGCGGGAGTAATGCACACGCAAAAATGGCAAAGGAACTCGGCTACGACGCAATAGTAGCTACCGCACCGTTCTACGCCCTCGGCGGCAAAGCGAGATTGAACGGCATTTCAGGCTAATCCACCAGGCTATCGATCTGCCCATTTTCGCCTACGACATCCCCGTTTGCGTACACGTAAAACTTCCTGGGGACTTTCTAATCAAGCTCGGTAAGGAAGGGGTAATCGCAGGCGTAAAAGACTCTTCGGGCGATGACGTAGCATTCCGCTTCCTGGTTGCTGACAACGACAAGGCGGGGCACCCACTCGCACTGTTTACCGGCCATGAAGTAGTAGTCGACGGGGTATACATGTCCGGGCCAGACGGTTCGGTTCCCGGCTTAGGCAACATTGCCCCGCATGGTTACGTCCGCCAATGACAGGCATACCAACAAGGTGACTGGCAAACGGTCCGGGCAGAACAGGAACGCTTAGCAGAACTCATGCGCATCACTAGCGTCGTCGAAGGAGTATCCGGCTTCGGCGCCGGGGTTAGGGCATTCAAGACAGCCATGAAGTTGCTCGGAGTGTTCACCTCCAACACGATGCCGGACCCGGTCAATGCGCTTGAAGGAAAGAACTTGCAGTTAGTGCGCCAAATTCTGGTCCAGACAGGACTCCTGGATGACTAGGGTAGCCGCCTTAGACATTGGCGGCACCAAAATCGGCGCAGGTCCCGCTAACTGTTTCGGCTTTCCGACATATCGGCTACAGGCCCGGCCTTCCTCTCACGGGAAAGGTCGGGCTTGAACGCTTCGCGCAAGTCGGCGAGCAGCATCCCGGGTGCAAGTATGCGACCGGCTCGATAAGGGAGAAATAAAGTCGGGACTCAGCCTGAGGGGTGCGCATAACCGCCCTAAAGCCCGCCGCAGAAGCTATCACTCGGGGTGGTTGGCTGCCCAAATGACGCGATCGGCCTCGTACAAGGCAATCTCGAGCGCCCGCAGCTGCCCCTCAAACTCGTCCTCGCCAACGCTTGGGAATCGAATCATGCCACCAATGGTGCCCTCGTGGTCGTGAGTGTATTCGAGGGCCGCATAAAGCGCCGCGTTCTGGAATTCGGCCTCCGCGCTCAACGATGCCCGCACTGCATACCCTTCACCAGAAAGCTGGTGCACGATATCGCGCCATGGCAGTGTTGCCAACCGGGCGGTCGGCCCGTCCGCGTCAAGCAACTCGGCGCTCGCGTACTGGTCATCCCCCTGCGCAACGTCAAGCAGGTTTACGCCCAAGCGCTCTACGGCAATCGGCTGCTCAGCGCCAACGAACCCCAAAGTCACAATGATGTCGGGCGCAGTGTTGTCAGCTACCTCTTTCAGTAGGGCTCGCGCGCCCTGTGCCTCCTGCGGCAGAATGAGCGGCACTACCTCGTGGCGCCCATCCAGGGCCTCCACCAACTTCTGCGTAATATTCCCATCGGCTTTGGCATCAAAGCCAGCCAACATGATCCGAGTCATTTCATCCTCATTTCCAAGCGCCGCCGCTTTAGCTTGTAGCTATCTATCACCCTGATTTTAGCGATTTGCCGCTATGGTTTAAACATGCGCATATCTAACTGGGATAACTCGGGCCCGGCAAACTGGGACCCCAAACAAAAAGCCCCAATCGACCCGTTCAACACGGCACGCTTCAACGTGCAACCGGTCGATCAGGCACTTTCTGGGCCGGCCTACCAACAGAATCGGTCCCTGAAACAGGCCGCCGTGCCCGTCCTGGTACTACTCGCGTTCATGTGGGGCATATATATTTTTGAGTCCGTCACGCGAATCGATTTGACCGCCTTACTGGGGATTCATGCCGGCCGCATGTCCTCGCTGTGGAACATTTTCACCTACTCGTTCGAACACCTAAACTTCCCCCACATAATGAATAACACCTGGCCGTTCCTAATCCTAGGAACCCTTATTTCCAAGGAAGGTCAGGCCCGCTACCTGTGGGTATCCCTGGCCGGCACCGTTGTTGGAGGCCTCGGCGTGTGGCTACTTTCGCCACAAAATTCCGTGACCGTGGGTGCTTCCGGTGTCGTGTTCGCCTACTTCGGCTACCTGATCACAGCCGCCATTGTGGAAAAGAACTCCAGCCAGAGGGCGGGCCGCATCGGCGTCGCGGTCGCCGTCGGGATCTTCTACGGATCCTCAATGCTGTTCAGCCTGATCCCCCGCGCCGACGTATCTTGGCAGGGCCACCTGCTAGGGGCCGTAGGCGGGGTCCTGGCCGCCATCATTATCGAGGGCAACGAGGCGCGTCAGCTCAAGGCTGCTCAGAACCAACCCCAGATTTTCCCGCCGCGCCACTAGCGTGCCGGCGGTAGCGGACGCCAATAAATAGGGCGGTGCGACCCCACTTAGGGATCCGCACCGCCTTTGCTATACGTACCGCGCTTAGCTGCCCGTGAGCGCACCAATAACGAACGTCACGGCTGCCGCTCCCAGACCAATTGCCAGCTGCCGCAGTGCTCGCGGTGCCGGCCTTGCCCCCGATAGCAAACCAACTAAACCGCCAGTGATAAGCAGCGCGACCCCTACCAGGCACACAGCCGCCGCCATAGCTGACCCGCGCGAAACCGGCAGCAGGAATGGAATGATTGGGACAATGGCTCCGGCCGAGAAGAATAGGAAGGAAGACAGGGCAGCCTTCCACCCATCCCCGACCTCTTCGAACCCATCAGTCTGAGTTTCTTCCGCCAGCCGAGCAGCCTCAATCTGCGTCACCATCTTGCGGGCCCGCTCTTCGGCCTGGTCAGGTTCCATACCGCGGGCGCGGAAGACGAGGGCGAGCTCGTTACTTTCCAAATCCAGCTCCGGTACCGCCTCAGCCGTGGCGGGAGACGGGTTGGACGCCTCCAGCAGCTCGCGCTGCGAGCGCACGGACACGTACTCGCCAGCACCCATTGACAGCGCGCCGGCTAACAGCCCCGAAAGGCCGGTGATCAAAATTGTGGAACCACTGACCCCGGCGGCGGCAACCCCCAGCAGCAGGGCAAGATTCGACACCAGCCCGTCGTTCATCCCGAACACCGCGGCACGGAAGGTACCCGCCATGCGCATGCGAGAGCGGCCCGCCAGGGCCCGCACTACCTCGGAATGGACGCGTTCGTCCGCACTAATCTGCGCGGGCGTCTCCGGCTCGCTGGCTGCCTGCCTTTCTTCGGCAGACTGGGCCAGGGCTAGCACAAACACGGATCCGAACGTGCGCGCCAAGGCCGCCATGATGCGCGTGCGCAACGGCGGAATAGGCGCCGGGTAGGCGTGCAAGCCCAGTTTGTCCAACCAGTACTGTTCGTGTCGCTGCTCAGCTTTAGCCAGCTTCAACAGCACTTCCCGCTCGACTCCGGAGCGTTTTCCCGCCAAATAAGAATAGGTGGCGGCCTCCTGCCTTTCGCTGGCAAGATGCCGCCGCCACTTCTTTATCTCAGCATTAGTAGGTGATTCCACGTCCGCTTACTTCTGCTCGGAAACTTCTTCGACCTCGACGTCAACGTACTGGGGGGCCTGCCCGCCCTGCTGGGCCGGAGGGGTAAACAGGCGGTCCTTGATGTGATCGGCAACCTTGTCGGTCACCTTCTGCCCCTGCTCAGACACGACCTGGTTGATCTTCCGGGAGGCCTGTTCGGACACTTCGCGCACCTTCGGGTTGTCCGCTACGGCGTGTACGCCACGAGCAACCGGCCCGGACGGATTATTTCGCATCTCGCGGCGAGCAAAGTAGACACCGGCGCCCAAGCCAAGCAGTCCCAAAGTAAACTTCTTCATCTTTCCTCCTATGTCAGCCAAAAACAACCTTACCGGGTGCAAGGAAAACTAGGGAGGGCGAACTTTACTTCTAGGTAACCCGCGAAACACTTTTGCCGCAGGAGAGGGCGTTTTCCGCCCAAATTAGGCTAGTAAAGTGTGATTCAGCCCGCGGAAGACATACAAGCTGGATCGAAGACCGAGGGCGCCGGAAGTGGCTCGCCCTCGGGCAAAATTTAGGTTAGATAATAAGGGATCCGCCCAGTGACACCGTAGATACGACCACGGTTGCGATCAGCCCTAAGAGGACGGGTTTGGGGCCCACTTTGATCAGTTCGGGAACGCGGATGCCTAGGCCAAGCCCGGCCATCGCCATTGTGAGCGCGGCAGTCTGCACCACTTTCGCGCCGGCTAGGACACTGGCTGGCAGGCTGATCACGGACCCTAGGATCACCATGGCCAGGAAGCCGACCACAAACAGGGGCACTAGTGGTGCAGCTTTGTCCGAACCCTGCCCGTTCTTCCGGAACAGGACGCCGAGGACGGCGACGACACCGGCCAGGCAGATCACGCGCGCCAACTTCACCGCAACGGCGGTGGCCAGGGCCTTCTCCCCCATCGCGGCGCCGGCAGCCACCACCTGCGCTACTTCATGGATGGATCCGCCCGCCCAGATGCCTGCCGTCACGGGATCGAGGCCGAACAGCCCCGCCAGTACAGGCAGCACGGGAATGCAGATAGTGCCATATACGACTACGAGGGCGAGCGCGGTAGCGGTTTGATCCTTCGAGGAGCGCACCACATCCTTCGAGCCGGCCACGGCCGCGGCGCCACAAATAGAAAAGCCGCACGCGATGACGCCCACGAGCGGCATCGGCATTCCCATTGCGCGGCCGATCAGCATGGTCGAGGTGACCCCGACCGTCACGATCACGACTACCAAAAGCAGGCGCTTCCAGCCGAGGGCGGCCAGGGTGGCTAGCGAGATTTGCAGGCCCAACAGCACGATTCCCAGGCGCAGCAGGCGCTTTGCCGACAGCGCTATGCCGGGACCGAAGCGTTCGGGCACCGGCCTGGTATTCGCCACGATCACGCCGAGGGCAATGGCTATGAGCAGTGCGCTAGCTAGAGGAACGACCTTATTTATCGCCATGGACGCTAGGGTGATTCCACCGGTAAACGCTAGGCCGGGCAGGAATTCGCGGACGCGATAACGTTTTTTCTTCTTAATTATTTCTTTTGTTTTTGTAGCAACAGCATTCACAACCCTAACTATCGGTCACCGGGGGCGGGGATGGAATACTCATTTTTACACCACTGCCATATAGTTTTGATATGCCTATGCCGAACCTGCAGCTCTTGGACCTGCTAGTGCGAGTTGAACAGCTGGGGAGCCTTTCAAAAGCCGCCACCTCCCTGCAACTGGCCCAACCCAACGCTTCGCGTGCTCTAGCCCGCTTGGAACGCCAGATTGGCCGCCCTCTGCTGGTGCGCTCCTCTTCCGGGTCCAAACTGACCTCGACCGGCACCCTGGTAGCCGGCTGGGCACGCCCTCTTTTGGCCGCCGCCGGCGAATTCGAAGCAGCTATGGCATCGCTAGACCACGCCGTACACAACAAGCTAGGGGTGCTGGCTTCCCAAACTATTGCCGAAAGCTACGCACCCGCCTGGCTCGCCCGCTTCCAAGCCGCATACCCGCAGGTGAGCGTCCACATGGAGGTTGCCAATTCCACCACCATCATGGATCGCATCCTGGCCGGTGACACCCGCCTGGGACTAATCGAATCCGCCACGGTCCGCCCCGGGCTACACACTCAACTAATAGGGCACGACCAGCTAATACTGATCTGCCCTGCCGCTCACCCGTGGGCTCACCGCCGCTCACCCGTATCGCTAAAACAGCTGGCGGGTACCCCACTAGTTGTGCGCGAACAAGGATCAGGCACCCGCCAAGTGCTTGAACTTGCCCTGGCCGATTTCCCAATCACCGCCCCCGCCATGGTGGCTTCCTCAAACGCGGCGGTGATCGGATCAGTCACTGCCGGGGCAGGGCCGTCCGTAATCTCTAAACGCAGCGCCGCGCCCGCCCTCGCACAGGGCACGATCGTGGAAGTCGCAGTGGCACACGCCCACCGGCTGCGGCGCCCGCTGCGCGCAATCTGGGCTAGCGGGAATGCCCCGGTCGGCCCGGCAGCGCACTTTGTGCAGGCAAGTCGGCCCTCTTTACCGCCGCCGCAGCAATAGCCGTAGTAAGAGGTACCGCTATGACCAGCCCTGTCACCGACGCGAGCGTCCGCAACGCCTCGGCGCCAATGTCCTCTGAGGCAAGCAGCGAGGCCAGCGACTGGTTGTAGAACATAACCAGCAGCAGCAGGGTGGAAAGCGCCGCCCCCGCATAGGCAAACACGATCGTGTAAATAGTAGAGGCAATATGGTCGCGGCCAATGCGCATGCCCGCCCGATACAGCGCCCATCGCGAATAGTGCGGTGCCGCCGCGCGTAGCTCCCACACGGCAGAGGCCTGGGTGATAGTCACGTCGTTCAGCACGCCCACCCCGGCCAATACGAGGGCGGCCACCGCCAATTGCCGAAAATCCAGCCCGGGCACGCGCGCAGCCAGTCCCAGTTCCGTTTCGTCGGTGAACCCGGACAGCCGACCGGCGTAAACCGCAATAGCGCCAAGGCCCGTGGAAATGGCGAGCGCTCCGAGCGTTCCCGCCAACGCCGCGCATGTGCGTAACGAGAAACCGTGCGCTATAAACACGACGACGAACATGATGGCAGCCCCGGCGACGAGGCCCACCCACACTCCAGGATTGCCACACACCAACGATGGCAGCATGAACAGCAGGAGGACGGCACCTGCGATCGCCAGCCCTATCAGGGCGAATAGCCCCTTCCAGCGCGCCACTGCCAGGACTACGAGGGCGAATAGGGCTGCGAAGACGCCAATCATGTGGGTGCGGTACACGCCCATGAAGGAATACTGCGGGCCAGCCGGGGTATCGAGTCGCATTACCGACAGACTGTCACCGGGGCTAATACCGGCGCTGGCAGCTGGCCCAGCCAGACGCAGCTGATTGGTTTTCCCCTTATCCTGGCCAGTCAAAACTGTTATGCGGGCCAGTTGGCATTTTGCCGCCGGGGAGGTGGCCACCGAATCTGGCGCGTTCTCCCCGGCAGAAGCTGAAGGAGTGGCCGAAGCTTCGCCCTCGGGCCGTACGGAAGATTCTGCACAACTGCCATCCAGGCCGGCAACTTGCACCGTTTCGAGGGTGGCTGTGGGCGCCAGCAGATAATTCTTCTGTACCTGCCGCAGCGCCTGGGTTTGCGCCCCATTCGGCCACAGCACCACCAAGCCCACCAGGGTCGCAATCGCAATTACGCCCAGTATGGTGAGCAGCATCCATTTTGCCACCGGCGAGGTCGAAGCGTTCGCTCGAGCGGCCGACATATGTGCGTGAGCGTGCAGATGAGAAGCATATTTGTGGGATATTACAGGGGCGCCCTCAGCCCTATGCGAATGAGTCATGGCGCTATGTTACGTCCACGCCGCCCGTCCTCGACATCGCCAAAAGTGAGGGCGATACCGATAGCCAGTCTTGGTGGCAGAGATTCGGCCCGCGAGCCTTCCTGATCGCGGAAGAATCAAATAAGCGGGCGGCATCCTCAGGGAAGGACACCGCCCGCTTGCTACCACAACAACCTACTGGTGGCGCTGACGCACCTGCTTTGCGGCTGCTACCAGGTTTTCAAGAGAAGGAATGGTTTCCGTGTAAGCTCGAGTCTTCAGCCCACAGTCGGGGTTCCCCCACAGCTTTTCGATACCGAGGCCGGACACGGCTGCCTGAAGCAGTCGCACTATTTCCTCAACCTGCGGTACGCGCGGGCTGTGAATGTCCCACACGCCGGGGCCGAGGCCGCGTTCGAAGCCGCGCTCGCGGATGGCGGGCAGGATTTCCATGCGTGAACGCGATGCCTCGATGGAGGTGACATCCGCGTCCAGCCGGTCTACCGCGTCGATGACGGTCTTGAAATCCGAGTAGCACAGGTGGGTGTGCACCTGAGTCTTGGATTGGGCACCGCCGGTGGCCAGGCGGAATGCGCCTACCGACCACTGGAGGTATTCCTCTTCGTTCTCCTTGCGCAGCGGCAGCAATTCGCGGATTGCAGGTTCGTCCACCTGCACCACGGGGATGCCGGCTTCTTCCAGGTCAGCAATTTCGTCACGCAGTGCTAGGCCGATCTGGTCTGCGACCTCACCGGGAGCCTCGTCGTCACGCACAAACGACCAGGCCATGATCGTAACCGGGCCGGTCAGCATGCCCTTCAGCGGCTTGTCGGTAAGCGACTGGGCGTAGGAGGACCACTTTACGGTGATCGGCGCAGGACGCACCACGTCGCCCCACAGGATCGACGGCCTGGTGCACCGGGAACCGTAGGACTGTACCCAGCCGTTCACGGTGGTGGCAAAGCCTTCTAGGTTTTCCGCGAAGTACTGCACCATGTCGTTGCGTTCGGCCTCGCCGTGCACCAGCACGTCCAGCCCAATGCGTTCCTGCACGCGCACTACGTGTTCGATCTCGGCCTTCATTGCCTGCTCGTAGTCGGCTGCAGACAGTTCGCCGCGGCGGTGGGCAGCCCTTGCTTTGCGGATCTCTACCGTCTGGGGGAAGGAACCGATAGTGGTGGTAGGCAGCACCGGCAGGTGCAGTCGTTCAGCCTGCTGGGCGGCACGTTCAGCGTAGGGTGCACGTTCGCGGTCCGCAGCGGTGACGGCAGCGGTACGCTCGCGCACTTCGGCCCGCCGCACCCCCGGGTGGGACTGGCGCGACTCAACGGCCGCATCCGAGGCGGCAAGTTCGGCCTCGATGGCTTCGTCGCCCTCTTCAAGCCCCTTGGCCAGGGCAACTACTTCTTCTACCTTCTGGTCCGCAAACGCCAACCAGGAGGCCACCTGCGGGTCCAGTTTCGTTTCCTTTTCAACATCGATCGGAACGTGCTGCAGCGAGGTCGAAGTAGTCACCGCCAGGTGTACCTGCCCCAGGTTTTCCTTCAATTCGCGCAGCTGGCCGAGGGCGGCACGCAGGTTTGTGCGCCACACGTTCCGGCCAGACACGATGCCGGCAGCAATCGTCCTCCCCGCCCAAGCTTTGTTCCATGCGGCTAGCGTCTGCGCATCCGGGGTCTTGCCCTTGACCAGGTCAATTGCCACAGCCTGCACCTTGGTGGCCGCGAGCGCTTCTACCGCATCGAAGGCATGCCCGTAAGTGAGCGCCACCAGCAGGCTTGCTCCGCGAACGGACAGTCGCTCGTAGGATTCAGTCAGGGCGGCAATGATGCGTTCGCGCGAGTATGCCCAGCGGTCCGAGGTCAGCGCCGGCTCGTCAAATTGCACCCAGGAGGCACCGGCGGAAACCAGGTCGTCGATCAGTGCTTCGTAGACAGAAAGTACCTCGGGCAGGCGAGCCAGAATGTCGTAGTCCTCGCCGGCTTCTTCCGACGGCTTGGATAGCAGCAGGAAGGTGACGGGGCCTACCAGAACCGGGCGGACACCCTCTCCTAGCAGCGCGGCGGCGCGGGAACGGGTAGAGCCGAGCCACTCGAATTTGGTTTCCGGCCCGATTTCAGGAACCAGGTAGTGGTAGTTCGAGTCGAACCACTTAGTCATCTCTAAGGCTGGGCGGGCGCCCTCACCGCGAGCAATGGTAAATAGTGCTTCCAACGCGGCGGTCGTGGAACTGTCGGAGGCATGCCACAGGTCCGGGCCTGCCGCCGCCAATGCCTTGCGTTCCTCGCTAAAGCGGGTCGGTACCGCACCGGTTGCCGCAATAATGTCGAGCACCTGGTCGTAGTAAGAGAAGTCTTCTGGAATGGAACCGGCCTCGGTTAGCCCCAGAGAATGGAGGCGTTCAGTGCGCGAACATCGCAGCTGATTGGCAGTTGCCACCAGCTGCACGCCACTAGTCTTGCCGGACCAAAAATCTTCTAGCACGCGCTTCAGTTCGCGGTGTACCCCGATGCGGGGGTAACCAAGGATGGAGGCGGAGGGGAAGTGCTGTTCAGTCATGGTAATCCTTAGAATTTTTCAGATAATTTTGTCGATTTAACGTAGGTTTGTCGCGATTTTGGGTGTAGTTCACCGCTGCAGGGGGACGCGCGGTGTTTTAGTTGCTGGGCGTTAGCCGATGCAGTGCTAGGTCAACAAGCTCGGTGTCGATCTCACCGCGCTTGGGCATTCGGCCGTTGCGGTAGCCTGAGGCCCGCACATATTCGACAACGTCGAGGGCGGGGCGTGGCCTGTTGAAGGTATACAGGTGCACTCCGGGCGCACCAGCGGCCAAGACCCCGTCTATTAGGTTCAAGGTAGCGCGAAGGGATTTGGCTACGCGTTCGCGCGCATCCGTGATTTGCAGGGTGCGCGATACTTCTTCGGGAACAGTAACGCCCGCAATCTTTTCGAGGGCGTTCAGGCGCTTCAGGTCTGTCAGCGGAATAATGCCGGGCACGATCGGCAGGCGGCCACCGGCAATGGTCAGCTCGCGTACCAGCGAGGCGTATTCGTCCGGGTCGTAGAAAACCTGGGTGATGGCATAGTCGGCGCCGGCTAGTTCCTTTTCCAGCAGGGCGGCAATGTCGTTGCGCCGGTATTCGCCAGAGGAGGCGGGGTATGCCGCAACGGCAATCGACACGTAGTTTTTCGGGTTGGGAGCACTGTCGGCGCCGGCCCCGTTTGGTCCCGCGCCCACGCCGTCTGGGAGCGTGTCCGCCGCAATTTCGCGAATCAGGGCAACCAGTTCGGCTGCTGAAGCCAGCCCTCCCGGTACTACTTCAAATTCGCTCTGCCCTGCTGGCGGGTCCCCGCGCAGCGCCAAGAAATCGCGGATGCCCGCGCGCAAAAGCAGGCGGATGGTCATTGCTAGTTGGCCGCGGGTGGCTCCCACGCAGGTCAAGTGCGATACCGCTGGTAGACCGGGGTGGCGGTCGAGGACGCGAGTCAGTACTCGCACGGAAGTGTCGCGGGTGTCCACTTTGGCACCGGAAGCCCCGTAAGTTACCGAAACGTAGTCGGGGGCGGCTGCAATAAGGCGGTCCACTCCGGCCCAAATGGAGGAAAGTTTCGAGGCTGAGCGCGGGGGGAACAGTTCGAAAGAAACGGTCGGATGCGCTACTTGCTGGCCTGGTTTGTAACCCTTGTAGAGGTGGGCCGTGGTCATTAGTCTCTCCCATCGAAACTGGCATTAGCACCCGCTAAAGGGTTGCTGCGGCGTCAACAAGCCAGATCTCTCGGCCGCTCTGGATGGCTATTTGACTCGTAGCTTAGAGCGCCCGCGGCGGCGTGCGCAACCGAAATTTAGAACCCTTCGCACCTCAGACGGTGTTTTTGCTGGATAATTAGCTCTTCTACACTCCTGTAAAAGTGTCCACATGGCGGTCACCTTTAGGTATTCGGGCCGAGAATGCGGCGAATCCGCTCTCGGCAATACGAATCCTAGGATTTTTTCTTCAACCTTTAAGGTTGCCTTGCTACCGTTATGCCCGTGAGCGAAGTGCAGATTATGACCCCACGTGGGAAGAAGCTGGCAGGCGATTGGGTTGCGCCAGTAGACTCTTGCGACATTTGTGTGGTGCTCGTGCACTCATTTTTGGGCGACCGCCATTCAGCCGGCTGGTTTGATTTCCTGAGCGCTGCTTACCGCGGAGCCGGATACCAAACCATGGCTTTTGATCTTTCTGGATGCGGCCAATCCGACGATGATGTGCTAACTAGCGACAACAGCGCCGAGGATATTCAGTCCGTCTGTAGCTGGCTCCTGGATAACGGGGTGAAGCAGGTTATTGTGCATGCTCACGGGTACGGGGCTACCGCCTCGCTTCGGGCCGTCCCACTGCCGGCAGCAACCATGATCCTAACTGGCCCAATTTCGGGGTCGACGCTGATGGATTGGAGCGCCGTCTTCTCTTCGGATCAGCTTGACCAACTAGAGATTGTTGGCCACACGATCATCCCCGGTTCCGAGGGCGAACGCGACCACTACCTGATTTCTAAGCAAACCCTGGCGGATCTGACCATTGTGGACACGCAAAAGCTGGCCACCGAGGTGACTTGCCCGGTGCTGCTCATTCACGACGGGACTGATCAGGACGAGGGCATGGTAGAATCTACAACTCAGCTGGCGGCCTTGTTGCCTGACGGCTCGCGGCTGGAAGTGATGCGCGAAGCAAATTTCGGAGCTGGACCTTCGGCACCCGAGTCGGGGGCGGCTGCCCTGCGCGCCAAGTGTCTTGACTGGCTTCGCCTGCACGCGCCCGCAAAGTAGGCGCTAAGCTCGTGCCATGAGCATTGTGGTAACGAACGAAATCAGTATTCATCCCGAGGACGCACAGGCCGTCGCCGCCCGCTTCAAGGCGAACGGTTCACGTATGGGGGACCTGGAAGGTTTCGAGGGCTTCGATCTGTTGCAACCCACAGATCCGGCTGATGACCGATGGCTGGTAGTGACCCGGTGGGCCAACGAGAAGTCCTACGAGGCGTGGATTCACTCCCACCACTTCAGCGCTTCGCACGGGCACAAGGCAGATGAAGAGGGCGGGCCCGCCCGCAAGGTGGCCAAGACCCCAGTGGTGCGCCACTACCAGGTGGCTCACTGCCAGGAGGGCAACTGACGTTAGGATTGTTCGGTGACTCAGAAGAAAGCAAAGCCTCATAAAGAACGGCGAGGGCGCAGGCCCGCACGTGGTTTCAAACCGTTTTCGGATCAGTTGCTTTCGGCCCGCCGGGCCTCAGTCCCAACAATTACTTACCCCGCCCAGCTGCCTGTAAGTAGCAGGCGGGACGATATTGCCAAGGCCATATCGGAAAACCAGGTTGTCATACTGTCCGGGCAGACCGGTTCGGGCAAGACAACGCAGCTGCCCAAGATCTGCTTGGAGCTGGGGCGCGGCATTACCGGAATGATTGGCCACACCCAGCCACGGCGGCTCGCTGCCCGCACGGTGGCTGAGCGCATTAGCGACGAACTAGGCACCCCGCTTGGGGAAACAGTCGGTTTCCAAGTCCGTTTTACTGACAAAGTGTCAGATAAGACCTTGATCAAATTGATGACCGACGGCATTTTGCTGGCGGAAATTCAAACTGACCCGATGCTTCGCCGCTACGACACGATCATCGTCGACGAAGCACACGAGCGCTCCCTCAATATCGACTTCATTCTGGGGTATTTGGCTCGGCTCCTGCCTGCCCGCCCGGATCTGAAGGTCATCATCACCTCGGCCACGATCGACTCGGAGCGTTTTGCCGAGGCCTTCGGCACTGACAAGCCCGCCCCCGTCCTGGACGTATCGGGCCGCACCTTCCCCGTGGAGGTGCGCTACCGCCCTCTGGAAATTGAAAACCTAGTCGAAGACGGCGGCGATATTCACGTAGAGGCCGAGCCGATCGACCAGGTGACAGGCATTATAGAGGCAGTAGACGAGCTGCTGGACGAACCGGGCGACTCGGGCCCGCGCGACATCTTGGTGTTCCTGCCAGGTGAACGCGATATTCGCGAAACGCAGGAGGCACTGGAAGATCACCTGAGGCATTTATCCGCCGGCTGCGCGGTCGAAGTGCTACCGCTATTTTCTCGCCTGTCGGCCGCCGAACAGCGCAAAATTTTCGCCCCCCACTCGCGCCGCCGAATCGTGTTGGCCACGAACGTCGCCGAGACCTCCCTTACCGTGCCGGGCATCCGCTACGTGATAGACCCGGGCCTCGCGCGCATTTCCAGGTATTCAAGTCGCACCAAGGTGCAGCGCCTGCCCATCGAACCCGTCTCGCAAGCTAGCGCCAACCAGCGTTCTGGACGATGCGGACGACTGGCGCCGGGGGTAGCCATAAGGCTGTATTCCGAGGAGGACTTCAACGCCCGCCCCGAGTTCACCGAACCCGAAATTTTGCGCACCTCCCTAGCGGCGGTGATCTTGCAGATGGCCTCGCTTGGACTGGGCAAAGTCGAGGATTTTCCGTTCATCGACCCACCCGAGCGCAAGGCAGTGCGCGACGGCACCCAGCTGCTCTACGAAGTTGGGGCCTTTACTCGCGAGGGCACGCTAACCAACATTGGTCGGCGCCTGTCTAGGCTGCCTATAGATCCGCGCCTGGGGCGGATGCTACTGGAAGCTGAACAACGCGGCTGCGCCTCAGAGGTGCTGGTCATCATTGCGGCTCTTTCCATGCAAGACATCCGCGAGCGCCCCGCCGATGCGCAAGAAGCCTCGGATGCAAAGCACCGCCGTCTGGCGGATCGCAAGAGTGACTTCATCACCTACCTGAACATGTGGCGGTATGTGCGCACCCTGTCGCGCGAATTATCTAATTCAGCTTTCCGCCGTAGCGCTCGCAAGGAGTACCTGCACTTCCTGCGCATTCGCGAGTGGCAGGACGTGGTTACCCAGCTACGACAGATGGCTCGCGATATTCACCTGAAGGTCCACAAGCTGGCCATGCCCGACCCGGCAGATCTTGCCGCGTACACCGCCGGCGCTACCCCCGCCAGCCCCGAGTTCAACGATGCGGTAGCAAAGGCGTGCGTCGAGCTGACGGCAGGCCCCACCACTACTGACGCGGACTCGATTCACCAATCCATCCTTACCGGCCTACTGTCCAACTTGGGCATGTGGGTGGCTCCCCACAAGGTGTACGAAGGCGCCCGCGGCACAAAGTTCGTACTGTGGCCTGGTTCCGGCCTTCGCGGCAGCCACCCAGAGTGGGTTATGGCAGCCGAGTTGGTGGAAACTTCCCGGTTGTTCGCGCGCACTGCCGCGGCCATCCGCCCCGAATGGATCGAGCCCGTGGCCACCCACCTTTCCCAATGTAGCTTTGGGGACCCTGTATGGTCTAAATCTGCTGGTAGCGCGGTAGTTACGGAAAAAGTAACGCTTTACGGCATGACCATTGTTGCCGACCGAAAGGTACGTTTAGCAACAGCCGCAAGACAGACTACAGACCCTGCCAAGGCACAACAGATGCTGGCACTGGCGCGGGAAATGTTTATTCGCAAAGCCCTTGTAGAGGGCGAGTGGAACAGCCGGCACCGTTTCGTGCGCGCCAACGCCAGGGTCTTAGACCGCGCCTACGAGGTGGAACGCCGCCGCCGCGAAGTGGGCCTAGTGGCCAGCGACGACGCCCTTGTTTCCTTCTTTGAAGATCGACTCCCCCTAGACGTTACCGACCAGGTCAGCTTCGACAGGTGGTGGAAGGGGGCGCGCCGGCGCCAGAGCGACTACCTAACCTACGGCATGGCAGACGTGTTGCCGCGTGGCGGGCAGGCCGACGAGACCGAGGATGCCCCCGCCCTCGACAAGAATGCCTTCCCCGACAGGTGGCAGCTGGGCGACATTGCCTTGCCACTCACCTACGTGTTTGCTCCGGGTGACCCGGCCGATGGGGTAACCCTGACGGTTCCCCTAGAGGTACTGCCCCGCCTTGAGGAACAAGAATTTCAGTGGCTAGTCCCCGGCTTCTTAGATCAGCTGTGCACCGGCATTGTGCGCTCGCTGCCCAAGGCGGTACGCCGCGAACTAGTGCCCGCCCCGGACGTGGGCGCTGCGGTGGCAAAGTGGATTCGTTCTGACGGCAAGACTTCCAAAGAAGCGGCCTCGACCTTCGCGCAGAAGCAGGCGGCCGCCCTCGACCAATCCATGGCCAGGCTGGCGTCGTGGGCAGGCATCGAGCCCAAGCCGAAGCCCCAGCCACAAAAAGACGCAAAGACCCAGCCGCAAAAAGACGCAAAGACCCAGCCGCAAGAAACCCGCATCAAAGCTGGCGAGGGCGACCTGGCCGTGGCCCTACGCGCCGGGCTGCGTGCAGTAAAGGCTGTAGACGTGCCGGCCACAGACATTGACATGGCGATCGAATCCCTGCCCGACCACCTACGCATGCGCTTCGTTGTCACGCAAAATGGGCAGCAGCTAGCAACCTCTAGGGAGCTGGTCTATCTGCAGCGCACGCTGGATACGAAAGCGTCCGCGGCGGTGCGCTCAGCGGTCTCCGGGGCGGTGGCCCGGGCGATGGCCGAGGCCGGGATGGTCGACCCGCGCGCAAAGAAGAAGGGCAAGAAGAAGCCCAAGCTGCCTGCTCCCAAGGTGGTAAAGGGGCCCAGCATCAAAGAAGAGGAAGGGCTTTCCTCCTGGCCAAGTCAGCACGCCCTCCCCGATTCGGTGGTCACCACGGGAGCAAGTATGACTGTGCGCGCCTACCCCTCGCTGGTCGACCCCTATGCTCCCGTGCGCGAAGACCTGGCTGACACCCCCGGCACCGGGGTGGGCAACACCGCTAAGGGGCAGGTAGCGCTGCGTTTGCTCGCAGAAAATTCCATCCGGGAACGCGAGCATCGCCTTGGCCTCATTCGACTTTACGTGCAGCAGCTGAGCTTGCCTACCAAGCGCATTACCACCAGGTGGCGTGGCAGCGAAGCGGCAGCCCTAGCCCAGTCTCCCTACCTCTCTACCGAGGAGATGGTGGCGGATGCGCAGTGGGCGGCGGTAGCAGCACTGCTGGACGAGGCACCGCAGGCGGGCTCCTTCTCCGAAATGCCGGGCGGCCTGCCGCGCACCAAGGACACATTCGAGCAGGTAGGCACCTGGATGCGCGACAAGTTAGAAGACCGCGTGTACCAGATCATGGGGCAGGTGGCCCGCGCCCTGGCAGCCAACGGGCGGCTGGACAAGGCGATACGCAGCGCCAACCAGCTGTCCATGCTCGATGTGCTAACCGAGGTGAAGGCCCAGCAAAACCAGCTGATATTCCCCGGATTCATCGCCCGCACCCCCACTTTCGCCCTGCCGCATTTGGACCGTTACCTGGCTGCCGCTCACAGGCGGGTAGCCCGACCGGGTGCCGACCAGCGGGCTGCTTGGCAGTTGCAGCAGGTTTCTTTCGAGGTCGAAGACGCCATCGAGGCCGCATCCTCGCTTCCGTGGGATGGCGCCCGGTGGGCCCGACTCGAGCGCGCGCAGTGGATGGTGCAGGAGCTTGCGGTGCAGGTGTACGCGCAGACGCTCGGAACCGCGGTGAAGGTGAGTCCGAAGAGAATCCGCGAATTGCTCTATTGAACCGCGCAATCTTGGCGTTGAGCCGCTTGCTCACGTAATCTTTCAGTCGTGGGATTGTTTCAGCGAATATTAGAGTTCTTTCGGGGCGGTAGTGCGCCCGAATCTGACGTGCCCGAACAGATCCCCCAGCCCGAGCAGCCGAAGCTAATCCCCGCGCGCAAAGTGCCGCCTCCTTACAGCGGCGATCCGCGCCTGCAGCAGGTAGCTCACGCGGTGCGTGAAGAAACGAAGACCGCTGCAATTTATTTGCGGCCGACCTCGGGAAAACCAACGTTAGCCGGCAATAAGTTGGGCGGCATCCCGCTGCTGGATGCGCGCGGCGTACCCCAGGGGCAAGAGGGGCCGCTAGCCTTGCTGTTGCAGCTTGACTTGGAAGAGCTCCCCAAGGTGTTGCCGTGGCTGCCTGATCGCGGCCTGTTGCAGATCTTCGTTGGCACGGACGCTGAATATGGTAGGGGACAAGCCCCGCTGATACGCCTGGCTATCAAGCCCGTTTCTATTGGAATGAACGCGCAAGAGCGCACTCGCGAGGTCTACCAGGCCGAGCTAAAGCATGCGGCTTTCGCAGCTGACGGAGAGGTCAAGGTTCGCGCCGAAGCCGGTTACGAATACATTTCTCCGTCCGAAGCAGGATTCGACGAACTGTATATTCTCCACTTCAACAAGGTATTCCCCGACACTCCCCTAACTTCCCTTACCGACCTGCGCCAATACGGAATTTACGAGGACGTGCTGAACGCCTTCCCCCTAAACACCGCTCCCCGATTGGGTGGGCGAGCCGACTGGTGCAAGGATGAACCGACCGCACGCGGAGAACACGTCCTCTTCGCCTTCGGCGGGGATCAACTGCGCACTGACACTTCGGTAGTAGATCTGCTGGGTAACGACAGGCTAGCTGCAGGGGCAATCACCGCAACAGATACAGCCTCCTTCGCAGACGCCTCTTGGTGGTGGGCGCGCCCCAATGGAAATTGATGCGGCCATTGCGCTCACTCGGCAGATCCTGGCCCAGCGCGGGTTGGACTGGCAAGTAAAAGCAGACCACGCCCACAGGCGCGCCGGAGCCTGCCACCACGCCAAGAAGACGATCACCCTGTCGCGGGTACTGTTACCGCTCTACCCCAAGGAGGCGGTCCGCAACGTCATCCTGCACGAAGTAGCCCACGCACTGGCGGGTGCCAGCGCAGGCCACGGCCCCAAATGGAAAAAGATCGCCGCCCAGTTGGGAGCCTCCCCACGCGCTAGCCTACCCGCCTCTTTGCCCACTGCTCCCGCGCCATGGATTGGCCGCTGCCCTGCCGGCCACGAAAGCCCTCGCTACCGCCGTCCCACGCGGGTGCTAAGCTGCGGCAAATGCTCCCGCCAATTTTGCGGGGACGCCATCTTGAGCTGGTATTTTCACGGCGAAAAAGTGCCCCCGGAACAGTTGGGGAGAAACTACCTAAAGCAGATGCGCACCCTCAGGAAAACCAATACTTGAAATAGGCGTAAAAATTGGCGTTGCCCGCCTGGGCACACTTATCTGAATAGTTGTGCGCTAACGCGTTGTCGTTCGGCTGGTACGGCGTGTAATTGTAGAGGGCGGCAGTGGCAGAATTTCGCAGATACACCGGAGCGGCCCCGCACTTTTTATTCACTGAAAACGGAATGTCTTGTTCGCGTCCGCTTTGGAAGGCATATTCGGCCGGATTAGCCCGATACCGATTGAACTGGCTGGCCGCCCAGTAGATCTGTTTCGAAAACCCTTTAAAGCGCGGGTCGCATTTTGCCCCATCCGGGCACGCGAATCCCATTGCCGAATCATAAGAGGTAGGTTTCAGATTCTTCTCCGAAGCCGTAATAAGGCCCTGTTCTTTTTGCAGAGTAACGAGTATTACCTGCGGGTTCAGGCGGCACGCCTCGGCGACTCGAGCAATGATCGTGGCCGCCGGAAGGTTCTTGCCGCCCTCAACGGGCCGACAATACTCCGTCCATCCCTGGCCTTCTAAGGAAAATCGTGCAGACTTTAGACACTCTATTTTTCCTCCGGGCGTGCACCTCTGCCCCGCTGACTCAATAAAACGTGCGATTGAGCGTTCATCCATGGAAAGCCAGTTCCCAAAATCTTCGTCGGAAATAATATTTCCCGCTTCAAATCCGGAATAATCCAACTTTGGCGTTGCTGCCGCAGAAACAGGCGCTACCGACTCGGGGCGATTGGCTTCACGTATAGCCGCGAGCGCGTATATGACCAAGACAACTATAAATACAACAAATAGGGCAGCAACTATGCGCCTGCGCCTGTATATTGCCTGCTTTTGGGACACGTCGCCACTTTCATTAGAAATCGTTAATATATATGCTTATCAGAAGAGGTGGCGAGCATGCCGCACAATAGTTATCCGCTATAACCGCATGTGGCAAACCTACAAATAGGACTTCTTGAAGCTGCTCCACCTCGATAAAGTCATACTCGTATGTACGCGTATTGCATGCACACACCGAAACTACTATACGTAACTAAAGGGCAAAAATGTCTATGTCTGTTGATCTAGCGGCCCCCACTGGATGGGAGCACTCAAAGCGCGAAGCTACCCGCCAGGCACTCCTGGAAGGCGGCCTGCAGCTTGTAATCAAGACTGGTATCCCCGCCATGACCGTGGGAACTATTTCGGAAGCTGCCGGTTTTACCCGGGGCGCTTTCTACTACAATTTCGTAGATAAGTCGGACTTCGTATCCACTCTTATCGGCTGGTACTACCAGCACCTGCGCGTTCACACCGTAGAGGTGTGGGAGGAACTGCAGACTGTCCTCGAAGGTATCGACATGGACGCCCCCGCGCCCAAGCGTGCGGAAACTGCCCTAACTCCGTTCCTGGATGCCATTACCGGCAACCATAGGGCAATAATCGCCCAGGAAATGCGCCTATACGCCTCCCGCGACCAGCACTGCTACGAAATTCTGCAGTCTGCCGAGTTCGAATGGCAGCACGAAATTGAAGAGTACTTCCAGCGCATCATGGACGCCGTGAACATCAAGTGCACCGGTTCCCTGAAGGATCTGGCACTGCTAGCTCGCACCGCCTACACGGTCTTTGACGTCTACCCGGAGGGTTACACCGACCACTACGGCGAAACAGTAGGCGAGACGCCAACGACGCTGTCCACCATTTTCGAGCTAATGATCACTGACAAGTAGGCAATCCGCTTAGGCGTCGCAAAATTTTTGCACTAGGCTATTGACATGGAGAAGGAAAACGACCGCGAAGTTCTAACCTGGCAAGCCTTTGGCGACGGCATGCGCACGCTTGCCGAACACATCTACGAATCGGGATGGATGCCCGACCTGGTAGTGGCAGTAGCCCGTGGCGGCTTGCTCCCCGCAGGCGCCCTGTCCTACGCCCTCGGCACCAAGTCGATCGGCACCCTGAACGTAGAGTTCTACACTGACATTGCTGAAACCCTTCCCGAGCCGGTGGTTCTTCCCCCGCTCATGGACACTTCAGCACTGCGTGGCAAGAAGGTGCTGGTAGTTGACGACGTAGCAGATTCGGGTAAAACCCTGCAGCTAGTTGTCGACCTGGTGTCCAAGCATGGCGTTGTTTCTGCCGACGAAGAAGTAGTTGAAGTCTCTGAGGTTCGCAGCGCGGTCATCTACGAGAAGTCTCGCTCGATCGTCAAGCCAGATTACGTGCTGAAGAAAACCGATAAGTGGATCAATTTCCCCTGGTCCACCTTGCCGCCAGTCACTGACCCCAACAAGGTTGGGGCCTAGAGGGAACGCCTGTAGTTCGCGATCGTCGCACTGGCAACAGTGCGCACGCGAGCCCGCACGTCCTCCCTATTAGCAAGCTGAGGGTCGCTGAGCCGTCGCCGTACTAACACGGCAGCGGTATCGGCGCCCTCATTCATATATTCGGCCAAATTTTGGGGCTTTGCCGCGTGCGAGCGCACCCATTCCAAAGACACTACGCCCACGTGTTTTTCGATTGCCCGGGCAGCCTTATCTGCCAGCGCGGAAGCATCCCGGCTGATCTCTGGCATGTCCACCGGGTCCTTGCCCTGCTCCCGTTCGCGCCTGGCTTGCGGCGAGAGCCGCGCTTCCACCAGATCCACGGACACCTGCGAGTCGGTAATGATCCGCATCCTAGTGTTCGGATGCGAGCGGATCGCCCGGATGATTGCCCACAGCTCGCACTCAACGATGTCGCCCGTATACAGGTCACCGTTGCCTCCCCCAAGCGAATCAATCCACGCCCAGGCTCCCTGCGGGTTTCCTCTTCCTACCGAACCGTCCGTTGCCACTACTACTAGCGGTTTCACGAGGGCGTCCTCGAATTTTTTGCGGGTAGCCTGCGCTTTCGCCAACTCCCGCAGATGGGCCGCATTATCTCCGGCCCACTCAGCGGCCCGCGCGCGCACCTCAGCCCCCAGTTTGCGGGCAATCGGATCGGTGCCGTCGACCAGGGTAATTATTGGGAACGAATCTTCGTAAGATCTGATCTCGTCTGCCACCCGGCACGCCGAAATCCGCACGGCTGCCGGTTGTTTCCAAGCTACGACCTCGGAAAAGCGGCGAAGCACCATCATGGGCAGTTCGTCTTGCAGCGAGACGGGCTCGTCTATGCGCGCCTCGACGGCACCATCTTTTGTAGTGACGGTAATGACCAGCTCGGCGGGGCCCACAGAGGTTTGTACCGAATGTACAGCTATTAGTCGGGTCAGCCTGTTAGACGCTCTAGAGGCTGGCTGGCTCATTAGCTATAAACACCTTTCTGAAGTTAGGGCAGGCGGGGCGCCGGATCGCAGAAGGCCCAGCTACCGCAGGTGCACTCGGTAGGAGGCATCCACGTAACCGCGCTTGTTCCGCAGTTCTTGTACTTCCATAATAGTTTGCGCGTACTCGTGAGCCTTAGACCCGGCCGGCGGCAAGTATTCTACCCACCCGCTGTTGGTTAGCCGCAGCGGCACCGGGGTTGAGGTAGATGCTGGGCGGGCATTGACTGCGTACGGTTGCAGGATCTTTGCCAGTTGGATGTGAGCCGTCTGCTCCGAGACTACGGCAATCGATTCTGCCTGCGGCACTACCACAATACCCCCATCGCCCATGTCTACCTTTGGTAGTAGATCGCGCACGTGCTTTACCGGGAAGCGCCACAGCAGCGCCGAAATAAGGTTCGTCCCATTGTCTATGCGCAGGTAGCGTTCTTCCTTCTGCCCAATCACACGGATTCGCAGTTCAGGGGTGCCGTCTGGGCTAATGCGCAACGATTCAAAATTGGACCAGGCAAGATCCAATAGTTGACCCCTGGTGGATAGGTCCAGCAGGTGCCCAATCATCTTGTTTCTTGTGGTGAGCACATTCAGCTTGCCTGCCTTGCGCAGAGCCAGCCCCACCGACATGTACTTGCCAATACGAGTAATTTCAAAGAGCGGCGCCACCCCTTTTGACATGTGCTCTTCTCGGAACATAACCGTTGGCGCCGTTACTGGCAACAGCTGCGCCAAGGGGGACGTACCGAATGCATTACTCACGCTCTTATTGTTGCCTTTACGCACAGTTTTCGCATGTTGAAAGGTGCATGTTCCCTATGGCTCTACTTTTCAAGCAAAATTCTTGTCTATTTTTCCCGAGGGCGAGCACGCCGCCCCAGCCGGGCGATTATTGCTCCTAGTAGGCGCTCCTTACCGGGGCCTGAGCGGGCATAGAAAGGGGCCGGTAGGTTTCCCTACCGGCCCCTCTTCTAGCTATCTGGAGGAGACTAGCTGGCTACTTCTTAGCGGCGGCGATGCGATCGCGCAGTGCCTGCAGCTCATCGAGGAGGGGCTGCGGAACCTTGTCGCCAAACTGCTCGAAGTACTTTGCAGTATCTTCAGCCTCGGCTTCCCATGCTTCCGGATCGATGGTGTACATCTTGTCCCATTCTTCCTTGCCAAGGCCAGTGCCCTCGAGGTTGAAGTCCTCGAACTTCGGGTACAGGCCGGTGACGCCCTCGATGGCATCTACCTGGCCGGAAGCGCGGCGGACGATCCAGTCCAGGACGCGAGAGTTGTCGCCGTATCCTGGCCAAATGAAGTTGCCGTCTTCGTCCTTGCGGAACCAGTTGACCTGGTACACCTTCGGGAACTTGTCGCCCAGCTTCTGCTGCATCTCGAGCCAGTGGCCCCAGTAGTCGGCCATATTGTAGCCACAGAACGGAAGCATTGCGAACGGGTCGTGACGCAGCGAACCAGCCTTGACGTCAGTTGCCGCAGCGGTGACCTCAGAGGACACGTTTGCGCCAATGAAGACGCCGTGTGCCGGGGTGTACTGCTCTGCAACTAGCGGCACGTTGGTAGCGCGGCGGCCGCCGAACAGGATTGCGTCGATTGGGACACCCTGAGGTGCTTCCCAGTCGGGGCAAATGATCGGGCACTGCGAAGCAGGCACGGTGAAACGGGAGTTCGGGTGTGCGGCCTTCTTGCCAGCCTTTGCGTCCTCGGGCGTGTAGTCGTTGCCCTGCCAGTCGATCAGGTGATCGGGCAGTTCAGTGTCAATGCCCTCCCACCAGACATCGCCATCGTCGGTCAGTGCGACGTTGGTGAAGATCGAGTTGGCGCGAGCGGTGTCCATTGCCATCGGGTTGGTCTTGTAAGAAGTACCGGGGGCAACACCGAAGAAGCCGGCCTCGGGGTTGATGGCGTACAGGCGGCCATCCGGGCCCGGACGCATCCACGCGATGTCGTCGCCAACGGTTTCTACCTTGTAGCCCTCGATGGTGGGCTGCAGCATTGCCAGGTTGGTCTTGCCACATGCCGACGGGAACGCGGCGGTGACGTGGTACTGGTTGCCAGTTGCCTCTTCAGTCAGGCGCAGAACCAGCATGTGCTCTGCCATCCAGCCGTCTCGGCGGCCCATGGTCGACGCAATACGCAGAGCGAAGCACTTCTTGCCCAGCAGTGCGTTTCCGCCGTAACCGGAACCGTAGGACCAAATCTCGTTGGCTTCGGGGAAGTGAGTAATGTACTTCTCGTCATTACATGGCCAAGCAGTGTCTTCCTGGCCCTCTTCCAGAGGAGCACCAACGGAGTGAACTGCGGGAACCCACGGCTTGCCTTCGGCAATCAGATCCAGCGCCTTGGCGCCCATGCGGGTCATGATGCGCATCGAGCAGACTACGTAAGGCGAGTCAGTAATTTCGATGCCAAGCTGAGAGATTGGGCCGCCGAGCGGGCCCATCGAGAAGGGAACCACGTACATGGTGCGGCCCTTCATAGCCCCACGGAAGACACCCTTTTCACCAATCAGGGTTTCCTTCATTTCCTTCGGATCTGCCCAGTGGTTGGTGGGGCCAGCGTCCTCTTCCTTTTCGGAGCAGATAAAGGTGCGCGACTCGACGCGAGCCACGTCGGAGGGCAGCGAACGAGCGAGGAAACAGTTCGGGCGCTTTTCCTCATTGAGCTTGGTGAGCATCCCGGTCTTCACCATCATCGAGGTTAGGCGATCCCATTCTTCCTGGGAACCGTCAGAGAACTCGACAGATTCCGGTGTGGTGATTTCGGCAATCTTTGCAACCCACTGCACTACTTCTTCGGGTGCATTAGCCGGAGCAGCGGCCTGGATGTCCTTTGCGGTAACGGTCATAACTTTGTTCAGCCTCCTGAGCCTTGAAAGGGGCGTCAGCCTCAACGCCCGATGACATGTTCTATCTTTGCAGACGAAAATAACTTTTGCACCGGGCAGAAGTCCCTGATTTTTCTAACGCATCAAAAACTTGCCAACGCCCTTGCATAAACCTCATTGCGCAGGGAAGGGAGAGTTCGCGACCAGCGTTTGCAAAGGTGCAGGCCACAATGTGTTCCACGGCATTGTTCTGCATCACAGGAACATTCTGGATAGTTTAAAATTGTCGCTAAAGGCGAAATTTTAGTAGCAAAAATATTCCACTAAATGAACGGAGTTGCCATGCCCAAGAACCCAGAAAAGAACCCTACAGGGGACTTTGGTGCCCCAGTAGTGTCCGAGGAGCACTCGCTGACCGTGGGCCCGGACGGTCCAATCGTGTTGCACGACGTTCACCTGGTGGAGTCGCTAGCTCACTTCAACCGCGAGAACGTTCCGGAGCGGCGCCCTCACGCTAAAGGGTCAGGGGCGTTTGGCGTTTTCGAGGTAACCGAGGACATTTCGAAGTACACTCACGCAGATTTTCTACAAAAGGGTAAGAAAACTCCGATGCTTGCTCGCTTCTCTACTGTAGCTGGCGAAATGGGATCGCCAGATACGTGGCGTGACGTGCGCGGATTCTCGCTTAAATTCTACACGCAAGAGGGTAACTTCGACATGGTGGGAAACAATACGCCTACATTCTTCATGCGCGACCCACTGAAGTTCCCTCACTTCATCCGATCACAAAAGCGCCTGCCCGACAGGGGCTTGCGCGACAACAACATGCAGTGGGATTTCTGGTCCCTGTCCCCCGAGAGCGCCCATCAGGTGTCCTACCTTATGGGGCCACGCGGCATTCCGAAGTCCTACCGGCACATGAACGGCTACTCTTCCCACACCTACTCGCTGATCAATTCCGAGGGCGAACTGTTCTGGGTGCGCTGGCACTTCCACACCGAGCAGGGCGTGCAGAACTTGACCAACGACGAGGCCGAAAAGTTGGCCGGATCCGACCCCGACTTCCACAGGCAGGACCTATTCGAGGCCATTGACCGGGGCGAATACCCATCGTGGCGCGTGGACTTCCAGATCATGCCTTACGAGGAGGCGAAGACCTACCGCTTCAATCCCTTCGATCTGACGAAGACTATTTCTAAGAAGGATTACCCACTAATCCCGGTTGGCAAGTTCACGCTGAACCAGAACCCGACCAACTTCTTCACCCAGATCGAGCAGGCAGCATTTGCGCCCTCGAACATTGTTCCGGGCACGGGCCTATCCCCAGACAAGATGCTGCTGGGACGCGCATTCGCCTACGCGGACGCCCAACGTAACCGCATTGGCACTAACTACGCACAGCTGCCAGTAAACCGCCCTGTGGTAGACACGAACGCCTACACTTTCGACGGGCAGATGGCATTCGAGGACTCCGGGGATGCTCCGGTATACGCCCCCAATTCGTACGGTCGCGACTGGGGGCAGGCTGGAGGCGTAGACGAGGCCTCTTGGCAGAGCGATGGAGAACTGGTCCGCAGCGCCGCCACCTTGCATTCCGAGGACGACGACTTCAGCCAGGCTCACGATTTGGTGCGTAACATTTACACCGACCAGGAGCGCGCTGACTTGGTAGACACTGTAGTCGGCATGCTGAACGAAGGGCAGGGCAAGGAGCCCGTCCTCACTAACGTGATCAAGTACTGGAAGAACATTGACCAGGAAGTGGGCGCCGCCATCGAGAAGGGCTTGCGCGCCTAGTTCCTTCCCTGCGCACTGGACGGGTAGATACAGTGCACATTTGCCCCTGGGGTGCGGCAGAAGCCGCACCCCAGGGGAAATCCCTTCTAAACGACGATTATTTGTAGGGCAGCGAACCATGCCCGGGATGCGGCTATTCAGGTTTTCGAGGCCACCCAAAAGGCAAGCACTTGACAGTTACTATTTAAGTCCGTATGTTTTATAGCAAGTACTTGATAGTCAAGTGCTTGCCATTTATAGGAGTTCGCATGGTAAACAAAAACAATAGCTCGCCAGAACGTCACTGCCCTGACGTTAACGGCGACAGGAACGACCAGCCCCCCTTCCCCGGATCGGACGAGGAAGATCTGCGCGGTCAGGTAGCTGCAAAGCTCCGCTACATTTCTATGTGGCAGATGCACAAGCGCCGCGGGCGCGGCAGCGGACGCGCTCCTTGGGCTGATCCAAGACACGGTCAGGGCCGCGTCTTGGCCCTTCTGGCAATGAAGGAGACAATGACTCAGAAGGAGCTCACCTACCTGCTAGGAATGTCCAGACAAGGTGCCGCCGAGCTAATCTCGAAGCTGGAATCGAAAGGACTGCTAAAACGCACCCCCTCAGAATCTGATCGGCGCGCAATGGACATATCGTTGACAGAAGAGGGCGCAAAAGCTAGGCAGGAACAAAAAGAGCAGCCTTCTTGCGAAGAACAGATCTTCGACGTGCTGACCGAAGAGGAACTGGCTGACCTAGTTTCCTATCTGGAACGGATTACGCAGAAGATAGAAGATTTAGACCCCAAGTTCGCTAAGCGTGTGCGGTGCGCTCGCACCGATTTCGAGCGCGGCCACGGCCGCTTCGGCCACCCACACATGGGAACTCGCGGTTTTGATGGCCCACATGAGGGGCCGCTAGGCTTCGGCCGCCCAGGCTTTCGGAAGCACCACTGCCGCATGCGACACTGGCACTAAACAAAGTGGGCTCCCCCGTTTGGTCGGGACGTAGACATAAATATTGGCCCTCGACAGGAGCTTTTACCTGTCGAGGGCCAATATTTTCAGTTACCGGAACCGACTATTCCGCGTTTTCGTTCATCCCAGCGTTGATGTGGCGCCCAATCCACGGAGTCAGGCATGCCAGGATCAGGGTGAAGACCAAGGAAACAATGCCGGTGCCAACGAACACGGTGGTGTTCGACAGATTGCCGGTATGCTGCAGTACCTGGGCGGTGATTGCCTGGCCCGAGGCCGAAGATAGGAACCACAGTGCCATCGCCTGGCTCTTGAATGCCCTAGGTGCCAGCAATGTGGTGGCTGCTAGCCCCACAGGCGACAGACACAGCTCGCCAACCGTCTGGATTACGTAGGTGAAGGCGAGTACCCACCAGGGCGATTTTCCGCCGGAATAGACGCTGGCCCATGCACCCAACCAGATGAAGGACAAGGAGGCGAGCGCCAAACCGATCGTGAATTTCACGGCGGTGGGGACGCGGCTACCTACCCTGGTCCAAAGGGCTGCGAACAGGGGCGATAGCAGCACGATGAACATCGGGTTGATGGACTGGTACCACTCGGGGTTGATGGTGATGCCGGCTACTGCCAGGTTGGTGTCGTCTTTGGCGAATGCGGCCATCGAGGACGCAGCCTGTTCGAAGATCATCCAGAACAGCATTGCAGCTACGAACAGTGGGATGAAGGCGGACAGTCGCGAGCGCTCCTCGACAGTAACCTTCTTGGAGCGGAACATCACTACGAAGTAGCAGATAGGTGCGGCCAGAGCCAACAGCGTTAACGAGTCTATCGCATTGACCAACCAGTCTTTGCCGGTCACCAGGTGTACCAGGATCAGTACCAGGGCCAGGCCAGCAATAATGCCTACTACCAGTACCCACATGCGGGAACGTTCACTCTGCGATAGCGGGTTGGGAACGTCATCGACGCTGGGGTTCAGGTACTTGCGTCCCTGAATGTAGAAGACGAGGGCTATGCCCATGCCTACTGCGGCCACCGAGAAGCCTGCGTGGTAGCCACCCCAGTTGCGGGCGGCAGCAACAATGAACGAGGAGATAAAAGAGCCAATGTTGATGCCCATGTAGAAGATCGAGAAGCCGGCCTCACGCTTAGGATCGTCGTCGCGGTACAGGTTTCCGACCATTGCCGAAATGTTCGGCTTTAGCAAGCCGGTGCCCAGGGCCACCAGGATGATGCCTATATAGGACATAGTGGCAATTGGGATGGCCAGGCAGATGTGGCCGCCGATAATGACTAGTCCGCCGTACAGGGTGGACCGTCGCGGCCCCCACACGCGGTCTGCGAACCAACCGCCCAGGACGGACAGTAGGAACACCGAAGCTGAATAGATCTGTGCCAGCGACTGGCCGATCGCGTCGTCAAGGGCCAGCCCACCGTTCGCCAGCGTGTCTACCAGGTAGTAGAGCAGTATGGCTCGCATCGAGTAGTAGCTGAACCGCTCAAATGCTTCGGTGGTAAATAGTGGCATCAGCCCTAGGGGATGCCCGAAAAATCGTTTGCCTGGGGGATTCCACTGTGACTCGGCGACGTTCGCCATGTTACCTCCGCGATTGGGAACAATTTCAGATTTGCCTTACTATACCCACATTTTGGCCATATCTGTACTTTGTATTCCGTTGAAAGAGGCTATTTCTATGCAAAACTTTCTTTAAGCTTAGTTAGCATTAGTCACAATTTACCTTTATTTATTGTCACAGTCCGCACGCGGCACTAACCTCGGCACGGACCCGTTCTAGCCGTTGTTTTGCGGCTAAATAGGGCACTTCGTCACCTGCGGGCAACACTACTTCTAGGTAGCACTTGAGCTTAGGTTCGGTTCCCGAGGGGCGGATCACTACCCGGTCGTTTGCTTCAGTTTGCAAAACTAGGACATTTGCGGGCGGCAGCGTGTCAGTACCGTTCGAAAGATCCTCGATCTTACTTATTGCTGCTCCGGCGAGGGCGGTGGGCGGATTTTGGCGGAGGCGCTCCATTGCCCGCTCAATTTCTGGGAGCGAGTCTACGCGGAAGGTCAGCGGTGCGGTTTGGTACAGGCCGAAGCGACGGGCCAGCTCGTCGAGCGCATCTTGCAAAGTATTGCCCGCTTTTTTCTGTTTGGCAGCGAGCTTGGCAATGGCTACCGCTGCGGCAATTCCGTCCTTGTCGCGCACTAGGGCAGGTGCCGGGCAGTGGCCGATGGCTTCTTCGTAACCGTAGAGCAGGTTTGGGGTACGAGCTATCCATTTGAAGCCGGTCAGAGTCTGCACAAAGTCCAGCCCGTTAGCACGCGCTATCTCTCCGAGTAGGCGCGAAGACACGATCGAAGTTGCCAGGGTACCGCTGCCTCCTTGCGCCGCAACGGCGTTTCCCAACAGGGCTCCAGTCTCCTCCCCTGATAGTTGTTTAAACCCCTGGCCAGCGGGTATTGCGACGGCGCAGCGATCCGCATCCGGATCTACCGCTATGACTAGGTCGGCGCCAACCTGGGTTGCGGTTTCGAATGCCAGGTCGAGCGCCCCGACCTCTTCCGGATTGGGGAAGGCGACGGTCGGAAAGTCAGGATCGGGATCCGCCTGCGCAGCCACCAGGGTTACGTCAGCGAAGCCAGCCCGCTGCAGCGCCTTTCGGCACAGGGGGCCGCCCACCCCGTGCATGGGGGTAAGCACGATTTTTAAATCCTGCTGCGGGGAAGGAGCCACCACCGCTCGTAGGTATTCTTCGGCCACGTCCACGGCCACTATCCCCTGCCGCGAGCGCGGCACTTGGTTTGCAGGCTTGGCGGCAACGATGGCCTCCGCGATCTGAGCGTCGGCGGGCGAGATGATCTGCACCCCCTGAGCTGGACCGGTGGCGATTCGGCCACCAAGGTAGACCTTGTAGCCGTTGTCGCGAGCAGGATTGTGGGAGGCGGTCACCATGATTCCCGCGTCGGCACCCAACTTCCGCACGGCGAAGGCGGTGATGGGAGTGGGTTGTGCGGGGGCCAGCTTGAGCGCTTCGCCGCCGGCCGCGCTAACGACCTCGGCAGCTGCTGAGGCAAGTTGGGCAGAGCCGTAGCGCGCATCGCACCCAATTACCACCCTGGGGGTTGCAACTTTGCTGTTCAGCCAGGACATCAGCCCCGCGGTAGCGCGCACCACTACCGCTTCGTTCATGCGCGACTCGCCGGGGCCGAGGGCGCCGCGCAGCCCCGCCGTGCCAAATTGCAAAGGCCCAGAAAATGCGTCCTTCAACTGGCCTTTCGCATCTTTGTCACCAGCCTGGGCGGCCTCTATGAGCCGGAGTAGTTCTTCCTTGGTGGCCGGGTCGGGATCTGCCTGTGCCCACTGTTTTGCCCTGGCTAGTAGCTGCATTAGTCCGCCATTTCCTGCAGGATTTTTGCCGACGCCGATAGACCTAGGCGGGTGGCTCCTGCAGCCACCATTTTCTGTGCCGCTTCGGCCGTGCGAATGCCGCCCGATGCTTTCACCCCGGCCTTGCCGGCCACAGTCTTTGCCATCAGCGCCACGGCGTGTTCGCTAGCACCTCCGGCTGGGTGGAATCCGGTAGAAGTTTTTACGAAATCAGCGCCAGCGGCTACAGCGGCCTCACAGACGGCCACAATCTGCTCGTCGGTTAGGGCTGCTGATTCTATGATCACTTTCAACACCGCGGCGGGGATAGCAGCGCGCACCTGCGCAATTTCGTCCTCGATCTGGGCGTAATTACCTGCCTTGGCGTTGCCCACGTTGATCACCATGTCAACTTCTTCGGCACCATCGCTGACAGCCTGTGCCGCCTCTGCAGCCTTGATCTGCGGCTTTACAGCCCCTGAGGGGAAGCCGCAGACGGTGGCCACGTGCACGCCCTCGGGAACAGAAAGTGGTAGAGCCGAGGGCGAAACGCACACGGAATAGGTGCCCAGCCGGGCGGCCTCCTTGCCTAGAGCCTCAAAGTCCGCGGGGGTTGCTTCAGGCTTCAGCAAGGTGTGATCGATCATGCGAGCTAATTCCGAACGTTTCACTTTTCCTCCTGTAGGGTCCGGCGCTGCCGGTTCCGCTTTTCAATTCGAGCCATGTTTGTATCGGCAACCACATAGATGATGGCACCGACCAGGGCTATCGCAGCCAGGATAAACATGACCGCCGCGTATCCGCCCGTGCCCCCGAGCACCCCGGGAAGCTCCAGGTGCAGGTCGGCCAGCTTCGCGCTGTAGGCAATGCCCAACGGAATCGCAATGTTCACAGTCAAGTTATAGAAACCAACGGCAATGCCAGATTGTTCGCCGGGAATCTTTGCTAGCGCAGACGACAGTAGCGGGGCATACATAAGGGCGTAGCCGCACGCGAACAGCAGCGAGGCCACGACGAACACTGCCGGGGAAGCCTTCATGAAGAAGCCCATGAGCAGCAGCGCAATCACAATAGAGGCGGCCGCAGTGTAGATTGCTTTGCGGGTAGACAGCAGTTGGCCGATCTTACCGGAAGCCACTCCAACCAAGATGGCGCCGACATAACCGGGCGCTAGCAGCAGGGACGCACCCGCAGCCTTGTACCCGTGCACCTGCTGTGCGATGGCGGGGAACAACACGATGAAGCCGAGCTGTACCGAGTAGACGATGAACACAAACACCAGCGCCCAGATATAACGCCCGTTCCGGAAGAAGCGGGGGTGCACTAGCGCCGCGGGCGACTTGGCTACGTGCACGGCAAATAGGACGATGCCTAAAAGGGTTGGCGCCAGCCAGACAATCTTAAATTCCTGCATGAACATGATCAGCGAGGAGGCGAAGATGGCGATCAGCGCCAGTCCGATCCAGTCCACCTTGCCGGTTTGTAGTTCTTCGTCCGCGGGGACGGTACGCAAAATAATTGGAATGGCGAACACCAGGATCAGCGGGATTGCGAACATGGCAGTCCAGGACACGTAGGTGGCCATGAAACCGCTGGCCAACGCCCCGAAGAGGGTGGATGCCTGGAAGGCAGCCGTCGAAAAACCAAGATAGGTTTTCTGCTGGGCCTCACTCAGCTGCTTCGTCACGTAAATGACGTACAGTGTTTCCGCCGCAGCCAGCCCCGCAGTTTGGACGATGCGTCCCAGCAGCACGAGCGGCCACGAAGCCTGCCCTAAGAAGCCCAGGAGGGATCCTACGATAGCCAACGTAATGCCCGCCAACATCAGGGTGCGGACGGGCACGAAGTCTGACAGCGCCGCGTAGACAACCGCCCCGATGCCGATCAGAATGCCCGCCAAGGATGCTTGCAGTGACACCTGGTTCAGACTCAGGTGCAGCGCCTGCCCCATCGAGGAAGTCATGAACTTGAAACCATTGTCAATGATCAGGCTGAACACGAACGTGAACAGCATGATCGGGACCGCAGCCTCCGGCGAGGGCGACCTCTTTAGTTTTGCGCTCTTAGTTGCCGCAGTCACTTGTCGGCCTCCTTGGCTGCTACGGGCAGGGTCAGTTCGATCATCTTAGTGAAGGCCTCCTGGCGTTCCTGGGCACTGGTGTGCGCGCCCGTGACTATGTTGTCCGAGACGGTAAATATACCGAGGGCGTTAGCTCCGGCCTCGGCGGCTACCGAATACAGGCCGGCAGATTCCATTTCCACGGCGAGTACGCCCATCTTCGCCCACCGCTCATTCACGGTTTGGTCGAAGTTGTAGAACACGTCCGAGGACAAGATATTACCTACGTGAATCGGGGTGTCTTGGCGCAGCGACTCCTGGTATACGCCCTCGAGCAAATCCCAGGAAGCGGTGGGAGCATAGGTTCCCGGCAGGTTGAACTGGTTGATGAAATTTGAATCAGTCGAAGCTGAGGACGCCACCACCACATCGTATAAGTCCAGGTCGGGCTGTAAAGCGCCACAAGAACCTACCCGGATAACATTGCGCACCCCAAAGAAGTGAATCAGTTCGTGGGCATATAGGCTGATGGAGGGGATCCCCATGCCAGAGCCCATCACGGAAACCTGAGTCCCCTCATACGTGCCGGTAAAGCCCAGCATCCCGCGCACCGAGTTGAATTGGACTACGTCACGCAAATAGGTTTCGGCAATAAATTTTGCGCGCAGGGGGTCTCCTGGCATTAGTACCGTGTTCGCTATTGGTCCTGTGGGGTTGATGTGCGGGGTCTGCTGCATAACGATGTACTTCCGAATCGGAGTTATTGCGCCCAAAACTTAGGCTTTCGGTCCGCTTAGAAGACTAAACACTTTCGGCTGCCTTTACACCTTTCCCAGGTAGAGCCACTTTTCTTTGCCTGCCTGGTGCCGACACAAAGTGGGCGCAGGCGAACCCGTGCGCGCCAATTCCATTACCCGCAGGCGCGGAAAATGTGGAACGCTTAGAGCATGAGAACTGCTTCCGCCCGCCCCCGCTTCGGCCTACTCGCGCTATTACTGTGCCTTTGTGCCGTTGTCCTGACCGGGTGCGAATCGGATACTTCGCTGCAGATCTACCCGGATCAGACGTACACGATGCACTCCACGCTGGCAGTGCCTGTCGAGGCCGGCAGTCAGCTGACGTGCACTTCGCTAAAGAACCTGCTGCTGCAAGCGGGCGGACAAGGGCAGACGCGCGTGGAAGACAAATCCACCAAACAAGAGATCAACTGCGTCATCGACTTCACCAAACCGCAGCCGATCGCTAACTCTGGTTCGCCCTTCGTAACCATCAAGCACTACAGCGGCCGCTACCGCGTGTCCTTGCCGGGGGACCCTTCTTACTCCAGCATTGTCGAGGGCGCGCAATTCAAATTCTCGATCACCTTCCCCGGGCCGGTCACCGACATTTCCGGTTCCTACGGGGCCAAGGCAGACGGCAACACCGTCACCTGGACTAACCCGCGCGTGCTCAATACCGGTTTCACTGTTGAAGGGCGCGACAATGCCGGCTTTTCGCTGTCACAGGTAGTCATCTGGGCCCTAACCGCGCTTGTGTTACTTTCCGCTCTAGGCACTTCCAGAGCTCTGGGACGGCCCGACTCCTTCAAGAAGATTCAGCAGCGGTGGCGCGCATTCTGGATTCCTACCAGGCCCAAGATTATCGCCGCCCTCGACAAAGCGAAGCAACTATTGCGCCAAGGTGGCACTAAAGGCAGGCAGGGCGCAACAAAGGCGGGCCGTTCTATAGGTAAAGGCGCGAAGAGGGCGGGCTCTTCGGCTGCTAAGGCAACCAAGAAAGCCTTTACTTCCACCAGTAAGTTCGCGAAGAAGATGGCCGAGCGGGCTAGCTCGGCAATGAAAAACAAGAAAAAGTAGCCGCAATAGAAAAACTAAGGTAAATCCCTTTCTGGGCTTTACAACATCCATACTTGTAGGGCTACACTGGAGTGGTCGACGCGCGTCGAGAAGGCGCGTGACACCCCGTTCCGATTAACAAAGGAGTTACGCGGAGATGAAGACAAAAGCGCTCTCACTTGGCGCTTTGGCCGCTTGCGCTGCACTCGCACTTACAGCGTGCGGCGGCAATACGGTAAGTGAAGAGGACATCAAATCAGGAAAGATCGAAGGCCGAGGCCCCATCACATACGTGCAGGGCAAAGACAACTCCGGCAAACTAGCGCCGATGCTCGAGGACTGGAATAAGGCCCACCCCAAAGAGCGTGTGACCATGATCGAGCTGTCCTCCGAGGCGGATCAGCAACGCAATTCGATGGTGCAAAACGCGCAGACCAAGTCCGATTCCTTCTGCGTACTGTCTCTAGATAACGTGTGGATGGCGGAATTTGCTGCCTACCGGTGGATTCTGCCGCTGCCCGAAGACCAATTCCCTAAGGACAAGATCCTCCCGCCGGTGTGGCAGACCGGCATGTACCGCGATCAGCTCTTCGCTATGCCGCACGGTTCCGATGGCGGCATCTTGTACTACCGCAAAGACCTCCTGCAAAAGGCGGGCATTACCGAAGCCCCCAAGACCTGGGATGACATGAAGAAAGGCTGCAAGGCAGTCCGCGCTCTTCCCGGCCACAAAGACATCGGCTGCTACGCCGGCCAATTCGCCAAATACGAAGGCCTAACCGTAAATGCGGACGAGGCCATTCACGCCTTCGGCGGCCAGACGGTTGACAAGGACGGCAAGGTCAAGGTCGACTCCCCCGAAGCGAAGAGGGGGCTAAAAGTTCTTGCCGACGGTTTCAAGAGCGGCTTCATTCCCAAAGAATCACTAACTTACAAGGAAGAAGAAGGCCGCAACGCCTTCGAATCAGAGCGCGTCCTGTACTACCGCAACTGGCCGTACCAATACGCCCTCAGCAAGGAGAAGCTGGGCGACAAGATGGGCGTTGCCCCCATGCCTGGCTTTACCGCAGACAAGCCCGAGGGCGGCACCTCCTCTCTAGGCGGGCATAACGCAGCCATCTCTTCCTACTGTAAGAACAAGGCCACTGCCTTGGACTTCATCAAGTGGTACACCTCGGAGCCCATCCAGAAGCGGCTCCTAACCGAAACCACTTTGGCTCCTATTTACACGTCGCTCTACGACGACCCGAGCTTTATCAAACAATTCCCCTACCTGCCGTCACTGAAGAAATCCATCGAGAGCGCAGTGCCCCGCCCGCAGGTTTACAACTACGGGGATGTTTCCACCACCATTCAGGACTCCGTATTCCCGGTGCTGAAAGGTGAAACCGAAACGGGTCCGGCCCTGGACGGGTTGGCAAAGAAGCTAACCAAAATGACCTCGGGGAAGTAAAGGAAACTGCCATGGCAAAATCTAAATCACTGGCATTGACCGATTCGGGGAAGGCGCAGGCGAAACTAGCCGGATGGCTGGTTTCCCCCACCATCATCGTCATTGCCATAGTCATCTTGTTCCCCACCATTTCCGCCCTCTACCAATCCCTGTGGGGCTTTCGCGGCATTGACCCATCCACGGGCTTCGTCCGCGACAGCGAACCGTTCGTCGGCTTGGAAAACTATGTCAACATCTTCCGCGGCGACACCGGTTCTCGCTTCTGGAATGCCTTCTGGAACACCACTTTCTTCGCCACCGTCACGGTAGCGATCGAAACCGTGTTGGGCGTGGCAATGGCCTTGATCATGCACAAGGCCATGAAGGGGCGCGGCCTAGTGCGTGCCGCAATCTTGGTCCCCTGGGCCATTCCTACCGCCGTTTCCGCAGTGCTGTGGAAGTGGATCTTTGACGCGCACGGCGCCGCAAACGCCCTGTTCAACACTCAAATCCTGTGGGCAACCTCGGACTGGCCGGCAAAGTTTGCGATCATCATCGCGGACACCTGGAAGACAGCCCCCTTCATTGGGCTGCTAACGCTTGCGGGGCTACAGGTCATCCCCGATGACGTCTACGAGGCCGCCAAGATTGACGGCGCGGGCGCCTGGCGCAGGTTCATGACCATTACGCTGCCGCTAGTGAAACCCGCCCTCGTCGTAGCGGTCCTGTTCCGCATGCTCGACGCGCTGCGCATGTTCGACCTTCCCTACATTTTGATTGGTCCTCGCAAAGCTTCGGTAGAAACCCTGTCGATGCTGGTGCAAGACGACGCCTCGAACCTGCGCTACGGCAGCGCAGCGGCCTACGCGGTGGTGCTGTTCATCTACGTGTTCATGATCGCCTTCGCCTTCGTCAAGGTACTGGGTGCCGAACTGGTAGACGAACCAAACTCCGGTTCCAAACTGCGACTATCGCAATTCTTCAAGAGGTCGAAAAAGCCGGTCACCTCGACCAGGCCAGCCGAAATTAGCGCGGCCCAAAAAGGTAGCACCGTTACCAGAGCTGCCAACACTTCCGGGAAGGAGCAGGCCCGATGAAGGACTCAAAGCTAAAAGCGGGACTGACCAACACGTCCTCGTGGATCGGGATCGCCGCCATCGTCATCTTCTGTCTGGCGCCCTTCTACTGGATGATCGTTTCCTCGCTGCGCCCCACTAAAGACATCTTCGACACGACCCTGTGGCCGAAGACGCTCAGCATGGAAAACTACACGCAGGTATTCGACCCGTCGCGCCAATTCGGCAGGTCGCTGCTGAACTCGGTCCTGGTGGCAGGACTAACCACCGTGCTAGCCCTAGTCATCGCGACCATCACCGCATACGCCCTGGCGCGACTGGAATTTCCTGGAAAATCAATCATTTTGACAATCGTGATTGCCACCTCGATGTTCCCACTAGTGGCCATCGTGGTGCCGCTGCTAAAACTGTTCACCGCATGGGGATGGATCAACACTTACCAGGCCATGATCCTGCCCGACCTGTCCTTCGCTTTGCCTCTGGCAGTGTGGAATCTGACCAGCTTCTTCAAGCAGATGCCGCGCGAACTAGAGCAGGCCGCAATGGTAGACGGGTGCACTCCCGGGCAGGCATTCCGCCGAGTCATCCTGCCCATTGCCGCCCCCGGCGTGTTCACCACCGCGATCATCGTCTTCATCAACACCTGGAATGAATTCCTGATCGCCGTTACGATGATCAACAAGCCCGAAATGCAAACAGCCCCAGTGGCTATCTCCAAATTTGGCGGGGTCAGCGGTTTTGAGACCCCGTTCGGATCACAGATGGCGGCAGGCGTGATCGTCACGATCCCGCTAGTGATCCTTGTACTGCTATTCCAACGCCGAATCGTAGCCGGCCTCGCCGCCGGCGGCGTCAAGCAATAAGAACCTAGGAGGGGAATCTTGACCGATACCACTATGCGCCCAGACATGGATCAGTGGTGGCGCAGCGCAGTAATCTACCAGGTCTACCCGCGGTCCTTCGCGGACTCGGGAGCAGACGGCCTGGGGGATCTGCCTGGCATCATTTCGAAGCTCGACTACCTGGCCAAACTGGGGGTAGATGCGATCTGGATATCGCCGTTCTACCCCTCGCCGCAGGCAGATGCCGGCTACGACGTTGCGGACTACTTCGACATCAACCCGGACTACGGCACCCTTGCCGACTACGACAAGTTGGTCTCTCGCGCCCACGCCCTGGGCATAAAGGTGATCATCGACGTGGTGCCGAACCATTCGTCCTCGGACCACAAGTGGTTCAAGGAGGCACTAGCTGCCGGGCCGAACTCGCCCGAACGCGACCGCTACATCTTCCGTTACAGCGAGGACGGGGCGCCCAACAACTGGGGCTCCATGTTTGGCGGACCCGCCTGGTCCAAGGTGGACCTGCGCACTGGCAAGGAAGAAGACCGCGGCTGGTGGTACCTGCACCTGTTCGATCCGGAACAGCCGGACTTCAACTGGAAGAACCCGCAGGTACACGAACTATTTAGGGACTACCTCCGGTTCTGGTGCGAGAAGGGTACCGACGGTTTCCGCGTAGACGTGGCCCACGGCCTCGTAAAGGCCGAAGGACTGCCCGACGACACGATCGGACCGGATCGCTGGAATCCGGAAAAAACTAGCGGCAAGAACGTGGAACCCTACTACGACCAGGACGGGGTCCACGAGATCTACCGCGAGTGGCGCAAGGTATTGGACGAATTCGGCCGCGACCGCATGCTGGTGGCCGAAGCATGGGTTGATCCCCTGTCGCGTACCGCTAAGTACGTGCGCGAGGACGAAATGAGTCAGGCGTTCAACTTCGCCTACCTGAAGGCTCCGTGGCAGGCGGCAGAACTGCGGCAGGTCATCGACACCACTCGCACCGAATTTGGCAAGGTCGGCGCGCCCGTCACCTGGGTACTGTCTAATCACGACGTAGTCCGGCACGCGACCAGGCTGGGCTACGAGGCGGGCTACGACACCGAGTCGGGCATTGGCGCCTCGGATCCGCAGCCGGATCGCGAGCTAGGCCTCCGCCGCGCGCTCGCGGCCACCACGTTCATGATGGGGCTTCCCGGCGGCGCCTACATATACCAGGGCGAAGAGCTGGGACTGCCCGAGCACACCACTCTGGATGACGATGCCCGCCAGGATCCCACCTGGTTCCGTACCGGTAAACGCGTTCCCGGCCGCGACGGCTGCCGCATCCCGCTGCCGTGGGTTCACGACGCCAAGAACTACGGTTTCGGCACCGGCACCCCGTGGTTGCCGCAGCCGGAATTGTGGGCAGAGTTGGCAGCCGACCTGCAGGAGCAGGATTCGGCCTCGCCGCTGGCGCACTACCGTCACCTCCTGTCCCAGCGCAGGGCATTTTCCATGGGCACGGGCGACCTGCAGTGGGTCGACTCGCCTAAGGACGTGCTGGCCTTTACCAACGGGCAGGTACTAGTGGCACTGAACCTGGGAGAGGACGCCGCCCTTGACATCGAGGGCGAAGCAGTGGTGGCCACCAAGGGCGCCACTGTCGAAGACGGCAAGGTACACCTGGAGCGCGACAGCGCCATCTGGGTACACCTGAAGTAGCGGAAAAGAGGGCGACACCAATGGTCACCAGGCAGGACGTGGCTCGCGCGGCCGGGGTGTCGCCCTCTACCGTTTCCTACGTACTTTCCGGACGCCGCCCCACCTCGGCGGCCACCCGCGAGCGCGTCCTAGCCACCATCGAGGCGTTAGGGTATGTCCCCAATGCCACTGCCAGTGCGCTGGCGTCGCGGTCTGTGCGCACGATCGGCCTGCACACAATTCCGGCAGTGTATGGGGTGGATTCCATTGCCACCGAATACATGGCGGGAATGCACTCGGAGGTGCAGAAGGTTGGCGCTTCGCTGGTGCTGCCGTTCCTAACTGGCTCGGACAGTGAAGCCTTTAGGCGATTCCTGCGCTCGCGCGTGGTAGACACAATGATTCTGATGGACGTGTCCACGGATGACTGGCGCGAACAGGTCATGTTGGAAGAGCATTTCCCGGGCGTAATGCTGGGGCTGACGGGACGCCGCGGAGGGTTGCCCTACGTCGAATCTGACTTCGCGGCGGTGGGAAGAATGGCCGTAGCCAAAGGGGCAAAATACGGCCACCGCAACGCCTTGCTACTCACGCGCGACGTGGCCACGGACGGTTCGGTGCCCCGCACCGGCCGCACCATTGCTACTTCCGCCATTGCTGCCTGCCGGGCAAGCGGGATCAGCGTGCGCGAAATGTGCGTCCCCACTCACCCGAGCTACGCCCTGGACGTGGCCGACTGCTTATGCCAGCCGGATGCGCCCACGCTGCTACTTGCCGAAAACGGGGAGTTAGCAGCCGTTGCGGTAACCGTCCTAAAGGATCGCGGCCTTGCCCTAGGGGTTGATTATTCGGTAATCGCTCTGGGCGGCGAGGCCCGATTCCACCCCTATATTCCCCCCATGTTTACCGAGGTGTCCGGGCCTCGAAAGGAAATGGGGGCGCACACTATTCGCCTCGCACTGGCCCCGCACAAGGCGGTGCGCTCAAAAATGTACCCACCTCTTTTGATAGATCGAGGAACCCTCACCAAGGCCAAGAGCGGCCCAGGAGCATAATGCAACAAGTAACAGCACAAACACGACAAGCAAGGGCGGCAGTAACCGCCCTCTTCTTTACCAATGGAGCGCTGATGGCGGGCATGGTACCCCGCTACCCGGCCATAAAAGACGTTTTCGAGCTGAGCGGTTCCACCTACGGGCTCACGGTCGCCCTATTTCCCCTGGGCGGCATGTGCGGGGGAGCCATTACTGCCTGGGCAATTCGCAAATGGGGCTCGGCGCGGGTTGCTGCCTCCGGAACCGCCATTTTAGGGGTCCTGTTCGCTCTAGCCGGGTTCTTAGTGTCATTTAGCGAGGCCGGGTGGCTAGGCATCGGCATAGGGTATGCGGCCTTCGCTGCCAGCTTCTTCGCCTGCGGCTTCTGCGATGCCAACGTGGATGTGGGCCAGAACGCGCACGGGTTACGAGTACAAAAACGGTACGGCCGCTCAATCATCAATTCCTTCCATGCCGCCTGGTCCGGTGGTGTTGTTGCAGGCGGGCTACTGGCATCCGTGGCCATTGCCGTGGGGCTGCCAATCGGGTGGCACATGCTGCTAGCCGGTGGCCTATTCGCGCTGCTAGGACAGGTGGCGCTCAGGTACACCCTTCCCGGACCGGAGGGGCAAAATGCGGAAGAGGAAGCGAACGCAGCGGCAGTGCATACCATCCGCATATCCCCCATCCTGGCCTTGGCCGCACTGATTTTCCTATCAATCGCAGGCGCCCTGGTAGAGGACAACGCCCAGGCCTGGGCCACCCTATACATGCGCGATTTCCTTGGCATTTCCGCCGCGTTGGCAGGGAGCGCATACGTGGCCGCGTTCGCCGCCCAGCTAATTGGCCGCATGGTTGGCGACCGCATGATCGACAACTGGGGGCCGCGCACCGTGATCGGCCTCGGCGGGCTACTAATCACCGTAGGCATGTTCGCGTCCATGCTTTTCCCCTCTGCCTTCACCACGGTTACCGGACTGGCACTGGCAGGTTTCGGATCGGCAACCATAGTGCCGATCGCAATGAACGCGGCAGACGACATTCCCGGCCTGCGTCCAGGTACCGGACTTGCCGTATTAGCTTGGCTAATGCGCGTCGCCTTCCTTGCCTCTCCCCCACTAATCGGCAAAATCGTCGACATCTTCGGCGTCCGAGTAAGCCTGTGGGCCCTTCCCTTCGCCGGATTGGCAGTAATTGCGTCCTCGTTTGTATTAGCTGCCCAAACCAAACAAAGGATATGATCACCTGCGACCCGGCAGTTCGCCGAGCCGCAAGGACTGCAGCGCTGTCGCTCGGGATGCGACGAGCGCTCGCCGCATTTGAAAGTCACTCACTGCGCTCTTGCTCACCAAAATAGAGTGAGGACTAATGATCACCACTAATCCCGCCCAACGCAACTACAAAGTTGCCGCCCTCGTAGGCATCATTGGCGGTTTCTTCTCGGCAATCGTGAAATTCGGCTGGGAGGTTCCCTTCCCTCCGCGCACTCCAGAACGCAATGCGACTAACCCGCCCCAATCCACCCTGGAAATGTTGGGTATGTCCCCCGAAGCGTCGCATACTTCCGTCACTTACAACGGCAATGCGTTGCCCATCTACTCGTTCCTGATTCACTTCTCGTTCGCGATCTTCTTCGCGGTGCTCTACTGCCTGCTAGCAGAAGTGAACACGAAGGTCACCCTGTGGCAGGGCGCAGCCTTCGGCATTGTGGTCTACGTGCTGTTCCACGTTCTACTAATGCCCGCCCTCGGTATTGTTCCCGCGCCTTGGAATCAGCCTTTTGCAGAGCACTTCTCGGAATTCTTCGGACACATTGTCTGGCTGTGGTCCATAGAGATTGTCCGTCGCGATCTGCGCAACCGGATCACCGGAGAACCTGATCCGAGGCCGGAAGTGCGCGCTGCATGACTTTCCGCTCGCCGCTAGCACCCACCCACACGTGTCGGTGCTAGCGGCGATATTAGCCCACAGCCACAGCGTTTTATCCACTATGCTTTCCAGTGTGAGTGCAAATGAAAGCCCCGAGGAACTACAAGCCCAACTAGCCGCCGCCCGCGCAGAAGCCGCAGAGGCAAAAGCCGAAGCAGCTCGCCTCAAAGCTGAGGCCGCCGAAGCCCGCGCAGCCGCCGCCCAAGCAAGCACTTCTCCGGCACCCAAGGAAGATTCGGATCAGTCCCAGACGCCAGCGCCTGAACAGCCCGAATCGGATCAGCCTGAGGCGCCAGCGGAAGCCACCCAAGAATCTTCGGAGCTGGCACAGACCATCAAGGCCGGCTACTCGTTTACGGATGACCTACAGACCATTACTCTGGGCACTCTTCTTGAGGGCGACACCCCCACCCCCGGCGTAACCGCCAAACTGCCGCTTTCGATCATGAACCGTCACCTGCTTGTTGCGGGCGCTACGGGCACGGGCAAGACACGCACGTTGCAGCTGCTGGCCGAAGGGCTCTCTAGCGCCGGCTGCCCCGCCGTATTGGTAGATGTGAAGGGCGATCTTACCGGCCTGGCCGAGGCGGGGCAGGCCTCAGACAAGCTAACGCAGCGCACCAGCGCCAACGGACAAGAGTGGAAGGGCGACGCTTTCCCCGTCCAACTACTTACCCCTTCCGGCGCAGAAGCTCCCGTTCCGGGCGCCTTGGTGCGAACTCGTGTCACCGACTTTGGGCCACTCCTGTTGGCCCGCGCATTGCAGCTGAACACGACGCAGGAGCAAGCCTTACAGCTCATCTTCAGTTGGGCCGACTCCAACGGGTTAGACCTGGTAGACCTGGGCGACCTCCGCTCGGTCATCACGTTCCTAACCTCTAAAGAGGGCAAGGCCGAACTGGCCACCATCGGCGGGGTTGGTCCCGCTACGGCAGGGGTCATCCTGCGCACGCTCAGCGCGTTGGAATCGCAAGGTGGCGACAAGTTCTTTGGCGAGCCCAGCTTTGACACGGCCGACCTGCTGGCCAAGCAGGGCGAACGGGGCGTCATTTCTTTGCTTGAGGTCGGCGACATGTCCACCCGGCCCGCGCTCATCTCCGCCCTCATCATGTGGCTGCTAGCGCAACTATTCCAAACTTTGCCCGAAGTGGGCGACGTCGACAAACCCCACCTGACCTTTGTTTTCGATGAGGCTCACCTGCTATTTACCGACGCCACCAAAGAATTCGTGCGCCAGGTGGTGCACACGGTGCGGCTGATCCGGTCGAAAGGCGTCTCGGTCGTCTTCGTCACCCAGTCTCCCAACGATATTCCAGCGGACGTGCTAGCACAGCTCGGCTCCCGCATCCAGCATGGGCTGAGGGCGGCCACCCCACAAGACCAGAAGGCGCTCAAGCAGACCGTAAAGACTTTCCCAGAAACCAGCCTGGACCTGGCAGAAGTGCTGACCAATCTGGGTACCGGCGAGGCCGTCGTGACCGTCCTCGACCCGAAGGGCAGGCCCACCCCGGTAGCCCCATTTTCGGTATGGGCGCCCGCCTCGGTGATGGGGCAGGCCAGCCCAGAAAAGGTGAAGGAACTAGCGGCCTCTGCACTGGCACAAAAGTACGCGACCGCAATGGACCCGCATTCGGCCACCGAAGAGCTAGCCGAGCGCGCCCAGAAGGCACAGGCGGAAACCGAAGCTAAAGCCCAAAAGGAGGCCGCTGACAAGGAGGCCGAAAAAGCTGCCAAGCAGGCCCAAAAAGATGCTGAACGGGCTCAAAAGGAAGCAGAAAAAGCCCGAGCCAAACGCAGCAAAGACATGGAATCGGTGCTGACGAACGTGCTGCGCTCGGCTGGACGCACTTTGGGCCGCGAAATCACCAGGTCGATTTTCGGCACCCGCAGGCGCAAGTAGTTAGTGTTCCTGGCTGCGCGCTGCCAGCCCAATAATCCAAAAACCGCACGCCACCAGTGAGGCAAAACCGGTGAATTGGGCCCAGCGGCGGGCCAGCCCGCCCACTTTACAGGCAAAGCTACCCGGATCAGCCAACACGTCAGTTATTACGTAGCCGGCTAGAGCGACAACAGTGACCGCTAAAAGGGTCAGTGCGATGCGGCGAAGTAATTGCAATTGGGGCCTCCGCGCATAAGACTAGCGCACTCTTTGCCGCATGGAATAGCCAAAAACATTATATTTTCCTAATGTTTAGGCCCTGAACGGGAACTATAACAATTCAATTTTGTTTTTTCGCCTGTACACTTGCCATATAACTGGCTAACAGAAGAGGTAGGCGTGCAACAAAACCTGGATAAGTGGCTCATCCGACTGGGGATGGTAATCCTGATCGGATGGATCTTAACAGACATGTTCGGCACCTACGTGTCATCGCACATGACCGCCTACTCCGACCCCCTCGACTACTTCGTACAGGGCCTATGGAACTGCGCGATCATGTTTTTCACTTCCTACAACGGCATCGCCATCTTGATGGCCGGCCTCATCATCCGCGAAGTGAGGGCCTCCCGAGCAGACTTTCGGGCCCGCCCCGGAACAGATGTCCAAAGCGAGCCCGAAGGAAGTAGCACACAGCAGTAACTACTGAGGCTTACTTATGCCCGTCGAGGGCGTATTAGCCACTATCTTTTCCGCCCTTTCGTATGGCGTGGACATGTAGTGCAATGCCACTACGGATCCGATTAGTCCACCCCACACGATAAGGATGGTTACCAACATCAGGATGATTGCTGCTCCGGTCACTGCTGGGCCTCCTTAATCCAGTCGACGTCACTCAGGTCGTGTTCGCCCTCGAGCGATTCTTCGTCCCGCCACTTCACCAGCGGGAACACGACGGCAAATACTGCGCACAGTGCCACGCACCCCCAGCCGAAGGCGGCCACGTACCAGGTGGGGTATTCCCCGTAGCCTTCGAGCAGGTAGTCCTTTATGGACAGCATCAGCATGATGCCTAGGAAGAGCGGGATGAACAGGCTGACCATCCAGGTCCACCAGCGTCCCACGTGCACGGTAGACAGCACGTTCAGGTGGTCGCGCAGTGGCTTCAGCTTGGGCCAGACCCACGACACAGCAACGGCCATGAGGATGGTTGCGAAGACGACGCCGACCGAGTTGATGAACGCGTCCACAGTGTCCACGGCGCCCATGCCCGAGGTGGTGCCGTACAGCAACAGCGAGATCACGCCGGCTACGGAGCCAAGCATGATTGCCGCGCGCTTTACGGGCCAGCCGAACTTGTCGGCAAAAGCGCCAGAGACAACCTGTACCAGCGACAGCAGCGAGGTTACGCCCGCCAACGTCAAAGAAACGAAGAACAGGATGCCGAAGAAGGCGCCGCCGGGCATCATTGAAATGATCTTCGGGAAGGTGATGAACGCCAGGGAAATGCCGGACAGGCCTTCCAGGTCAGACACCTGCATGCCCTGCTGGTAAGCCATGAAACCGAGGGCGGAGAACACGCCGATTCCGGCCAGGATTTCGAACGAGGAGTTCGCGAATCCCGCTACAAGGGCGGTGCCCGTCAGGTTCGATTTGCGGCGCAGGTAGGAGGCGTAGGTCAGCATGATGCCGAAGCCCGCCGACATGGAGAAGAAGATTTGTGCGAACGCGGCCATCCACACCTTCGGCTTGGCGATCGCAGACCAGTCGGGAGTGAAGAAGGAGTTTAGCCCTTCCATGGCTCCGGGCAGCAGCAACGAGCGCACTACCAGGGCGGCGAAGACCACTACCAGCAGCGGAATGAAGATCTTGTTTGCGCGCTCGACGCCCTTTTGCACGCCGAGGGCGATGATGCCTACCACTGCCACCCACATGAGTGCCAGCGGGATCATTACGCCCCAGACCGGGGAGCCGATGACGGCGGTCTGGCTGGAGGTTTCCAGGAACTTCGTGAAGAAGAACTTCTGCGGATCGTCGCCCCACGCGTTGGTGACGGCGAAGAAGATGTAGCGGAAGGACCAGGCCAGGATTACGGCGTAGTAGGTCATGATGACGAAGCAAACACCCACGTGCCACCAGCCGATGAATTCGGCCTTTTTGTTGATGCGGCGGAATGCTAGCGGCGGGGTGCCGTGGAAGCGGTGGCCGATCGCGTAGTCAAGTAGCAAGATAGGTAGGCCGATGGCTAGTAGTGCGCACAGGTAGGGAACGATGAACGCTCCGCCGCCGTTTTCGTATGCTACTCCTGGGAATCGCCAAATGTTGCCGAGGCCGATTGCGGACCCGACTGCAGCTAGGATGAAACCCAGTTGCCCGGACCATGCGCCGCGGGCATTAGATTTTGACTTAGTTTCAGCCACGTCTACCTTCTTTTCGAGTTAGATTGGGTGAACTCAGCCTAAGACCAGCGTCCATTTCCTGAACAGCTTGTCCGCATTTTGATCATTTTGCGGCGTTGTCTCTGGTTGCAGGGTTTCGCCCTCGTAATACGCGGGTGCAGAAAATCGAGGGCGACCCCGCCTCCCAGGGGCGTCTTCTAGCGGTTTCGCAGCACCTCCCGCAGCGCCCCTACCAGCGAGGATGGCCCCGCGAGCGCCTCTAACGCCAAGTCGTCACCCATATTAGCGGCCCGTCCCAGATCGGACTTGAGCGGGTAGGAAATTTCGGCTTGGTCGATTAGTTCGAAGGTGCGGGCCCGCCAATCCGGTTCAGCCAGGCGCAAAGTAAGGTGGCAATCCAAACTGCCCAGGTCGACCTCGCCCAGGTCTAGCACCGATTCGTCTTGCCCGTTCAGGCGGGCCCCCAAAAGCTGTAGCCGCACCTGCTTGGGAAGGTGCTCGCCCTCGCCTTGCAGGTGCAGGTCAAGGGCCCCTTCTTCCCGCTTCCAGGTGGCAGCCAGCTGTGCCCGGACGGGCGTTGGCGAGGGCGAATCCTCACCGCCGGGGGCGTCCTCGATGTAGGTCGAACGGTAACTGCCTCGCTCGCTTTGCGGAACCGCGAAGGCAAGGGTGAGCTCGCGGGGCGCGTGGGCTTGGTCTGCGGGGACGTCGCCCTCGAACAGGTGCTCGGAGAGGGGGATCAGCGCGCCGGCGCGCACCAGGGCCGGTACATGTTCCAAGGTGCGCCAGAAGCTGCGGCGGCCTCCCCCCAGGTAATGGGTGCCCAAGAAAAAGTCCACCCATTCGCCGCGCGGAAGGTAGGTGCTGGCCTTGGCAAGGTGGGTGTGCGGGTCGGCGGGCTCGGTGATGGGGGCCACCAGCATGTCGGCCCCGAAGAAGAAGGCGCCCGGGCTGTGGTAGGCGTCCATCACCTCGGGCTCTTCGTAGTAGAGGGGGCGCACCAACGCCACTCCGCGCAGGTGGGCCTGCCAGGCGGCTGTGTACAGGTAGGGGATCAGCTTGTGGCGCAGCCGCAGGTAGTTACCTTGGATGCGTTCACCGACCTGGCCGTAACGCCACGGCTCTTTCGAATTGAACGGGTCATTAGTCGAATGCAAGCGCAAGATGGGGCTGAAAACGCCCAGTTGCACCCAGCGGGTCTCCAGTTCGTTGTCCTTGACACCAAACATGTGCCCACCAATGTCGTGCGACCAGAAAAAGTAGCCAATGTTGGCGGCCGTGGCGGTGAAATATGGTTGGAATGCCAGCGAATCCCAACTGACCACCGTATCCCCCGAAAATCCCACCGGGTAGCGGTGCGACCCGGGGCCCGCATAGCGCGAAAACGCCAGGGGGCGGCGTAGCTTCCCGTCGGCGCGCAACCTAGCGTTGTCGGTGAAGGTCAGGTGGTTGAGCATCCATAGCGGGTCCAGCCCAGCGATCGAGGTATGTTTGCCCTGCTGCCAGTCCATCCACCAAAAGTCGACGCCCTGTTCTTCCAGGGGGTGTAGCAACAGGTCTAAGTAGGCCTGCAGGTAGTCTTTAGAGGCGCCGTCAAAGGGGATGGGCGCTCCATCTTCAACGCCGAGGGCGGCCGCGAAAGCCGGGTAGGCGTCCTCGTGTGCGCGCACGCCGTCGGCTGGGTGTTCGTTGAGGCTGACGCGCAGGTTGCGGCCGTGCAATGCCCGCATGAACGCGGCCGGGTCCGGGAAAAGTTCCTTGTTGAAGGTGTAGCCGGTCCAGCCGTTACCGTATTTGGGGTCCAGGTCGGTCAGGTGCCAATCCATGTCCAGCACGGCCACGGAAAACGGTAGTTTTTCGGCGGCAAACCGATCCATCAAGGCCAGATATTCCGTGTCCGTGTAACGGTGGTAGCGCGACCACCAATTCCCTAGCGCCCACCTGGGGATCAGCGGGGTTTTACCCGACAGGGCGAAAAAGGCATCGAGGGCTTCTTGGTAGGCGTGCCCGTAGCCGAAATAGTACAGGTCGCAGGCGCCTTTTTCGCGGGCGGTAGGCCAGTCCTGCACGAGCGGGGTAGCACTGTCATCAATAACCGCGTACCCGCGTGGGGATATGAGGCCGGGTTCTATGGTTACGGCGCCGTCGGCCTCGTCCAGGGTGCGGGCGGTACCGCCCAGGTTGGCCAGAAAGTCACCTTGGGTGGTCGGTTGGGCATCCCCGTAGTGCCAGACCGTGTTCCACCCCGTCCCCGTGTGCCCAAGTAGGGAAATGGATAGGGACGAGGGCGAGAAGGGGCCGCCACTGTAGCGCAGGTGGAAAGCCTCGGTGAGGATTTCAAGGCCCTTCCCGGAGCGAACCACACGGAAATCGGGGACCGGGAAATCCCGGTTGATCGCCATGAAAGAGGCCTGGTCAGCGAAAGTACCCGTGGGGGAATACTCCATGCGTATCAGGCGCGAGGTGAGCACCGTGAACCGGTAGGTGTCCCCTTCTACTACGGCGTCGGGGCGGGCGGGAGCTGGCGGGAATAGATTCATGCGTCAATGCTTTCGCATTGGGAGCCGAAACGCCAGCGGCCCACCCTGAAATTAGTTGCTACTTGTACGCTGGGCTAGCTACAGCGGCAGACCGTCCGCGGAAGGCCAACGCGGCAAAGGCGCAAATTGTACAGAGCGCGAAGGATCCGAAGCTCCACAGCAGGAAGAACATTCCGCGTTGCAAGTGGTGCACCGCTTCGGCACCGGCCGCGCCTGTCGCCCCCACGAGGTAAACGTTATTGGCGGCACCGAAAAATGTCCCAATTGCGATCAACAAGAATATGACTGACAGAATGATTCCTACTTTGTTCACTGTCGACTGCCCCATAGCGTCCTCGATTCCTCCTTCGGAATAATTCACTGGCGAATGTACAACAATTGCGGGGGGGTGCAGCCCGAAACAGCAAATCCGGGGGCCGCCCTCGACACGCATCGCCAAACCCAACCCGCGAGGCTTGGTGTTCCGCCGCGAACCAAGGTGTTGTCGACCAAGGATCGCGAGCCAATTTTCGCTCAAGACAACATCACCAAGCCCATTCGCGCTTCCACCTCAGAGCTATGTTTCAAAACGCTTTTCGTGCCAAAAGGCGGCATAATCGTTTACGGGACCGGAAAGTGTGGGGGCAAAAGCTAAGGAGGCTGCAATGGGTGAGTCAGAGTACATAAATCCGATGATCTACGACGTGATGAAAGAGATCGCGAACTTTATTGATGGGGCTTATATCCACTGGAGCGCAAATGCTGCCACTAAGCGCGAGGCTGATTATTGGGATAAGAAATCGATAGATTTTATGGATGAGGTCATGCTGGTTGATCCTTCTGATAAGCGGGCTGTGCAAGCCAAGGTTGATGAGCTAGCAAAGATCTGGAAGTCTCTCCCAAGACAGGCCCCAAAGATAGACTCCCTATGAGCGCTGAACTTTCACTGTATGCACTGAACCTGAACACATACGCGCAGGGCGGGTACGCACCTATTCGCTCGAAGAAGTAGCTGCCGAGTTCGGCATCGAAGATTTATCCTCCTGACACGACGCGCAAATAGCTGCGCAAAAACTCCCGGCAACCACCGGGGCGTGTTGCCGTTACGCCGCGAAACCAGGGGAACCCCCGCGAACCTTGGTGTTCTGCCGCGAAACCAGGTGTTGTCGACCAAGGTTCGCGGATTCGACCAAGACTCACGAAACTAGACCGCCGCCTCGCCCTCCCCGAAAGACGACTCTCGGGCACGCGCTGCCTGCGAAAGATACAATTGACCTTATGGTCGGCCCGCAGTTGCGTACGCGCTCCGCCTAGAGGGCGCAGGCAGGCACCCGCGTGGATGCTCGCCCTCATGCTAGGCGGTGACTTATGACTCAATATGTGGCCCTCCGGAACAAAATAGCCTCTAGTTTGATTGCATCTTTATATGGACAGCTCTACATCTGCTCAGCCGCTCGTGCGGATCCGCGACGTGCACAAACGCTTCGGCAGTTTCGAAGCTCTGCGCGGAGTCAACCTGGATATTTACCCGGGCGAGGTCGTAGCGCTAATTGGCGCCTCCGGCTCCGGCAAATCCACGCTGTGTAGGTGTATCAATCGGCTGGAAACCATCAGCAGCGGCTCAATTGAAATCGACGGTCGCCCGCTCCCCCAAGAAGGTAAGGAATTGGCGGCACTGCGCGCCGAAATTGGCATGGTCTTCCAATCCTTCAACCTGTTCGAACACAAAACGGCGCTGGACAACATCACCCTTGCTCCCATCAAAGTGCGCCACGAAAAACCTGCCGACGCCCGCGAAAACGCGCGAAAGCTATTGCAGCGCGTCGGGCTCGGCGACAAAGCAGATTCATTCCCTGCGCAACTATCAGGAGGGCAGCAGCAGCGAGTTGCAATAGCGCGCTGCTTAGCTATGTCCCCAAAAATGATGTTGTTCGACGAACCAACATCCGCCCTCGACCCAGAAATGATCAACGAGGTCCTGGACGTAATCGACGAACTAGCAAAAGGCGGCATGACCATGCTAATCGTCACCCACGAAATGGGATTCGCCCGCCAAGTAGCCGACAGGGTCGCATTCATCGACAACGGAAACATCGTCGAACAGGCCCCGCCCGAAGAATTCTTCACAACCCCAAAAACAGAACGCGCCAAGGCGTTCCTGTCCAAAATACTGAACCACTGATACCGCACGCCGGTACCAGGGAACTGCAAGGAGTAAACATGAAACTTCGCAAACTAGGTGCCATTGCGGCTACCGCCGCAATTAGCGTTTCAGCACTGGCAGCATGCTCAGGCCCCGACAAAGGCCACGCCCCCAACGCCAGCTCTGGCTCCGACAAGACCTCAAGCAAATCAGCATCCGGCCAGCGCGTAACCGTAGCTGACTTCGACAAGCTCATAGCCTCCGGCCCCGTCGCCTCCGACGCCGAAATCGAAAAGAGCCCCTGGGCCAAAGCCATCAAGCAGAAGGGCAAACTCGACTACGGTGGCGTAGGCACCTCCCCCATCTTCGCTCTTACAGACGTCACTACCAACCGGGTAACCGGTTTCGACGCCGGCATTGCCGACCTACTAGCCCACTACATCTTGGGCGGCAGCGAGGCCGACGTGGCAAAGCATTCCTCAATGACCGTGATGACACCCGACACCCGCGAACCGCGCCTAATTGACGGGTCTGTGGACACCGTGGTGGCAACCTACTCGGTAACCCCCGAGCGCCTCGAAAAGGTCAACTTCGCCGGCCCCTACTACTCCTCCGGGGTTTCGGTGTTGGTAAAGAACAGCAACAACGACATCAAATCCATTGACGACCTAAAGGGCAAAAAGATCGCTATCCAGTCCGGATCCACCGCCCTCAAACTCGTTGAATCCAAGATCCCCGACGCCAAGCAGACACTCTTCGACAACAACGAAGCCTGCGTGACCGCAGTCAAGCAGGGCCAGGTGGACGCCTACGTACAAGACGAGGCCATGCTGCTGTCGGCCGTAGCCAAGTCCGATGGCAACATCAAGGTCGTCGGCAAGCCGCTGACCAAGGATCCGTACGGCATCGGCCTGCCCAAAAACAAACAAGACGCTGTTGAGTTCGTAAACGGCTTCCTCAAGAAGATCGAACAGGACGGCACCTGGCAGAAGCTCTGGGACGCAACAGTCGGCCCCTTCAACACCGCCGACGCCCCCAAGCCGCCCACCATTGGCGACTTCGGCGAGGCCGCAAAGAAGAAGTAACAGTTGCACCTGATCGTCGACAATTTTGGCCTGCTGCTAGCCGGGCTCGGCCGCACTTTGGTGTTGGCCGTGCTCGGCTACGCGGGCGCGCTAGTGCTGGGCACCATCATTGCCATCTTTAGGGTTTCCCCTGTGCCCGTGCTACGCGGTTTTGGCACCGTGTACGTGGAATTTTTCCGAAACATTCCACTGCTTACCCTGCTAATTTTGACCGCCTTCGGGCTGCCCGACGCAGGCTTGCAGATCGGCTTCTTCGGTTCTGCCCTGGCCGCAATCGTCATGTCCTCGGCCGCCTTCGTGTGTGAAACCATCCGCTCAGGCATCAACACGGTTTCAGTTGGCCAATCCGAGGCCGCCCGCGCCCTGGGTCTGAACATGTTCCAGCAGCTGCGCCACATTATTTTGCCGCAGGCCTTCACGTCGATGATCCAGCCCCTAGTAAACGTCTTCATTGGGGCGCTTATCGGCACCTCACTTGCAGCTGCCGTAGGCGTACCAGAACTGACCAACATCACCCAGCAGTTGAACATCAAATACGCCGAGGCCGTACTACTATTCCTAGTTTCCGGCATCTGCTACCTAGTAATCGCACTTGGGGCCGGCGCTCTGGGCGGTTATCTGCAACGCCGTGTCGACGCCCGCCACCGCATAGACACGGCCAACGAGGGCGCCGCCGCAGTAGACCGCTTTGAAGTTGAACAGGCGGGACTATGAGCGCCAAAACCCAAAATCCTACCCGCGTCCTCTTTGACGCTCCCGGCCCTCGCGGGCGCCGCCGCATCTGGATCATCTCGGCCGTTTCGATCGTTCTAATAGTTGCGGCAGCAGCAGGCGGCCTCTACCAGCTCTGGTGGAACTACCAGCTCCTGCCCGAAAAATGGTTGCCTTTCACCCGCCCCGAAACCCTCAAATTCTTTGCCCAAGGCGTAGGCGGAACCCTGCTGGCAACTGCCGTTGCCGCCCTCTTCATGTTTCCCATCGCGCTAGCGTTAGCGCTAGGGCGCGAAGCAAAAAATAAAATCCTCTCGAAAGTGTGCGGAGCGTGGGTGGAAGTCTTCCGCTCGCTGCCACTGCTGCTAGTGATCTACGCGTTCATGCTGGCACTGCCGCGCTACGGGATCCGCTTTTCCACCTTCTGGCTGCTAGTGATCCCCATGATCATCTCTTGTTCAGCCACCACTGCCGAAGTGTTCCGGGCAGGAATCCGGGCCGTGCCTGCAGGCCAACGCGAGGCCGCGCTGTCGCTAGGCCTACTGCCCCGGCAGGTAAGCGCCCTCGTTATAATCCCGCAAGCCCTACGGCTAGTTGCCCCCAACCTGCTTACCCAACTAGTGTCCCTGTTAAAGGACTCAACCCTGGGTTACGTCGTCTCGTATTTTGACTTGATGCACCAGGGGCAATTGTTCTCAGCGCAAGCCAACAGCTACATACAAACGTATTTCTTAATTGCCTTAATTTATATCGCGATTAACATTGTCTTAACGCGCGTCGCCGACCGGTGGCGCGAGCGCCGAAAGTAACAACTATCGTGGAAGGACGAAACATGTGCCGCATGCTGGTATAGGTCGGTCCGCGGGCAAAGTCCCCGGCTGACATACTGGGCAATGGTTTGGCTGAACTCGTCGATCTTTCCCACGAAGACTGCCACGGCTGGGGCCAAGCCACCATGGACAGTGCGCCTGGAAAGTTCGCGGTTCGACGCTGCCTGGAGCCGGCATTCATGTGTAACGAATTCGCCCGCGTTAGCCGAATGCCCGGCAAAAACGTGATGCTGCACCTGCGGCAAGCTTCCACCGGAATGGGCCAAGGTTTCGAATCCAGCCATCCCTTTATTGCCGATGGCATGGCATTTTGCCACAACGGGGTATTTAAGCACCCCGACCGTCTACGCAAGTGGCTGGCCTCGGTTGGAGGTCCACTTCCCAAAGGGATTTGCGACTCCGAAGCCTACTTCTGCGCCATCCGCTACTTCGCCCAGAAGATGGATCTACCCCAGGCAATCGCGGCGGCTGCTAACAAGGCCATCGAAGTCTCCGACGATCGCTGGCTGGCACTAAACACCATGGTCCTGACCGACCAGGGCGTGTACGTGTACAACCTTTACAAGGAAGGCACCGCGATCCTGCGGGACTTGCCTGACCGGTACCGGATCCAGGTGCGCGGTGGCGAGGCCGGGCACGGGTTTGTTGCGGGCTCGCAAGACTTCTCTTTGGGACGCCCCGGCGAGCAGCGGTGGATGCGCAACGGGCAGATGCTATTCGCTAGGGCCGGCAACGGCTACGCCATAGACGTCACCCCCACATTAGGGGAAGCCTCGACGGCACCCCACGCCCGCACTGCGGCTAACCAGCAGGTGCGCGCAGGTGTCGGGGCGTAGGCTCCGACGCGTAGAGCCGGCAGCTAAGTCGGACTGACAACGAAAAAGGGGCTTCGCCCTCGCCATGATGGCCTTGGCCAACACGCGCTTGCGAGGGCGGGCCCCCTTTTCGCGCCGAAAGCACATTCTCCGGTCAAAAGCACACCCAATGGCACGCATTTCAATGTGCTTTGAACCATCTGATGTGCTTTGGACGGGACGACGCGCCCTCGCGCCAATGCAGCCGCTTGTTCAGGGTGGCACAGGCATACCATCAGGGACGAACTAGGGGGACAACCAGGGAAAACCCCAATACCTTTTGCCTATCAGGGTTGAAACAATTTTCTTGAGGGCGAAACTCCCTTCGTCCTCCTTAGGAAAGATTGGATCCCCCAATGCATGGCGGCAATTACGTCCTGCGCGCCCAAAATCTATCGGTCAAGTACGGTAGCTACGAGGCGCTGCATCTTGATTCCCTGAAAATCGCTGACACGGCTGGCGTCGTCGGCCTCTTCGGCCCTAACGGCGCTGGCAAAACCACCTTGTTGCGCACCATTGTCGGCGACATTGAAAAGCATGGTGGCACTCTAGAGGGGCCTGGTCGAGCCAAGATTGCCTACCTGCCCGACTCCCCATTCTTGTATGGGTGGTTGAAGGTAAAGCAGTGCGAGCAACTGTTTGCCTCACGGCACCCGGATTTTCGCGCCGACATATTCGACGCATTCCTGGACGGCTCCAAAGTGAAGCCAGATCTAAAAGTCGGCGAACTATCTAAAGGCATGAACGAGCGGTTACACCTGGCACTGATCATGTCGCGTTCACCGCAACTCTACGTCCTAGACGAGCCTCTAGGAGGCGTGGACCCCATTGGCCGCGACCAGCTGTTGCAGCTAATCCAACAGCTAAAAGCACCCAACACTCCGGTGCTTTTTAGCACCCACCTAATCAACAATGTGCAGCACATTTTTAACGAAGTGGTGCTGATTGACTCGGGCCGCCTGGTTGCGCACAGGGGCATCCACTTCCTGCGCGAATTTGGCGAGGGCGACCTGGAGGCTGCCTACAAGAAGCTGGTGCAACAATGACAGATACGAAACTCCTAGCCATCAAACATGGGCGCATCCTAGTGCCACTGATCGCCCTCAAATACTTACTGACTATTGCGGTGCCAGCCATCGACAACATCGCCGTAGCCATGGCATACGAGATTGGCTGCCAAATCTAGATGGTGGCAT